>WNGK01002286.1_pt1 | contig 46764 bp, 49 predicted proteins | sample 5400601 | NCBI WGS metagenome assembly WNGK01 (sample SAMN13153376, study PRJNA577476) | soil metagenome | isolation source: 60 cm soil or saprolite under Garry oak tree replicate 1 | place: USA:California | collected 2016-06-15 | reverse complement strand
TAGGCACTATTGTTGTATCTCTAAGCCCCTGTTTCCTGAGATAGAATCCTAGGGCTATCAGTCTACTCTTTGGATTTTCTAGGTCTTGTAAGACCGGGAGTTTGTCGTAGGCGCCGGGAGTGGGATTCGAACCCACGAGGGCGTGACGCCCAACGGCTGTCGTGTCCTGGCCCTTGTCTCTTGAGATCTCGAGGCCGTCGCTTTAACCACTCAGCCATCCCGGCGTGGAGCGTCATTGGAATACCGGTCTTAAACCACTTTCGAACTGGAGCAGAACTGGCAAAGCTTGCCATGTTCTAGACACTAGTTCTGGTAGGTTTACCTCTAGCAGCCTCAGTCGGAGAAGCGAACGAGTTGGCCGCGAGGCTCAAGACTCGTACTGGCGAGCCAGCGGAATTCGACGCTTTCTATTCTCCGCGTGTAATTGCTGCGCCCGGATTCTGATTTATCTGAGTGTTGCTAGGCCTTGAGAAGATTGGATCGTTTCGTTGTACTCGTTTCGGATAGAGATGGTCAACGACTACTCGATCTCTGAGTAGTACCATTCTGTCTCTGAGAGAGTCCTGGTAGTTGAAGTCGGCTCTCATCTGGTATTCCTGACACAACAGCGTCATTGTTCTGTAGATGATGACGCGGGCGCTTGCCCCGAGAGAGTCTGCTAGGACCACGACGACATCGTCAAAACGGGACGATATTTCCGACTGCTCAATTCCTTTCTTTGCAAGTAGCTCATAGATTACCTCGCGGACTGTCGGTCCCATGCCGTCGAGTGCGTTTCGAAAACAGTCGTTCACGGTTTCATGGAACAGGGTGGAGATCTGAGTGCGCATTGGCTAGTGGCCTAGAACAAAGTAGGCCGGGAGGCAAGTGAATACGTGTGTTGTAACAGCGATTTACCTTCTCCGGGACTGCAGGAGACCTTGCCCCTGGTTGAAGGGTTGATTATTCCTAGCGGGTGAGAATAGAATGGGGTAACGATATTTTAGGAATATTCTTGGGTCCTTGCAGACTAGCGCGAGCTCGTTCCTTACATGACTGGGGAGAGAGCGTGTGTCACCGTACAATTTGCATTCAACGGTTTTATATGCCGTTAACAGGGCTCATGAGGAAGGGTTCAGGCTTGTCGGATGGAAACGTTCGGAAGCTCATCGAGGACGCTAGCTTTCCAAACCAGTGGCCTACAAAAGAGACGCACATTCAACATAAGGTCCTATACAAGAACGGAGTGAGCAAAGAGTACGGCGTCCACGGCAGCAATGTGGGTGTGGACTTTGACATTTGTATCGCCGACGGTATCTGCATAACTGTCTGCCCGGTGAACGTGTTCGATCGGATGGAGCTTCCTGGAGAGCAGGAGAAGATGGACAAGGGTGTGACGAATGATAGTGGGAAGGCGCCGTTGGCGAACTGGAAGGCCGATCCGGCTCGAGAGCAGGACTGTATCTTCTGCCGCGCGTGCGAGATTCAGTGCCCTGTTCAAGCGATCAAGATTACAGAACCCTAGAATACGGCTCGTAGCTCCAAACAGGCAATAGAGCCACTGAATCTAGATAGCCTGTTCTTCGCTTCAGTTTAGTTTCGGCATCCTGTCCGAACCGACCGCTCATGTGACGCGAGGGTCGGTCGCTAAGACCTCCTATTTTCTAGAATCATCCGCTGTCTAACCCCGATAATGGGCTAGTCCAGCTGATCAAGGCTTGATTCGGGTTTGGATCGGTTTGTGATTATCCGAGTTTCCAGCGTGGATCTTACCCCGATCATAATCTGCTAGTTCGGATCTTGAATCAGGGCTGATAATGGGCGAGTCTTTCTGCTATAAGCGGTTAAGGAGCTAAGCGGAGCTGATTCGAATGGCAAGGCCGATGGGGTGGGCTTTGCCCCGGCTGAACCGTTGGGCAAGCCTGACGATCCTGTAGACCGTCCCGTACTTCTTCCTAAGAAGAGAGAATATCTGTTCAGAAGTTTCGGCGTCGATCGTTCGAGCCTTCCCGTCAACCCATGTGCCCTTGATACTTCCCCGCATATTGCAGGGGGCGATGCGAACGCGGGGGTTGTTGCGTATCCGCTTTATTTTTCCGGTATCGGAATCAGTGCGGACGAAGAATTCTCCGTTCTCTTCGACGAACCAGACTGGGGTGCGAACAGGGTTTCCAGTCTTCCGGTATGTTTCGATGCTGATGCATTTCTGGCCAGTAAATTGGGACAATTTGTCTCCTCCTGCACTTTACGGAGATTGCTCCACGGTCGACGTTGTCTTATGGGACGCCGATGGTGTTTCCCACACCGACCAGAATAATGCTGTCGCCCGACTTGGACTTTGACCTGATCTCGCTCTGGACCCGGTTGACTGCAGCGTCAACTCCCGACTTGACGAGGGGTGTGATAGAGGATATTGCTTCCTTTGAAGACATTTTCACAACTACCGCCAGAAGCGGAATCTGGTTCTTCGAAGCGCTAGCCTCAATGTGATACCGTTCTGTACCAGGCCCGCCGATCGCGGCACCGATTCCTTCAGCTACGTCGCCGCTAGGTTCTCCTTCAAACTTCAATGCTGCATCGACAGTGACTACAAGTCCTATAGGTCCTGATTCCTGGATCAGTTTCTCAACTGCAAGACCCGGTTTTCCGACGTTTCCTCCCGGACCCTTTGCTCGGACAACCCAGACTCGTCGACCTTCAAAGTCGACGTCGTAGACCATTGTGTCTTTGACAAGCTCGTTTCCTTGCCGTCCAGCCGTGATCTGACTTACGACCAGGGGTCCGACTCCGTCTCCTATGGGCTGCGCTTTCGCGAAAGCGTCTATTGCCGCGCCGTAGGCTTCGGCCTCTTCCATTATCATCGGAAGAGCCATCTGGAGCTGTGCAAGGGCCATTATTCCTCCCGTCTTCTTTGCAAGGAGATAGAAGTGGCGGACAAGACGGAACATGCCGTCTAAGCCAATTGAGATCTCAAGCTGGTTACTTAGAGTGTTCACATCGGACTCGGTAGCGTTAGGAGCAATGGCCTTGACTTCCATCTTCAAATGATCGTCATAGGTATCTAGAACGTGCTCTAGTTTTCCGACTATTCCAGAGGGATCGAGGCTTACCGGGGCGATAGTGAACGAGTTGTTGAGTCTGTCAATTTTGGTTTCGACCGTCTTCTTGTCCATCTGGAATCGCGATATCGAGTCCACAAATTTCTGGCGGGCGGCGGTTTTGCTTCTCTCCAGTTTTCCGAGGCTTCGCTTGACGCTGACGAGCTGCCATTGTACTTGCAGGCGTTGCCCGTAGAAGAAGATCATGAAGAATGAGGCGAAGTAGACGAGGTTGACTATCTGGCTGAGATCGATTAAGGCCATTCTACTATTCTACCCTTCCCTCGAAGCGGACACTGCTATAGGTGATTCCTTCAATCTCAGTAAAGCTTTTCGTTTTGCGTTGAGCCGTATGAAGCCTACCTCTACCTCCTCCGTTATGGCAAGCTTTGACAGTGCCATCAGGATGTCCTTCATCTGTTTGACTGGATGGGCCCCGATTTGTATTATCACGTCGCCTACTCGCATTCCTGCTTCGTAGGCTGGTCCTCGGGAGTCAACTTCGACCACTAAGACTCCTGAGTCTGCTGGGAGGTCGTATCTTCGTGCGATTGCCTGGTTCATGTTGGCTCCTGATATTCCAAGCCATGGGCGGATGACTCGTCCTTTTTCGAGGATCTGCTGTACGACCCATTTCATAGTGTTGACGGGGATGGCGAAGCCTACTCCTTGAGCGAATGGAATCATTGCGGTGTTCATTCCTATCACGTTTCCACCTATGTCGGCGAGGGGTCCGCCGCTGTTTCCAGGGTTGATGGCGGTATCGGTTTGGATGAGTCCTTCGAAGATGAAGTCTGTGCCGGGGAGGGGCCGTCCTAGGGCGCTTACGACTCCCATGGAGACTGTTGGTCCTCCTTGGAGCCCGAGGGTGTTGCCGATGGCGAGGGCTATTTGTCCAACCTTCAGTTTCTCCGAGTCGCCTAGGCTGGCGGCCGGAAGGTTATCAGCGTCCACCTTGATTACAGCGATGTCCGTGGAGCTGTCTGAGCCGACAACTTCGCCAAGGAATGTTCTACCATCTTTCAGGTGAACCTGGACCCTTGTCGCTCCATCGATGACATGGTTGTTGGTGATAACGTATCCGTTGCGGTCAATTATTAGTCCGGACCCTTTTCCCTCGATTGGTACAAGACCGTAGCGGAAGTCCCGGGTAACTCGGACGCTGTCTATGCTGGCAACGCTCTCGCTCAGGCGCTCGACTGCCTCGGTAACCTGGTTCTCAAGGGCGGACAGTGTTGTTGTCATGTTTAGAGTCCCCAGCTCGTTTTTCCTACAGGTGTGATTCTGAGGTATAGCTTCTCGTCCTTCTCCTTAGTCTCAACGAGACCTGTGACCTCGATTCCACGGGGGATCAATCGGTTAGCAGATTCCAAGTCGTCAACAAGAAGAGTGATCTTTTCCTCGTCTAAGTCTTGGAATCGCGGGCTATATTTCAGGTTCCAGCCGCTCAGGTAGAGGTAGCGTCCGTCGAATTCGTAGATTACAGGGACGATATGAGGTTGGGAGTCTTCGCAGACGAAAGCGATTCTTGCGAGGCTTCTCTCCATCAGGTATCGGTATTCTCTCTCGGTGAAGCCTCTGACACCGTCTTTATGTCGCATCATGTCTGAATTATCTAGGGGTTAGTCACGCTTATATACTTGGTAGTCCAGGGAAACTAAGTGGGTATTAGTTAGTTGAGTAAGTCAACCCAGGTTAACCAAGACATAACAAAAGAGCAGTCGGAAGAATGCTTGTTGCTGCATTCTGCCTGGAACGACCTTACAAAAGTCTGGACCCTCCCAGTAATCCATGCTCTTGGTCTCAAAGAGCCAGCAAGATTCAACGAGCTGAAGCGTAGGATACAAGGGATAAGCGCTACGAGCCTCGCTGAGAGGCTGAACGAGCTGGACCAGAGAAGGATCATCGAGCGAAAAGTCTACCCAGAGACTCCGCGACATCGAGGGTGCGGAGAAAGTCCGCGAAGAAAAACTCCGCCCACTAACCCGAGTCAATAAGTAGATTCCGTCAGCTAGTTGCCGACAAGGCTCTATTGTTTCTCGTCACGTTTCTCAGTTCAGGCCCGGTCAGGAGTGGCTGAGGTCCCACATTCCCAGTTCTTGTCTTGCCTTCATGGTCTTCATCAGGTCTCCGCGGGTAACCATTCCGGCAATTCTCTCTCCATCCATGACAACAAGCCTGCCTATTCCATTCTTGGCCATTATTTGCAGAGCGTCGATTGCTGAGATTGTCGGATTCACAGTGATCGTTCTTTCGAACGGAACCATTGCCTGGCTAACCCTCTCGAAATCTCTCTTCTCACGAGGAATGGACCGGACCGAGGACATTGTCACAACCCCGAGCAGTTTCCCGTTTGAGACGACTGGGTAGCCTCCGTGGGGATGGACGAGGAAGTAGTCGGAGACGAGCTGTTGGACAGATGCGTCAGGTGAGACGGACAGTAGTTCCCTGGTCATGATGTCGCCTACTCTGACGCCAGCGAGAGACTCGGTCAATCTGGTCTGTCTCAAACTGGTTTCCGCTCCAGACCGGATGAACCAGCCTAGAAAGATGATCCACAATCCATTGATGAAATCGCCGAAGACGACGAAGAACAGCCCGACGGCCATCATCAGCAAGGAGATCGCTTCGCTAACTCGCGTCGCGTTCGCAGTTGCACTGAGGAGATTCTTCGATCGGTTCCAGAGGGTTCCGCGGAGAACTCTGCCTCCATCCAGGGGAAAGGCTGGAATTAGGTTGAACGCGCCTAGTACTCCGTTGAGGAGCGCCGCGTAATAGAGCGTTGCGATAACGGGTACCGGCCCGCTTACTAACATTGTCAGAAACCAGAAGGCGCCGAGAACAATTGCGATCAGAAAGCTCGTGAGTGGGCCCGCTGCGGCCATACGAACTTCCAGCGCTGGATCCTTCGGCTCCTCACCCATCTCTGAGACTCCTCCAAAGAAGAACAGTGTGATCCTCCTGATTGGCAGACCGTTTTTCTTGGCGATGTACGAGTGGGAGAGTTCGTGGAGGAAGACCGAGACGAAAAGGATGATCGCGGAGACGATTCCTATCGCCCAGTAAGTGGTCGCGCCAAGGCCAGGATAGTGCTGTGGCATGTAGCCTTCAGCAAGCGACCAGGCGATTAGGAGAAGGACGAGCCAAAGAGTGTAGTGGATTCTGACGGGAATCCCAATTATTCTACCGATGGTAAGCGACATGAACTCGTACTGCTTACCTGGCCGCATCCCTTTCTTAGTCTTGTCATAGACCCTCGGGCTCGGGAACCACTCTTGCCTCATTGGAGCTTTTGAGCAATCTGCCTGAATTTTTTCTGAGGGGTGTTTCTGTCTGGGCTGGATTCCGGGTTTGTTTCTTTGAGACGGGCATGTTATCTGCTTGTCTTACCTTTTTCGACCCCCGTGGATTCCCCTAGGGATAAGCGTGGAATATCGTGTTCCAGAAATCGCGGCTTAGATTCCCGAATCAGGGCTGATTATGGGCGATTTTCTGGAGCAAGTTGGTGTCATCTTTCGAGGCGGAACTGATTATCACACGTGCGTCCATGGCTTTGCAACCCTTCTCGAAGGCGAGTAACGGGTTAACGTCCAGTTCCTCAACCTCCTCCAGATCCATGGCAAGCTGTGAAAGGCGTTCGATGCATTCGGCAATTGCTTCCACATCACGCGGTGGCTGGCCCCTGAAGCCCTCCAATATCTTGCCCCCGCGAATCTGCTGGATCATGTTTCTGGCTCCGAGTTCTCTGATGGGAGCGAGACGGAAGGAAACATCTCGATATGCTTCCACGTAGATCCCTCCGAGTCCGAACATGAGGAGTGGTCCGAACTTGGGGTCCCGATGGATCCCAATGATTGTTTCAGTGCCGCCAGTCACATAGTTCTGGAGGAGAACCCCATCGATTCGGGCACCTGGAGAGTTAGTCTTGACATTCTTGAGAATCTCTTCAAAAGCCTCCCCAACATCCTTTTCGTTGTTTAGATCGAGCTTTACTGCACCAATGTCGGTCTTGTGCACGACATCCGGTGAAACGATCTTCATTGCAACCGGTAAACCGATCTTCTTGGCAAGAGCGACGGCTTGCTGTCTTGTTCTCGCGAACTCGGTCTTGATTGCCGGCAATCCGTAGGCGGTCAAGAGGCTCATAGCATCGGTTTGGGAAAGATTCGTCAGACCAGCTTGTCTAGCGCGGGCGATAATTTTCCTGGCGAGGACGAGATCGGCCTCAAAATGCTTCACCTCGGTCCTAGGCCTGTCTATCCACCGTTTGTACTCAGACATGGCAGCGAGGGCACGAACCGCTGACTCGGGAAAGGAGTAGTTGGGAACACCATTGGATTCCAAGACCCCTACGGCCGGCGTCACATCTCCTAGGCCAAGCAGGGAAGCCAGAATCGTCTTTCCTGATTTCGGACCGACAGAGGCTATTGTCTCGGCCACCTTCTTGAGATCCACCATAGCCTGTGGAGTCAGGAGAACTAGACCACAATCCACATTGTCGTCATTCAATGATCCCAGCGCGAGTTCGTATCGATCTGCCTGAGCATCACCAATGAGATCAATCGGATTATTGACGGAGGCTTCCTTAGGCAGACCTGCTCGTAGCTTGTTCTTTGTGGCTTCTGAGAACTGCGCGATTTGCAGTCCGTACCTTACACTGGCGTCTGTCGCCATTATCCCAGGGCCTCCACCGTTGGTTATGATCGCCACACGACTTCCCCTAGGCAGGGGTTGCTTTGCGAAAGCGCGAGCGTAGTCAAAGAGATCGATTATGGATTCGACTCGTATCACTCCTGATTGTTTCAGGATTGCATTGTAGGCTTCATCTGACCCTGCTAGCGCGCCTGTATGAGAGGACGCGGCCTTGGCTCCCTCAGGAGAAACACCGGCCTTAACTGCGATGATAGGCTTCTCCTCGGTGACACGACTTACGGTGTCAACGAATTTCCGTCCGTCGATTATGTCCTCGATGTAGAGGAGGATGACCTTGGTCATCGGGTCCGTTCGAAGATATTCGAGAATGTCGTTCTCATTCACATCGGCCTTGTTTCCCATACTGATGAATTTGGAGAATCCAATGTTCTCCCCACTAGCATAGTCCAGGACCGCTTCTCCTAGAGCACCGCTTTGAGAAGCGAAGGCAATCGATCCCTCCAATGGCATTCCCGAGGCGAAGGAGGCGTTGAGCCTCACAATAGGGTCGGCGTTGATTACCCCCAAGCAGTTGGGACCGATCATCCGCATCGAATACTTCTGCGCGATCGAGAAGATTTGGCGCTCGAGTTCTGCTCCGTCTGGGCCGACTTCCTTGAATCCGGCTGAGATAATGACAAGGCCTTTCACTCCTTTCTGTCCGGCCTCTTCAACAACTCTCGGTACTACGGGAGCGGGAACGATTACGACCGCTAGGTCAACGGTCTCTGGTAGATCGAGGACTGACGGGTATGCTCGGACGCCACTGATCGAATGCTCCTTGGGATTAACAGGATAAACTGTTCCAGTGTATTCGTTTAGGAGAATGTTGGTGAATGCTGCGCGTCCGACACTGCCCTGCCTGTTCGAAGCCCCGATGACAGCGATCGACTTGGGTGAGAATAGTGAGTCAAGGTTTCCCTGATGCTGCATTGGCAAGACTCTAGGCATGAGTTCAGGGACTAGGATTTTTTCTTAACCTGCTTGGCAGCAGTTCTCCCCGCCAGAATTGCAGCAGGGTATAGGACCTCTTCTTCTTCCTGCGAGTGCTTCTCCAAAGCCTCGGCGAACCGGACAGCTGTTAGATGCCCTTCTTCAGCTCCAACCCTCTTGAGCCGCTCCAACACTTTGTAGAGCTCCTTGTGTCCATGCAACATGCCGGGATACTCTTTCTCGAATTTCGCTTGAAGCAAGGAGGCTCGCTTTGCAGAAGCTTTGCTGAGTTTCCCGTTAACGAGGTCGCGAAGAATTCCCAAAAGGGGCAAAGCTAGGCTCTCTTCTCTGTCGATGTGAGCCTTGAGATCTTTAGCGAGTTTCTCTGCTACGCTTCCCGTCTTTCCCGACAGGTTCTGCACTCCCATCAATAATTGCCAGATTTCCTGATGTTCCTTCTCCATGGAGGCAGGGGCTGATAGCGGCATGCATCGACGGGAGCTTGTTTTCCTACTTATCGGTATAGTACACTTTGAGGCACACGACGGCTTTCATCGACGGTTCTGAACCAGCGACGGCGACAATGAACCTCTTTGGAAGAGACACCAGGACGGTTATCATTTTGTTTGACTCGCTAGATTGACGAGGGTCAACCACTTGGAATGCTTCTGATTCTTACCGTGGACGATATCGAGGTATGCTTCTCTTAGGCGCTGAGTGATTGGCCAGGTGCCGCTTCCAATCTTTCTACCGTCGACCTCTTGCACAGGTGTCACACCCGCTGCGGTCCCGGTCAGGAACAATTCGTCCGAAGTGTAGAGCTCCTCTCTCGAAATGTCCGTTCGTCTGCCGGATGATGGTGTCCCTTGTTATTCCCCTAAGGACTCCCGCTGACGCGGGTGGCGTGCTGACGATGCCATCCTTGACTCTGAAAACATTCTCCGCGGAAGCTTCTGAAACCATCCCTTGTGTGTTCAGCATTATCGACTCGTCATAGCCCGCTTTCAAGGCCTCGATCTTCGCTAGGCTAGCATTGGCATAGTTGGCCGTGGACTTCGCCTGGGGAGGCATTGTAGCCGAGTCGACCCGTCTCCAAGAAGAAACCTGGCACTTCACTCCTTCTCTCTCGGCTTTTTCACCGAGATAACTGTCCCAGCGCCAGGAAGCGATTCCTAGGCTTACATTGTTAGGCAGGGGATTGAGACCCATCTCCCCATAGCTGTAATAGGCTAGGGGTCGGATGTAGCTCTCTTCCAACTTGTTGGCCGCGACCGTCGCCTTTGTTGCCTCTACGACCTCGCCTGTCGTGTATGGTATCTTCATCATGTAGATTTTCGCGCTCTCGAACATTCTAGTTACGTGTTCGTGTAGTCTGAAGATGGCGGGACCCTTCGAGGTATGAAAACATCTGATGCCCTCAAAAATGCCGGTCCCGTAGTGGAGCGCGTGCGTCAGAAAGTGGACCTTGGCCTCATTCCACTTGACCAGTTCGCCGTTCATCCAAATCCAAGTTGACTCCTGCATGATGTGTCCGTCTCGCCTGAAATTCTAAGCCCATTCGAAACCGATTTCAAACCCGGTGGTATAGGCTGCGCGTATCAAGCCGTCGTCTAGGAGGTTGAGGATTCCCTTCCAGATCTCAGGTTCGGAAAAAGTGGGGTTAGTTCGTTCCTGATTTCTTTGAGGCTCGGTGGAAACCTTGTTGGCCTCCGCAAGAGGACAAGGATCTCTCCCTCGATGCTGGAGTATCTTCCTATCCTCTGGGCTTCCTCAGCGAAGATTGTCGGGGGTTCCAACCAGGCTGCCACTATTGTCACCTTCCCTTACTCGGAGGTCGGAGGCGCTTTCTTGAGGGCGCGTCTCCACACGACCAAGTAGCCAATGCCGCCTGCAAAGGCTCCTAGGATAGCTATGGCCGCGAAAGGCGCGATGTACCCTGGGTAACCGCTCAATACCTGTACGTGGACTTGGCCATTGATTTGTCCGACGCTCAAGGGCGGAGTCTGACCTTGTAGGGTAATAGCCAATACTCCGGCCCTCCAGCCACCGTTCATCATCAGCCATGTTGCTGCAACGACCCCGACATTCATCAAAACAAGATGAAGCCAGGCGAAAACGTTTGACCAGCCCTTGTATGGTGCCCGCAGGTTGACCTCTAAGTGCTGGTAGAACAGGGCTGTTACCGCGACAGCTAGCGGGCCGAACATGATGTAGGCGAGATAGCCCTCGGTAAGCCAAGTCCCACCTCCTCCACTTGCAACGACCCTAGCAGCGCCCGGGGTGTCGTAGGTCGCGTCATAGAGAAGCCAGGCAGTCAATCCTGCAGCTAAGGCGCCTTGCACTATGGCAGCGATGATGAATCTGTTCGCCCACTTGCTGGAAGGCGAGATGGACATTTGCCACTTGGTGTCAGACAGGTTTCCTTTGCCAGACTGAGCGGTTCGAAGGCTCGGATGAGACCTTCCAGGTTCGTTGTTAGTTTTGCTGATTTTTTCCATATTTCTCACACGGGCTAATCTATCGTTGATATCTCTTTTAGGAGACGCGTCCACAATGTGCAGAGGATGTGCTGGTTGTATCTCAATGAGATACGTTAGCGTTCGAGCCCTGAAGAGGCTGTTTGGTCTAGAGTGGACTCCTCTTTTCTGAAATGCAAAGTGCACATTTCGACATCATTGTGGACCTGCTCCTCAAATGTCCCCGCGGCAATGCTGTCTCAAGGGATACTCTTCGAATATTACATCAGGAGATTCCGACAACTCAAATGGGACCCTGGCAGGTCCTTCCGCTCCAACTCATCGAGCAAGAGGAATCATCGATTTCTCACGGATCACGCTTGCCGATGTTCCTCTTGCGTTAGAGGAGAAGCTTCGAAAATCCAAGGGGATTTTTTCCGTTCAGCTCAACGCTTTCTCGGAGAAGCTCACAGTCGAGTTTGATCCCTCAATAATCACTCTCGACAAGATTAGGAAGACAGTCACACGTCCACTCTGAGCGAGAACCTGTTGGTGCATTCAACGTGAACGGATTACTAAATCAATGTGTGACAGCACGTCACTCGCCAGAACGCTCTCCCCAAACCAAGCACCCGCCAGTTCTCCGGCACTCCCGACAATGAACGCCGCTACTTTCGCCGCGTCGAAGGGGTTTCGGCCTCTGCCGAGATGCGCACCGGCGACCCCTGCGAGAAGATCACCGTAGCCCCCTTTGGTCATGTAAGGAGAACCAGCAGTGTCGAGGTAAACTCTTTCCCCGTCGGAGATGAAATCGATGGCCCCTTTCACGATGACTGTTGCTTTGTACTGTTTTGCGAGAGTTTGGACTGCGGTTTTCCTCCCGTCAACGTTTTCAGGCCAAGGGCTCTTTGAAAGAACCTGGTATTCACCAGCGTTCGGTGTCAGGAGTGCTTGCTTTCCCTTGATCATTTCCGGGGTGGCGGCTATGGCGTGGAGGGCTTCGGCGTCCAGAACCATTGGGGTCTTACACCGTTGGATGATGTCCATGAGTGCCCGGTGTGACTCAGGGGTTCTTGTAACGCCGCATCCCATGACCAGTGAATCAGCTTTCTCGAGCAATTCAATCGCGACGTCTGGATCTGGAAAGGGCGAATCGCAAGGCACTGTTATGAGATCAGGAGAATATCCTGCAACTATATCAGCAGCTCGTCTGGGGGCAACGACGATAGCAAGATCTGCCCCGGCTCGCAAAGCCGCTAGTGCGTTGAAAGCCAAGCAACCAGCGTAACGATCGCTACCTCCACAGATGACTACACGGCCAAAGTCGCCTTTGCGAACGTCGTTGGATCGGGTAGGATAGAATTCCCGTAATTTCACTGCTTTCTTGGGTTGGTTGTCCGGGTCCTGTTTCACGCGACGGTTTCTTTTGCTTGGGGGCATTGGGAGGAATCTGGACTGAATCGGTGTGGGAAGATAGAATTTAGGTTATGTTCTTCGTCTAGCCCGATAACATTTGCTAGAACCGAGCAGCGGCAATTTCGGCCCTAGGTCGAAAGCGACGTCGGGATGGGCTGTCTTTTGGTTTGGTCATGAGCCTCTTTATTTTCGACCCGATGTTTTCGAAAACCTCTTCGATGGACCAGCCTTCTTCTATGAACTCGACTTGGTGCTTGGGCATTCTGATAAGTACGTGAACCTCGAAATGCTTCCTCTCCTTCCCTTTGGAGAACGCCCTGACGGTGGCTCGAGCTTCACCGATGTCAGGGTAGACGTGGCTGAGAGACTCGATTGACTTTCGGAATTTCGCTTCTGCTAGCGAAGACTCAGGGTCCTGACCTTCAAGGCCCACGATATAGACCGGTAATGGAGTCGATACCTCGGGTGTTTGGTCCATGACGATAGCTCACCTTACCACGAGAACTGGACAGTGAGCATGTGTGACGACACCGCTCGAGACGCTTCCAAGAAGCATTTTCTTGAAGCCCCCCATTCCCCTCGTCCCCATGACGATCAAGTCGATTTTCTCGGCGACCGCGTAGTCGGTTATTGTTTGGACTACAGAGCCAATCGTCTCGCTGGTTTTGGTCTTCGCCTTCACGCCTTTTTTCTCAGCCAATGATGCTGTTCGTCCGACCACTTCCAAAGCAGCTTTCCTCGCGTACGCTTCGTACTCCTGAATGGCCTCCCCAGACGGAGATGGAGCAGAGGGAAACATAGTCATGTACTCAGGGTAGCCCCGAAATGCGTACAGCACGTAAAGTTGGGCGTTGAACTTCTCCGCCAGACCCACTCCGACCTCGGATGCTCTTCGGGAGCCCTCGGATCCATCCACTGCGACTAGTATCCTTTGAAATAGAAGGGGTGAATCGGTTTTCGAACTCTGTTTTCCTATCGTGGTCATTGCCAAATTGCTTTCTTCTTTGGAGAGATAACTCCTCGCTTTCTATTTAGACGAGGCGTCCACATTCACCATCCCGAGTGCCACTTGTATCTCAAAGAGATACAGGGTCGAGCAGGATTGAAGGCGTGGTAGAGGGCATGTTCACATTGTGTACGCAGTTCCTAATTATGCAGGGATAGATACCGGATTCGCCTGATAAGGCGATGGCAAAATGTCGTGATTGCGGAACTGAGCTACCGGCTAACGCCAAGTTCTGTCTTTCGTGTGGAAGCCAACTTGGTCTCAAGAAAGAAACTTTCCAAGTTTCCTCAGAGAAACTTGTCGAGAAATTCAAGGAAGTGGTGAAGGATGCGAGAGTGAAGAGAGTGATCATCAAAGATGATATGGGAAAGACCCTTCTCTCCGTCCCTCTCACCTGGGGGCAACTGGCGCCGTTGCGATGCTGGCACTGGCGCCCTGGCTTGCCGCAATAGGAGTTATCGCTGGAATAGCCACCAAATGCACTCTCGAGATTGAGCGAGCCGAATAGGCTGAGAGATCACGGTGGGTCACAGCAAAAGAGAATTCTCTGAAGATTGGCCGAGCGAGTGGTGCAAACTTCAAACGAATACTAGTTGCGGTGGATGGTTCAGAAAACTCGACCAGAGCAACCATCGCAGCTGTCCTTGTTGCTGAGAAGTGCGGATCCGAGATCATCGTTCTGAACGTGATTCTTGGACGCGCCTACGACCAGTTCAAAACGGTCGCCGAGAAAAAAGCGAGAGAGATAGTCGACAGAGAGGTGGAGCTGGCACGTGGCCACGGGGTCAAGGCGAGGTGGGAAGTCCTGCCATCAGCAGAATCTATCGTGGGTCAGATAGTCGATTATGCAGACCGAGAGAAAGCGGACCTCATCGCGATTGGATCCCGAGGTCTAGGCGGTTTCAAGAGAATGGTCATTGGAAGTGTGTCCAGCGGTGTTGTGACACACGCCAGATGCCCCGTGCTGGTCGTAAGATAGCTTTCCTCTAGGACGCTTCTGACAAAGCGAAAGGGTAGCTCCCGGGGCGCGAGAACCCCGTTCCCGACGTCTCACAGCTCCGGAGTCGACGTCAGACCCAGAGTTCCCCAGAGCTACCCCCTCTCTACACAACTAGCACAATCCAGAGAATTAGGAGGAATGTCCACGCTGTGTACGTGCGTATCGCCGAATCACGAGAAGTTGGTGAGATAGCTTACCGGAGAATCCGCCCTCTCTGGCTGACCCGTCCATTGGGCTGTTGCCATCGTACGACATAGGCAGCATGACCGGCAACACCCACAGTGAGCACACAGACCCTCTCCAGTGAGAAGTTCCCGCTTGCACGCGGGGCACCTTGTTACTGTCTGAAGCTCGCTTCTTGGCATTGCCGACTCACCAACTGGATCCTTACCCCTCTGTCGCCCTTAAGGTGTAAGTACACAATGCAATCTTACGATCGCTTTCCCAAGAAAAAACAAGTGATCTCGGAGCTTGTTCAGGTTCGAGGGTTTTCTGGTTCGACTTACTGTTTCCTGGCGAAAGAGAGGCACCTTCAAGGGAGGATGAAACCGAGTTGGCCACAACGTTGCCATTGAATTCTCACTGGCCAAAACCATCCTACCAAACGAATGGGATGAGCCGCTTGGTCCTCTTCATATAGTCAAGGTAAGCATTCCCCAGCTCGGCCACCAAGAATTTCTCTTCGATACGAATCCTGTTGCCATAATAGATGCTGGACATTATCAGAATGAAGAGTATCGCAGCCCAAGACTGCAAAGCCAGTCCTAGGAGACCGAGGTATACAAGGACCTGCCCCGCATACATCGGATGCCGAATGAGCCTGAAGGGACCCTTTTCAATCACGGTGTGGTCAGTAAGCACTCGCACTTCTATTGACCAGAAGCGTCCGAGAACGGACTTTGCCCAGAGATAGAAGACGGCTCCGACAAGAAATAATGCTAGCCCGGGATAGAAGAGCCAGCGAGGGAGGACGCCGATTCGGGCGTATCCAAGCACCAACGTTACTACGATTATGGAAATGGTAAACAAAGCTGAGCTGGCAGCATCGCTTTCGCGTTTCTTTACCGATTCCTTGGAACGTAGCGCTCGCTGGGCCCTGCCAATCCAAGCAATCAGAACAAGAAACACGGAAAAGAAGGCCAAGAAAACGGCCTCTTCATAGAATGAGGGGAAAAGAGAAGTCATGGTACTACTGTTGAGTCACCATTGACTCATGTGGATTAGTGGGCATGGATCTTCTTGATCTCTTCATAGACCTGCGTGGGAGTACTTTGTTTCAAGCGCAACGCGAGATCAAATTTGCCAGTAACAGGTGCTATGAGATCTATACGGTTGTGATACTTGAGTTCCTCGACCACTTTCATCGAACGGCCAGGTTGACCGTCGCGAAAACGTAGGTCGGGAAGTTCTCGGTCGGCTCCATGTGTTTTCACCATCAGAGACCTCTACACGATCCTTAACATGTCAGTAAGCAAACGTGTTTGCACACCGGCTTTGCTGCGAACTTTCAAGAAATCCTCGGCATTTTGTGTGGAAATTAGAAAGGGCAGCTCGCGCGGGAGGGAGATTATTTTTGGTTCGTCCCTCTTCTCCGGGCCTCAATGAGAACCCGACGTTCCGCTGGAGAGCCGCCCTTTCCCTACTGCAACTACTTCGTTGAAGATGGATAAGCGGAGTGTCCACTTTGTGTACGTGACATTAGGGTCTACTTGATGAGACAAAGAAGGCGAAAACCCACAATAAAGCCGCCACGCCTACGAGTTCGCGCGCCGCTACAACGGGCTCAGGAATTCTTTGGTCCCAATGGACGTTGAGATATTGCACGAATGATTGTCCGGCTGAGATTCGGCACGTCAAACGCCCATCTTGCTCAGTCTGTAAAGGTCGTATGTCTGCACGAGCCAGAGCACACCGAGAACTACAGTGGGGCTTGCCGGGGTCTGCCAAAGGTTTGGCAAAAGAAGAGGACCAACGAGAACATAGACAGCTAGGGCGCCTGTCATCGCCAAAAATGCAAGTCCTCTCCTCGTGCGACCCAAGAAGAAGTGCCCAATCCCGAAGACACCAACCAATCCCACGATAGCCCCCAGCCACAACACGTTGTTGCTGTCTTTTCTTCCTTGAAGCATTTCAAACACTCTCCGTTAGCTAGCTGAAGAGTTGTGTTCCGTTTTCCCGTCTTTTGTCAGTGAGGATCCGATGTCGAAGCCTATTCGCTCGAAAGACTCTAACTCGCCAGTGCCAAGAGGCCCTTCGGTTTTGTCGACAATTGCTGATTGTCGAGGCTTGACGATTTCCATGCCCAGTTCCTTGAGTGTCTTTTCGATGTACTTAGCGCTTCCAGATAGACGACTTGCAAACTTGGTATCGAAGGCAAACCCGTATTTGCCCCTTAGATCCGCCACTCCTTTCAGCTTGAGAAGGAAATCCTTCATCGGTCTTGATGCAGTGAACATCTGAGTCGGCGCGCCAACGGCCATGAAGTCGTAGTCTTTGAGAGATTCAGTCTGAACATCGTTCGTATTGACGCATGTGGCGTCCATTCCCGCCATTCGCAGCCCTCCAGCAAGCGACTTTGCTATCTTCTCCGTGTTCCCGAACTTACTATCGTAAATGACGACCCCACACTCGTGCTTACCGGACTGGTTCATTCCCTATTCTTGTCTCCATTCAGAACTGAAGTCCGGCGCAATATAACGCGAAGGTCCACTATGCAATACATTGTGGACTTTATCAGCTCAAACTCTTGATGCTAGGACTATTCTGGCGAACGAGTTTTGTGACACACTGCGCTGCATTGTGAACGTCCAGGCTATATCGCTATCGCCTGGACAGCTACGGATCATCATGCCAAAAAATAATTCGTATGGATTTTGGCTCGACGTAATATCAGGACTACTCGGACTGTTTGGTATCGGCGAACTGTATCTTGGAAAGAGGCGTAGGGGCGAGCTGTTCCTAGCGTGGACGACGGGATTGTACATTAGCGTCGCCTTGGCCTCCACATTCCCGAGTCTATCCTATTACTGGGGGTACCTGCCAGTCGCGTGGGGAACGGGATACTTCCTGCTACTCATCGACATATTCCGCCTGACCAGAAAGAGACCGACGAGCACACCGTGAACTGTGAGTCTCTTACACATACTCATCCAAGCGGGGTTCGCCCCTCAGCTCATCGCCAAGCTCTCTGCAACAATCCCAGCCACGGCAGGCCGAAGGCAAATCGACGTCAGGCACACGTGAGATAAACGAGAGCGGACATTACAGTTCGTTACGTGACGGTTTCCAAACTTCTTGCAATCTGCGGCGTTATTGCTCCTGTTCTCTTCTTGACCTTGCTAATAGTAGCAGGGTCTCTTCGGCCTGGATACGATCAGCTTCGGAACTACATTAGCCCTCTTGGAGTCGGCCCGAACGCAGCAATTCAAAACGTGAACTTCATCGTTGTCGGAGTTTTGATGATTGGGTTTGTCCTGGGCCTTCATCGGTCGGTGGGAGGAGGCAGGGGATCGAAGACCGGCCCAGCTCTACTGGGAGCGGGAGCGATGGGATTCTCGGCTCTCGGATTCTTCCCTACTTGCCCTGGCTGGTGCGCCTCCGGGACAATACACTCACTGCTCTTCTTCATAGTTGTAACAGGTGCCGTAGTCGGTCTCCCTGTCTTCTCACGAAGGCTGAACCAAGATGATCAGTGGAAATCGTACGTTGGCTACTCGATTTCAACAGCGATCGTTGCCCTCGCCAGTTTTGCCGCGATCCTGATGTGGGCAACAGCAGACTCGAAGACCCTGGCCCCCACGGGACTTCTAGCTCCGTGGGCAGGACTCCTGCAGAGAATCTTCGCTGGAACGTCAGACAATTCTGACTGGGAAAAAATAGATAGCTCCCAACGAGTCGGTCAGTACTTCACCAAATAGTAAGTAACGAATGCGAAAATTGAACCGGACGTCCTCCAAAGTCTTGACTTGCAGACAGTTAGACAGCCCTAGCAAAAGGCCTCTTGGCCGAACCTCGCGTCACGATGATTAAGAAGCTCAGAATCCTGAGCAGAGCACGGAAGCGTCAACAGAACTCTCTTTAAGAAAGTCCTTTATCCCCCTCGAAAGCAAGGTCGGCTTCATGAGTAATCTGAAAACAGAGCTAGAACACATCAAGCACCACATCAAGTACCCGGCGAACAAGACACAGGTCATGGCAGCCTGCAACAACATGTCGGACGTCCCATCGATCGACAAGGACTTTGTCGCCAAATCTCTCCCTGACAGCAACTACAAGGGCCCAGAAGACGTCGTCAAGGCCCTCCTCAACAAAGTCTAGGCTTTCTCCAACTTCTCCTTTTTTTCAATATCCCAGTGTATCCTACGCCCGGCTCTGCCGTGAATGAACTGTACTTAGAAATTGAATATGACTGCTCGGTCTGAAATCTTGGTTTTCGGTTGGACACCCGCCGCGACGAATGCTTCACTGATGTAGTTGGCCAAAAACGCGGACCACTTAGGACCAAGTTCATGCATCAAAGTAATAGTCCAACGTTCATTCTCGTTCTTCTCATAGTACTCGAACAAGTTCGCGTACGCTGAGAGATCATGAATGTACTCAATCACAGTACTCACGTTGACTTTTCCCCATTTTGAAGCGATCAACGCAACGGGCGCACTCTTCCCAGCAGCCACGCCAGCCTTGGCCAGGCTGTCTTCCGAGACCATGTTCAAGATCTCGCCAAAAGTCTTCCGACTGAGACGTAGAGCGTTGACTCTCTGAAGGAATCTTCCGAACTCGGAATAGTCTAGCAACAGCTGGTTCACAAGTGTGTTTACGCTTACGCTCTGACGGGCAGCCTCTTCCTGGAGTGCCACTAAGGCCTTCTCGTTTACTCTGAAGGACTTTGCTACTGTCTTCCCTTCACGAGGCATGAGATTACTTCGCCAAGGGCTTCGATTTCTCCAATATTACGCTTCGCGTCTCACCGTCGCAATACAATTCGCGAGTTCTGTACTCAATGTGCACGGTCCCTATATCTACCATGCACGCAGATGAAAGAATCATGTATAGGAAAAAAATCTGGACAAATCTATTAGACTTGAAAGACTGGAACCACCAGCCATGACACAATCAACCGCTAAGCAATTGTCCACTGAAAGACTACTGCTCGCAGTTGGAATAGTCGCGATCGCCGCAGGCGCCGCCGTCGGAGTAAGCGTCGGATACGCGGTTCACTACGAAGCACCAACCACCAGGGCCTTCTACCTCTTCAACAATTCCTTGCCCTTCGACCAGCACACTTGGGGCATCCCACACGATACTTTCTCCCCTGACCGCATCACCGTCAACAAAGGCGACAAAGTCGTCATCTACTACCGCAACATAGAGGACACAACTGAACCCCACACGTTCACCATGGACGCGCCTTACACATTCGACGCGATCGTTCACGCTGGGCAGAACGAGACCTTCCCGATAGCCAGCACCTTACATAGCGCCTCCAACGTCGTCGTGCAAGTGAATCAGACCGCTACTATCACATTCACCGCCACCTGGGCAGGCGTCTTCCGCTTCTACTGCGCGTATCACCAGCCAACCATGACCGGGTATCTTGTGGTGCTAGGTTAGGAGCAAACAAGAGATGCAAATTAGAAAAACGTCCGCCATGCTTCGCTGGAGCGCAGTGGGCTTACTTTTCGTCGTAGGACTCATCGACATCTACTATGGCAACTTCTACGCTGGCTTCTTCGAGAACCTCTGGTACGTGATGGGATCCATCTACATATTCACCGGGGCGGTCATAGCGGCAAACTTTGAGCCAAGGTTCACTCAGCCAGCAGTGTTCGGTTACGCCATCTTCCTCTTCGTCCTCTGGGCAACCACTGCATTCGGAACGGGTGCGGGTCTCGACACCGTGGCCTACGCGGATAAAACGATCGAGGCCCTGCTAGTGGTAAACATGGCTCTCCTCATCCGCAGCTCTCGCAGCCCAGCACTCTCAGCTAAATCCTCAAACTCCTTCGGGACCCATCAGGGTCCCACCTTTTTGTCTGGCATGATTCGTGGCTAGAAGTGATTCTAACCGAATTCAGCAACCCGTTGCCAAAACCGATATCTTCGCTCTACTAGGAAGTCCAAGGAGTATTTGCTGGGGCCAGAGATGGTGTTTATGATGACGAGTGATAGGAATACGAGGCTGTAGATGATTCCTGTTCCGATGTCTGTGGAGCCTGGGCCGTATGGCCCTCCGAAGCCTTCGGGAATCGCCCATATGAATAGACTGAAAATTATTCCCCCAAGGTAGGCAATCTTGCGCATGAAACCCAGGACTAGGGCCACGCCAAGAGCGACCTCCAACACACCGGTCGCGTATACGAACGGAGCTGCATTCCCTGTTGTGACACTGGACCAAAAGTTGAACCAGGGTTGAAGCCAATTCGGTTGGCCATCACCGGCTCTCTTAACAAGATCGGGAAACGAGTCTACTAGTCCTGGCGAGAACTTGAGGTAGCCATCGATCAACCATACGATTCCTAGAAATATTCTGATGAACGACTTTAGCCAACTAACATTTCTAACCACCCATTTCCGGCTCTCCTTTCCCGCCAGCAACTGCCCGCTATCTTCCGCGTTCCTGTCCGCTCCTGACACGCTGCCCCCGCTCCAACATGAGGGGGAACTCGATCGTTATTTTGCCTGTCGTATGGAAAGACTCCTCCTTGCATTCTGACGAGTTAGGGTCCCTTCCTGGGACTCTGGTTGGGCATTTCAGCTAAGAGAAAGCAAGCAAATCTTATAGGTCGTCAGAGGATGTTTGCATGCAACGCGGACAATGGATCTGGTCATCATCAACCCTAGATGAGGCGGTAGACTAGGGACGACTCCAAGAGCAACCTCTATCCGTAATTCGAACAAAGAGACGACTGCCCGAAGGGTGATGCCTCGAAAGGCGGAGGAAGCCACGGAGGACTATCTAGAAATGATCAATTTGCTCGTCGCAGAGAAGGGCTTTGCTTCAACATCGGACATAGCTGAGCGAATGGGTGTCTCACAACCCACGGTGACAAACATTCTGAAGAAGCTCGACAAGCAAGGATACATCACATACGAACGATATCGCGGGATGGCCCTAACAGAGGCAGGAAAGAACGTAGCGCGGAAGATGAAGGACCGTCATCAGACGTTGGTAAGTCTACTTGTGCTGATCGGGGTTCCTGAGAGAATCGCTATTGAAGACGCGGAGAAGATCGAGCACGGGCTTCACGAGCAGACAGTTCGAAAGTTACAAGAGTTGATTGAACAACTCAAAAAGGGCTAGCTGAATTAATAGGGGACAGCGAGCGGGCCTGTACATCAGAGAATGGATTCATGAAACCATAGCGAGCAGAAGGATGAAAGCGTTCGTGGGTTCCGTCCAAGAGCTAAATTTCCACAGTCGAGTTCCGTGTCGCGTTATTCTGTCCCAGGGCTCTTGTCCTGATTCTCCCTGAGAAGACGGATGAGTTTTTGGATACCTTGGAGGCCGCTTATGCTTGGGCAGTCGTTAGTATGTGTTTTCCCCTCTCGATCGACTAGTATGGGTTGCATTCCTACCTTCTTTGCGCCCAAAACGTCATGATCGTAGCTGTCTCCAACGTGCACTGCTTCAATGGGCTTGCACCCGGCACGCTCTAACGCAAGCCTGAATATTCGAGGATGAGGCTTCTCGGCCTTGGCTTCTTGTGAGTAGGTAAAACTATCAAAGTACTCTGCGAGGCCGACGTGTTCCAGGCGATTCGTAATATCGTCGGTAGCGTTTGATATGACGCCAAGCTTAAACCCGCGCCGCTTGAGGGCCCTCAACACTCTCTTCGTTTCCGGGTACGGGCTGGACCACGGACGCTGCTGGAATCTTTCGCACATTTCTTCGGCGAGTTCGGATTGATTACCCTCAACTTTCAGTTTAGCAAGAAGAAAACCGAGATAACTCGTCCAGTAATCTCGGGTCCTCCCAGCATAGGAGAAATAACGTTTACCATAAGTCGAATCCGCATACCGAACCCCAACCTCAACTCTGTGATGCGACATGTCGAGCCCGAGGTCTCCCATGATTCGATACCATATTCTCGAGTATGGCGGGACTTCGACAAGAGTTCCTGCAGAATCAAAAAATACCGTGTTGATCGAGAAAGGAGGCATAGCCAAATAATCGAGCGATATCATACTTCTCTTCCACAATGGAAAGATTGGGTTTAGTCTTGGGATGGCCCCAAAAGAACAACTACCTCTTGCAAAGAGTCCACTGAAATGTCAGCGGTGCGTTGAAGAGCTACTATTTCTGCTGGAGTTCGGAGACCCCGAATTTTAGATAGCAACTATGGGACGAATATGGTGTAGAGCAGAAAGGTATTGAAAACCAGGATCAAACCGACAGTAACTATGGCTAGGACAAGCGTGCTCCTTCTATTGACGAAACCAGCCATGAACTTCTTCTTCGAGGTGTAGTAAACGAGAGGAATCATCGGGAGGGGAATCATGAGACTGAGAATTACCTGACTGTAAACGAGCAAACTGAGCGGATCGAGTCCAAGCAGTATTGCGAACGTGGTTGGAAACACGTTGATGAATCTCGTTACTATTCGTCTCGCCCATACATTCCAGTGCTTTCCGATCAAACCCTCCATTATGACCTGTCCCGATATTGTTCCAAGCGCCGACGAGGAGAGCCCCGATGCGAGCAGAGTCAGAATGAAGACAATGGCGATCGCCGGCCCGAATAACAGGCCGATCCCATGGACAAAATCGCCGACAGTTACGTTCGGGTTCGGATAGAGCGGTATGGCGATAAGGAGTATTCCCGCGTTAACCACAGACGCAATTGTCAGAGCAATTACGGTTTCCTTGAGATGGAATTTCCTCGTTCTCTCGATCTCCCCGTTCGAGTATGGGTGATGATTGCCGGGTCTCATTGAGTCGGTGATCGAACTGCCTAATGTTCCCTCGGGGACCCTTTTTCCAATGAGGTCCATCTTGTTTTTCGAAAGCCAAGAGTGAACAAACAACGCGTGTGGCATCACAGTCGCGCCGATCATTCCAACTACTATCAGGAAAGCGGCGTTGGTCGACGCGAACGGCACTACAGAATGATATGCGGTCTGTGTCAGGTCGGGTTTGACCACCGCCAGATTGTAGAGGATCCCAAAGACAAGAACGCTGATCAGCAACGCAAAGTATTGCTCAATAAGACGGAATCTCTTGCCCATCATAGCTAGTAGGAGGATGACATCCAGGGCGCCGAATATTGACGCGTAGAGAAGTGGGACCCCAAAGAGCAGATTGAGACCCAGCACCGTCCCCAAGTACTCTGCCAGATCTGTGGCTGCGGCCGCGGCCTCAGCAGCGAACCAGTAGGGAATAACGTATCTGCGCTTTACAAGTGACATCCTGACCAGTTCAGGCAACGAATAACCGGAGACAATTCCGAGTTTGCCGGAGAGATACTGCAGCAGCATAGCCATGCCTCCAGCAAGCCAAGCGGCCCAGAGGAGATCATACTTGAAGCCGGCACCAGCTGCAATGTCTGTCCCATAGTTGCCTGGGTCCATGTAAGCAATGGATACCATGAGTGCTGGTCCAAGCCAAAGGACGAAACTACGCAGAGAAACCCCCTTCCCGGTTTGCTGAAGTGGCGCATCGACCAGAACCTGCTGTTGGGCCTTTGCACTAGTTTTCCACGGGAAACGCAAGGTACGATTTACCGATCGAGTGGGATACTCGTTTTCAGGGACTAAGTTGATGCTAATAAAGCTAGGCTAACCTAAGATTTCCCACACCCGGACCATGGAAGGAGCCCCGGGCACCCGACCCGTAGAGGTGCCCCGCCTCTGAATTCAAGCCCCTCTACATATTAGGCGTCCATACAACAACAGGAAATTGACATGCGATACCTTTTCGAGAAGGCAATCGATCTGACACATGAGCTTCACAACGGCATGCCGATCTATCCCGGGGATCCATCTCCCAGCTTCGTCAGCTACGCCACATTGGAGAAAAATGGAGTGAATCTCACCAAGCTGACACTTGGCTCACACACAGGTACCCATATCGACGCTCCCCGACACTTCATTCCAGACGGAATCGGTGTAGACAAGATTCCTCCTGGCAAACTGGTCGGAGAAGCATACGTTTGCGATATGTCTAGCAAACCAATCGGTAGCGGCATCACGGATTCTGACCTTCGGAGGAATATCGAAGGAAAAGTAGCTGAAGACGACATAGTGGTATGCTATACAGGTTGTAGCGAGCGTTGGGGCGATGAATCAGTAAGTTCGAACTACACCTATCTTACAGGGAAAGCGGCCGAGTATTTGGTCTCGAAAAAGGTCCGGGCCGTGGGTATCGATTTTCTCAGCGTGGAAAAATTCCGCGCACCAGACCCTATAGCCCACAAGACCCTTCTAGGAAACGCGATCTTCATCATAGAATCCCTCAGCCGAGCGACCAAACAGTTTGTCGGGAAAAGAATCCTGATGATATGTATGCCCATCAAGCTTCAGAATGGGGACGGGGCGCCCTCAAGAATAATCGGCGTGCCGATTCGCGAAGAATAGCTCGGGCAGCTAATGAAGGTCGCTGCATGTTTGCAGGACTTTTGGCATAGGATTCGGCTATGCAGGGTCCATTTCCTAGACTCCTCCCAGCGTTACTATCAAATCAGTGAGAAAGCCAGCACTTAACCCTACGAAGATGCCTATCATGAGGATCTGATTTGTTGTCTGTTTTCTTCCCGAATTGTACATCAACATCGAAACGTAGAGAATCGCACCTCCTGCCAGGCTGAGAAAGAGCACGTACGTGAAGACAGAGGTCCAGAGACTGCCTACCACAGTTCCAATGAAAGTAGGACCGCCGCCCACCAGCCCGGCTACGGCTAGAAAACGAGCCGTGGGCCTCTTGATGAGATCCGCTAGCGGACCAGCTATCCCAAAGCCTTCCGTCGTGTTGTGTGCGCCAAAACCAATTACCAACAATAATGCCAGCCCGACAGACCCGGAAGCGTAGGATTGGCCGACTGCGAGGCCCTCGCTGAAATTGTGGGCGCCGATGCCAATCGCGATCATCATCGCAAGCCTGTAGGGGTGATGCTCCTGAAGAATCTGGATCTGTCGAGCCTGTTCGGCCGTGGTTAGCTGAACAGTTTCTGGTCCGTTCTGCAACCGCGCCTTCACGATAGGAGGAGCTTTTGCCATGTACTTCGCCTCGTAAGCCACCAGTCCCAAGAGTCCAAGTGCAAGTCCTCCGAAGACGGCGATAAGATCTATCGTAGCATCAGTAACGGACCAATTTACGGGAATCGTGCTTGACGCGACGCATATTGCAGCGTTTCCTGTAAATGCGCTCGCGGAGACGCACGTTGCGGTGTTCCAGGCGTGGCTGAACACGTCGATTACGAGGAATAGCAGGATGCCGATTGATAGGGCGTTGAGGAAGCCTTTCTTGCGCGAACTAACGTTCTGAAGAATCGCCAGGGGGAGGCCAAGAAAGATGGTAAAGCCAGCTATGGCACCTAACAAGAGAAGCTGTGCGTAGTCAATCAACCCTTGGCACAGGGTACGGGACGAATTACGCCTATGTTATAACTTATGTCATAATTGATCGTGGCTAGCTTTCTTATCATCGAGTATTCTGCTGCTCGACTGTGCTGTTGTGATCGCGTGATGCTCTTGCACATGATATTTTGTTGGTAGCCGTTGTTTCAACAAAACCATGTATTCGGGTAGCGAAATTACTAAGCCTGGCTTTCCAGTATAGATTGATAGCCATTTGGTGAGGCAATCCTTCTTGTCGAAAATATGAGTTGATTCACACTCGACGCCTACATGTCCCGCCTCCATTCCGAGTTCGACTACGTGAAGAATTGGGTCCTTGGGCGCAAGATCTTCGACTCGCCTCTTGACAATGTGGAAACGGGTCACATACCCGCAAACGGGGCATCGAGCCTCAGCCCCAAGGTCAGTCTTCAGCCCGTTGAGAAGTATGTCCGCTCCACACTTGACATAAACATCTCCTCTCTGCGGCAGAATCATATGGTATAGTGTAGGCTTGTCGGAGAATCCGACCAGTCTTATCGGACCATAATAGGACACTGCTTTCAATCCCTGGGAGTTTGTTACTCTGCGCAGCAGCTGAGCTGGTCTATGTCCTTCCGGAAAGATGTGGCGGCCAGTTTGATCGATTCGGTTATTGTCGGGAATACGTGAACCGTGTCGATGATGTCGTCGATTGTCAGCTTATACTTGACTGCTAGAACTGCCTCTTGGATAATGTCAGCCGCGTTGTCCGCAAGAATGTGAACGCCCAATATCCTTCCCGTCGATGCATCAGCAACCATTTTGACCAAACCTCTCAAGTCCCTGATGACGACGGCCTTCGGAACCTTTGACATTGGTATAGTTCTGCAGATGCACTCGTAGCCCTGTTCATGGGCTTGCTTCTCAGTAAGGCCCACTGAGGCCACTTGAGGCGAGGTGAATATCGCTCTTGGAACGGGAAGGAAGTCTATCTTTCTATGTGTCCCCAAAAGAGCGTTCTCTGCCGCCGTGGCTCCTTCCTTCGCTGCAATAGTTTCTAGCATCGGTTCACCGATGACATCCCCAGCGGCCCACACGTGCGGGGCGGTCGTACGCATTTCTCGGTTTACTTTTACCGCGCCATCGTTTCTGAGCCCTACTGGGACGGTCTCCAGGCCCAAGAGGTTCGTGTTGGGGTCTCGCCCAGTGGCCAATAGCAGCTCATCTGCTCGAGCCTCAAACTCTCTACCCCTCGCCGTGGCAACTACAACCTTCTCGGCTTGGATTTGATAGACGCGTTTGACCTTTACTCCCGTCTTGATCTCGATCCCTTCGTTTTCCAGGTACTGGCGTAAAGCCTCGGAGATTTCTGGCTCCTCTTCAGGGATTATTCTATCGCTTCTTTGCAGGACGGTCGCGTTTGTCCCCATGTGGGAGTACATCTGGGCGAACTCGAGGCCTAGGGCCCTACCGCCGAGCACGACCATCGAGGCGGGTTTGTTCCTTAGGCTGAGAGCCTCGACATTCGTCAGATAGTCCACGTTCTCAATCCCGGGGATATTAGGTACCCTGGGTGATGATCCCGTCGCGACTATGAACTTTCTACCATCTACATTGATTCCGTCCACCTTCACCCGTGTCTTTGAGACGAATCTTGCGTTTCCACGAAAGAGTTTGGCTGAGAGTAGTGACTTTAGAACGTCGGAATACTTCTCCTTCCGAAGTCCTCTAACGATCTGATTCTTCTGTTCAATGATTCTGTTGAATTCGAGCGTTGTCCTTCCAGGCCTTATTCCAGGGAATTCGCGATGACTATCGTAGTATCGAAGCTCCCCCGCTCGAAGAAGGTTTTTGCTAGGGACGCAACCAACGTTGACGCATGTTCCACCGAGAGTGCTCCTCTCTATCATGGCCGTCTTGGCTCCATGATCGGCCGCCTTGATTGCAGCGGCGAATGCTGCTGAGCCAGACCCTAGAATGACCAGATCAAACATTTGCTTCGCCTGTTATATATGACGGAATTGTCATATAAGCTTGCCACAAGCGAGGGCTTGCTCAATCAACTTAATTGCCGAGAGGGCCATTACAAATAGGCCAATAATGAGCCAACGATTGACCCTTCAAAAGACCGACGTGATGGCCGTCTCCTTGCTGTTCAACGCTCTCTCGAACGAGTACCGAGTAGGCATCATAAACCTCCTGAGAACTGGACCGAAGAATGTGGGCGAAATTTCAGAGGCTCTCAAGATCGAGCAAACCATGGCTTCCCACAACCTCAAGTGCCTTGCATTCTGCGGACTAGTAACGAGCCAGAGGCTAGGAAAAACGATCGAGTACACTCTTAACCGGGAAACAGTCGAGCCAATTCTTCGTCTAGCTGACAAACACATCTCGAAATACGCTGTCAACCTCCGAAACTGCAAAACACTAGCGCGGTGAAAGAGAGAGTGAAGATTTCCATCAAGAAGCCGATGTGTGAGAATGTGGTGCTCAAGGAGTAAGACCGACACATTCCGCACACTATTTTTCTAAAATTTGTCATTGCAAACCACGATGAAAAATGTTAAATCCGTAACCGGTCTTTCGAAACTCGGTAAGTATGGCTAAAGAAGTAGCTTGTAGCGTGTGTTCCTTCCGTGTGCGCGCCGACTCGGACGATGAGATAGTGGCTCATTTCAAACAACATGCACATGAGATGCACAAGAACGAGCCGAGCCGGGAACAGATCATGGCTATGGCCAAGACAGTCCAGATAGCAACCGCTTAACAGACTAAAGCAACGGTCTCAAGAAATCATCGTGGCCTGCCAGCAGTAGCCACGTTTGCCATTGGGTCAACCGTGGTAGTTCATCTCTCCCGCAAGTATCCTTACTTCTAACCAGTTTTCCTTTGGGGGAAGAGGACAAACATAGTCTTCGCTGTACGCGCAATATGGGTTGTATGCATAGTTGAAATCGATCATGTAGTTGTTGCCGGGCGTCTCTTCGATGTCGAGGTATCTTGCAGCAGCGTAGCTTTCTTTTCCGGAAGTCCCGTCCCTGAAGGGAATGAAAAGCTCGTTGCTTTCCCGCTCCGCGGACTTGTAGGCTTGAAGCTTTACCGTCCTTCCCTCGATCTCGAACTCAAAGTATCCGAGCCGGTGGAACTGTTGCCTCGTTCCCTTGCTCGTGGTCATCGGGACTCTTTCAGGATTATCGGACTTGTGCAATATCGTGTAAACTTTGAACTTCGGGTCGGGCGGGAAGTACCTCAGCATTTTGATCGCGTGGGTCTTACTGTGTGCCAATGGAGATTCGTGGCTGGTTCCGAAAAACTCGTCTTTGCCCTTTCTGAAATCTTGGACTTGGCGGATCCAGTCTTTACCCTCGAGGTCACTCATTTCTAGCCGTACCATTCCATTCAATGGCTAGTTGAGCCACTCAATGGTGTTTTCAACCCTTTCTTTAACCGTTCAAAAGCATGGGATGCGTTCAACTGTTCGGGGACTCGAAGAGAAGAGGCGAATTTCCAACCACTCGATTCCGGAGAATCTCCCCCTTTTGTGACTATTTTTTTCTCGTAACTTTCTTTTCTGCTAACTATTTTTCCCAAACAGTCTTTCAAAAATAAGCATGCTTTTTCTCGACCCCCGGGGGTGGTCGACTTTCCCGCGCCCCGCCCTTCGTGGCCACGCTTCCGCCCATAGGGCTAACTAAATACCGGAGCCACTTTCCATAGGAAGCGCTTAACCTTGCAAGAAACCCTTAGCCCAGACCTGGTCAAGCTCGCAGCCAAGTCCGCAAGGGACGAGTACACAGATGGCGCTGTCTACCAGATGCTCAGCCGCCATGAAAAGAACCAGTCTTTCAAGAAAGCCCTAGAAGATCTCGCCCGCGGCGAGCAATCGCACTACGAGTTCTGGAGGGCGTACACCCACGATACCGCTGTCAAGGTGAACAGACTCAAGGTCTACTTCACACTCCTACTCCGCCTCACACTCGGCCTAACCTTCACCATGAAATTCCTCGAGAGACACGAGGACGCACTCCACGAACGCTACCGGCAGATGGTGAAGAACATCCCACCCACAGACAAGGCACGGTTCGAAGCAATGATGGAAGACCTCGCAGACGCGGTCGTCGAGATATCCGGGATCCACGCCGGCTCCCTCGGAATATTCAACCGAACAGAGCTCGCCGGTGTAGCGGGTGTCGTCGCTGGGATGGCCGCGTCCATAGCAATGGCGTCCGCCGCCTACGCCCAGGCCAAACAGGGCTTCGAAGGATCAGCCAAATGGAGCGCAATCTACACCGGCGTGTCCTACATGTTCACAGCCATATTCCTCGCCCTACCCTACTTCCTCACCGGCTCAATGGTCACCGCACTCGGAATCTCACTAGTCGTCGGAGTAGCACTAGTCGCCATGATGACCTACTATGACACTGTCATATCGGCGAGAAAGTTCAAGAGACAATTCGGAGAAATCGCCGGAATCATACTCGCGGCCTCCTTCGCCCTCTACATAGCAGGAACCCTAATCAGACATTTCCTACCGGGAATCCCAATCTGATAAACAAGGCTACGAGGCAGCCTGCCTCAGACGCTCTAGAAGCATCCGGCCGCGTCCCAAAGTCCCCAACGATCCTCTCGCCGCGTCTTTCTCCGTGAACCTTGCAGACCCATCTGCTTTCGCCTTCCCATCTAACACAAGAACGGGAACTGGATCATCACTATGCCCCTTATCCTCCACAGGCGTGGAGTGATCACACGTAACTGCCACAACGAGATCTTTCAACCGAGGAAATTTTGAAAAGACAGAGAAGAAGCCCTTGTCGATCTCCTCGACTCTTTCCTTCTTCAGATCGAACAATCCGTCATGTCCAGGCTCGTCAGGACCCTTCAAATGAACGTACACGAAACCATACTTTCCGACAGAATCTAGAACAAGCTCAGCGCGCTTCCGATAATCGTCAGGTCGTGTCCCCGGCTCCAGTTCCCTAACATCCATTCCGAGCAATCGACCAATCCCGAGCTCAGCCGGAAGATCCGCCACCATCAAAGAGTCCAAACCCCACTTCGCCTGAAATCCCTGGACCTGCGGCTTGGAGGTTCCCGCGTCCCGCATCAAAACGAAATTCGCCGGAACCATCCCCTTTCTCTTCCTCTCCTCGTTCACGGGATGATTATCTAGAATCTTTCTAGCTTTGAAGCCGAACTCGTTTACCAAGGCCGCGGTCACAACGGCCTCGTCAGAGTCGTCTAGCGGCTCGCACCTTGGAATATCATACTCCTTCACCCCCGGCTGAGCTAGACTGATGTTGCCCTTCCTAACGTAGGCGGGATCAAAGTTGGATATGTTTGATGAAAACTGAATCCCATCTCTACGGAAGACAACCACGGCTCTATGACCCACAGTCGGATTGAAAACAAACCGCGCGCTCGACTTGAGATGTAGTTCCCTGTTCAGAGCGGCGCCTAGCTCTTGAGCTTCGGGAGTCGAGAGGTTTCTACCCGCTCGTCGGTCTACAAGCTTGTCAGCTTTGACAGTCGCAAAGCCCGCCCTGAGCGCAAGATCACCATCATGAAATTCGACACCAGCACCAAGAGCCTCAACCACGCCCCGCGACAAGTGAGTCTCGAGCGGATCATATCCTAGAAGAGAGAAAACCCCAGCGTCACTCTCAGGAGCAATACCCTCTCCGACGGTATACATCCGTCCCATAGTACCTCTCCCCGTCAAAGCGTCGAGATTCGGTGTGGAAGCCGATTCCAGAGGCGACTTCGTGATACCAACCCTACCACTAGCGCCATCGAGGACAACCATGACAATTGGGAGCATTATCCGGGCCTGGGGCTTGATGTTGGGAATTGGTAGAAAAAGAAGCCCTAAAAGAACAAGCATCTCGTTCGGTTCCAAGCTGAAACAACCCTGTCCAACAGCCCAACCAGTCACATTTCCCATCTCAAGCGTACAGCCCTCACCTCTCAGCTGAAAGAGCACTTGGACAAGGACGTCGTCCTGGCCGGCTGGGTTCACGATGTCAGGGTCCTAGGAGGAATATCCTTCATCCTCCTCCGCGACATGAGCGGAATCGTCCAAGTAACCGCTCCCAAGGCAAAGGTCAGCCCTGACATCGTCAAAGAGATCGGCACACTCCACCAGGAAGATGTAATCCTCGTCAAAGGCAAAGTCGTCCCCAGCAAAATCGCCAAGAAGGGCATCGAAGTAATCCCAGAACAGCTAGAAGTTGTGAACCGAGCCGAGACGCCTCTACCCCTCGACCCAAGGGGCGTTCAAAACACCCTGCTAGAAACTAGGCTCAACTGGAGATTCCTAGACTTCCGAAGCGAAGAATCCAACGCCATCTTCAAAATCCAATCCAAGATCCTCCAAACCTTCCGAGAATTCTTCACCACCCGACACTATGTGGAGATACAACCACCGGTAATCATAGCTTCGGCAAGCGAAGGTGGAGCTGAACTCTTCTCGCTCAAATATTTCGAGAAGGACGCGTACCTAGCCCAGTCACCCCAGCTCTACAAGCAAATGTGCGCCATATCCTTCGAGAAGGTATACACTGTTCTACCAGTATTCAGAGCGGAAAAGTTCGAACAGCCCACTCATCTCAACGAGGTCCGACAGATGGACATCGAGCAAGCATTCTCAACAGACGAGGATGTCATGAAGGTCCTTGAGGAATTTCTTGCAGAATGCATCAAGAAGATAGGTGTATCATGTAACGAGGAGCTGGAGAAAATAGGTCAGAAACTCGAACCACTGCACCTGCCACTTAAGCGAGTGCAGTACCGAGACTCAATCGAGATCCTACGCGAAAATGGTGAAGACATCCAGGTCGGAAATGACTTCTCAAAAACGCAGGAGAAGAGATTGTCCCAGCTTCTGAAGGAGGAAGCATTCTTCATCGTTGGCTGGCCATCAGAGCAGAAAGCATTCTACGCGATGCCTAACCCAGATGGGAAGACCTCGCGAGCATTCGACCTCATCTATCGAGGATTGGAGATCGCGTCTGGAACCCAACGAATACACGTGCCAGCTCTGCTGATCCAACAGATCAAGTCCAAAGGGTTGAACCCTGAGAACTTCAAGTCCTACGTCAACTCGTTCAGATACGGTGCCCCGCCACATGCTGGATGGTCCATCGGACTAGAAAGGTTGACCATGAAGATGACGGGCAGGGAAAACATCCGGGAAACAACTATGTTTCCAAGAGACAGGAATCGACTGAGCCCCTGATGCATATTCGCCCGACTCCACCATCTGGCAGATCGAGCAGTCACAGTCTTTCTCGTCGGGTTTGCAACTTCGAGAAGAGGCTTCGGATCAACAGATCTCCTTGAGGCTCTTTTTCACAGTGCCTCTTTCCCTCAAAAGATAGTAAGTCGCCTGTCTTGACCTGAGACTTATCTTAGCAATTCCTTCGGTGACGAGACGAATTAGCTTGGTTGGGTGGGTATCGACATCGTGCCATTGCCACCCTTGGCCGTCCGAAGATCCCGTCGACTCCTCATGAGCAACAGCTAGCCGAAGGGTCTTCTCGTATTCTGGATACCGTCCGAGAAATAGCTTGACTTTCTCCTGAGATGCGGATCTTTCCTCTTCCGTCTTAGTTTCCAATCACGCCGTTACCCCTATGTCCTAAAGGTACATGAGCGGAGATAAACCTAACTCGGCACATTGTTAAGATTCCGCTTGTCAAAACCACATCAGAATAACATAAGTTAAAGACTTATCCATTACTGGGCGAGGTGAATCTGTTGTCCCGTGGAGGCGACGAAGGTCCCCCAACTCCCAATACGATCCCTATGTAAGCAAAACCTTGAAAGGTTCCGACCGCCCCCTATTTTCTTCAGATCATATTTGAGCCAGATCGCCCCGGAAGATTACTTGGAGAGGATCAATCGTTTTGTCTCCTTCTTGGACCCGGGGAATGTTAAGATTGTCACGGCGATGAGGAAGTATGGTCTCAGAAATCTCCAACTCATAGCTAACAAGACGAACATTCCTCGGCCGACTGTCCACGCGAGAGTCTCCAAACTCGAAAAGGAAGGACTGCTTCGAACCTGGATTCATCCCAACTACGCCAAACTGGGGTTGGTTAGAGCTATGGTCTTGCTCACCACGAAACCTGGTAGAGAACTGTTAGCCCCTGAAGCTCTTCGGATTCCAGGCTACTGGCTGAGGCTCATACGTTGTATGGGAGAGTGCAATGGTTACTACTCCACCCATGCAATTCCTTTCGAGAAACGCTGGGACTTCGAGCAATACCTTGAGAAAATTGTCGCCTCGGGTATCGCAACGGAATGTCGCGTTTTTTGGCTGCGAGAGGCCAGATCGCCACTCCCGGACTTCAGTTATTATGACGCGAAGAAAAAAACATGGACCTTCGACTGGCCGAGATGGCTCGAAGAGCTTGCTGCAAAGCCTCCTCTGACGGAACGAAAAGACGCGCCGCTCACCGGAACCTTCGACAAGAAGGATCTTATCATTTTGAAGGAGTTGATCAAAGACGGCCGAACGAAACTTTCCCAACTAGCCCGTTTGCTGGATATGACAGTGCCTGCTGTCAAGTATCGTTTCGACAACCTAGCTCGAACTGGATTCATACACGAATATGTCATCGATATGCTACCTTTCGCGCCTGAAATCTCTGACCTCTACGAAATGACCTTGGACTTCAAGACGAGAGAAGGTCTCTATCACGGAGAGAGAGTGTTAGCGACCCTTCCAATTGTCAGAACCCTATCCCGGGTGGAAGGTTCCAATTCCATTGCTGTGAGGATGTATCTTCCCCGAACCCAGATGAACAACTTGTTGACCCTGCTCTCAGCACTGTCTCGGACGGGAATCCTTACAGGATTCACCTACGTACTGCTTGACCCCATGACCATCCGAACGCAGACTTTCGCATACAAGTTCTACGAGGATGACACGGGATGGCGTTACGACAATATGGAATACTTTGAGGAGCTGAGAAAGGTGTCGTCCGCGTTCGATAGGGAGGATGGTATGCAGGTGACATTCCAAAATGCGCCGGTGCCGACGTTTCAATGACTAAATGTTAGAACAAAAACTGGTCTCGACGGAAAAAACTGAGCCTGTTGGACCGCCGCTACATCATCGTGACCGTTAGGCCCTTCGATGGTTGGAAGGTTACAGGCGAAGCTTCCGCTTTGTCGAGGGATGCTGCAAGCTTGCGGAGAGCGGCAAGGTATTCGTGGTTGTCGTAGTGCCATCCTGACTTGTCGTCGAAAGCCTTGTAGTGGAAGGTCTGAGCTTGGATCGTCATTGGATCCAGCAACATGTACGAGAACCGATCTATCGCGCCTCCCCTGACGAGAGCAGATAGTAACGTCAAGAGATTGTTGACCTCTGTTCTGGGGAGGTAGACTCTGGTGGTTATCGAGTTGGTCCCTTTGATTCGTGAGTAGTTCAAAACGAACGGTAGTCGTTTGAAGAAGTTCTCTTTCGCGATCATCGCCTTGTGTTCACCGAAATCCAATCGAACCTCGTAGAGGTCCGATATCTCCGGCGGATAGGGTAAGACTTGGATGACGTAGTCTTGTAGGAATCCTCGTCGGGCGAGGTTGTCGAATCTATACTTGGCTGCGGGAAGGGTCATGCCGATCATCTGCGAGAGTTCGGAGAGCTTCTTTCGAGCATCCTTCATCAGCTCTTTGAGAATCAAGAGATCGTTCTTGTCGAAGTCATCCTTTGATGATTCCTTCTCCTCGGAGACATTCCCGACCTTGCCTTTAGTGAACAGGCTGAGCCAGGCTGGCCAGTCGAATCTCCAGGCCCTCTTCTTGAAATCGTAGTATTCGAAGTTGGGAATGTGGGAGTGGTAGTCGCCCAGCCAGAAGATCCGGTAGTTAGTGGCCAGGCCGGATGACACTATCTGATCGAGATACTGAACAAAATCTTGTCGGTTTTCGACCGGGACGGCGTGCTGTGAGTAGTATCCGTTGCATTCGCCCGTGCATCTCGCGATCCATAGCCAGTAGCCGGGGATCTTCAGAGCTTCGCTAGCTGTAACTTCCCGTCCTGGGGAGGGAGTTAGTAGAACCATTGAACGGGCTAGTCCGATCTTGGCAAGGTTGGGATAGGTCCATGTGTCGAGCAGTCCCTGGGTTCCGAGCTTGTTGACGCGTGTGTAGACGGTTGGGTATGGTACGCCGGATTTTCGGGCGATCGACTGGAGGTTTCGGGGTCCGAACTTTTTCATCGCGCCAATAATTTCTACGTTCTCATCATCTAGGAGTGACATGATCTGGTGTATCCGCTGGAAATACTCGTCTGCCAACTGGTAGCTCAAGGTGAAACCGGCTTATGGGGAAGGACTGGGGGCTTATAGAAACTTTGGAAGCAAACTAGGTTACAAGTGAAACTCGCAAGCCTTGTTCAGGAATGAGATTGAACTTTAGCTTATTCTAGCCAGCTTGAGGGAACGATTGTAAAGGATAAGAATGGTCAAGAAATTGGAATCACTCAAATCGCCCTTGATCCTCTGGTAGGGTCCGATCTTGCGGGAAAAACGGGGAATTTCTGCAGTTGTCTCGAAAGAGGTGTGTGACGATATCTCGGGAACTAGCCCACTGCTTGGGGGTTAGGCCCGTTGTCAGAAGTCTCGGGGACTTCCCGCGACTGTTCGATGATCGCAATCATATTTTCGGCCATCTCAGTGAACTTCCTGGTCAAGGGATCTTTCTGGTGCTCTAGAACGAATACTCCTCTGCTCAGATTTTCGAACACATCCGAATTGAAGGGGAGAGCTGTTAGGACCTGGAGGTTGAAGAGGCTCGCGATCTTCTCTCCAATCATCTTAGACTCTTTGTCCCCAACGCTACTTGGTATCATGTTGAGTATCAAGACCACGGGTTTCCTCAACTGGCTCGCAACCTCGTTCATGACCCCGCTCCCGAACATGTCCTGGTGATCAACCCGGGACAGTAGGACGACTACGTCGCAGACCGCCATCGAGAGGATCGTGTCCTTCTCTATTCCAGGGTGGCTGTCGATTAGGAGATAGTCAAGCTGGAATTCAGTCGCTAGGTTGTAGAGAACTGCTTTGAAACGGCTGAGATTGAAGCCAGTGTCTACCATTTTGAGAATCTCTTCAAGCCGGTGTCCAGCGGGACAGAAGAGGAGGCATCCCGATGCAATTCCGAGTCTAGGGGTTAGATCAAGAACCGCGTCTTTGACGGGGATGGAGCCTTGGAGAACATCGTTAATGGTCGCCCTGATGTCTCCATCAGAGATTCCGAAGATCACGTGCAATCCAGGCCCTTCCAGGTCAAGGTCGATTACCGCGACCCTCTTGCCCAGCCGGGCGAGGGTGGCCGCGAGGTTGGCACTGATTGTGCTCTTCCCTGTTCCGCCTTTGAAGGATTGAACAGCTAGTATCGTTGCTAAGCCTAGTCACCGTTCCTATTGACGTGTTATCGGAATCGTTAGACCGTGCGATGTGAGGGTATGACCGGACTAAAGCTGCACGTTACTAGCCAGGACAGGTAATAGTAGCTTGCAGTTTCCCATCCAGCGGGGGCACAGTCGGGGCGTGCAGGGTCCTTTCGCATCGGGCGTCGAAAACAAGCAGGCTCGATGGATTGCTGAGTCCTAGTCACTGAGGGTAACGGCAGTTTCTCGTCATCTTGGATTTTGCGCTCCGCCGCTCTTGCGTCGCGAGACGCGTTCGCTAAGACCCCCCCTTTCCGGCGAGGGAATTTGCTGTCTGGCAGGGTTTCTGGGTGATTCCTGCCATTTAGGGTGCAATCCAGGCTTGGATGGCAGGGCGAAAAGTCGGGAGATCGTCGGCGATCTCCGAACGATTCTAGGGCGAAATTTTAGCCATCTCTCAGAATCGAGATCAGGGCTGATAATAGGCGAGTCTCACGAGAAGGATAACGTTGGATAGTGATCTACAAACGCCAAACCCAACCATAATCCTCCCTAACGACACTGAAGCAGACACGAACACGCACACCCTTTACTCCCAAAGGCCCCAGTGCGTACCATATTGAGTTCCGAAACCCCAAACTCGACGTTCAACCATTACCCGTTTGGAAGATGTAACTTGACCCAGAGCGTGAAACCGTTATTCATCAAAGAATCAGCGTACCTCCGAGTTCCAAAAGACGTCGCAGAACTAATAGACATCATGGGCGCACCAACCGGAGCTGTCGAGCTCCGGATCGACGAAAAAAGCTGCGCCCTAGTCTACACCTTCGCCAAACCAACGCGACCCATCACAGAAGAGCCTGAACCAGTCGAAATCCTAGTCGCGGCTCAGTAAGCAATCGCAAGACAACAGACTGCCGACCTCCCCCGCAAACAAAACGATTTTTTCTCTCACAGAACTACTCATTCTGAAGTCTTAGAGGACGACTCCTGGAAACGCCGCCGAAACTGGCGCCGAGACAAGATCCCAGCGAAGAATTCTCTACGCAGGTAAAGATATGGGTTCCAGGGAGGCTTCGATCGCTCGTCTTCGCGGTTCCAGCCAATCCGGAAGTGTCAGAGATTGGCCAAGCGCTTCCATCGGCTCGTCTACTCCGAATCCGGGAGGTACGGTGGCGAGCTCTAGTAGAATCCCGTTCGGCTCACGGAAATAGGTCGACTTGAAATATTTTCTATCCAACACAGGTGTCACGTGGACCCCACGAGCGAGCAAATGCTCCCGCCACTTCAACTGGGCGTCATCATCTTCAACCGCGAATGCGATATGATGGACCGTTCCGACGCCAACTGTTCCACGAGGAGCGACTGGTGACTCGATGAACGAGATCATGGAGCCAGGGCGCCCTCCTTCAAGCCCGAAGATCTGCTGAGCGGTCCCTGATGACCCTCTCTGATTATCTTTCACCAACCCCATGTTCAGGATTCCAGCAAAAAATTCGCGGGTCTGAGAGGATCCATGCGTGAAAGCCGTTACATGATGTAGTCCCTGAAGCTTCATTTCGACGCTAATTCCGCGCATTCGTAGAGCCGAGGTCTTGCGAATCGCGGTATCATTATTGAATTTGAGGAGCAACTCTGAATGGAGGGCGTCTGAGTAATCCTTCCCGTTTCCTGGGGTCGCAATCTCAAGAATTAGACCGTCCGGGTCCCGGAAATATAGTGACGTGAAAGAGCCTCTATCGAAGGGTCCGAGCACGCTCACATCATTCTGTTCCAGCCATGCTTTCCAGTTGGCAAGAGATCCCTGATCTCGCGTCGTGAACGCAAAGTGGTGAGTTACGCCAGCGCCCACTTGCCCAAAGCCAATCGCCTTTCCCCAGTCGAAAAAAGTGATTAGGGTCCCTGGGCTGCCTTTCTCGTCGCCAAAATAGAGATGGTAAGCGGAAGGATCGTCGAAGTTAACCGTCTTCTTGACCAGCCTCAGCCCGAGAACTCTCGTGTAAAAGTTGACAGCTGACGAAGCGTCAGACGTAATCGCGGTGATGTGATGCAGGCCCTGAGTCTTTGGCTCCATTCCTATTGATAGCAGGCCATCGGCCGCGTTAAATCCTTTCCAAGAACGAAGAGAGTCGGCCCCAAGCAGTTGAGAGAATGTGTTATGAACAATCGTGCCCACTGAGCAGCGGGTCGCGACCAACTGACAACGAAAGCGAACAGCGTTGCAACTAAGATCGTGTGCACGATCGGCCCAGCGTCAGATTCACCCCGAGTTCTAACTCAACTGATCCAAGCCGGGATGGACGTTGCGCGTGTCAACTTCTCGCACGGAACTTACGACCAGCACGTTCGCAGTATCCGGACGATTCGTCAGGTAAGCGAACGTCTCCAACGCCCTGTCGCCATACTCCAAGACCTGCCAGGACCAAAACTACGAGTTGGAAAACTCGCGAGCGAACCTCTCCGCCTTCAAAGGCTCGATAAGATCAGCCTGACAACGAAACCAACCAGCGCCAAGTCCAAGATTCCAATAGCCTATCCCGACCTCCCAAAGGCCGTTAAGAAAGGCGACACTGTATTCCTCGCGGACGGGACTATCAGGATCGAAGTCCTACGAACCAAGAGGGACGAAGTCGAAGGACGCGTAGTCAACGGTGGTGATCTGACCTCTGGAAAGGGGGTCAATCTTCCCCGTCTCAGAATCCGGGTACCTGCAATAACCAGCGATGACAGGGAACACATCAAGTTCGGAGTGGAGAACAAAGTCGACATCATTGCAGTGTCCTTTGTCCAGAAAGTCGACGATATTAGGGCGGCGAGAAAGGTTGCGGAGGCCGACGGCCATCAGATATTCGTTGTCGCGAAGATAGAGAAGAGAGAAGCAGTTGATAATCTCGAAGAGATCGTCCAAGAAGCGGACGGGATCATGGTTGCAAGGGGCGACCTCGGAGTAGAACTCAAACTAGAACTCGTCCCGATAATACAGAAGAGGATCATTCATGAGAGCAACAGGCTCGGAAAACCGGTGATAACCGCGACCCAGATGCTAGAGTCAATGGTCTCCTCACCCACTCCAACTAGAGCCGAGGTGACAGATGTCGCGAACGCGATTATAGACGGCACGGACGCGGTTATGCTCTCTGAAGAGACGGCGATCGGCAAATACCCTGTCGAAGCGGTTCGGATCCTGGGAAGGGTCGCCGAAGAGACCGAGCGGTTCCTCCCAAAAGAGATCTCACCTCAACGCAGAGCATGGTACGAACACGGTCAAGCCGACGCGCTAGCACTGGGAGCGTGTGAGACAGCGCTACAGGTCTCCGCCTCCGCGATCGTCGCCCCGACACGCACTGGCAGGACCGCACGCCTTGTCTCCAAATACCGACCTCCACTCCCAATCGTTGCTCTCACATCTCATCCAGAGGTCCAACGACAACTACTACTCTCTTGGAGAGTTCAGACTCTTCTAACAAAAGAGTTCAACACGAGCGAGGAAATTTTCCGCGAAGCTGAGAGAACGGTTGTTAAGATGAGACTTGCTAGGAAAGGCGACAGAATCGTCATAATTGCGGGCGACCCTAAAGGCCCCTCTGGCAAGACGGAGATTCTGAAGGTCCAGACGATAAGCTAGGCTCTACCGACCATAATTGTTTCAAAACGCGAGTCTGAATCTCCAAAGGCTTTATTGGTACCGACTCAGGATGAGACGCTTCCCCTGCCAAGAGGACCCTTCAATGCGAGACCATCGACCTACAAACCCCGAAATGCTCAACACGATCAGTTATCTCAAACGCGCTGGCAGACAACACCAGGCCCCACTATGGCTCACCGTAGCCAGTTTCCTCGGCAAATCCCGAAGAACCAGAATCGTCCTCAATCTAGGACAAGTGTCAAGACTCGCCAAGTCAGGAGATGTGATCGTGGTACCTGGAAAGGTTCTCGGGTCAGGAATACCGAAGGAGAAGCTCACAATTGCAGCGTTTAAGTTCTCGCCGAGAGCACTTGTGAAGATAGAGAAAGCCGGGGGAAGATGCATTCCCCTGTTTCGGCTCATAGAAGAGAATCCTCAAGGTACAAACGTCAGACTTCTACGCTAGAACAACCGCGTCACCTTTTACCGTTTCGAGAGATGAAATATAGTCGCCCTCCCACACCACCTCGTTGGGCCGGTAGTCCAGCCTGGTAAGCATAAGATGCACAGAACGGACGTCGCCCTCACACGGCGAAGGTCGTGGGTTCAAATCCCTCCCGGCCCACCACGACACAGTATTCAGAGGAGTGGTTAGTTGAGTCCGGACCCAGTCGTTGACCTAACCAAGGCCGCCGTGGCACTGTTCATCATAGTAGACCCGATCGGCCTGGTACCCGTGTTCTCGAACATGACGAAAACGATGAGTGCTGTCGATCGCGCAAAGATGTTCAGAGTCGTAATCTATACCGGAGCAAGCCTTCTAACCGCGTTTGCCCTCGTCGGACAAGAACTGCTCGCACTGTTTGGAATCATTCTCCCCAGTTTCCAGATAGCCGGCGGCCTACTCCTCCTTCTACTGTCGCTCGACATCCTCCTCAGAGGCCAAAGATTTGCTAGACCGGGATCCCATGAGGACATTGGAGTCGTACCCATAGCCTTCCCACTGCTAGTGGGACCCGGAGCCATAACGACGACGATGATATCCCTCGGCGCATACGGAATACTCGTAACTCTGGGTTCCATTGTGATTGTGATGCTTCTCACCTGGATCGTTATGAAGCAGACAGATAGAATTCACCGGTTTCTCGGCAAAACCGGGTCAGCGGTCATCGCGCAGGTGATAGGGGTCTTCATTGCAGCTATTGCGATTCAGCTTATCATCGGAGGCATACAGTTCTACTATCCCATCAGATAACCGGTAACGGATGATAACGCTCTAGACTTTGGTGAGACCTGCACGCTTGAGCTGCTTGTATAGGAAGAAGACGACTATCGCGATGATGATGAAGTATAGGACTTGAGAGATGAAATCGCCGTAGAGGAAGGCTGCTGGTTTCTGTGAGACGGGGGACGTAACGGTAGCATTGAGCGAAGAGAGGTTTCCGCTCGGGAGGAAGATCCCGACCAGCGGATTTATGAGATCCTTGACGAGCGCGTTCACAACTGCGGATGCTGCGGCTCCGATGATGAAAGCGATTGCGAGGCCGATGATTCCGAATGTCTGAAGAAAATCCATGAATTCTTTAACGAAGCCCTTCTTCTTCTCAGAAGACTTCTCCATCTTATCCAATCTAGAAAACCGGTTTAGAGACCAGTTCTCACGCTATTTAGCGGTTCATGATGGCCGTTCGCTCCTGAGTCGTAGGAAGAGGAGTCCAACGGGCCATAGATTTTACTGTTCGAGAGCTGATCCCGTTGGTTAGGTAGGGCCTAATTGACCTTCAAGGTCAACTTGTATTTTCATGAACGTGGAGGTTCTAGTTCTTATGCTTCGTTTCCCAGCCTTCTGTATCAACGAAAACCTTCTCATCCTTCAGCCCTCCCCGGGGAGCACGAGACCGCCGACGTAGTTTAACTGCGTAAATACCGAAAATTGAAACTCCAACAGCAATAACTAGAAAGGCAAAGGACGCGGATGAACTGCCACAGTTAACGATTATGTTCTCGGAACAGTCCGAGTGTCCAGAGAGGGTTGTTCTCGTGTTGAAATTGGCCTGGAGGTTCTCAGCGGTGAACGAACCTCTCCCGTATTGAGAACCAATAGTCCACGACCCGGTCAAAGACCTGTAGAGCGAAGATCTTTCGACAAACCCAGAACCTAGGGTTAGCGAACCAGTCAGAGATCTGAAGAACGAATTCTGCTCGGCAATACTCGAAGTTGAACCTAGGGAAGCGCTCAAGTAAATTGCGCGGCCTCTAAAGAAGGAAGCTGCAAAGCCCAACGAATCACCCAGAGACCTGAAGAATGATCGGTTCTCAGTAAGACCTGAACCGAATCCTATGGAAGCACTCAGGTTTACGGTTCGACCTCTAGACAGGGAACTCGCAAAGCCAAGCGAACCAGTCAGGGACCTGAAGAACGAAGTCCGCTCCAGAAGACTAGAGCTTGAACCAAGCGAAGCGCCTAGAGATTCAGCAAGACCTTTCGTCTGAGAAGCAGTGAGAGACATTGAACTAGTCAGGGACCTGAAAAAGGAAGCCTTCTCAACAAGACTAGAGGCCGAACCAAGTGAACCAGTCAGTACCCTAGCAAGACCCTTAGTCTCAGAACCAACAAGACTCAACGAGGCACTCACAGACCTGAAGAGCGAAGTCTTCTCAGCAAGACTCGTCGATGAGCCGAGCGAAGCACTCAAGTTTACTGTACGACCTCTAAAGAAAGAACCCACAAGACTCAACGAGCCAGTCAAAGACCTGAAGAATGAAGACTTCTCAGCAAGACCTGAACCGGATCCTAGGGACGCACTCAGGTTTACGGTGCGACCTCTAAACAGGGAAGTCCCAAGACCTAGGGATCCAGCCAGAGACCTAGATAGCGAAATGTGATCCACGAAGCCTGAGGCTGATCCCAGCGAACTCGTCAAGACCTCAGCAAAACCCTTGGTCTGAGAACCAGTCAAAGTTAGCGCACCACTCAAAGCCCTAAACAATGAAGTCTTTTCGGCAAGACTCGAAGCTGAAGAAAGCGATGCACTCAAAGACTTGAAGAGCGAAGCATGCTCGGCAAAGCTCGAAGCTGGACCGAGTGAAGCACTCAGAGACCTGAACAAGGAACTCTTCTCAGCAAAACCGGAGGCCAAGGAGAACGAACCGATCAGAGATCTGAAGAGCGAAGATCTGCCGGCAAGACCTGAGGCGGAGGCAAGCGAACCAGAAAGAGACCTGACCAATGAAGTGTGCTCTACAAAAACCGAAGCTGAACTGAGCGCGCCAGTCAGAGCCCTGAAGAGCGAAGTATGCCCGGCAATGCTTGATGCCGAACCTAGTGAGGTGCTCAAGTTCACAGTACGACCCCTAAAGAAAGAAGCTGCAAAGCCCAACGAATCAGACAGAGATCTGAAGAGTGAAGTATGTTCCACCAAGCTCGAGGCTGAACCCAATGAAACGCTCAAGTTCACAGCACGACCCCTGAGGAAAGAACTTCCAAGATCTATAGAACCAGTGAAGGACCTAAACAACGAAATATGCTCCGCAAAACTCGAAGTTGTACCTAGGGAAGCACTCAAACCCCTAGCAAGACCCTTAGCCTCAGAACCGACAATACCCAACGAACTAGACAATGATCTGAACAATGAACTCTTCCCAGCAAAACTTGAGGCCAAAGCCCATGAACCACTTAGAGACCTAAACAACGAAGACTTCTCAGCAAGACCTGAGACAAGAGAGAACGAAGTACTCAGCGATCTGAATAACGAAGTCTTCTCACCAAGACTTGTAGATGAGCCAACCGAAGCACTCAAGTTTGCAGTACGACCCCTAAAGAAAGAACCCACAAGACTCAACGAGCCAGTCAAAGACTTGAAGAATGAAGACTTCTCAGCAAAAACCGAGTTTGAACCCAGTGAAGCACTCAGGTTTACGGTGCGACCTCTAAACAAGGAACTCGCCATACCTAGAGAATCAGACAAGGATCTAAACCACGAAGCCTTCTCTGCAAAACTCGAAGCCGAACCAAGCGAACTGGTAAGAGACCTGAGAAAACCCTTAGTCTCAGAACCAACAAGATTCAACGAGGCACTCATAGACCTGAAGAGCGAACTCTTCTCAACAAGACTAGAGACTGATCCAAGCGAAGCGCTTAGGGATCTGGCGAGACCCTTAATCTCAGAAGCGGTGAGAGACATTGAACCAGTCAGAGACCTGAAAAACGAATTCCGCTCCGTAAGACTCGAAGTTGAACCAAGCGAACCAGCCAAGGATCTAAACAAAGAACTCTTCACAGCAAAACTAGAGGTTGTAGCTAGCGAACCACTTAGAGACCTGAAGAAGGAAGTCTTCTCAGCATAACCCGAAGTCGTAGTCCACGAACCGATTAGAGATCTGAAGAGCGAACTCTTCTCAGCAAAACTAGAGGCTGGACCCAGCGAGCCAGTCAGAAATCTAAACAGTGAACTCTTCTCAGCAAAACTAGAGGCTGGACCCAGCGAGCCAGTCAGAAATCTAAACAGTGAACTCTTCTCAGCAATACCTGAGGCCGGAGACAGCGAAGCACTAAGAGACCTGAAGAGCGAAGATCTTTCGACAAACCCAGAAGTTGAAGTCAGCGAACTACTCAGGGATCTAAACAATGAACTCTTCGCAGCTAGACCAGCAGTCGAAGACAATGAATCTGCCAGAGACCTAAACCACGAAGACTTCTCAGCAAGGCTTGATGATGAACCCAGCATAATACTCAAGCCTACAGTGCGTCCTCTAAACAGGGAACTCACAAAGCCAAGTGAGTCTGAGAATGATCTAACCAAGGAAGTCTTCTCCGCAAAGACTGAGGATGAACCAAGTGAAGCAGTCAAGCCTACAGTGCGAGCCCTGGACAGAGAACTGGTAAACCCCAGCGAAGCACTCAGGGATCTGAACAACGAACTTTTCTCAACAAGGCTAGAAGCTGATCCAAGCGAAGCGCTTAGGGATCTGGCGAGACCCTTAATCTCAGAAGCGGTGAGAGACATTGAACCAGTCAGAGACCTGAAAAACGAATTCCGCTCCGTAAGACTCGAAGTTGAACCAAGCGAACCAGTCAAGACCCTAGCGAAACCCTTAGTCTCAGAAGTAACCAGAGACAACGAACCAGAAAAGGATCTAAACAGAGAAGTTTTCTCCGCAAAGACTGAGGATGAACCAAGTGAAGCAGCCAAGCCTACAGTGCGACCTTTCAACATAGAACTCGCCAAACCTAGAGAACTAGACAAGGATCTGAACAACGAGGACTTCTCGGTAAAGCTTGAGGCCGATCCTAGCGAATCTGTCAAAGACCTGACAAAACCTTTGGTCTGAGAGCCAGCGAAACTCAACGAGGCACTTACAGATCTGAAGAGCGAACTCCTCTCGGCAAAACCCGAGGCTGAACCCAGTGAAGCACTCAAGATTTGAGCACGACCTCTAAACAGAGAACCCGAAAGAGAAAGCGAACCAGTCAGAGATTTGAAGAGCGAAGACCTCTCAACAAAAGTTGAGACTGAAGACAATGAACCACTTAGAGACCTTGTGAGACCCTTAATTTGAGAGCCAGCAAGAGACAGCGAACCAGTCAGAGACCTAAACAGGGAACTCTTCTCAGCAAAACTTGAGGCTGAACC
>WNGK01000868.1_pt1 | contig 46829 bp, 42 predicted proteins | sample 5400601 | NCBI WGS metagenome assembly WNGK01 (sample SAMN13153376, study PRJNA577476) | soil metagenome | isolation source: 60 cm soil or saprolite under Garry oak tree replicate 1 | place: USA:California | collected 2016-06-15 | reverse complement strand
CGTCGTCACCGAGACGCAGGAAGGCCTGGGCTCTGGTCCGACGATCCAACATCCGCACGTAGGCGCCGCCCCGTTCATCGGCAACCAGCGTGATGCGCTCGCGATTGCGATCATCACCGGTATGGGGCGGCGCATCGAATCCCATCTTGAACCGCCCATTCGACTGGAGCCCGAGCCCAAAGCGCTCGTTCCCGGCCGAGTCGTTGACGGTAAGTCCGACCGAGGGCGAGATCCGCTTCCCTTCCCGCGGGTCGGGAACTGGCGCCCCAAGAAAGATCCGGTCACGTCCTGCCGAATCGACAACAACGAGACCTCGAACGCGGAGCACAGAGGGTGCCTGGCCCGTTACGGCGGCGAGGCTCGCGAGGATCAGACCGCAAATGGCCAGAGCCACCGTTAGGCGCCGCCACCATCGTACCTGAACCTCGAGGCTTTCGACTCGATGCTCAAGTGAGCGAGTTGTCATGAGGAGGCCTCCTACTCCTTCGGTGTCAGCAGCTCCTGGTACGGCGGGTAGTCCCGCAGCGACCAGAGCGACGGGTAGAGGTGCATCACCCCGCCGCGCGGATACCCTTGTGCGAACGCCTCCTGCACCAGCGCGACGGCAGCATCACGCTCGCCCAGCACCGCGTGGATCCGCGCACGCCACATCGTGTGTCTGCCGTAGAGATAGCGGGGGCTCATCGCTTGCAGCGTCCGGTCGAGGCGGAGCGCTTCAGTGCGGTTCCCCTCGCGCGCCGCCACCACTCCGAGAAAGCCCAGTGGGGTCAACTGATCGGGCCTGTCGCCCGCGATGGCGGCGATCCACCGCATGCTGGCGTAGTCGGGCGCCCCGCGCGCCGTCTCCGCCGCCAGACCCGCGAGCAGGCGTCGCGCCTCGTCGACCCGCCCGCCCACGTAATAGGCGAGGGCCAGACGGAACCGGTTCGCCACTGAGCGCCGCTCGGCGGCCGGCCGGCCTTCCAGCCAACGCACGGCCCACAGGCCCGCACCGGGTGCGTCGGCCCGGTGATCGTGCGCCGCCAGCTCGAGCGCCGCCAAGAGGGCGATGTCCGCAGGGGACCAGCCCGGCTGGGGCGGGAGGCTCGGCGCCTCGACCAGCCGCTCGTTGACGTCGCCGACCCGTCCCAGGGCGGCGAGTGCCCGGACTTCGGCCGCCAGCACGGCGAAGTCGGTGGGATGGCGCCGCCGCCCTTCCAGCGCCTCCTTCAACTCGCGGCGGTAATCACCCACCATGTGGTGGGCGAAGGTCAGGTAGTACCAGTAGACGGACGAGCCGCGGAACAGGCCGCGATCGGGCCCGAGCGCAGTGAGGGCCGCGATCATTTCGCGCGGGCGATTGAGCGCCAGTGCGCACTGCGCCACCAGCCACAGCGTCTCGGAATTGGGCGCCATCGCGGCCATCTCGCGCGCCGTCTCGAGCGCGCGCTGGCGGTCGCCCCGGGTCTGGGCCAGCACCCACGTGAGGTAATGCTGGTCGAGCGGCGAGAGACGACCGGGAGCGCGCTCCACCGCGTGCGCGATCGAGTCCGCCGTGGCGAACTCCCCCAGGTCCATATGCTCGTGCGCCGCGAAGATCAGCGGCAGCCGGAAGGTCGTGTCCTCCTGCGCGGCACGCTGGAAATGGCCGATGGCGCCTCGCGAGTCGAACTGGACCATGCGATCGAGGCCCTGGATGAACTCCTGGTACGCCGCGAAGGTGGGAGGCTGACCGGCGGCCTTGGCCCATAAACTCAAGCGCGAGTCGAACAGCGTCGCGAGCGTGGCCATCACCCGCTGCCGCAGTACTTCCACAGCCGCGAGCGGCTGCGCGATCGGCCCCGCCACCGGCTCGAGCGCGCGCAACACCGTGCCGTCCTTCGCGGCCGAGATCTGGACCTGGAACCGGATGCTGTCCGCCTGCCGATAGTATGCGCCGGAGACCACGGTGCCCGCGCCTGTCTCGCGCCCCAGGGTCTGAATCCCGGCGGCGTCGAGATGGCCGGGGCCGTGCTCCCCCGGCGCGACCGAGGAGCTCATCACCGACATGGACGACACGACCTCGACCAGGCCCGTCTGGGCGAGGCCCTGCGTCACCCAATCGGCCGCCATGTGGCCGACGTTGTCGAGCGAGCCGTCCCCGGTATGGTTCTCGATCACCGCCACCACGACGCGACGGTCGTTGAGTTGCGGCCCGCGATTGCCCAACACCCGGACCGCGGCGCCGGCGCCGAGCAGGACCACCGCGCCCCCCAGGCCGAGCGCGATTCGCTGCCCCCGCCGGCCGGCGAAGACGCCGCGCGTCGGGACGCTCGTCCGATAGGCCGGTGCCCCGAGCGCCGCCGCGAACTCGGTCACGGTGGGGAACCGGTCATCGGGCAGCGGGGCGAGCGCCCGTGAGATCGCGTGCTTGACGGCCCGCGCGACCCCCGCGTGGGCTCCGTGCAGGGCTTGGCTCGTCTCCAGCGCCGTCCAGTTGTGCACCCGGCGTTCCGTCATGCTCGCCACAGGCGGCTCCCCCGCCAGCATCTCGAACAGCACGCAGCCGAGGCTGTAGATGTCGGTCCGCGCGTCGAGACTGCCGAGGGCCATCGCCTGCTCCGGGCTCATGTAGCCGGGTGACCCGATCTGCTGGCCCGCCTGCGTGAGCGTAAGGCTCCCGGCGGCGCTGATGGCGCGCGCGATCCCGAAATCGGCCACGATCGGGTGCTCCCCTGAAAGCAGGATGTTCTCGGGTTTGATGTCGCGGTGGATGATTCCCTGCGCATGCGCGAAGGCGAGCGCGTCGGCGACGTCGCGCGCGATGTGCAGCGCGTCGTCGAGCGGCAGCCGTCGCTCCCGGAGCAGGCGATGCCGCAGCGACTCCCCCTCGACGTACGGCATGACGTAGTAGAACAGCCCGTCGACTTCCCCGGCGGAAAAGATCGGCACGATGTGGGGATGGCTGAGCTTCGAGGAAAGGTCCACTTCACGAATGAACCGCTCACGCAACAGACGCGTGGACACCTCCGGGTCGAGCACCTTGATCGCCACCCGGCGATGCGGATGCTGCTCCACCGCCAGGAACACCCGGGCCATGCCCCCGGCGCCGATCTCGCGCTCGACGTCGTAACGGGGTGCCAGGCCCGCGCGCAAGGTGTCCAGCACGTCGACCATGCGCGGAAACTAGCCGTCCCCACTCTGCCGGGGGAGAGTCGCGACGGGCCCCTGGCCGATTCCGTCCCGCGCGCTACAATTTCTGCGTGGACAGCGGCGGTACTGTGCGGAGCTCCCCCTACCTACGGCTGGCGGCGTACTACGTGCTGCTCGGCCTCGCCGTATGGCTGCTGATCAGGGTCGTGCCGGGAATCCCCCAGCTGTTGAACCGGTTCCGGGAGCTCTCCCTCCTGGAGACCGTCGCCAGTCGTAACCGCCTGGTCGAGGAAGCGACCGCGGCGGCCGGAACCCTGTCGCAGGGTCAGTGGGCGCTCGTCACGTTCCTGTCGATGCTCACGGCACTGCTGCTCGTGCTTCCGGTCTCGTGGGTGTACATGCTCACCAAACAGCGCTCGGGCTACGATCAGTCGGTCGTGCAGACCGTCATCATCCTGCCCATGACGGTAGCCGCCACGGTGATCCTGGTGCAGAACAGCCTGGCCCTCGCGTTCACGCTCGCGGCGATCGTCGCGGCGGTACGGTTCCGCAATACCCTCAAGGATACGAAGGACGCCGTCTACATCTTCCTCGCGCTCGCGGTCGGCGTCGCCGCCGGCGTCTTCTCGCCGACGGTGGCGGCGGTGATGTCTGTCATGTTCAACATCGTCGTGCTCGCGCTGTGGGAGCTCAACGTGGGGAACATCTACGCGGACCAGCGGGGGCGCGTGCCGGCGCTTTCCCCCGCCGAGGGGCTGCTCGGCCCACGCCGGCGATCCTCCGCCGCGCTGGCCGTCGGCGATCCCGACCTGCTCGCGGCCCTCGCGCCCCACGAGCTCGAGGAAGTCGCGGACCGTGCCGCCCGACTGCAGGCCTACGTGATGGCCCGCTCCGGCGACAAGAAAGCGGACCGGTTCAACGGCATGCTGCTCGTTCACACGACGCAGCCGGAAGCGGCTCAGCGACTCGTCGAGGAGCTGTTGCAAATCCAGGCCGAGCGCTGGCGATTGGCTGAAATCGTGCCAGCCGAGCAGGGCCGGTCAACGCTCGAGTACCTGCTCCGGCTCCGCGATGCCTTTCTGCCCGCGACCCTGCTGGACGCCCTCAAGGGGCGCGGCAGTCCTCCCGTCGACGCCGCCGAGTACCGGTCGCTCCGCGGCCTGAAGAAGCGCTAGGGAAGCGTGCGGTCTCCGGCGTGGCGGCTTGTCTTCCTGGCGTCGCTGTCCATCGGGTTCGACGGATGTGGCCACGCGAAAGCGGTGGGCGCCCCTGCCGCGGCGTCGCCCGCACCCCCCGCGGAGATCGACGTCACGCTGTTTCTCATCGGGGACGCGGGTGGGCCGGCGCCGCCCGATTCGGAGCCCGTGCTCCTCGCGCTCCGGGCTGCGGCGGCTGCCGTGCCACACCCCGTCATCGTGTTCCTGGGCGACAATGTTTACCCGGACGGCATGCCTGACTCGGCCGCGCCCAATCGAGCCACGGCCGAGCGGACGCTCACGCAGGAGCTGCACGTCCTCGAGTCGAGCGGCGCCCGTGGCTTCTTCGTGCCCGGTAATCACGATTGGGAGAGCATGGGGCGGGGCGGCTGGGACGCGATCCGGCGCCAGGAGCGTTTCGTCGCGGCGCGGGGCGATGCCCACGTGACCTTCCTGCCGGGTGGCGGCTGTCCCGGCCCCGCCGTCGTGGACGTCGGACACGTCGTGCGGCTCGTGGCGCTCGACACTCAGTGGTGGCTCCAGGACGGCCCCAAGCCGCAGGGTCCCGCGTCGTCGTGTCCGGCCGACTCTGAGCGCGCGGTGGTCGATTCGCTGCGAGCGGCAGTGGGCACGGCCGGCGGGCGCCGCGTGGTAATCGTCGCCCACCACCCGCTGGTGAGCGGCGGCCCGCACGGCGGGCACTTCGGGTGGCAGGATCACCTGTTCCCGCTGCGAAACATCAAGTCGTGGCTCTGGATTCCCCTCCCCCTCATCGGGTCGGTGTATCCGGCCGCCCGGGAGAGCGGGATCTCGAGCCAGGACGCCCCGAGCGTGGCCTACGGGCGCATGCGCGCCGCGCTCGACAGCGCCTTCGCGGGCTCCGCTCCGTTCATCTACGCGGCGGGGCACGAGCACGCGCTCCAGGTGATCGGCGGGACGAGCGCCCGCTACGAGCTGGTGAGCGGGGCCGGCATCTTCGGGCATCACGAGCTGGTCACGGCCCTCGACAGCACCCGGTTCGCGCGTAGCGCCAGCGGGTTCATGCGTGTCGAGTTTCTGCGCGACGGCCGCGCCCGGCTGGGCGTGATTATCGTCGATCGCGCCGGGAGCGGGACGGAGGCATTCGGGCTATGGCTCAACTGAGCAGGACGCGACGGCGCTGGATCGGGCTCGGGATCGCAGTGGCCCTCACTCCGGTGGGCCTCGCGGGACAGACAGCGGCCCCTGTCGGCCCGCCGACTCGCCAGAGGGTGGTTGCGGGAGATCACTACCACGCGGGGTGGCTGCATCGCCTGCTCCTGGGCGCGCATTACCGCGACCTGTGGGCGACGCCCCTCGAAGTCGACGTGCTCGACCTGTCGCGTTTTGCCGGCGGGCTCACACCCACCGGCTGTGGCGGCCGCCGCCAGACGAAGTCGCTGCGCCTCCTGGGGAAGGATGGACGGCAGTACGTGTTCCGCTCGGTGGACAAGGATCCCACCTTGGCGCTGCCGCCCGAGCTCCGGGCCACCTTCGCCAAGGACCTGGTCCAGGACCAGATCAGCTCGGCGCATCCCGGCGCGCCCCTGGTGGTCGCCCCGCTCCTCGATGCCGCCGGCATCCTGCACGTGGAGCCGCGGATCGCCTTCCTGCCCGACGACCCGCGGCTCGGCGGCTTCGACTGCGTGCCCTCGGGCTTCAAGCTCGGAATGATCGAGGAGCGTCCCACGGAGCCTCCGGACAACGACGTGGGCTTCGCCGGGGCGGTCGAGCTCGCGGGGACAAAGAAGCTGTTCGAGCATCTCGAGCACAGCTCTCGCAACCGGGTGGACTCGCGCGCGTTTCTCGCGGGCCGCCTGATGGATGTCTTCATCGGCGACTGGGACCGGCATCAGGACCAATGGCGCTGGGCGCGCTTCGATTCCGGTGACGTCCATTGGTGGCGCCCCATCCCCCGCGACCGCGATCAGGCGTTCGCGCGCCTCGACGGCGTGCTCATCTGGCTCACCGGGTACTACTGGCCCCAGCTCATCGGCTTTGGCGACGACTACCCGAGCATCTGGCGCCTCACCTTCACCGGTCAGGTCCCTGATCGGCGGCTCCTCGTGGATCTCGAGAAGCCGGTGTGGGATTCCATCGCCCGGACGCTCCAGGCCCGGCTCACCGACTCCGTGATCGATGCCGCCGTGCGGCGGCTGCCGCCGGAGTACTTCCGGCCGAGTGGTGCCGCCCTGACCCGGGCGCTGCGGCGGCGCCGGGATCACCTGCGGCAGGTCAGTGATCGGTACTACGCGCTGCTTGCCGGCGTGGTGGAAATCCACGGCACGGATGAGCGCGACGTCGCGGACATCGAGCGTCTCGGCGGCGGGCGCGTCTCGGTACGCCTATCGGCCGCCTCAGGGGGGCCCCCGTTCTACCGCCGGACGTTCGACGGCCGGGAGACGGAGGAGATCCGTGTGTACCTGCACGGTGGGGACGACCGGCTCGTCGTGCATGGCGCGGCCCGATCGGGAGGGGGGCCGCTGCTGCGGGTGATCGGAGGGGGTGGCGATGACGAGCTGATAGACTCGTCGCGCGTCGGGCGAACGGCGTTCTACGACGACCGGGGGAACAACCGGTTCGTGCGGGGACCGGGGACGTCCGTGGACCGCCGGCACTACGAGGAGCCACCGCGCGACACCACGAACCTGAGTCGCCCGCGCGATTGGGGATCATACTGGAGGCCGCTCACGTGGGTCGACTATTCCCCGGACATCGGCCTGTTCGTGGGAGCGGGCGCCGACGGGATCGGGTACGACTTCCGGCGGCTGCCGTACAACTCGCACGTGAGAGTGCGCGCCGGATATGCGACCGCCGCCCAGACTTACCGCGCCGAGTTCACGGGTGAGTTCCGTGGCATCGTACCTCCCGCCATCGTGAGGCTCCACCTCCGCGCCTCGGGGATCGACGTGCTGCGGTTCTACGGCTTCGGCAATGAAACCCCAGGTCCGGGCTCGAAGGATTTCCACAAGGTGAAGCCGCAGCAGTACCTCGTCGCGCCCGCCCTGGAGTTCCCATTCTCGAAGGCGGCGAGCTTCTCGATCGGCCCGGTGCTCAAGTTCGCCCACACCAGCCTCGTGAGCGGCACCTTAATCGACGCCCTCCGACCCTACGGCGTCGGCGACGTGGGCCAGGTCGGTGGCGCAGCGGAATTCCACGTCGACACGCGAGATCAGCCTCGGGCCGCGCGCCACGGGATCACCTTCGATCTCGGCGGGAGCTACTACGCCAAGGCGCTGGATGTGAAGTCGCCGTTCGGCGAGGGCCACGCCGAGGCGAGCTCGTACCTCACCGCCCGGATCCCGCTGCACCCGACGCTTGCCCTGCGCGTCGCCGGGAAGAAGGTCTGGGGGACCTTCTCCTCTATTCCTTTCTATGAAGCGGCCTACATCGGCGGGGCGACGACGGTGAGAGGCTTCTTCGACCATCGCTTTGCGGGCGATGCCGCGGTCTCCGGGAACGTCGAGCTGCGGCTGTCCGTCGCCAGGTTCTTCTTGCTCGTGCCGGGCGAGCTGGGGGTGTTCGGCCTCGGCGACGCTGGACGAGTCTATCTGTCCGGCGAGACCTCGGACCGCTGGCATGCGGCAGCCGGGGGCGGCCTCTGGTTCTCGTTCTTGAGCGCCGCTAACACGCTTTCCGTGGCGGCGGCGCACAGCCTCGAGGGCACACGGGTGTACGTGCGGGCGGGGTTCGCCTACTAGCATGACGCCCGAGTGGAAGGGCGAGGTCCCGACGCTGGAGCTCCTGAACCGCATGGCAATGGACGCCCTCCCCCTGGGCCTCCGCTCCGGCCCCGTGGAGCCGTTCTTCCAGCGCGACATCTACTTCGATTCCGCCGACTGGACGCTGCGCCGGCGCGGGGTGAGCTGCCGGTTCCGCATCCGGGTCGACGACCGGCGCATCCTGACGCTGCGCACGATCGGTCGGTGGGAAGGCGGCGTCCCGATCCTCTTGCCGCAGACCTTCGAAGCCGACGTCCCGGATCTCGAAGGCGAGCAGGCGCTCGCGGGTACGTCGGATCCGGCGCGCCGGCTGCGCTCCCTCATCGAGCCGGCCCTGCTCCGGCCCCGCATCCAGTTCGAAACCGAGCGGCGCGTACGGCACACCCGACCGGGGTGGTTCTCCCGCGGGCGCTACGAAGTGTTGTACGACGTCGTGACGGTGCGCACCCATGAGCTCGCGCAGACGTTCCAGGAGCTGAAGCTGCGGGAGGTCGCCCGTGGGCGGCCGGGCCTCGACCGCGTGGCGCGGGCGTTTCAGGAGCAGTACGGCCTGCGCCCCCTGTTGGTGGGAAAGGTGGACCGCGCCGCCAAGCTGCTGCGCGACCTCGAAAGCGGCGCCCTGGCACAGGTCGCGCGCGGCGGCCGCGAGGTGGCGCTGGTCGCCGTCGAGGAGGGGTCCGTCGCCATGCTCGCGGAATCGACCTCGCTCACGCTGCCGGTACGGGGCGGCAAGGGGGAGGAGACCTGCCGCGAGATCCTGCGCACCGTGTTCGGCAGCGCGGACGGGCAGGTACGCTTCCTCGGTACGGCGCCCGGCGGATTGGACGGTACGAGACCGGTGCTCGAGGTCTGGCTGGCGCGGCGCGTGTCCGGCGACCGGGGCGCCGGTGTCGCGGGACGGGTCCAGTGGCTGCCGTTTGACGAGCTGCTCGCCGCGGCAGGCTCACCCGGGCTGCGCGATCCGCGCACGCTCGCGGCCCTCACGGTGGCGGCGCGGTCCGACGTCCTCGCCGAGTGGACGCGCCCGAGCGAGCCCGAGCGCCGGACCGCGCCGCGTCCGGCCGCCGAGCGCCGGGTACGCCTATCCGACTTCCTGCGCCTCCCGATTCCCGACGTCGACCGCCAGGGACCCGAGCACTTCTTGAACGGCGACCTGAGCTTGCTCGAGTTCAACGCTCGCGTCCTGGAGCTGGCGGAGGACGCGAGCGTGCCGCTCCTCGCCCGGCTCCGGTTTTTGTCCATCCTGAGCGCGAACCTGGACGAGTTTTTCATGGTCCGCGTCGGCGCGCTGAAACGCGCGGCGGCAAGGGGGGGAGGCCCGGTGGAGGGGGGAGCGGGCGGCCTCGCCGCGGACGAAGAGCTTCACGCCATCGCGATCCGGGTGCGGGCGCTGCTCGAGCGGCAGGCGCGCTGTTTCACCGACGTGTGCCTGCCGGCACTCGCGGCGCACGGCGTCCGGATCCTGCGCTGGTCGGACCTGGCGGCGGTCCAGCAGGAGGTGCTGCGCCGCTACTTCCGGGAGGAGATCTTTCCCTTCATCACGCCGCAGGCCATGACCCGGGCGCCGGGGCACCCCTTCCCGCTCATTCCCAACTTGCGACTCTCCCTCGCCGTCGTGGTGCGCGACGCTCCGGGCGGACCGATGCACTTCGCCTATTTGAAGGTGCCGGAGACGCTGCCGCGCTTTGTCCAGCTCACGGACCCGAGCGGGTTCGTCCCGGTGGAGGACGTCATCCGCGCGAACCTGAGTCAGGTCTACCCGGGGCGATTCATCGAGGACGCGTACCCGTTCCGCGTGACGCGCGGCGCCGACCTCGAGCTCGACGAGCATCATGCCGTGAGCCTGTTGCAGGTCGTCGAGGAGGAGACGAAACGCCGGCCGTACGGCGCCGCGGTGCGGGTGGAGATCGCCGCCGAGATGCCGGAGGCGGTCCGAGAGCTGCTCCTGCGCGAGCTGCAGTTCGAGGAAGCAGCCGCGAGCAGTCCTCCCGGCGCGGAGGATCTGTACGCCGCGGGGAGCTTCCTCGACCTCGGTGCCGTGCGCGAGCTCGCGCGCCTGCCACTCCCCGACCTGGACTACCCGCCGCATCGCGGTGGTGTGCCGATCGAGGAGGGCCGGTCGGTCTTCGCGACTCTCGCGGAGCGGGACGTCCTGGTGCACCACCCCTACGATGCGTTCGAGGCCACGGTGCAGCGACTCGTGGTCGACGCCGCGGACGACCCGGATGTCGTGGCGATCAAACTGACGTTGTATCGCGCGGGCGGCCGCTCGGCCATCGTCGACGCGCTGCTGCGCGCGGCGGGACGCGGCAAGGAAGTGTTCGTCTTTGTCGAGCTGAAAGCACGGTTCGACGAAGAGCGAAACATCGAGTGGGCCAAGAAACTCGAGCATGGCGGCATCCGGGTCGTCTACGGCCTGGTCGACCTCAAGACCCACGCCAAGACGGCGCTCATCGTCCGCCGCGAGCCGGACGGCATCCGGCGCTACGTCCACATCGGGACCGGGAACTACAACGCCGCGACGGCGGCCGTCTATACCGACGTGGGCCTGCTGTCGGCCGACCCGGACCTCGGCGCCGACCTGAACGACCTGTTCAACGAGCTCTCGGGATCGTCGCAACCGCCCCAGACGGCCTTCCGGCGGATCCTCGTCTCACCCACCTACCTGGCGAACCGGCTGGTCGAGCTGATCGATCGGGAGGCGGCACACGCGCGCGCGGGGGGCGGCGGCGCACGGATTCGCGCCAAACTCAACGGGCTCGCCGATCCCGAGATCGTCGCGGCACTGTATCGCGCCTCGCAGGCGGGCGTCGACGTCGACCTGATCGTGCGGGGCGTGTGTACGCTTCGTCCCGGCGTGGTAGGGCTGTCGGAACGCATCCGTGTCGTGAGCGTGCTCGGTCGGTTTCTCGAGCACGCCCGCATCTACCATTTCGCCAACGGCGACGCCGCCGAGTACTACATCGGCTCCGCCGATTGGCGGGCACGGAACTTACGGCACCGGGTCGAGGTGGTGGCCCCGGTGCGCGACGCGGCCTGCCGCAGCCGACTCGACGCCATTCTCGAGGCCGAGCTGGCCGACCCCACGGCCTGGGACCTCGATCCCGACGGCGGCTATCACCGCCGCACGCCTGCACCCGGCGGGGACCCCCGCAGTTCCCAGGAGCGTCTGCTCGATCTGGCCAGTGCCACGGCCTGAGCCCGCCGCGGCGCTCGTCGCGTTGGGGCTCGCCTGCCTGGCGGCCGGCGCGCCACTGGCGGCGCAAGCGTGCCGGGAGCCTCACTACCGCTGGACCGAGAAGACGGACACTGCGCTCGCCAACGTCGTGCCGCAGCCGACATCGGTGTCGGCGATCCTCACGAGCTGGGCGCCGCCCGAGCTCGGGCCGCGCGACCGCTGCGCTCCCCGCTCGGCGCGCGAGCTCGGAGTCAACAGCGTCACCGCTTGGGTGCGGCGGGTCGACAAGGTCAAAGACGACGGCGACTGGCACATCGAGCTCACCGAACGGGTCGACAGCCCTGCCGATTCCTGCGTCGTGGTGGAGATCCCGGCGGTGCGATACAGCGCGCGCTACGCGCAGGCCCGGGCGGCGCTCGACTCGCTGATTGGCGAGAGGAGGATTCGCAGAGGCGGGGTCCTCGCCCGGCCGGTTCCGGCGCGCATCAGCGGCGCGCCTTTTTTCGACGGCCAACATCGCCGCGGCGGGCGCCGGAGCGACAAGATCGACGGGGCGCACGGGCGCTGCAACTCATCGGTGCGGGCCCTGTGGGAGATTCACCCGGTGTACCGCGTCACGTCTCCCTGAGCCCGCTCCACGCGATTCCTCCCCCCCTGCTTCGCCGCGTATAGCGCCGCGTCGGCGGTGCCGCGCAGGTTTCCGAGATCGCGTACGGTGTCCGGGTACGCGGCCACGCCGCACGAGATCGTCAGGGCGTACGCCTCCCCGCTCCACCGCCACGTCGTGGACTCGACCGTCGCACGGATCCGCTCGGCCACTTCGAGGCCCGACACCATGGGCGTGTGGGGCATCCACACGGCGAACTCCTCCCCCCCGATCCGCGCCACCAGATCCTTGTCCCGCACCGCCCCTTCGAGAATGCGTGCCACGTGGCGGAGCGCCGCGTCGCCGGCGGCGTGGCCCAGCGTGTCGTTCAGGTTTTTGAAATGATCCAGGTCCGCGTAGATCAGCGTCGCGATCGGGGGCGCTTTGCTGCCATGCTGGGTCAGCGCGCGCTCGAGCTCGCGTCGGTTACGGAGACCGGTGAGCGGGTCGCTCACCGCCCGCTGCTCCGCCTCGAAGACCGCGCGGGCGGCGGGCAAGCGAGATCCCAGCTCGGCGACGAGGCGTTGCAGGTGGTCGGCGACGGGTGTGCCCGGTGGGAGCTGCGGGCCCATCACCACCAGCGCGCCGATCACGAAGTGGCCGTCGAAGAGCGGATGCGCGGTCCCCGCGCGGTCCTGGCGCCGGCGGTCGGGGAGCGCGCTGCCGAAGACGTCCTCCGCGCCGCGCGACACCACCGGCACGCCGGACGTGATGGCCCGGGCCGCCGGCGCGGCGGACGGCAGTACGAGTCCCTGGAGCCGGCTGTCCGCCGCCGTCGACACCGCGACGATGCGCAGTGTGCCGCTCGCGGGTCCGATGCTCTGCAACACGATCGCCGCCCCGCGCTGCGTGAACTGCTGGGCCAGCTCCACGCCGGCCTTAGCGATCCCCTCGAGCGTCTGCGCGCCACCCGCAATCGCGGCGAGCTGCTTCGAGACCAGCTGAGCGGGATGCTCGCCGGCCTCGTGCGACCCCGCCAGCCGCATCCCCGCGACGACCCGGCGCAGCTCCTCGGTGACCAGCGCCGCGCTCTCCGGCGTGGTGTCCGCTTGCGGGAGGAGCAGCCCGGCGCCGAACGGAAAGTCGCCCACGGCGACGTAGCTGCCGGCCGGATCGTGGGCGAGGTGGGCGCGCCCGTCCACCGAGGCGAGCTGCACGAGGGCGGCGCCGCGCTGGCGAGCCGCGCCGTCCACTGGCTCATTCCCGAGGACCTCGACCTCGCTGTCGTCGAACCCCACGGCCCAGCCCGCCCGCGCGTCGTGCGCCCGGCGCAGCAAGTCCAGCGTGTGCTGGAAGTCGGACGGGCGGATCAGCGGCTCGTCCGCCAGCCACACGCGCACCAGGGGTCCCAGCGCCAGCCCGGTGGCTGCGACGAAACCGCCCAGCGCGGCGACCAGCGCCCAGACGTTCGCGCTCAGGACGGCCGGGATCACGGCGGCCAGGCCGAGCACGGCGAGGCCGCGGCCGACCCAAATGCCGGCGCGGGGGCCCTTCACGCGTGGGTGATGCGGCTCGCGGCGGCGGCGGCGCCGAACCCGTTGTCGATGTTGACCACGGTGACGCCCGCCGCGCAGGAGTTGAGCATGCCGAGCAGCGCCGCGACGCCGCCGAACGACGCGCCGTACCCGACGCTCGTGGGCACGGCGATCACCGGCACCGGCACGAGCCCACCGACGACGCTCGGGAGCGCGCCTTCCATGCCGGCGACGACGATGATCACCGCCGCGCTGCGCAGCAGATCGGTCTGTGTGAGAATGCGGTGGATGCCGGCGACGCCGACGTCGGTCAGGCGCGCGACCCTGTTGCGGAACGCCCGCGCGGTCACGGCCGCTTCCTCCGCCACCGGCAGGTCACTCGTCCCCGCGGTCACGATGAGAATCGTCCCCCGCCCCGTCGGCTCGGGCTCGGGGGTGGGGGGCAGGTAGACGGTGCGCCCCAGCTCGTTCACGAGGGCGTTGGGGAACCGCGCCGCGAGCGCCGCGCGATGCGCGACCTCGGCCCGCGTCGCCAGAAAACTCCCGGCCGCCGCGTCGAGCCGCTCCGCGATCGCCACCACCTGCTCGGGCGTCTTGCCCTGACACAAGATCACCTCCTGATGCCCCTGCGTGGCGGGCCGGAGGTGATCGATGGACGCGAACGGGAGGCGCTCGATGAAGCGCCCCAGGTCTTCGAGGTTCACGCCGCCTGCTCCACGGCGCTCCCGGTGAGATACGCCGCAAAGATGGCTTCCGCCTGTTGCATCGACTCGATCTGGAAGAGCCGCTCGCGTAAGCTTGCCGCGCCGGCCACGCCCTTCGTGTACCAGCCGAAGTGCTTGCGAAACTCGAGCGCCGTCTTGCGGGTGTCGCCTTGCAGCCGGAGCGCGAGGCGCGCGTGCTCGAGGGCGGTGGCGACCCGCTCCTCAGGCGTCGGGTTCGGTCGCGCGGGCCGGCCGGCGAGCAACGCCCGGGCCTGCGGGAAGATCCAGGGATTGCCGAACGAGCCGCGCGCGATCATGGCCCCGGCGCAGTTCGTGTGCGCCCGCATGGCGGCCACGTCTTCCGCCGTGGTGATGTCGCCGTTCCCGATGACCGGAATGTCGAGCGCCTCGACCACGCGGGCGATCTCGTCCCAGTTCGCGCTCCCGGAGAACATCTGGGTACGCGTGCGGGCGTGCAGCGTGAGGCCCTGGGCACCGGCCTCGCGGCAGCGCTGCGCGATGGTGACGGGATCGCGCTGGGCGTCGTTCCAGCCGCTCCGGATCTTCACGGTGACGGGGAGATGCGTTGCACTTCGCACCGCCCGGATGATGCGCTCGACCAGGTTCAGGTCCTTCAAGCAGCCCGATCCGCCGTTGTTCTTGACGACCTTCTTCACCGGGCAGCCGAAGTTGATGTCGATGAAGTCGGGCCGGCCGGCCTCGGTGACCATCTCGGCGGCGCGCGCCATCACCGTGGCGTCCGCGCCATACAACTGAATCCCGATGGGGCGCTCCGCCTCCTCGAACCGCATGTCGTCGAACAGGTGCTCGAGGCCGCGGGCCACGCCGACCGCCGAGATGAATTCCGACACGACCACGTCCGCCCCGAATCGCCGGCACAAGAGGCGGAACGGGGACTCGGACACCCCCGACATGGGGGCGAGGAACAGGAAAGCACCACCAAAGACGACGTCTTGAAAGAGCTCGTGGGCTTGCTCAAGCTGGATGACAAGGCCGAGCAGACCCTCGTGAAGATGCTGAAGCGTCGCGAGACGCTCGGGTCGACGGGCATCGGTCAGAATATCGCGATCCCGCACTGTCGTGCGCTGGCCGTGAACCGCTTGCGCGTCGCGTTTGGCCGGAAGCTCGACGGCATCGACTTCAATGCGATCGACGGCAAGCCGGTGCACTACTTCTTCCTGATCGTGGCCCCGCCGCTGGAGGTGTCCAACCAGTACCTGCCCGTCCTCGGAAAGATCGCGCAGTTCGCGAAAGAGCCCGATGTGCCGGGGAAGCTGGCGGTGGTGGGCACGGGGAAGGACTTTTTGAAGCTCTTGGAGGATAAGAACATTTAAAGGCGTTACAGGTTCCACGTTGCACGTTACACGTCAATCCTCCCGCAATCTCCGCAGTAGACCGGCGACCATCCTCGCGCAGTTCGCGCGGCTCGCGTGCAGGTCCCGCAACTCGGATTCCGACAGGTAGCCGAGCGCTTTCACGAGCTCCAGAATCGACTCGAGCTCGTCTAAGGAGCCCCGCGCAATGTCGACATGACGGCGGAAGTTACCGCGATTCGAACGTGCCGCACCTTCCGCCAGGTTCAGCGCGACGCTGTATGCGGCCCGCCGCCACTGGGTGGCGAGAGAAAACCGCTCGTCGGGCGGTAAGCGACGGATCGCGGGGCGCGACAGCACCACGAAACGGATGGCCTCTTGCCACGCCCGGAGCTGGCGGAAGTCTCCCACCGAGCAAGATTCGTGCGTACCGACTTCGCGACCATCATCCTCTTTCGCAAGTGCGGTCCACTTTCTTGCAGTCGGTGTACCACGTGGAACGTGCAACGTGAAACATGCAACGCCGTCTATTCCCATTCGATGGTAGCAGGCGGTTTGGAACTGACATCGTACACGACGCGATTCACCCCCTTTACTTCATTTATGATGCGGCTTGAGATCCGCCCCAGCACCTCGGGCGCGAACGCGTACCAGTCCGCCGTCATCCCGTCCCGACTCGTCACCGCTCGCAGCGCCACCACGTGATCGTACGTGCGGAAGTCTCCCATCACGCCGACTGACTTGATCGGGAGCAGCACGGCGAGCGCCTGCCAGATTTGGTCGTACAGACCCGCTGCACGAATCTCCTCGATGTAGATCGCGTCCACGCGGCGCAGCAGATCGAGGCGGGCCTCGGTTACCGGCCCGAGCACGCGGATCGCCAGTCCGGGGCCCGGGAACGGATGCCGGCCCACGATCTCGTCGGGCAAGCCGAGCTCCCGGCCGACCTGGCGCACCTCGTCCTTGAACAGCTCGCGCAGCGGCTCGATCAGCTTCCACGGGAGATTTGGTCGCAGGCCCCCCACGTTGTGGTGCGTCTTGATCGTCACCGAGGGCCCGCCGAACGGCGATGCGGACTCGATCACGTCCGGATAGAGCGTTCCCTGCACCAGGAATCCGACGTCCCCCTCCACGTCCTCGGCCGCTTGCTCGAACACGTCGATGAACGTGTGACCGATGCGGCGCCGCTTCTCTTCCGGGTCGTCGACCCCGGCCAGCGCCTCGAGGAAGCGCGCGCCGGCATCGACGACCCGCAAGGCGATCCCGAGGTGCGCCCGGAACGTCCGCTCCACCTGCTCCCGCTCGCTCAGGCGCAGCAGCCCGTGATCCACGAAGATGCAGGTCAGCCGGTCGCCGATCGCGCGGTGCACGAGCGCGGCCGCGACGCCTGAGTCCACACCGCCCGAGAGACCGCAGATCGCGTGCTTGACGGGCCCCACGGCTCCGCGGATCCGCTCCACTTCCCGCTCGATGAAATGACCGGGCGTCCAATCGGGCGCGCAGCCGGCGATCTCGAACAGGAAGTTGTGCAGCATCTCCCCGCCCCGGGGGGTGTGGGCCACCTCGGGGTGAAACAGCACGCCGAAAATCGGCCGGGACTCGTGCTGGAAGCCCGCCACCGGCGCGTTGCGGCTCGAGGCCGTCACACGAAAGTGGGGCGGCGGCTGGTCGATCCGGTCGCCGTGGCTGGCCCACACCGTGATGCACCCCTGGGGCTCGAAGCCGGCGAACAGCCCCGTCGCGTCCCGCACCGTGATCTCGGCCCGACCGTACTCGCGTTGTGGGGACGGGGTCACTTTGCCGCCCGCCAGATGGGTCACGAGCTGCATGCCGTAGCAGATGGCGAGGATGGGTGTACCGAGCTCGAGGAGCTTCGGATCGGCCGTGGGCGCACCCGGGTCGAACACCGAGCTGGGGCCGCCGGAGAGAATGATGCCCTTCGGGGCGAACTGCTTGATAAAGCCCAGGTCGCCGCCGCGCGCGGCGGGATGGATCTCACAGTAGACGTGCGCCTCGCGCACCCGGCGCGCGATGAGCTGGGTGAACTGCGAGCCGTAGTCGAGGATGAGGATGCGGTTCACGCCCGGTACCAGGTGGTGGGGTCGAGCACCTCCCCACGCAGCAGGTCGTCGAGCGTCTCGCGCTGCCGCGCGATGTAGTAACGATCGCCTTCGACCAGAACTTCGGGCGGCCGGGGCCGCTGGTTGTAGGTCGAGCTCATGACGAAGCCGTACGCGCCCGTGCCGAGCACCGCCAGGTACTCGCCGGGCTCGACCGCGGGCAGCTTGCGGTCGAGCGCGAGGAAATCCCCCGACTCGCAGATGGGGCCCACGACGTTCACGAGCTCCTCGGGTCGGCTGCCGTCTCTCAGCGGGACGATCTCGTGATGGGCGTTGTAGTGGCTGGGCCGCACGAAGTCCGTCATTCCCGCGTCTACCACGACGAAATCCTTGCCCCCGGCATGCTTGCGGTACAGCACCTTGGTGACGAGTACGCCCGCGTTTGCCACGAGGTAGCGCCCCGGCTCGCATAGCAGCGCCAGCCCAGCCTGGTTGATCGGCGGCGCCACCGCGGCGGCGAAGTCTTGCGGACTCGGCGCCTTCTCGTTGTGGTAGCGCACGCCCAGCCCGCCCCCCACATCCAGTGCTTCGATCGTGCCGATCCCCGAGGCGCGCAGCGCCGTCACCAGCTCGAGCAGCTTCACGGTGCCGCGATGATACGGCTCGACGTCGGTGATCTGGGAGCCGAGGTGCATCGCGAGCCCGCGCAAAGTGAAGAGCGGCTCGGCCGCCACGCGCTGGGCCACGTTCACGACCTCGTCGTAGGGCACCCCGAACTTGGCGGTTTTTTCACCCGTCTTCGTGTACGGGTGTGTTTCGGTCGCGACGTCCGGATTGACGCGGATGCCGAGGCTCGCGCGCTTCTTGAGCTTCCGGGCGGCCGCGATCACCGCATCCACCTCGGCCGACGACTCGACGTTCAAGAATCCTACGCCGGCGCGGATTGCCTCTTCGAGCTCCGGGGCGGTCTTCCCCACCCCGGAGAACACGATCGCGCTTGCCTCGAAGCCGGCCGCGAGGGTACGCCGCAGCTCCCCGACGGACACGATGTCGGCGCCCGCGCCCAGGCCTTTGAGGACCTTGAGGACTCCGATGTTGCCGTTGGCCTTGACCGAATAGCAGATGCGGTGCGGCACGTTCTTCAGGGCGTCCTGCAGCGCGTGGTACTGGGCGCGGATCAGATTGCCGCTGTAGACGTAGGTGGGAGTACCGACCCGCTCCGCAATGGACCGGAGCAGCGCGGGATCGAACGCTAGTACGCCTGCGCCCACACCGCCTCCGCCACGCTGGGCTTCCCGCACCACAGGCACGTCTTGGGCGCCTCGGCCGAGCGGAATTCGGGGTCCGGCAGCACACGGACGGTCGCGCCCGTTGCCTGCTTGATCTCGGCCTCGCACGCGACCGAGCCGCAGAAGCCGCCGTAGGCGAACCCACCTGCACCCTTCATGAAGTCGAGGAACTGCTGCTTGGTGACGCCGCGGATGGAATGCGCTTCGCGTCGCTCCTTGGCCGCTTGCAATAGCATGGCCTGGATCTCGTCGAGGCTGTTCCGCACCACGGCGCCGACCCCATCCAGCTTGGCGGGCGCCTTGCCGCCGGTCCGGCGCGCCGTCATCACCTGCCCCGCCGCCACGTCGCGCGGGCCGATTTCGAGCCGCAACGGCACGCCTTTGGCCTCCCACTCGAAGTACTTGGCGCCGGGCTTGAGGCTGTCGCGGGCGTCCAACTCGACGCGAATACCGGCCTTCACCAGTTCCGCCTTCACCTTATCCCCAACCCCTAGCACCTGACCCCTTTCCTCTTCCGACTTCCAAATCGGCACGATCACCACCTGTATCGGCGCGAGCTTCGGTGGGCAGACCAATCCGTTGTCGTCGGAGTGGGTCATCACCAGCCCGCCGATCATACGCGTGGTGACGCCCCAGGAGGTGTTCCACACGTATTCGAGGCCGCCCGCGGCGGTCTGGTACTGCACGTTGAACGCTTTGGCGAAGTTCTGCCCGAGATTGTGCGAGGTGCCGGCCTGCAGCGCCTTATTGTCCTGCATCAGGGCTTCCACCGCGTAGGTGCGCAGCGCGCCCGCGAATTTCTCGCTGTCCGTCTTCCGGCCGGTGATCACCGGCATCGCCATCCATTGCTCCTGGAACGTGCGGTACACGCCCAGCATCTGGCGCGCCTCGGCCTCGGCCTCGGCTTCCGTGGCGTGTGCGGTGTGCCCCTCCTGCCACAGGAACTCCGTCGTGCGGAGGAACAGCCGAGTCCGGAGCTCCCAGCGCACGATGTTGCACCACTGATTCATCAGGAGCGGCAGGTCGCGATAGCTCTGGATCCACTTGGCGAACATGGCGTAGATGATCGTCTCGGACGTCGGTCGCACCACCAGCGGCTCCTCGAGCGCCGACTCGGGGTCCAGCATCACCGCCTGAGCGCCGCTCTTGCCCGTCGCCTTGAGACGGGTGTGGGTCACCAGCGCCACTTCCTTGGCGAAGCCTTCCACGTGCTCCGCTTCTTTCGCGAGGAAGCTCAGCGGGATGAACAGCGGGAAGTAGGCGTTCTGGTGGCCCGTCGCCTTGAACATGTCGTCCAGGGCGGCTTGCATCAGCTCCCAGATACGGTAGCCGTGGGGCCGGATCACCATGCAGCCGCGCACCGGCGAATAATCCGCCAGCTCGGCCTGCATGATCACGTCGTTGTACCACTCGCTGAAGTCTTTGGCGCGTGGCGTGATCTTCTGCGCTTGGGCCATTAGTGGAAGAATCCCTGAACGAGCTTCGCGAGGGGCACCCGCTCCTCCGTGCCCGTCTTCAAGTCCCGCAGGACTACGTCGCCCGCCGCTCGTTCGTCGGGGCCGAGAATGACGGCGCGAGGCGCTCCCCGCGCCGCGGCGAGCTCCAGCTGTTTGCGGATGGCCGCCGGGCGGAGGCCGTATTCGACCGCGACGCCCCGGTCGCGCAGCTGGTGCGCCAGCTTGAGCACCGACGCCACGTCCTCGCCGCTCACCGCTATCAAAAAGGCGTCGAGCTTCGTCGACGCCTGATCGGTCGGGGCGCGCTCCTTCAACAGTTCGCCGAGGACGACGTCTCCCATGCCGAACCCCAGGGCGGGGAGATCGACGCCGCCGAGCGCCTTCAGCAAGCCGTCGTAGCGGCCGCCGCCGCACACGGCGCGCAGCGATTGTCTTGTGTCGAACAGCTCGAACACGATTCCGGTGTAGTAAGCGAGGCCGCGGACGATCGTGAGATCCACCGCGAGGAAGTCCCCGAGTCCCATCGCCTCCAGGGCCCCGACGGCCTGGCGGAGCGGCTCCCCCGCCTCCTCCCCGCCCTTCACCTTGCCGAGCGCAGTCGCCACGGCGTCGAGCCCCCGCAGGGCCCCGATCTCGAACACCGCATCCGTTTCCCGTTTCCCGATTCCTCCTTTCGCAAGGATCTCCGCAAACGCTTCTTTCGGGACCCGCTCGCTCTTGTCGATCGCCTCGAATGCGGTCGGCAGCTGGGCTTCCGTAATGCCCCTGCCGAGCAGCAGGGTCCTGAGGACGCGTCGGTCCGAGACCCGAGCCCGGATGTCGGCCGGCTTGAGCCCGAAGGCGCGCATGATATCGATCGCGGCCGCGATGAGCTCCGCGTCGGCCAGCGGGCTCGCTTCCCCGATGATGTCCATGTTGAGCTGAAAGTGCTCTCGCAGCCGGCCGCGCTGCTGCCGCTCATACCGAAACAACTGGGGGATGGAGAACCAGCGGATCGGCTTTTTCAGGGCCTGGGCGTGGGCCCCCACCATGCGGGCGAGGGTGGGAGTCATCTCCGGACGCAGCGCAACCTTGCGCCCGCCCTTGTCCTCGAACGCGTACAGCTGCTGCACGATCTCCTCGCCGCTCTTGTCCGTGTACAGCTCCAGCGGCTCGAGCGGGGGGCCATCGTATTCCTGAAACCCGTAGCGCCGCGCGACCTCGCGCCAGGTGGCGAAGATGTGATTGCGGAGAGCCAGTTCGTCGGGGTGAAAATCACGGAAGCCTGGTAAGGCTTGTCCTTGCATCGCAACAATTTAGCCGACCGGCGCGAACCCCGGCAAGCGGGCCAGCGCGTCGCCCACGGTGTGAAACGATCCGGTGACGATCACCGTTGCGGCGTCGTCCTGCACCCGCTCCAATGCGCGCTCGAACTCCGGCTCGAACTCGTGCGCCACGGCGAGCCCGCTCAGCTCGCGCTCCAGCCGGCCGAGGTCCCAGCGCCGCCGCTCGGGAGCGGTGTCGGGTATGGTGAACACGAAGCCGTCGACTTCGGGCGTGAGGCAGTCGATCATCCCGAGATAGTCCTTGTCGCCCAGCACGCCGACCAGGGCGCGCCGCGGGTGCGGCGGATCGTGCTCTCGCAGCGTGTCGGCGAGAACGCGGGCGCCGTCGGGGTTGTGTGCAACGTCGAAGATCCACCGGCCGCGCACGTCGAATCGCCCGGGCAGGTAGGCGTGCTCGAAGCTGTCCGGCCACTTGTCGCCGACGGGTCCGAAAGGTGGCGGCAGCGCGTTCAGCGCTGCCAGCGCGACCCAGGCGTTCGCGTGCTGGTGCCGTCCCTTCAAGCCCAGCGGCCGGGTGGGCGGGGCGCCTGAGTCCACCAGGATCACCGGCTTGGCGCCGCGGCGCTCGGCCTCCGCGACGAGCACTTGGCGAACGGCGGGATCCGCCTCTCCCGTCACGAACGCAACGTCGCGCTTCGCGATGCCGGCCTTCTCCCGCGCGATCGACGCGAGGTCCGTTCCCAGGTAGTCGGTGTGCTCCCGGGCGATTTTGGTGACCACCGACACGAGCGGCGAGATGACGTTGGTCGAGTCGAGCCGCCCTCCCAGTCCGACTTCGACCACGGCGACGTCCACCCCCCGCGCCGCGAGGTCGGCGAAAGCGATCGCGGTCGTGGCCTCGAAGAAACTCGCGTCGAGTCGCTCGATGTGGGGGCGTAGGAACGTGGTCCATTCGGCGAAGGCCTCCTCGCCGATCGGTACCCCGTCCACCTCCACGCGCTCTCGCACCGAGACGAGATGGGGCGACGTGTACAACCCGACCTTGAGCCCCCGGGCGCGCAGCTCGGTCGCGGTGAACGCGCACGTCGAGCCCTTGCCGTTGCTGCCCGCCACATGGATCGCGGGGAAGTGCCGCTCGGGATGGCCCAGCACGTCCAGGAGCCCCTCGGTCGGCCCGAGGCTCCACTCGATACGGTTCCCTTGTCGCGCGAAGAGAAAGCGGCAGGCGTCCTGGAAGGACAACCGGGTCAGTCGGCAGCCTCCGCCGGTTGCCGGCCGGCCATGTGACGGAGCAGCTGGGCGGTGGTGTCCCGCAGCTCGCTGCGCGGTACCACCGCGTCGATCATGCCGTGCTCGAGCAGGAACTCGGCCGTCTGGAAGCCGGGCGGCAGGTCCTGGCCGATCGTCTGCTTGATGACGCGCGGCCCGGCGAACCCGACCACCGCCCCCGGCTCCACCAGGATCACGTCTCCCTGCATGGCGTAGGACGCGGACACACCCCCCGTGGTGGGGTTCGTGAGGATCGAGATGAAGGGCACCCGCGCCGCCCGCAGCCGGGCGATCTCGACCGAAGTCTTGGCCATCTGCATGAGGGACAGCACCCCCTCCTGCATCCGCGCCCCGCCCGACGCCGACACGATGACGAGGGGAACCCGCCGCTCGACCGACCGCCGGGTCAGCCGCGCGATCTTCTCCCCCACCACCGACCCCATCGAGCCGCCCATGAAGTTGAAGTCCATCACGGCGACGTCGAGCGGCATGCCGTCCAGCCGGCCGTAGCCGGTCCGCACGCCCTCGAGCGGACCCGCCTTCTGGATCGCCGTCTCGAGGCGCTGCTTGTAGTTCTCAAAATGAAGGGGATCGGTGGACCGGAGTCTGGCGTCGAGCTCGTGCCAGGAGCCTTCATCGATCAGGAGGTCGATGTACTCCTGGGCGGAAATGCGGCGATGGTGCCCGCAATTGGGGCACACGTTCAGCGCGCGGACGAACCGGTCCTTGATGTCGATGTGCCCGCACTCGTCGCACTTCTCCCAGGCGTCGGCCGGAATCTCCAGCTTTACCCGTTCAGAGGTGCGGGGCTTACGCTCTTTTTTGAACCAGGCCATTCGCGCCACAGTGGGGAACTTGAAGGCGACAATTTGGGAGGGGCCTTCCCCCGGCGCCAGCCCCGACCGCGTAACTCGTTGTCAGAGCTCAGCGTAGCCCGATTGGCGAGACTCCCACGCAACCCGTAGCGAGATGCCCACGGCGATCGAGCACGCGAGCAGGAACGAGCCGCCGTAGGAGAAGAACGGCAGCGGGATGCCGGTGATCGGCAGCAGATTCACCGTCATCCCCACATTCTCGATGATGTGCGTGAACAGCATGCCGGCGACTCCGAAGACGCACAGGCTGGAGTAGGGATCCGTGGCGCGCCGCGCGATCCGCAAGAGGATGAGGATCAGCGCGATGAGGAGCGCCAGCGCGACCAGCACGCCGACGAACCCCAGCTCCTCCCCCACTACCGGAAAGATGAAATCGGTGTGCTGGGCGGGCAGGAAGGCGAGCCGCTTCTGCGGGCCGTGGGTGAACCCCTGGCCCAGTAAGCCTCCCGAACCGATGGCGATCTTCGACTGGATTACGTGCCATCCGGTCGCGCGGGGGTCCACCTCGGGGTTGAGGAACGCAAGCAGGCGGTTCTGCTGGTAGGGAGCGAGGCGACGCCAGAACGGCACCGCTACCACGCCCATCACCACGTTCGCCAGCATGACGGCCAGGCCTTCCCAGACGTACGGCCGCCACCACAACAGCAGCGCGACCAGCACGATGATCCAGGCGCCCCAGGCCACCGTGGAGAAGGCGAGCACCAGCCCGATCACGGGGGACCCGAGGAGGAGCAGCAGGGAGGGCTTCGTGCCCGCCCAGTACAGCATGGCAAACAGGATCGTGATGAACACGATGGCGCTTCCCAGATCGGGCTGCTTGGCGACAAGCACCGTGGGTACGCCAGCGATGAGGCAGGGCGGCAGCAGCTCGCGCAGCGTCGCGGGCGACTCCCGCCGCTCGGCGAGCCAGCGCGCCAGCATCAGGACGACGGCGAGCTTGGCGAGCTCGACCGGCTGGCCCAGGCGTACGCCCCCGATCGCGATCCACGAGCGCTCGCTCGCCGCCGTGCCCGCCCCCGTACCCGTGGCCAGCGTCAGCAGCAGCACCACGACGCCGATGCCGTAGGCGAAGGGCGTCGCCCACTCGAGCAGCCGGGGCGACGTTCGGAACATCAGGACCACAGCCACCATCCCCACACCCAGCCAGATCAGCTGCTTTTCCCAGATGGTGGCCACGAACGTGGGGACGTCGGTTTGTCCCGCGGAATAGAGCGTCGCCAGCCCGTACGCGGCCAGGGCGACCACGACCGCGGTGAGCGGTCGGTCTATTTCACCGAGGCGGAGGCGCATTGCCGCTGTCCGGAGGCAGGTTGGGGGGGAGGATCGGGGGCACGATGGTCGAGTCCTCTTCCGGCGCGCCGGGGAGGATCTGCACGGCGCGCGGCGCGGTGTCGGTGGGAAGCACGATCCGAATCTTCGACGCGAGAGTCGTGTCGACCCCGAGATAGTGCCCGATCACGCGGGTCACGAGGGGTGCCACGTAGGGGCCCTCGCGTGCGAACTCCACGATGGCCCCCACGACGATCTCCGGTTTCTCGGCGGGTGCGAACCCGATGAACCAGCCGTGCGCCGGCCCGTGCGGGTTTTGCGCCGTACCGGTCTTACCGGCGATCGCGACGCTGCCGCCGAACCGCCCCGCGCCTCGCGCCGTGCCGCGCTCCACCACGCTGATCATCGCCTGCCGCAGTCCCGCGAGCTGGTCGGGTGCGAGGTCGAGGCTGACCTTCGAGCCGGCGGAGGGGTGGACGAGGTAAGGCGAGCGCGCCCGCCCGTCGCTCGCGAGCATCTGGTAGAAGCGGACCATGTTCACGAGGGTTTGGGCGTTTTCGCCTTGCCCGATCGCCAGGTTCAGGGTCACCGCCGACGTCCAGCGGCGCGGGCCGTACACGCGGTCGTAGTAGTCGGTCCCGCCAGGGAATTCCGAGGTGATCTCGCCGGGGAGATCGATGCCGGTGCGCGCGTGGAAACCCAAACCGGTGGCGTCCTCGAGCAGCGACGTGAGGCCGAGCTTCAGGCCCAGCTGGTAGAAGTACACGTCGCAGCTCTGGGCGATCGCGTCGGAGAGCACGAGGTCGCCGTGCCCTTGGGCCGACCAGCAGCGGAAGAAGCGGTTGCCGTACTGCAAGCCGCCGCGACACGGGATCGGCATGCGCGACCGCAGCGTGACGACGCCGCGCCGCAGCGCCATCGCGGCCAGGGCCAGCTTCCAGGTGGATCCCGGCGGATAGCGCGCCTGGATGGTGCGGTCGAACAGTGGGTGTGCCTCGTTCACGTTGAGGCGGCGCCAATAGTCCGGGTCCACGCCGCCCACGAAGGCATTGGGATTGAAACCCGGCGCGCTGTACAGGGCGAGGATCTCGCCCGAATTGGGGTTCAGCGCGAGCACCGCGCCGCGGTGTCCCGCCGGGAAGATTTGGGCGATGTAGCGCTGCAGCTCGAGGTCGATCGTGGTGTGCACCGCCCGGCCCGGCACCGGCGGCAGCCGGGAGCCGGCGCCGGCCTCGCGCACGACGCGGTTGAACGCGCTCACCTCGACGAAGCGCACACCGTCCGCGCCCCGGAGCGAGTCGTCGTACTGACGCTCCAGCCCGCCCTTCCCCAGCAGGCCCCCGAGCCGCACCGTCGCGAAGCGGCGCTGGGCCCGTTCCGCTTCCGTGATCTCGCCGACGTATCCTACCAAATGGGCCACCAGCGAGCTGTCGGGGTAGTGCCGCCTCGGCTCCGGCTGGATCAGGAGTCCCGGGAAGATCAGCCGCCGCTCTTCCAGCGCCGACACGATCTCGAACGTCGCGTTCGGGAGCACGCTGACCGGCAGGTACGGCGTCCGGCGGTACCGCATCAGCACGCGCTCGATCGCCGGGCCGTCGAGCTTCACGATCGGCGCCATGCGCCGCAACGTCGCCTCGAGCGAGTCTTCGTCGTCCGCCGGAAGCAGCGACACGGTGTAGCCCGTGAGGTTCTCCGCGAGGATCTTGCCGTTGCGGTCGGTGATGATGCCGCGGGGCGCGGGCAGCGGGATGGGTCGCAGCCGGTTCGTTTCCGACTGCAGCTGGTATCTCGAGTGGTCGAGGATCTGTGTGCGGAAGAACACCAGCACCAGGGCGGCCCCCGCTCCCAACACCACCGCCCGGGTGAGGCGGAGCCGCCGCTCGAGCAGGTGCGGGTGGAACGTGCTCATGCGTCGCTCAACCGGATCGCGAGATGTCGCCCGAACAGCCACAGCACGAGGACGCCCGCCACGGCCGTGGTCAGGCTCTGGATAGGAGACCACACGAGCAGCTCCCATCCCAAGAGCCCTCCTTTGAGCTTCCCGGATGCGAGCGCCACCGCGAGGTTGCGGCACCAGGTGCCGGCGAAGAACAGACAGCCGTTCACGAACAGGTTCTCCGCGAAGAACACCGCCTTGCTCCAGGACGAGAGATACGCCACGAGCGTATGCGCCAGCGCCCCCGCCCCGAACGACGCCGGCGTGAGCGCGTCCCGCAACAGGCCGACCAGGAAGCCGGCGCCGGCGCTCGGGCCCGGCCGGGCCCGGATCGTGTAGATGAGCAGCGCCAGCAACAGGAAATCGGGCGCCACGCGGTCGCCCCCCAGCCGCCCGCGGACGGAGAACTGCAGCACCACGAGGGCCGCCAGGATCACGTAGAAGCGGTACTTGTCGCTGCGTCTCACGGCGTCTCTCCGCTCGACTCGAACACCGAACGCAGGTCCCCCCGCACCGGCGGCCCGGTGAGGATCATCACGTGCGTGACGGCGGCGGGGTGGACCGCGGGCCGGATGAGGTAGGTGCGCTCCCATCCCTCTGCTTCCCCCGCGATACCCACCACCGTGCCGATCGGGATGCCGCGCGGCAGCACGCCCCCCAGACCCGAGGTGAGGATCATCGTGCCCGTGGGCACGAGCTGCCGGTAGGCCACGCCCTGGAGCTCGAGCAGCCAAATGCGCGGCCCTTCGCTGCCGTGCGGTGCGACGATGCCGTAGACGCTCCCATCCGCCGCCATGGCGCTGGCGCGGAACTCGGGGTGCGCCCAGCTCACGACCACGCTGGTCTTCGCATCCACCGAGCTGACGATCCCCACCAGGCCCTCCGGGCTCACCACCGCCGCGAGGGGCTTCACCCCTTGCTTCTTTCCCGCCGACACGAGGAACGTGAGCGCGCCCGTGGGTTCGGGCTCCCGTAACACCTCGGCCGGCAGGTAGCCGCTCGCGAGGCGTGTACCCAGACCGAGCAAGCCGCGGAGTCGGATGTTCTCCCCCCGCAGCTCGGGGAGGAAGGTGGCGGCGAGGGCGGCGGAGTCGCGTTGTGCGACCACCGCGTCGTAGCGCGCGAGCGACGCGGAGAGGAGCTCCGTCTGCTGTTGCAGCGCCAGGAACGGGGCGAGCACCGTCTCACGCAGCCCCCGCGCGAGCGGATCGCGGATCCGCTCCGGTAGGCTCATGGCGGCGACGGAAAGCAGCACGCAACCGAGGAACGCGAAGGTGTCGCCCCGCGAGGCGTAGCGGTCCGCTCCGAGCGCCATCGCCCTAGGTGGTCAGGACGTTGCGGTATTTCTCCGGATCGTCGAGGATCCGCCCCGTCCCCCGCACGACGCAGGTCATCGGGTCCTCGTCGACGTGGATCGGCAGGCCCGTCTCCTGCTGCAGGAGCACGTCGAGGCCGCGGATCAGCGCGCCCCCCCCGGTCATCACGATCCCCCGATCGACGATGTCCGACGCCAGCTCCGGCGGCGTGATCTCGAGCGCCCGCCGCACCGCGTCCACGATCTGCTGGATCGGCTCCTGCACGGCTTCGCGGATCTCGCTCGAATGCACGCGCACGATCTTCGGAATCCCGGAGACCAAGTCCCGGCCCTTCACTTCCATTTCCCGCTCCTCCCCGACCGGTGCGGCCGATCCGATCTGGATCTTGATTTGCTCGGCCGTGGGCTCGCCGATCAGGAGGTTGTAGTTCTTGCGCATGAACTGCACGATCGCCTGGTCCAGCTCGTCGCCGCCGGTGCGGATCGACGTGTCGGAGACGATCCCCGAGAGGGCGATCACCGCGATCTCGGTCGTGCCGCCCCCGATATCGATCACCATGTTTCCGGTGGGCGTCTCGACGGGTAGCCCCACGCCGATGGCCGCCGCCATCGGCTCCGCGACCATATAGACCTCCTTCGCCCCGGCCGACTGCGCCGAGTCCCGCACGGCGCGCTTTTCGACCTCGGTGATGCCCGACGGCACGCACACGATCACCTTGGGCTTCACGCGGAACAGGTGGCGGTCGATGATCGTCTTCAGGAAGAACCGCAGCATCTTCTCGGTGACGTCGAAGTCGGCGATCACCCCGTCCTTGAGGGGGCGCACCGCCAGGATGCCGTCCGGCGTGCGGCCCAGCATCCGCTTGGCCTCGAGCCCGATGCCTTTGATCTTCCCGGTCGCCTTCTCGATGGCGACGACGGAGGGCTCGTTGAGCACGATGCCCTCGCCCTTCACGTAGATCAGCGTGTTGGCGGTGCCCAGATCGACGGCGATCTCATTCGCCGGACTCCAGGCACCAAGCTTCCAAGGCCAGCGTATACGCACGAGGTCGTCGGGTGAAAGTCGTTAGGGGGGCGCGCGCGAGCGGATCAAGCTAATGAAAAGCGTAACTCCAAGCAAGGCTGATGCTTGACGCCTCTGATGGCGGCGGCTACCGTTCGCCCATGCGACCCGCGCCGGCCTTCGCCGAGATTGCCGTAGTGGATCTCCAGGTATGCGACCGGTGCGGTCTGTGCCTCCCGCTCTGCCCGCCAGAAGCGATTCACCTCGCGCTCACCGATCTGGTCGTCGATCGCAGCACGTGCACCGGCTGCCGCAAATGCATCGCTCCCTGCCCCGTCGGCGCGCTCACGATGGTCCCCGCGTGACGTACGACACCGATGTCCTGGTCATTGGCGCTGGCCCGGCCGGCGCGGTGGCGGCATGGGAGGCGAAGCGTGCCGCGCCCGAGCTCGACGTCGTGTTGCTCGAGCGCGACGCCCGAGTGGGCACTCCGGTCCGTTGCGCCGAAGGCGTCGGGGATGCAGGCGTGCGGGAGTTCGCCGATCCCGACGGCGCTCCCTGGGTCGCTCGCAAGATCACCCGTGTCGTGTTCGTCGCGCCCGACGACACCGAGGTGACGGTCGCCGAGCGCGACGTCGGCTGGATCCTCGATCGCACGCGGTTCGACGCGTTTCTCGCCGAGCGCGCCGTGGCCCTGGGGGCCGAGCTCCGCGTGAGCACTGAGGCGGCCGGCATGAAGTGCGAGCGCGACGGGCGCTGGCGGGTCCGGCTGCGCGGCGGGGGGGGGTGCGAGGAGACCTGCCGGGCGCGCGTCGTGATCGGGACGGACGGCGTCGAGGCGATGGTCGGCCGCTGGGCGGGTCTCGAGACTCGGGTCCCCGCCCGTGACATGGAATCGTGCGCGCAGTACGTCGTCGAGGGGATCGACTTCGATCCCGACGCCATCTATCTGCAGTTCGGCGCCGGCATCGCGCCGGGCGGGTACGCCTGGGTCTTCCCCAAGAGCCCGGGCGTGGCGAACGTGGGCCTGGGCCTCGTCGCCTTGAAGGCCGACGCCCGCAACGCGCGAGAATATCTCGACGCCTGGATCGCCCGGCGTTATCCTCGGGGCGCCAAAACCGCGTGTACCGTGGGCGGCGTCATCGTGCACACGACCATACGGCAGACCTACACCGATGGCGTGCTGGTGGCGGGCGACGCGGCCCACATGATCAATCCGCTTTCCGGGGGCGGCATCGTGAACGCCATGAAGGCCGGGCGCCTCGCCGGTCGCGTCGCGACGGCGGCGATCCGGGCCGGAGACACGAGTGCGAGCCGGCTCTCGGCCTATCACGCCGGATGGATGCAGCTGCTCGGGGACGATCACCTCAAGTACTATCGGCTCAAACGGGCGCTCGAGGAACTGGATGACCGGTTTTTCAACGGTCTCGCGCGCACGGCGAACGCGATCCCGCCGGAGAAGCGGACGCTGGGTCGGATCTTTGCGCACGCGCTCGTCCGGCACCCGCAGCTGATTCCGGTGGCGGCGCGATTCTTCATCTGAAGCGTGAGGAAAGAAGCAATGCGGAATGCGGAATGCGGAGTGCGGAATTTCAAGGGACGGTCGTTCGCAGCGCGACGCATACAATGACACTCCGCATTCCGCATTCCGAATTCCACATTGGGGGGGTGGGGAGATGCTCGGCATAGATCTGCGGGGGAAGCGCGCCCTGGTGGCGGGCGTCGCCGACGATGGGGGGTACGGCTTCGCCATCGCCAAGGCGCTGGCCGAGGCGGGCGCGACGGTATGCGCCGGCACATGGCCCCCGGCCCTGAACATCTTCCTGAACCTGATCGAGCGCGGTAAGATCGACGCATCGCGTCGCATGCCGGACGGCTCGTTGCTGCCGTTCGAGAGGATCTATCCCCTCGACGCCGCTTACGACACGCTGGCGGAGGCCCCGGAAGAGATTCGCGGCAACAAGCGCTACAAGGACGTGGGCGATTTCTCGATCGCCGGACTGGCGCAGCGCCTGGTGCAGGATTTCGGCGACCGGCCGCTCGATATCGTCGTCCATTCGCTCGCCAATGGTCCCGAGGTCAAAAAACCTCTGCTCGACACGAGCCGGGCGGGCTATCTCGCCGCGGTGAGCGCGAGCGCCTATTCCCTCGTGTCGCTGGTCGCCCGCCTCGGACCACTCATGCGCCCGGGTGGCTCGTTTCTGTCGCTGACGTACATGGCGAGCGAGCGCGTGGTGCCGGGCTATGGGGGCGGCATGTCCTCGGCGAAGGCGGCGCTCGAGAGCGACACGCGCACGCTGGCCTTCGAGGCGGGCCGCAAATACGGGCTGCGGGTGAACACCATCTCCGCGGGCCCGCTCGCGTCACGCGCCGCCAGCGCCATCGGACAGATCGAGCGGATGGTCGAGTACTACGCGGCCAATGCGCCGCTCACCGAGCGCCTCACCGCCCGGGAAGTCGGCACGACCGCCGCGTTCCTCGCGAGCCCGTTGGGCAGCGGGATCACGGGGACGACGATTTATGTGGACAAGGGGTACCACGCGATGGGGGCGGCGGTGGATGCGGGAGGACTTCTGTAAGCGGTGAGCGGTAAGGGGTAAGCGGTGTCACCGCTTCCAACTCACCGCTCACCGCTCACCGCTCACGTTCAGCATCACCGTCGTCCCGACTGCGCACCGGTTGGCGACGTCCGCCACGAACCGTCCCAAGGCACCGACCGCATCCCCCCGTAAGCCGAACGGCACCCGCCCCACGTCCCACACGTAGACCGGGAGGCGCGCCAGAGCCAACGGTGAGCCGTTACCGCGCACACCTCCAAATCCCAGCTCGTATCCGGCGGCACCCGCCAGCCGCTCGATCCGCTCGTCTCGGGCGCCGAACGGATAGGCGACGGCCCGAGCCGCCTCGAATCCCAGGCGATGTCGCAGGGTGTCGCGGGACCGCTCGAGCTCGGCAGCGGCCTGGCCGTCGGACAGCCACGTGAGCCGTTGGTGCGAGGCGGTGTGCGACGCGAATCCGAAGCCCCGCGCCTGCCACCGCCCGATGGTGTCCCAGTCGAGGTGGGCCAGCCGATGCCACGTGTAGCGCACGTCCCAGGTGTTCAGTCGCCCGACGTAGTCGGTAATGAGGAACGTCGTGGCCGTGAACCCCACATCGGCCAGTACGGGATAGACGTGCTCGGCGAGGGAAGCGTAGCCGTCGTCGAACGTCAAAAAGAATGCGGAATGCGGACTGCGGAATGCGGAATAGCCGGGTCGGAGCCGCTCGGCGAACTGGTCTAACGTGAGGGTCTTCCAACCTGCTCGTGCCAACGTCTTCATCTGGCGCGCGAACACCGACCTCGCGACCCGTGTGACCCCGAGCTCCGCCGGTCCACCGATGCGATGATAGCACAACACCGGAGGCAGGAGGGCGGGCCGACGCTGGTCCGTCAATTCCGCATTCCGCATTCCACACTCCGCATTGTATCAGCCTCCTCCGCTCGGCCAACTCCCGCTTGCCAACGCGGACCCTGCGTCCGCCCAACGCGCGCCCGGCTCCGCGGCACGACAGCGGCGCCCCAGCTCGGCGAGCCAGGCGGGCACCGAACGGACTTCTTCGAGCGGCTCCGGGGTGCCGACGGGCGGCCGTCCCGTCAGCATCTCGTACACCAGCACCCCCACGGCGAACATATCGTCCCGCGGGCCCGGCGCGGCCTGGCCGGCCCGGCGCTCGGGCGCCAGGTAGTCGGCCGCGCACAGCGACGCGGTCGCCGCCCCCTCCCCGCTGTCGCCCGTGAGGGTCTCCGCCAACGCACCCAGAATCCCCGTGTCGGCGACCAGCGTCTGTCCGTCGGCGAGCAGCACGTTCTCGGGCTTCAAATCGCCGTGGGCGACACCCCCGGCATGCGCGTGGGCCAGCGCCGCGAGGACATCCCGCAGCACCTCCACGGTACGTCGCAGCGGCAGCTCTCCGTGCCGCGCCAGCCAGGCCCGCAACGTCGTGCCCTCGACGAACGTCCGGGTGTGATACACGAGCGATCCCGCCCGGCCGGCGCTGCGCGGGGCTACGAGGCTTGGATGCCGGAGCCGATGCCCCAGCCGCGCGATCCCTTGCTCGAATCGGGTGGAGTCGACGGCGAGCGACAGCGGGCCGGGCAGCACCTTCACCAGGAGGCCGCCGCCGGCAGACTTTTCGAGCGCCACGAACATGCGGCAATTGCCCACGGGGCGCACCTCGCGCTCCACCCGGTATGCGGGCTCGAGCGCGTGCCCCAGAGCCGCGCGGAGATCAGCCATGAGGGTGCGAATATGGCAGCGGGCTGCCGTTGCCCGCAACCGTCACAGCGCCGGGACGAAATCCTCCTCGACTTCGAGCCGGACGGTGATCTGGCGCAGGCGCCGATGCACCGGCAGGACCATGCGCAGCTGTGGATTGAAGTAGTCCGTGAGCATCGGGGGCCGGGGGTGCTTCAGGTAGAGGTCCGGATCGCGCCGGAGGGCGGTGGACCCCACCACCTCCAGCTCATCGCGCGACGACACGTGCTGGACGATGCAGGGCACGTGGGTGACGCCCATCTGGCGCAGGGCGAAGGCACGGTGGCTGCCGTTGTTGAGGATCAGTCGCTGCTCGGCGTAGATGGCGTTCATGAAATTCGACCCGAACCCGACGGAAGCCCCGACGATACCCACGAGGTTGCCCCCGGGAGCGTCCTTGAGCTCGCCGGGTTGGACCCCCATCGGGCCCAGGAACCGCAAGTCGTTCGACGGGGATAGGAAGACGAATTTGCCGCGGCTCGCGCGGCACCACTTCACCGGCGGCTGGGGATGATCGTAGGGGAGGCATGCGGAGATGATTGACCGTCTGCGGCTCGGTGCGGCGTCGGTCTTCGATGGCCTCGAGCGTAGCGTCGAACACGGCGCCCGCGACCGCCTCGTCGGCCGGCAGCACCGGACCCTCGGGCACGCAGTAGAAGCAGCGGTCGTCCGCGTAGGTGAACTTCAGCACGACAGCGCCGCAGAGGATGGCGCCGCCGTTTTTCTGCATGATCCCGAAGTGCTCAAAGCCGGCGGTGGTTCGGAACTCCGCCCACCAGGACGACTGCATGAACCCGGTCTCGGGCGTCGCCGCCAGCAGGCGATCCCATGCCTGCCACCGGTCCGGTGCCGCTGGGGAGGAGGCCATGTGAGCTGCCCGCTACGAAGCAAGCTCCATGCCCGTGCTGCTCCGAAGACACGGCCCGAGCCGGATTCGACGCACGATCCTGCCGTCAACGGTCGGGCGCCCGGGCCTGGTCGATGAAATCGAATAACCCTACTCGCCACAACGGCCCGTCCGGTTTCGCGTGCTTGTTATGTGACGGCGGTCACCGGCGCCGCGCTCAGCCAGGGTCCACGTGTGACTCGTCGTGGGGTGGTGTGATCTTTATTGCGGACGTGTGCGGAACATCCAGGCACATTTCCGATCCTGTCGTGCCCCTCATCAGGAGAGCGGATGGTAACCGGTTCTGCGACCCTCACCACCTCGACGTCCGTACTGTCCGATGCCGTCCTGGTGGAGCGGATCGCGGCGCTCGGCGACCGCGCGGCGCTGGCGGAGCTGGATGCCCGGCACGGCATGACGCTCTACGCGATTGCTTACACTTTGCTATTGAATCCCGATGCAGCGGATGTGGCGGTCGCCACCACGCTGCGTGAGGTGTGGCGGCGGGCAGGGTCGTTCAACGCGCGGGAACAGACCGTGGGACGCTGGCTGGCAGACCTGACCCGCAAGGCCGCACGAGATCGGGCACGACGTGCTGCGATGTCCACAGGCGGATTGCCCACGCGGCGCACCAGCGTTGCCTCCCCGCCTGTGCCGAATCGCCCGCGGTCCGCCCAGTGGGCGCCTGCGTCGCTTCGCCTGGCCTGTGTCGCCGCGGCGCTCGTGCTGCCCCTGATCATTCTCACCTAGTCTAGCGTGACTCAGTCGCCCTCGATCCACACGTAGTCGCGCCCGTCCCGCCGATATCCTCGATCACAACGGTCACGTCAAGCAGCTCGTCAGCATCACAGTCTCCGGGGCGGCCTATCGTGCGGCACGGTCGATGTGCATAATAGGCCGACGTGTGCGACGACGGGTCACCTCACCTGACATGGGAGACACCGTGAAAGAGACCAACTGTTCGCGTCGGGAATTTCTCGGGATGGGCGCGGCTGCCGCCGGTGCATCGTTCGCCGCGCAAGGGATGGTGTCGATGCCGCTCGGTCTGATGCCCACGCGGGAAGCCGTGGCGGCCAGTGATCGGGTCCGCTTCGGCATGATCGGCGTCGGCATGCAGGGGTCCGGGCTCTTGTCCGAATCCATCAGGCTGCCGGGCATCGAATGTGCCGCCGCCTGCGACCTCTATGACGGCCGACACACGTTAGCCCGGGAGATCGTGCGAGCGGATCTGCCGGTCACCCGCCGTTATCAGACGCTCCTGGACGACAAGAACATCGACTGCATCGTGGCGGCCGTGCCCGATCACTGGCACAAGCAGGTGGTCGTGGACGCGGTCAGCGCAGGCAAGGACATCTACTGCGAGAAGCCGATGTCGCACAGCCCGGCCGATGGGTTGGCCATGGTCGACGCGGCGAAGAAGACCGCACGCATCGTGCAGATCGGCTCGCAGCGCGTCAGCTCCCAGATCTGTGCCAAGGCCAGGGAGCTGATTTCGCAGGGGACGCTGGGCGACCTGATGCTGGTCGAGGGATGGCTCGGTCGCAACGATCCCACGGGCGCGTGGCAGTATCCGCCGCCGCCGGATCTGTCACCACGGAATCTCGACTGGGATACCTGGCAGGGCACGGTCCCCAAGCGCGCGTTCGATCCCAACGTCTTCGCGCGCTGGCGCTGCTGGAAGGAATACGGCACCGGGGTCGCGGGCGACCTGCTGGTCCACTTGATCAGCGGCATGATGTTCATGTTGGGGATCAATGAGCCGCCGAAGCAGGCGTCGGCGGTCGGTGGGATCCGGCGCTGGAAGGATGGTCGCAACATGCCGGACGTTCACGCCGTCGTCTATTACTTCGGCGAGCTGCCGGTGTACATGCGGCTGAACCTCGGGACGGAGATGCCGGAGATGTATCGCATCCAGGGGTCGAAAGGGGTGCTCGAGGTGACCGGATCCAGCTTGAGCCTCGCGCCCCAGACCGGCAGGGATGCGTATCCCAGCTACTACACCGGCAGCTACCCCCGCGCGATGCGCGATGCGTATCTCGAGAAATGGCACCAGGAGAACGATCCTAAGCTGGGCCAGGCGGCGATGCCCGAGACCATCTCGTTCAGCGGGCCCGACTTTGACGACGTCCGGCCACACCTCTGGACGTTCTTCGAGGCCGTGCGCACCCGCAAGCCGGTGGTCGAGGATGTAGTGTTCGGGCACCACGCGGCGCTGGCCTGCCACATGGCGAATGAGTCGTACTTCCGAAAGAGCACCGTGTCCTGGGACGACGTGTCGAAGACGATTAAGGGCTGACCACAGTGGACGATGTTCACAGCGCGAGCAGCACGAAGCCGCCCGCGATATCCGTGGTTAGCGCACCAGGGTGAAGGTGAGAAAACGACGGTGCAGTAGGCGGTCGCTCTCGTCGATGAATTGCGACATGATGAAGAGATGATCTCCCTCCACACGGACGGCGCGTCGGTAGACAACGCCAACCTCTTCAGGGTGTAAGCTGGCCCGGATGAAGTGTGCGACCGAGTCTCCCCGGGCACTCAGCTTGTAGCGACCGAAGTACGCATAATAGCCGTCGTAGACCGCTCGGAGCTCCTGAGGTGTTGCGTGCCGGGCGGTGCCGGCGGCGACGGTAGGCCGGGGGTCACGCATGAACTGCACGGCCATGTGGCCCGTGGCGTCGTACCGGATTTCACCCGTTGGTCGTGCGCCGAGCCAGCGGTACAGCGATCCGTCCGGCAGCGTATCGACGATGCTCTCGAGTCGCCAGGTCCCGACGATACCGGTCGTCCGAGGTGTCGGCGCCTGGGCAATGCAGCGCGGGGTCGACAACGCCGCCAGCGCTCCGACGATGACCGAGCCGAGTCGCAACACGGGCTCTCCTGTTGACAACGGACGCGCGGCTGCGCTCAGCGCAGCCGCTGAATGAAACGCTCCAGGGCGCGATTAAAGCGCTCCGGCTCGTCAACGAATACGGCGTGACCAGCGTGCTCGAAGATCTCCACTTCTGCGCCGGGAACGCGTGCGCGCACGGTATCGGCCGTTTCGCGCATGAACGGTGTGCCCACGCACAGCACCGGTCGGTCCACGCGACTCAGAGCAGAGCGCCAGTCCCGGCGACCCAGCGCGTACGCGCTCGCCAACAGGGTGTACGCGGTTGGCGTCGGTGTAGTGAGGGCGGCGCGCGTCACGCGCGCGAGGTAGTGCGGATCCTGCGGCGTCCGATACATGCCGTGCACGAAGGCGGCAGTAGAGGTCCGCCGATCGCGCAGGATACGCACGAGCGTGGAGTCGACGAACATCGAAAAGTCAGAGTTTGGTGTGACCCATATCAGGCCGTCCACCAGCACGAGGCCGGCGATGTCCGCGGTGCCGAATCGCTCGACCAGCTGTAGGACTTCCACAACACCGAGGGACCAGCCCACCAAGACCACCGCGTGCGCCCCCAGGTGGCGTAGGAGCTCGTGAACATCTTGTGCGCGACGATCCACGAAGTTTCCCTCGCTGACCCGCTCGGAGGCGCCCTGTGAGCGCGGGTCCAAGGCGATGACGCGGTGGGACCGAGCGAAGTACCGGAGTTGTACCTCCCAGATGTCGGCCGGCATTGTCCAACCCGGCACGAAGACGATGGTGGGACCGGATCCCGCGCTGAGGTAGTGGAGCCGCACGCTGTCGCTGGTCACGAACCACTGGTCAGCCACTCCTGGAAATGTCGGAGTCTGGGCGCCGGCGTGGACGGCGATGACGAGCAGGAGAAGATTCACGTCGCGGCCCTCCGTGCCTCGAACGGCCACGTGCGTCCGTGCCACGACCAGGCTCCGAAACACAGCGCACCCAGCAGCAGCGCTCCCAGTCCAAAGGCGATGACCGTGAGCGGCGTGCTGGCAAAGATGAAGATCCAGCCGAGGAGCCCAACCAGACTAGGCAGCGGATATAACCACATGCGGTAGGGCCGTGGCATGTCGGGCGCATGCCGGCGTAGCAACGTCACCGCGCCGATCTGCCCGATGAATTGCACCAGGATCCGCGTCGTGAGCAGCGCGTCGATCACCATGCCGAGCGATACGAACCCCGCGACGATCGAGAGCATGCCGAGCACCAGCAGCGACACGTACGGGAAGCCCTGGGACGGATGCAGCCGCGCAAAGACCTTGAAGAAATAGCCGTCTCGCGCCGCCGCGTAGGGCACGCGTGAGTATCCGAGGAGCAGCGCGAAGACCGATCCGAACGCCGTCCACAGGATCATCGCCGTGAGGATCGTGGCGACGCCGGAGCCATAGATCCGCTCCATGAAAATCGAGACCACGAAGTCCGCCTGCGAGTGCGACTCGACGGGGACGAACTCGCGCCACGGAACGACGCCGATGATCGAGAAGTTGATCGCGATGTAGATCAGCGCCACCGCGACCGTGCTGATGAGAATCGACCGCGGGATCACTCGGCCCGGATTCTGTACTTCGTCGCCGATGTAGCAGATGTCGTAGTAGCCGAGGTAATCGTACGCCCCCACGCGGGACGCAGTGCCGAGGCCGAGCAGGAAGCCCAGCGAGAAGTTGAAGGCGCCGGGCGGGAAGTCGAAGGCGACCTTGGCGTCGAAGTGCATCGCCCCCGTTGCGATCACGGCGACGACGGTCACGATCGTACCGACCCAGAGAGCGACCGTGATCGCCGCGATCGATTTGATCCGCCGGTAGAGCAGCGCGAGGTTGACGAGGCCGATGATCGTAATCACGAGCATCGTCTGTCGCGGCGTGATCCCCTTCCAGATGTATCCCAGATAGTGCGAGAACCCGATGTATCCGGACGCGATCTCGAGGGGCCCACTGAGCACGAACTGCCAGACGAAGAGAAAGCCCATCAGGCGGCCGACTTTCTCCGCCCCGTAGCCGTGGCGCAGGTAGCCGAACGAGCCGCCCGAACCCGGCATCGCGGCGCCGAGCTCGCTCCAGACGGTGCTGTCGCACAAGACGGTAATCAAGGCGACGAGCCAGCCCAGCATCGCTTGTGGACCGCCCAGCGCGGACATGAGGAGCGGGATCGTGATGAACGGCCCGATCCCGATCATGTTCGTCATGTTGAGCGCCGTGGCGTGAATCAGGCCGAACCGGCGTACCATGGGCGGCGTCACAGCGCCGCCTTGGCGCGTGCCGGCGTCCTCCAGAGGTCGATCGGTTTCGCGATACCCTTCGGGCGGAAGGGCAGCAGGACTTTTCGGCCCAACCCGGCCGATGCGTACGCTGCATAGAGGACCTCTTGCACCACGCGTCCGGTCTCGCCGTCGGAGATCGGCGTCTCCTTGCCGCGTACACACCGAGCGAAGTGCCGCATCTCCTGGGGGAACCCGTAGTTCCAATGCTCCTCGAACACGGGATATGTCCAGCCTCTGGTCGTCGCCGCCTTTTCGACGGCGTAGCCGAACCCCACCTCCGAGTAGGTCGGGAGGGCGTTGCCCATGAGCAGGTCGGCGTAGGTCTGCCCCTTGTCCCCGAACACCTCGATGCAGTCGTCCATCCCGCCGGGGCGGTTCCAGCTGCTCTCGACCATCCCGATGGCGCCGTTCGCGAATTCGATGATCGTGACCGCTTCGTCGTCACCCTGCGTGCGCGCGTGGTGCACCTGCGTCGCCATCTCCGAGTAGACGCTCACGATCTTCGGTTTGCCGAGGAACCACCAGCAGAAGGCGATCCCGTGGCACCCCAGGTCCATGACCGCGCCGCCGCCCGACTGCTCCACGTCCCAAAACCATTCCGAGTGCGGACCTGAGTGCTTCTCGCCCTGCTTCACCAGGTGCACGCGGCCGAATGCACCCTCGTCCGCCAGTTGCTTCGCCTTCACGTATTTCGGCGCGAAGAACAGCTCCTCGGCGTAGAGCAGCAGCACGCCCGCCTGGCGGCACGCGTCGATCATCGCGTCGGCTTCCTCGATGGTCATACACAGCGGCTTCTCGCACACCACGTGCTTGCCGGCCTTGGCGGCGTCGAGCGTGAGCGGTGCGTGCAGCCGATTGGGTGCTGCGATCGACACCATCTCGACGTCAGGATTGCGTAGCAGCTCGTGGTAGTCGGTGTACGCGCGCGGGATGCCGTGTCGCTCTGCGAAGCGGGCCGCGTGTCCTTTGGTCGGCGAAGCCACTGCCACCACCTCGGCTTCCTCCGGCACGGCGTTCACGGCCCCAGCGATGCACTCGGCCTGAAAGCGCGAGCCGATGATCCCGATTCTCACCTTCGACATGGTAGCCAAAGCCTACGAGTGCAAGAGACTGCGCAGCTGGGACAAGAACCGATCAGGATCCGCCGGACTGAGGAGGAGACTGTAGCCGGCTGTGGTGGGAATGTAGACCGCCCGCGTGCGGTCGGTCAGGTACAGCAACGCCTTCTCTCCGTTGCGCAGACGGAACCACCCCGCCTGATAGCCGGGGAGCGCGGTTCCGATTCGGCGCCACTTCGGCCGCAGTTGCTCCTCCCGCCCGAGATCGATGCGGCGGGCGAGGTCCACACGGAGTTGCGACTTGGGCACGAGGCGCCCGTACAGATCGCCCTCCAAGCGGAGGCCCTCGGCCGCGATTTCGAAGCGAGACGCGTGGGCGCCGCGTAACGACGTCGCGAGCAGCCCTATGGCACCGAGCAGGACGACGATGACGGGAATCAAAAACCACAGATAGCGGCTCTCGGCCGGGGCGATCGGGAAGACGTTCATGAGGTCCAACGTTACATGCGGCCCGGCGGGACGCCAAGGCAGCCTGCCCTAGCGACGTTCGTACGCCTCTACGATGTCGGGGCCGTCGGCAGGATGGGGGTACCGCACGTTGATGGTAGCGCCAGCGATCTCGGCCGGCGGCTTCCATACGTAGCCATCCTCGCGCAGGGCCAGCTCAAGGATCGAGCCTCGGAGACGAAAACTGCCGGTGGCGACGAACTCTTGTATTGTGCCCTGAGCGTCCATCCGGTACGTCACACGGCGCTCGGCCTGGCCGAACGGGGTGAGTGTGATGGTGCCACTGATCTGCGCCGGCGCACCCGGCAGCGGCACGGGCGTGCCGTCCACGGTCTGAAGGTCGTAGGTGCCCGCTACGTCGGCGGGGCCAAGCCCGTTGCCACACGCGGCCAGGAGCGCGAGGGCGACGGCGCATCGCAGAGACTGGAGAACGTGGAGCATGCTCCTAGGTAGATACCCTCGTTTCAGGCCTGGCGTCACAGAATGGCGCGCACCCTACGGCTTGGCCGCCTGCTTTTGCGGATCGTCCGCCGAATTCACGTAGGTCATGCCAAAGGGACCCATCGCGCTCACCGCAATCACGGTGGCCCCCTGCGCTGCTGCGAAGTGGTGGGCGTTCGCCGGCACGGCCCCCGTGTCGCCAACCTTCATCGCCTTGGCCTTCGATGCATCGAAGGTATCGCCCATGCCGACGAGTAGGGTCCCCTTCTTGACGGTGACCGTCTCATCGGTGGGATGGAAGTGCGGCTGGATCTTGTATCCCGCTGGCATGGCCAGCTCGACGGTGAACGGCGCCGCCTTACCGGGGTCACCGCTCACCACGGCCATCGTCGCCCCCTTGGGGAAGACAGCGGGCGCCGGGCCCCACTGCAGCGTGGCCGGTTTGGTCGTAGGGGCGGCCTGCGAGTGAAGTGCTGGGGCGGCCATGACCAGAAGGCAGGCTGGGACGGCGAGGATGCGCATAGGTCCTCCGATGGATGGTGAGTGGTGTCACCAAGATGGGGCCGCGAACGGACGTTTGGAAGAGCGGGATGCGGGCAACCCATCACGGCTGGGCAGCACGGTTCCGGCCGGGCCATCGAGCACGTGCGCGCCCCTCGAGGAACTCCGTGATCTCGGCGGCGTGCTCCGACTCGGCGTGATGGGGCCACAACGCGCGCCGCAAGCGCAGCCAGGCGGGAGCGTCACTGGGTGTGACAGCGCGGACAGAGTCTTGCTGACGGACGCGGTACATTGGACTAGTCCGGACGTGGACCCAACCGCTGCGCCTCACGCTGTTTGGCGAGGAGCCGTTCCGCAAAGTCCACCCGCTCTTCCAGCTCGCTCATCCGCCGTTTCAACTGATCGATTTCGCCGAGGCAGGCCTGAACATCGTCCAGCGTCTGGCCCTGCTCGGTCGGGTCGAGTAGACGAGCCTTGAGTTCGGGCCGCTGACGCGCACGCAAGCGCTGCGCCCCAAGAGCAAACAGAATAGCGAGCGACGCGTGAATCGTGCCGTGCCCAGGCTCACCGTCACGCGCGGCGAGCCAAACGCCGGCGAAGTTGATGAGGGACAGGACCCAGGCAATTGGTATCCAGGCTCGATGCCTGAACCACATAGGCGCCTCTTAGGCTAATCGCGCGGTTGCCATCTGAACGAGTCCCGCGCGCTGTACAAGATCTCTCCGGTCCCAGCACGCACCGTCACGACCGCGGACAAGACCGCGGCGTCAAGTCGGTCACTCGCCGATCGGGTGAGGAACCTACCGTCGATTGTGACGGTGCCCAGCTGCGGGTCGTCACAGCGGAGGTGGACATTTTGTGCGCTGATTTGGGCCTCAGAGCAGGCCACGGTCGTCTCGGCAAAAGTGACCAGCGCCTCCGGACGGAGGCTGAAACCGGTGAATCGGAAACCATTCACTGTAAAGGGATAGCCCGGAACATAGGACCCTTCGGCGTCTGCTTGAAGCGGCGGCTCGCGCGGCTTCACAACCGGTGGCCGCAGACGCCGTTCAGGAATTGTGGGCGTGGGCGTCCCCGGTCGGAGCACGAAGAGAAGCGCACCGGCGAGGGCTAATGCGAGGACTAGCAGGAGACGATTTCGGCGCATGAGCGTCTGGTTCGTTATGGCAGCGATCTAACGGTTCGCGATTTTTACGACGCTTGAATGACGACTGCGGTTCCGTAGCAGAGAACTTCCGTGGCTGAACCTTGACGACCAACCTCCGAACTCTCGTACCGCACTCCAACTACGGCATTCGCCCGCAGTTCGCGGGCATGTTGTAACAGCAGGTCGTAAGCCTGTTGGCGTGTTTGCTCGCACATCTCCGTATAGGCTCCAATCTGCCCGCCGATGATTTGCTTAAGTCCACCCAGGATGCCTTGGCCTATGGTTGGGGATCGTACGACGATCCCGCGGACGAGACCTTTGTATTCTGTGATCCTATATCCGTCAAATGAAAATGTCGTCGTCGTCTGTACGGTTCCTTGCATCCTTGCTCCTAGAGAGGGTCGTTTTTCTCACTCGAGGATCGGTGAATGATTGCCACCTAACGGCTCGCGCTTAAGCTGCGGGCGACTCGCCCGGCGGCGCAAGGCACAACACTCCGCTTTCCTGAAAGACGCAGGGGTCTGGTCACAACGGTGGTACGGCTGGACGCCCAAGCGCCAACCTGACTTGACTCAGGTGATGTTCGTTATGAGCGGCGACCTTATCGAATTCATCCCGCAACGTGCGCACGCCGTCCACGCTATGCACGAACTCAAGGTGGCCGCTGCGTTCATAGTGCACGCCAGCATAATAGATGATGGCGTTGCGAACCGATTCATATACGCGCCGGGAGATATCTAGCGGCACGCGCGAATAGTCGAGACCCTGGGCCCATGCATCCTGATCCATCACCCATAGCACCTGCCGAGGCTCACTGAGCACTCGACGGATGCGATCAAAGAAGACGGTCTCGCTATCGGAGAGGTGGTGCAGGATATAGCCGACCGACCACTTACCTGGCGCGTAGCTGCGCGCCAGGTCTCCACGGTTGAGCGAGAAGGACTTCAGCGTCTCGTCCCGAGTCCGTTCAAGCTCTTGCATAAGGTGCATGCGCCCTCCAGACAATCATTGACCTATGCGCGTCGCCGGATCCCAATGTTCGTCCGCTTTGCCATCCTTGAAACGCCACATATCGAACCAAGTCGTGGTGTAGTCCTTCAGCTCGTGGACATACGCGACCACCACGAGATCGCCCTCCGCTACCACCGACACGACCTTCGTGTTCATCCTCTGCGGGATTGGCGCGGGCTTCACCTTCCGGACCTCGGTGAAGAACTTCACCACACCTTTGCGTCCCGACGCCGCATTTGGATTGTGTTGGATATACCGCTCGGTCAAGTATTTGTCGGCCAGCTCCCAGTGCCCCGCCTCAAGCAGGTCTTTCACAATGTGGTAGGCAACCTGCTTATTGGTCTCGAGCTTCGGGTCGCTGCTGTGGAAGAGGGCGTCCGGATCGCTCGCGCCGACAACTGCTTCCTGCGCGTGCAGGGAAAGGCTGCCCGCCAACAGAGCGGCCGCCAGTGTGAGGTGAAGACGATACGGCATGTATTCCTCCTCTAAGGCTGCTTCACCATCCTCGAAGCGATCAATGGAGTACAAATCCAAGGGCATGTGACGATGACGCCGCGCGATGTGGACGATGACTTGGCGGCGCGCCCTCACGAGTCCGATCTCCCTTGGTGACACTCTCTAACCTAGGTGCGGCGCTAGCGCTTGCCCACGGCGAGCCAAGGCATGCCGCGGTAGGAATCCGCCACCACCCAAGCGCCGGCCGTCAACGCCCAGGAGCTGACGAACTCGGTCCAGTCGGAGGCGCTGGGGCCCGCTACGACGATCGGTACCCACACCAGCAGCGTGAACAGGCCCAGCTGCAGCGCCGAGAGCGTGGCTGCCAGCCGTGCATACACGCCGCTCAGCACCGCCACGCCCGCCACGATGAAGGCGCAGCCGGTGAAGATCGCCCACGCCAAATGCCATGGCAGCCAGCCAGGCACCATCGAGACAGTTCTTTCGAGATAGGTGAAATGCGCTACGCCGAAGGGGATCAAACCCAGGCCGTACAGCACCCTCGCGATGCGCAGACCTTTGTCGCCGGTGGCGAAACTGAGGTGCTGACGGTCCCAGTCACCGGCGAACCACGTGTAGAGAACCCAGGCGGCCGCCGCCATCACCGCGGTGTCACCGCTGGCCCACCAAGCAACCGTGGCAGTAGGAGCGCGGAAGATGAGCGTCACCCTAAACAGCAGCAGCCACACCAAGAGAGAGGTGAGCAGCATGCGGGATGCGATGACGGCTGCGCGCCGCCAGAGTAGGCCTATACCGGATACCAGAGAGATGACGGCGCAGAGATAGGCCAGTACCTCACGCGCGGGCACACTCTTGGGCACGCCCGTCCATGTCGGGGTGAAATCACCTTGGATCAGGCCCAGGATTCCTAGGGCGACCATCGTCGCCGCAAAAAACGCATGGCCCAAGCTTGCGATGCCCAGCGCCCGTGTTCCGGTGGCAATCCCGTTCATTCGATCCGCTGAGGCGTGAGTGTGGTTTTTCGAGGGCTGATGGAGGCTCAATCGCGGCACGCGTCAGCCCGCATCACCCGCGCCCTCCCGATTGGTCACGAACGCATAGCCGAGGCCGAGCGTAAACCAGACGCCCACTACCCAGAGGAGCGTCCGACCCGGTGTGCGAGGCTCGAGCACGGCTGCCGCCGGGTCGGTGGGGTCGTACCGCACCGTGACATGCCGGTTGTCCTCGTATTTGGCTTCCCAATTCCAATCGAGGTCGTGTAACAGCAGGTCGTTGAACGTGACTCGGGTTCCGGTATAGTCCCGGTCGCCAACCCGATAGCCGTAGTAGATTCGCGACATGCACACGGTCGTGGGCGGCTCGGATCGGTACGGTGTAGACGGAGAAACGCCGGCATGGCAGATTGGCGACCCCCAACCAACCGTGCCCGGCGTGGAAGCCCAGTGGGCCGCCCTCGCGTCACGCCGCGTCGCAGCGGCCGCCACGCCCAGAACGATGAGCCCGCTCACCAGCCCCACCAAGGCGAGGCTCCCCCCCTTCGTGCCTTGCCGCCAGAGATAGACGCCGACCGCGCCCGCGATGAGGTCGGCGATCATGGCGTCCCCCGATGCGGAGACCTGATACGCGAGAAACAGTCCAACGACGATGCCGACCACGATGATGAGCGTGCGCATCAAATCACCTTGATGACGACCTTGCCCTTTGCGCGTCCCGTTTCGAGGTAAGCCCAAGCCTCTTTGGTGGCTTCGAACGGGAAGATCCGATCCATGACCGGCCGGATGATGCCAGATTCAATGAGGGATGTGATCTTGCTCAACTGAGCGCCGTTCGCTCGCATGAAAACAAAAGAGTAGCTAACGCCGTGGTGCTTGGCCTTCTTCCGAATGCCGAAGCTCAAAAGGCGCATGACTTGTTGCAGGAACCAGTTCGACCCGTTCTCCTTGGCGAACGCGACATCCGGCGGACCGGAGATGGAAATGAGCTTTCCACCGGGCTTCAGCACCTTGAGGGTCTCTTCGAGCGTGTCCTTGCCCAGAGTGTTCAGGACGACGTCGTAGCCGCTCAGGACCTTCTCGAAATCCGCTTTCTTGTAGTCGATGACGACATCCGCGCCGAGACTGTTGACCAGATCGACATTCGCTGTGCTCGTCGTAGTCGCCACCGTTGCGCCGATGTGCTTTGCCAGTTGAATGGCGAATGTACCTACTCCACCGGAACCCGCGTGGATCAGGACTTTTTGGCCCTTCTGCAGGTGGGCGCGT
>WNGK01000450.1_pt1 | contig 46861 bp, 41 predicted proteins | sample 5400601 | NCBI WGS metagenome assembly WNGK01 (sample SAMN13153376, study PRJNA577476) | soil metagenome | isolation source: 60 cm soil or saprolite under Garry oak tree replicate 1 | place: USA:California | collected 2016-06-15 | reverse complement strand
GACTCACCCAGCTTCTCCCGCAGCTTCGTTGACGCCTCGCCCAGCGAGCGCAGCACTTGCTCCTTACCTTGGGCTTCTATCTGCTCGCGCGCAATCACGTCGCCAGTCTGTGTATTGATGACTTCCAGCGTAATGACGAAGTCACTGCCCAGACTTGCAATTGATCCCACGAGCAGCGCTTTCAGACCCTGCCGCTGACAGATCTCGCGCCCGATCTCCCTGGTCACGCGCTCGTTCTGGGCGCGCCCCATTAGCTTTAAGGCGTCGCTCACTCGGTCATCGGAGAAGATGTCCAAAAATGGCGACTGCCCAAGCTGCACCGCGAGCGCCTGTTTGAGTGTTCCGTCAAAGACCGGATCGCCCGAGGTGTTAACGAAATCCGCGAGCAGAATCGTGTCTTTGTCCGTTAGCGCCGCCCGCATGCGGAAGTAACCAAAATAGCCCACTGCCGCAGCGATCAAAACAACTGCCAATGTGATCAGGCCCACGCCTAACTTGCGGCGTCTGATTTCATTGACGATGTACTCCGCGCTTGACGCTCTGGTTGGCACGGCGCCCGATACAGCCGCAGTCTGCGCTGCCGATTGCCGGGCCACGTCGTCGGAGGGTCGCGCAGCCTCTGCAGTGGTTCTCAATTCCGGCGCGAAAGTGCGCTCTACTTCGCTCTCGAAATCCAGATGCTGCTTAAGCCGCTTTAGATCGATCAGCAAGTCTTTGGCAACCTGGTATCGCTCCTCTCGATCTTTGGCCAGCGCCTTCGTGACAATCTCGTCGAGTCTTTCCGTAGCTAAGTCTGACAAACGTGTGAGCGCGGGTGGTTCTTTATGCAGAATCATTGAGATGACATCGCTCGTCGTCTGGCCCTCGAAAGGCAGCCGGCCCGCTACCATTTCGTATAGCACGACACCCAAACTCCAAATGTCCGTCCGTTCGTCGACCGCCAAGCCGCGCGCCTGTTCGGGAGACATATAACTCGCGGTGCCCATCACCACACCTGGGCTCGTGTTGACCATGGCCCTCGTGGTGGCTTCGGAATCGGGCGCTGGCTGCGTCAAAGATCTCTCTGTAGCCTTGGCCAGTCCGAAGTCGAGAACCTTCACGATCGAATCATCGTGGCGGACCATGATGTTCTCGGGTTTAATGTCGCGATGGATCACGCCTGTCTTGTGTGCTGCTGCGAGCGCTGAGGCAACCTGAATTGCTACATCGAGCGCTTCCCGAACACTCGCGCGCGAGCGCGCCGTCCGCCGTCGTAACGTTTCGCCATCGACGTATTCGGCGGCGATGAAGCGCTGCGAGTCTGCTTCGCCGATTTCGAAAACAGTTAGAATGTTCGGATGATTGAGCGCTGAGGCAGCGAAGGCCTCCTGCTCAAAGCGAGCGAGTCGGTCGCGATCTTTGGCCACGTCTTCGGGAAGCAGCTTAAGGGCCACCTTGCGACGCAGTAGGGTGTCTTCGGCAAGATAAACTTCGCCCATGCCGCCGGCGCCAAGCTGTGAGCGGATCTCATAACGACCAAGACGTTTGTTAGGTGAAATCGCCACGGCGAATTCGCCTGATGAGGGCGAAGATTATCACCGCCCTATCGATTCTGCCATCATTCTAAGCGGGCATCCAGGACTGATTAAGGAGAGGAGCGCTGGCGACTTGTCTACAGAGTTAGTTCTGGCGCGCAGCGTTTCAGTTGTGCTGGTGGCCGTTGATAGTCGCTTTGCAGCGCTGATTAGTCGGGTTCTCCAAAACTACTTCACCTGCTCGTATTCTTTCTTTGCTTCGATCAAGATTGGCAGATCGGCGTCAGCATCTTTCCAGAGCGCAAAGAAATCCTGATACGCTTTGCGGCTCTTCGCGGCGTCGCCAGTAAATGCGGCAGCGCGTGCGAGTCCGAGGTGAGCCAGCGGATACAGCGACGAATAGATATCAACGCCGCGATGGTCCAGGATCTTTTGAAACTCAGTCGCCGCTTCCTGCCCCATTTTCTGTTTCAGATAGATCGTTCCGCGAACATAATTAATGAAGAAGCCCGCAATGCCGCCCAGCTCATAACGGCGCGCCGGCTCGAGCAACTGGAGCGCCTGCGGATAGTTTCCACGATTCATCTCGAGCTGCGCGCGCGAAACAGGCAGCACGATCGCCATCGTCGCTGTATCTTTGGGAAATCGCTTCGAGGCTTCATCAATGAGCGTTTGGGTCTGAGCCCCTTCGTTACAGGCAGCGAGAGACAACGTCGCGCCACTGATACTGATCCGGCCCCGAGAGAGTGCCAGACCTTCAGCGACGCTCTGCTTTGCCTGCTGGCAATTGCCAAACGTGGCCGCGGTTGTCGCCAAACCGATCAAGTACTGAGAGGCATTCTCTTTGCGGTCCTGGTTGTTGAGCAGCTCTGCGCCGCGCTTTGTGAAGTCGGCAGATTTTCGCAACTGACCGGCGAACGCCGCCGCTCCACTCTGTGCGCCAAGAAAATCGGGTTCATAAGGCTTGCCCCTGAACCACTGCGCCTCGTTGTCGAGCACACGCTGATCGCCGTTAAGGAAAGCCAGGTTACAAGTGTAAAAGTGCGTCTCGACTGCGTCCGGATTCTGTTGTTTGAGTTGTTCGAAAAGCTGCCTGGCTTCGTCGAGGCGGTTTAAGTGGATAAAGCCGTCGATTACGTTCGCCATGCTGGTTATGTTCTTCGGATTAAGCCGTGCGGACTCCTGAGCTTCCTTGAGGGCCTCTTCATACCGGCCAATGTTAACGTAATTAACAGCTAGATTATTGTGGGGGATAAAATCATTGGGATAGGTTCGTTCCCACGCTTGCAGAGTCTCAATCGCTTTGTCTATATCACCGGTGATGTAGTTATGGTATTTCTCAGACACATAGAACCGCTCGCGTTCACTGATGCGGTCTCGCAGGTCGTACGCCTTTTGCGCGTTCTGCTGGGCCAACTCAAGTTGCGTGGTGTTGCCGTAATAAACGGCCAGCCTTGCATAGGCCATCGCGAAGTTTGGATCGAGCTCAATCGCGCGCTTGTAAAACGAGACGGCCTGGTCGGGATGGCCGCTGTGAAGCTGCTCCGTTCCCGTCGTGAAAGCCTTGAGCGCTTCCAATGACGAGGTTGTAGCTTGTTCGACTGGCACGTCATATTTCTTGATCGAGCCCAGCGATTCCCCGAGCTTCTCGCGAAACTGCGATGCCGCCTGCCCCAGCGCTGACAGTACTTTTTCCTTGCTCTCCGCCTCGACCTGCTCCCGCGCGATTGCGTCGCTGGTGTGGGCGTTCAGCGCTTCCAGGGTTATGACGTAATGACTACCCAGACTCGAGATCGATCCAACGAGCATCGCCTTCAGGCCCTGACGTTCGCAGATCTCCCGCGCGACGTCTTTCGTTACGCGCTCATCGGATGAGCGCCCCATGAACCGCAAAGCTTCGCGCACCCGCTCGTCAGGAAAGATGTTCAGAAAAGGCGACTGACCAAGCTGCACTGTCAAGGCCTGCTTCAAAGTACCATCGAACACCGGTTCGCCTGTCGTGTTTACAAAGTCGGCCAGGAGAACCGTGTCCTTTTCGGTCAGCGCCGGTGTCCTGCGCGAATAGTAAAGGAAGACTGCAGCCACTACAGCGACGACAAATACCGCCGCGATCACTCCTGCGCCTTTCTTGTGCCTGCGGATTTCGCTGACGATGTATTCCGCGCTCGACATCGACGGCGCTTCCGTGATCTGAGAGGTCTTCGGACCTTTCTCGAGGATAGTCGAAACCAGCGCGGCGTTACTGATGGTCGTTGCCGTACCCAGCCGATCCGGGGCTACTGAACGTTCCAACTCCGCCTCGAACTCCAGCCGCTGTTTCAGCCGCCGTAGATCGGTCAGCAACTCTTTCGCGGTCTGGTAACGCTCTTCTCGGTCTCGGCGCAGCGCTTTATGAATAATCCATTCAAGCTCGGCCGGCACCTGCGGAGCAAACCGGGCCAGTGGCAGTGGTTCCTTCTGGTTGATCGCAACGATTATGTCCGTCGGAGTTTCACCTTCGAAGGGAACTCTGCCTGCGACCATCTCATACATGACAACGCCCAGGCTCCAGATATCACTGCGACCATCAACCTTGTGCGTGCGGGTTTGTTCCGGCGACATGTAGTGGGATGTTCCCATCACCACGCCGGCGTCGGTTTGCACCAACACTCTGGTAGAAGCCTCGGCATTACTCGGGGTGCGATCAATGGTCTCCTCGGTCAGCTTCGCGAGGCCAAAGTCGAGCACTTTCGCGTAACCGTTGCGCCTGATCATGATGTTCTCGGGCTTGATGTCGCGGTGGATGATGCCCGCTGCATGCGCTTCCTCGAGCGCGCTGGTCACCTGAATCGAGATGTCGAGGATTTCGTTCAGCTCGATGGGCGTTCTTCCCATCTTTTTGCGCAGGGTTACCCCGTCGATATATTCGGTGGCAATGAAATGCCGGCCGTTATCTACGCCGACTTCGTGAATCGTGAGAATGTTCGGATGATTCAGCGCTGAAGCCGCACAGGCTTCCTGTTCAAATCGATTGACGCGATCTCGGTTGGTCGTGAACTCCTCGCCCAGGAGTTTGAGCGCTACTTTCCGACCCAGCTTAGTGTCTTCGGCAAGATAGACCTCACCCATTCCGCCGGCGCCCAGCTTCTCCAGAATGCGGTAGTGGGAAATCCTTGTCGTTTCCATCGAAGGTGTCGCAGCCTAATCTAACTCAGATTGACGAGAAGATAAATCGAATTGGCGCATTGAATCAAAAGCTGCTGAGCTCGGGGCCACTACCCAGACCCCGCCGTCGCTCAAAAACGAGGAGTGTTCTAAGGTTGTGTTGACAGGATTCGAAGCATGGACCGGGACAGTGGCCCGACCGTCACGGAGGGCTCCGCTATTCATGCCTTCAATCTGAGCCCTCCCTGACGGTCGGGCTAATGCCCCGGGCAGCACAACCTTAGAACACTACTTCCTGGTCAAACTGATGATCCTCATTCTCGTCTGGTTTTATCCGCTCCGTTGTAGGAACGCACTCGAATTCCGAGTGTCCACACTAATCCTGGGCTATCGTTTTGGTAAGCAGGTTTTGCAAGTCGGCTGAAGTGGCGCCCGTAACTCGCACTTGTTTGGTTCTAGCTGTTTGACCCGAAGTGATCTCTATCGCATTTCGTCGCACACCGAGCGCGCCAGCCAACGTGCGAATCAGCTCTTCATTAGCTGCGCCATCCACCGGCGGGGCCGCAACACGAATCCGCAAAGCGCCGTTGTGCTCACCCACGATCTTGCTGCGCGAAGCACGCGGGAGAACCTGAACTTTGAAAGTTAGCCCCCCATCCTTTTCTGAACAATCGATCATCAGCAGAGCAGGTTTGCGACCTGCTAGCGCAGCAGCGTTCCCGCCACGGCAGTCTGGCACAGCCAGATGATTATGAATGCAACGAAAGGTGAAATATCAAACATGCCGACTGGTGGGATCATGCGCCGCAGCGGACCAAGGAGCGGTTCGGTGGTGTTGACCAGGAATCGCATCACACGATTCGAATGACTCACCGCAATCCATGAAAAAACGATGCGCACGAAGATCACCAGAATGTAGAGTCCAAGCAGACCATACAGCAGATGGCCGATGACTCGTGCTACAGACTGCTGCTGAACAGCAGACATCACGCCGACTATTGTGCCCAGCACGCTGTCGGTGACGCGCACGACTAACCAGCCGAGCAGAATTGTTATCAGGATTGCCACCAGCGGCGCGTATTTGGGATCCACTCGAAAACCCATCAACGCACGTCGCACAGGTCCAATCAGCGGATCCGTCAAACGTCGAAGCGTCACGGCGGGCCAGCCAAAGAAGTTCCAATTCGCATGATTCGCGATCAGGCGCAAGATCACCAGCGCAACGACGAAAACGATCGCGGTCGTCACCGTCCAGGTTACAAATTGATTGAGTCTGTCGACAATCAGAAAGCTCATGCTGACATTAGCGAACTAACGGGTTAAAAATAGGCGATCACTCGTTCGGCTTGCGCTCTCCAAATAGGGCTGTCCCAATGCGCACCATCGACGCGCCTTCCTCGATGGCGATTTCAAAGTCGTGGGTCATACCCATCGAAAGCTCGCCGGCGCGATCGCCAAAACACCCTTTCGCTTGCAGCGCGTCGCGCAATTCGCGTAGCCGCTTGAAGAATGGCCGCGCGCGCTCGGCCTCCTCAAAAAAGGGCGGCAGCGTCATCAATCCAACCAGCCGCAAGTGTTCGCAGCCACCGATCGTCGCGGCCAAGTCTGCCAAATCATCCTCGCCGATACCCGACTTTGTCCTTTCCCCGGCAAGATCGAGCTGGATCAGTAAGGGCAATTCCGCACGCCCTTCTTCAGCGCACAAGCGATTCAGGCGACGAACCAAATCGTCTGAATCGACCGAGTGAATAAAGTCAAAGAGTCTGACGGCGCGACGCGCCTTGTTTGCCTGCAGATGCCCAACAAGATGCCAGCGCGCCATATGGCGACCCAATTCGAGAATCTTCGGCTCGGCTTCCTGGACGCGGTTCTCTCCAAGATCAGTGATACCTAAGTCAAGCGCGCTTCTCAGTGTCTCGAGGCCGTGGGTCTTCGACACGGCGACCAGAGTGATCTCTTCAGGTGATCGATTAGCGCGCCGCGCACTAGCTTCGATCTGACCGCGCACGGCGGCAAAGCGTTCGCGCAAACCGGCAAGAGCGAGTGCTGGGTCGGCCATTACGTTCCTGGGCAACCTAATTGAAATTCAACCACAAGAAATTGCGTACCCGTTCAACAGCCACGCCATTTACAGTACCAGATCATCAGATTTGATACGAATTTGGCACGATACGGTTTCGCATCGTAACGTTATCGTATAATAGACGGTCTCGGTGAGACTGCTCTCGAACAGGTTCTGCAGCAGTTTATAGAGAATCGGCTCTGGCACGCTGGTTGTTTGATCTAACGGCGAGAATTCGAGATTCTTCGCCCTGACCGAACGAAAAGAAGAGTTCGTTACTCAACACCAATTCCGAGGGGGGTTTATGAGAGTCTTAACTGCCAAGCGAAATGTTTTGTTCCTAATTCTATTCAGCCTCGCTCTTGCCATCGCTCTGCCGGCCACCGCATTCGGGCAGGGAAGGGGAAATGGAAGAGGACGGGGACCTGATTTGGATAAGAAGTGTGGGAAGTTTGTGAACTGCCACGACGCGCGCGATGGACGTTGGGATGGGCGCGGGCCACAACGAGACCTCGGCGTCTTTCGCAACGGAATTTTCATTTCTCGAACGAGACGCAATAGAGGAATCCGCCAATTCGATGATGAGTCTCTATTCCGCTCGCGGAGGTTACGACACCGCAATCGCGCCTTCGACAACGACGATTTCTTCCGCGGACGAAGCTTTCGTAATCGCATTAGTAACGACGAAATGTTCCGTGCTCGAAGATTTCATCGCCGCTGACCGAAGTGGGGCGCTGGACTCTCTGACCCCAGGCTGACCGGCTCATAAACGCGCTCGATAAGCTGCCTTGACACCCCGCGACGCTGGTTCGTATATTCAACTGTCCCGCGGATGTGGCGGAACTGGCAGACGCGCAGGTCTCAGAAGCCTGTGATGGTGACATCGTGGAGGTTCAAGTCCTCTCATCCGCACCACCTTTTCATTAAACCCGAAAAAATTCTCAATCAAATTGAACGCGAGTCTGTTAACAAGACCCGCTTTTTCTTCGTATACCATTTAGTCGAGCCAACCAAAAACCCGTTTGCCGCGACTAAAAGCTGCCACGGAACCTCCGGGCGCGGTGTTTTCGTATTAGAACCGAAGTCTTAAAAAGGGGGGATCATGAGTGCCAATCGAGCCGCATTAATCGATACAATAAATAAAAGGCGCCACAAGCGAACACGAATATCGTCGGACAAAACAGTCAATTTGAGACTGGCTGTAGCCGACAATTCGAGCGAAAGTCGCATAAAGCGACTCGTCGATCTTGCGTCATCCGTGATGAGAGAAGCCCGGATTCTGGCCCGCGACAGGGTCCTTGCCGATGAATCTGCCAAGCCTCAGAATCTCAATGTCGCAGCGGGGGTAGATTTCTATGGCGAAGTGAAGAGATTCGAGACTGCCCTCATAAAACTTGCGCTTGGCGAGGCCGATGGTAACCAAGCTCAGGCGGCCAGGTTGTTGGGACTGAGGGCCACTACGCTCAATTCAAAAATCAAGCTTTACAATATCGAGTACTAAGGCTTTGTGTCCGATAAACGGTATGTATTGTCGTAGCTGACGAACCGATTCGTTATTACTGCTGCGACAAACTGAAGTTTGTCGACATTTCAGTTCACTGCTTCTGAAAGGTCTTCGGTTGCCTGCTCACGACCATCACTCACCGTCAGCACTTGCTCGTCAAACAGGTTGGAGTCAACCAGAGTCTGCACCCAGTACTGCCCCGCGGTGGGAAAGGTCACGTTAACAAAGAAGCTAATGTTGTCCGCGAATCCGCCGGGCGCGATCTCGAATCGCGTCGGTTGGGAAACGACGACCGGCTGTGTACGATCGGGAGTCAGGATGCGCACCTCCGACAAGTGTGCGCCGTCGCCGCGCCAGTGATTCACGACTGCGAACTTGATGAGCGAGACGGGCAGCTGTTGCACCATGATGTTCTGGAACACCCCCATAAACGAGAGCTTGTTGCCTGCCTCAAGACGCACATCATCGCAAAAGAGCGTGTAGATAAGTTCGAGTTTGCTCCTCTCGTTCGAGTCGTTCATCGTTGTCTCCTAATATCGATGTGCCGTGGTTAGCGTCTCGTGAAGCTTACACCCGCAATCGGAAACCGCGCTAATCGGACGCCACTTCGATCGCGGCCTGGCTGCGAGTTCGTCTTTTGAATCACCCGGTCTCACATCCAGAGACGCTCCAGTAATAGGCTGCGAGAATATCACAGCGGGGGTCAGTCGCGACCATTGACATGCGGGCGGGATGAACGCGCTCTCAGGTTGCTTCTCGCTAACCCTTTCCGTATAATTCACAGCTTGCTCGAAGCACGGCGGTCTCGTCCGGTGGGTTAGCGCCCACTTTTTCTTTTGCGCGAGTGCTTTTTCGGAGGCCACATGGGCGCGAGGTCGATTGAAGAGCGAGTCCGAGAGATCGCCGACCGAGTCGCAATCGACCACGGTCTCGAATTGGTTCACGCCGAGGTTGCCGGGCCCGTCGGCAAACCGATTGTTCGCATTTTTATTGACAAGCCGGGAGGCGTAACGCACGAGGATTGCTCGGAAGTGAGTCTTTACCTCGGCACAATCCTCGATGTTGAAGATTTCATCCATTCGGCTTACACGCTGGAAGTCTCGTCGCCCGGTCTGGAACGCGGTCTTTACAAACGTGACGACTTTGAGCGTTTTGCCGGCAGCCGCGCGAAGCTGAAGACCCGTCATCCGATTGGCGGCCAGCGGAATTTTCGAGGGCGATTGATCGGCGTCGATGGCGACGAAGTGCTCTTCGAAGATCGAACCAGCGGGCGAGTTCGCGTACCGTTGGACGCCATCGCAAAAGCGAACCTTGAGATAGATTTCAATGAGGAGTTTCGGCGGACCCAACTGAAGTAGCGGAAAGAGAATAAGCAAGTCAACAACTTGTGCAACTAACAACTGAATAGGCTCAGACGACGCACCTGCCGGAGCGTCGAGCCAACCCGGAGACAGAAAGCTAAATGAGTTCATCCATTGCGCAGAACATTGAAGCCCTTTGCCAGGAACAGGGCATCGAGCGCGACCTTGTGGTCGAAGCGATGAAAGAGGCCGTGCGTGCCGCCGCGAAGAAACAGTTTAAGTCGGGCGAGGATATTCAGGTCGACTGGAATCCGGAGACTGGCATCGAGCTTTCCGCTTCGAAAGTCGTCGTTGATGACGTGACGGACGCGGCCACCGAAGTGTCGATTGATGAGGCTCGCGAATTGGCCGGAGACGAGGTGGAGATTGGCGACGCTTTGCTACTGCCTTTGCCAATGGAAGAACTCGGCCGCATTGCCGCGCAAACCGCCAAGCAGATTCTGTTTCAAAAAGTGCGCGACGCCGTCCGCAGCAACGTTTACGAGCAGTACATCGACAAGATCGGCGATCTTGTAAACGGTTATGTCAAGCGCTTCGAGCGCGGCAACATCATCGTTGACCTCGGCAATCTCGAAGCCATTCTGCCCCGCTCTCAGCAGTCGCGCGGCGAGCAGTGGAACCAGGGCGAGCGGATTCGCGTCGTCATCAACAACGTCTCGAAGGAATCCAAAGGGCCGCAGATCGAAGTGTCGCGGACGTCGCCAGAGTTGCTCTTAAGGCTCTTTGAAATGGAGGTCCCGGAGATTTACGACGGCACCGTGGTAATCAAGTCGTGCGTGCGCGAACCTGGAGAGCGTGCGAAGATTGCCGTAACGTCAAACGAGCGCGACGTCGATCCAGTCGGCGCCTGCGTCGGCATGAAAGGCTCGCGCGTCCAGGCGATCATTCGTGAGTTGCGCGGCGAAAAGATCGACATCATCGAATGGTCAGACGAGCCGTCGGTTTTCGCTGCGAACGCGCTGTCGCCGGCAAAAGTTAATCAAGTTCGCATTACGGATATTGAAAACCGGCAGATGGAGGTCATCGTCAACGAGGATCAGCTCAGCCTGGCAATCGGCAAGCGCGGTCAAAACGTGCGCCTGGCAACCAAGCTCGTCGGTTGGAACATAGACATCCGCAGCGAGGAAGAGATCAAGAAGGAAGTTGCGGAACAGATGGGAGCGCTGATCCTTTCGGGCGAGTCAGTGCCCTTATCGGCTATCGAGGGAGTTACCGCGCCGCAGGCGGATGCGCTCAGCGAGCATGGGATCATGGATATCGACGCGCTCGCCCATACGACCGTTGACGACCTGGTTGAGTTTCTCGATCTTAGTCTCGATGAAGCCGAGGTGATTCTCAGCGCGGCGAAAGCCGTCATCGCCATGCGTGAGAGAAGCCTGCACCCGGAGGAAGAGGGTGCGGCAATTGAGGAATCGATTGAGGCTGAAGCGACGTTGGAAGCAGGCGAGATCGAACCTGTTCACGCTGTTTCGATAGAACTCGATGAATCTGTTGAAGCGGGCGACGTGGAGCCTTCGAATGAAATGACCGCGGACGGATACGATGAAGCAGTTGAATCCGGAATGCCGTTCGCGTCCGAACATGACGTGCTCGCGCAGAACGCTGCCGAGCCCGTGGCGCTGACCGAGGCTGAGCCAATCTCTGAAGAAGAGATTGTGCTGCAGGAGCCTGGACGGGATTTGCGGCCCGATACCATCACGCCCGCTCCTGATGTCACGTCGAGCGGCGCCGCAGCGATGGAGCACTTATCAGAATTAGATGCGCGCGAAGTGGCGGATGAAGGATTCGCCAGCGCCGAAGAGTCCGCCGCGGAAGTTTCCGCGGCCGAGACGAACACAACATCAGCTCCCGAGAGTATTGAAGTTGCCGCCGAGGGCGGGAGCGGTGAAAAAGAGAAGCAAGATGCTTCACCTGACGCGGCAAAGTAGATCGGGCGAACGTGCTGGCTGGTCCAGCGCGTCTCGTCTCTCGCCCTTTACCCGCCTTTTCGGGCTGCACTTCTGAAGGCACGCTTCGAAAAGTGGTTGAGAGCGAGAGTTCTTTAATCACTTTTTGAAGAGTCGCGACACTAGAGTCGCGAAGTCCAAGAAGGAGTGCATGACGACCGCTAATAAGGTCCGCCTTTACGACCTGGCAAAAGAACTGAAGCTTGATACCAAGCGGCTGATCGAAGAGGTCCGCCGCGAAGGTGTTGATGTCAGTGTGCCGTCCAACTCTATCTCGAAAGAGTTGGCGGAAAAGATCCGAACAAAGTACTTCCCCAAAAAAGAGACGGCCGTAAAGCGCACCATCAAGGTCGTAAAGCGAGCTGCGCGTCCCGTGGTGGAAGAAGCCCCGGCCCCGGAAGTAGAAGAAGCTGTACTTCCTGCTGCGGCTGAAGCAGCCCTACCCGAGCCTGAGACCACTCCCACGCCGCCTCCGAAACCCGCCGGCCCCACTCGTCTGGTGAAAAAGCTGACACCGGCCGTACGGGCGGAGCAAGCGAGTCCGGGGGCGCCCAGCGAAGCAGTGCGACAGGCCGAGCCGACGGCGGCGCCGCCTGCGGCAGGCCCGGAAGCTACGCAGACTGCCGGGACTGCGCGCCATGACGCGAGCCGAGTAACCCAGCCGGCTCCCTCAAGACAAATTAGGGTGATGCGGCCTACAGCGGCGGCGCTCAACGCAGGGATTCGTCCCGGTGAGCGAGTGCCACCCCCAACATCGCCAGCTTCAGTCCCAACCCCGCGCGAACGCGAAGAGCGCGCGGAACGTCGTCGCGATCGTGCTTCGCACCAACGGACTGAGTATCTCGGCACGCCCGGCGAGACACTTACGCCGCAGACCACCTACATCCCGCCTCCGGATGCAGGCAGACGTCGCTCGCGTCGCAGCACTCCGCGCGGTGGCCGAAAAACGACCGAAAGAGGCGGCCGCTTTGATAAAGGCGATTTCATTCCACCGCCGAAAGTGCTCTCGCTGGAAGATCGAATCGCAGGCCGACTTGAAGTTCCCACCGTTCCCGGTGAATTGAAGACAGTGCGCCTCGTCGAGGGTTCCACCGTTAAGGAGTTTGCCGAGAAGCTCGGCATCAAGCCCAAAGACGTTGTGACGCTGTTGTTGCAGCGGGGCGTCTTTGCGACGATCAACCAACCTCTGAACGACGACGTGGCCATCGACCTTGCAAATCGCTTTGGCTACGAAGTCACGTTCGTGCCGTTTGAGGAGATGGTAGCGGAAGAGGAGTTCGAAGACCTGATTGCCTCAGACGCGGATGATGTCGAACTGCCGCGTGCACCGGTCGTCACTGTCATGGGCCACGTTGACCACGGCAAGACATCTCTGCTGGATGCGATTCGTACCACCGATGTGGCCGCCGGCGAAGCTGGCGGAATCACCCAACACATCGGCGCCTACAGCGTCCAGGTTCCCAGTCCGGATAATCCGGCTGAGATGCGCCGCGTCGTTTTCCTCGACACACCGGGCCACGAGGCATTCACGATGATGCGCGCTCGTGGCGCCAAAGCCACTGACGTGGTCGTGCTGGTGGTCGCGGCCGACGATGGCGTCATGCCGCAAACGATCGAGGCAATTGAACATTCGCGCGCCGCTGGTGTCGGAATCGTCGTAGCGATTAACAAAATCGATAAACCAGACGCTAACCCAGACCGCGTCAAGCAAGAACTCGCCAACCAGGGCCTGACGCCCGTCGAATGGGGCGGCGAGACGGAGATGGTTCTGGTCTCCGCGAAGAAACGCCAGAACGTCGATGGTCTGCTCGATACTATTCTGCTTACTTCTGACATCCTCAATCTCCGCGCCAGCCCGACAAGGCTCGCTTCCGGTGTCGTGCTCGAGGCCAAACTCGATCGCGGCCGCGGTCCTGTCGCCACGGTTTTGGTGCAACAGGGCACGCTACATATCGGCGAGCCGTTCATCGTCGGCCAGATCTTTGGCAAGGTCCGCGCGATGTTCAACGACCGCGGCGAGGCGGTCACGGAGGCGCCGCCCGCAACCCCGGTCGAGGTCCTGGGACTGCAAGGCGTCCCACAGGCTGGAGAAAGTTTCCAGGTTGTTGCCGACATCATCCGGGCGCAACAGATTTCACATCATCGCCAGATGATCAATCGTCAGAGCACTCTGCTGCAAACTACTAAGCGCGGCATTGAAGCCCTCGGCGAGAGCGAAGTCAAAGAACTGCTCGTGGTTATCAAGGCCGATGTGCAAGGCTCAGTCGAAGTCTTGAAGTCGACTTTGCAAAAGCTTTCGACTGAGCAGGTAAAGGTCAAAGTAATTCGCTCGGGCGTGGGCGCGATCACTGAATCGGACGTCCTGTTGGCGTCCGCGACACAAGCCGGTACGGCGTCAACCGCCGTAGTGATCATTGGCTTTAACGTGCGGCCGGAATCGCGCGCGGCCGATCTGGCCAAGCAAGAGGCCGTCGATATTCGTTTGCATTCCATCATCTACAAGGTCGAAGAAGAGATTCGCGCCGCGATGATCGGAATGCTCGAGAAGATCGAAAAAGAAAAGATTCTCGGCAAGGCCGAAATACGTGAAATCTTTCGTGTCCCCAAGGTAGGCGTCGTCGCTGGCTGTATGGTGATTGACGGCACTATCCGGCGCACCGCGCGCGCGCGCTTGATTCGCGACGCCGTGGTCACCTGGGAGGGCAACATCGCGTCTTTGCGCCGCTTCAAGGATGACGCGTCGGAGGTTCGTGAAGGCTATGAATGCGGCATCGGCCTCGAGAACTTTAACGATATCAAGGTGGGCGATCAGATCGAGGCCTACATAATCGAAAAGGTCGCCGCCACGGAACTATGAAGTTCCGAGTTTCGAGTTTCGGGTTTCGAGTTTATTTTTAACTCGGAACTCGAAACTCTAGACTCGAAACTGTTTCTAGCCATGCGTCGCCCGGAAAGAGTTGCTGATCTCCTGCGTGAGGAGATTTCTCAGATCGTGGGATATGAATTGCAAGATCCGCGTCTGACGACAGTGACAGTTACTGATGTTCGGATCTCTGAGAATCTGAAGGCCGCTCGTGTATATGTGACCGTTGCGGGAGACGAGGAGGAGCATAAGCTCGCGCTCTCCGCGTTGCGCCACGCAACCCCATACATACGCAAAGAGCTCGGCCTTTTGCTGAATCTTAATCACACCCCGGATCTTCACTTCGTGCGGGATCGAGTGGAAGAAGAAGGCGAGCGCGTTGACCAGTTGCTGGCCGAGATCGAACAAGAATGGGAAAGCGAAGAAAGGATGACGGATGAGCAATGACACGGTGACACGGAGACACGGAGACGCGGAGATAAGAATTCCCCGTGTCGCCGCGTCACCGCGTCACCGCGTCTTCATCTCCGCCTACAATGCTTAGTCAAGTCGTCGAGTTGATCGAATCGAAGCGCCGCTTCGCGATCACTTCACATGTTCGCCCGGACGGTGACAGTCTGGGCTCGAGTTTAGGTCTCAACTGGCTTCTGCTGGCTTTGGAAAAAGATGCGGAAGTCATCATGCGTGATCCGGTGCCGCACTCCTACCAACAGTTACCGGGGGCCACCGATGTGCGAGTCACGCAGTCAGTCGATCGCCCTTATGATGCGGTTTTCGTCATCGAGTGTTCCGACATCACGCGGCCTGGTTTGATCGATCTGGAAAAGCAGTTTGTCGTCAACATCGATCATCATTCAACCACCGCTCTTTTCGGCGCCATCAACTGGATCGATTCCACTGCGTCGGCCGTGGGCGAGATGATTTACAACCTCTGCAAGGCCACCGGAGTGCGCGTGACCAAAGAGATGGCCGAATGCGTCTACACCGCGCTAATTACCGATACGGGATCTTTTCATTACTCGAACACCACTGAGCGAACTTTCAAAGTTGCTTCCGAACTCGTGCGCACCGGCGTGAAGCCCGCGAAGACCGCCGAGTGTGTTTTCGCCAGTTATCCCTGGAGCCGCATTCAGTTGATGGGCGCTGTCCTCTCGACCGCGAAGCGTGACGCTTCGGGTCGCGTCGCCTGCATGCGCCAGACCGTGGAGATGCAGAAGAGTGCTGGTGCTTCCGATGAAGACGCTGACGGTTTTGTTAACTATCCATTGACCGTTGGTGAAGTCCAGGCAGTCGCGCTGCTCAAGGAGTGCGGGCCCGGCGTCTATCGCACGAGCTTGCGCTCGAAAGGCGACGTCAACGTCGCGCGCGTGGCTGAGATGTTCGGCGGCGGCGGGCATCGCAACGCTGCCGGCTGCACCCTCAAAGGCACCTGGGAAGAAGCCGAGCAACGGATCGTCAGCTTGCTGCGCGACGCGGTCGAACGCGCCAACGGTTCGAGAGACATCACCGAGGATGCCTTGAAGTAAGTCAGAACCGCCTGCGGTAGCGGGCGGTTGAATTGGGGCCACCAATACACGTGGATCGTTTACCCACCCGTTCTGACAAATGTCCACCAAAGAAAGGAAATATAAATGGCGGCGCGAAGACTATCAGGAAAATACGCGTGGCCTGCTGATCGTCAACACTGGAAACGGCAAAGGCAAGACGACGTGCGCGCTGGGCCTGATGATGCGTGCCGCCGGCCAGGGTCTTAATTGCTGCATGATTCAATTCATGAAGTCGCGCAACGACCGCTATGGCGAACACGTCGCCGCGGAAAAACTGGGCATCGAGATCCATACGATGGGTGACGGCTTCACCTGGGACACAAAGAATCCTGAACAGGATCGGAAAACTGCGCGCGATACGTGGGCTTTGTGCGTCGAGAAGCTCCGCAGTCGCGAATACGATCTACTGGTCTTTGACGAACTCGTCTACGTCTTGAGCTACGAAATGTTGCCGCTAGAAGAAGTCCTCGAAGAATTCCGCTCCGTCCGCGCCTCGCAGCCGGCGTTGCACATCGTCGTCACCGGCCGCGATGCTCCTGCCACACTTATCGAAGCCGCCGACCTCGTCACTGAAATGCGCGAAGTAAAACATCCCTTCAACGCCGGCATTCGCGCGCAACGGGGAATAGAGTTCTAAGGATGAAAGCGCCGAAGCGTGACCTGGAGATACCAGGACACCGAAAAGCTTTTTCTCACCGTTTCTCATCACCTGCTCTCTCATCCTTCATCCTTCATCCTTTGTATGCTATGGTTATTGAACTCAATTCAAGCGAAACGCATGGCCTGGTTCAATAAAAAAAGCAAGCGGATCGAATCGGTACCACCCGAGGAACGCGTCGTAAAGACCGAAAACGTCTTCGTCAAGTGCGATAGTTGTGAAGAGCACTTGTACAAGCGCGACCTGGACGAAGCGCTGCAAGTATGCCGGCATTGCGGCCACCATTTTCGCATCGGCGCGCGCGAACGTTTGGCGATGCTCTTTGACGAAGGGAAATACGAAGAGCTGGACGCCGAAGTTATTTCGATCGACCCGCTTGAGTTCGTCGACAGCAAGCCATACACGGAACGGCTCACACAAGCGCGAGACGTTTCAGGTTTGCCGGAAGCGATCGTCAACGCGCGCGGCAAGGTTGGCGACCATCTGGTCTTCGCGGGCGCGATGGACATGCTTTTCATCGGCGGCTCAATGGGCTCGGCCGTCGGCGAGAAAGTCACCCGGTTGATCGAGCGCGCCCTCGAGGAACACGGCGCGGTCGTGACGTTTGCCGCCTCCGGAGGCGCGCGCATGCAGGAAGGCACGCTCTCGTTGATGCAGATGGCCAAGATTGCTTCGGCGTTGGCGCAACTCGACGAGAAGCGATTGCCGTTCATTTCCGTGCTTACAGATCCAACCACGGGCGGTGTCACTGCCAGCTATGCAATGCTGGGCGACGTCATCATCGCTGAGCCGAAAGCGCTGATCGGTTTCGCTGGGCCTAGAGTGATTGAACAAACGATCAGACAGAAACTGCCGAAGGATTTTCAGAAATCAGAGTTTTTACTAGAGCACGGCATGCTGGACGCCATTGTCGACCGGCGCGAGATGCGCGAGTTCATCATCAAGCAACTCAACTTTATGATGAATCCAGAGATACGCAGCGAATTGGAAATGGAAAAGGCTCAGCGCGCCGGAAGGGCATGAATTGTTTCAGGTTTCAGGTTTCAAGTTCAAAGCTCGCTAGAGTTGTTGCTTTGCGTTCAAGCTTCATTTGTTCAACGTGTCAGAAAACCGCAATCCTGAAAATTGAAACCTGAAACTTGAAACCTGAAACCGTCCATGCAATTCGACGAGGCGCTTCGCTATCTTCTCAGTCTTGGCCATGAAACGCTCGCAATCAAGCTGGGCCTAAGAAACACTGAGCTTCTCCTCGACGCGCTCGGAAATCCCCAAACCTCCTACGCTTCGGTGCAGATCGCCGGCACCAACGGCAAGGGCTCAACGGCCGTCATGCTGGATTCAATCTGCCGCGTCGCCGACATCAAGACCGGACTTTTCACCTCGCCTCATCTCGTGTCGATTACTGAGCGCATCAAGATCGGCGGACGAGAAATCTCGCGTGCTGACTTTGCTCGTTTTGCAACTGAAGTGCGAGACACAACGCAACGGTTGCTGGCCGAGAACCGCATTGAAGCTCTGCCAACTTTTTTCGAGCACGTCACTGCGATTGCTCTGCTGGCGTTCAGAGAAGCCGGCGTCGATCTTGCGATTCTGGAAACCGGACTCGGCGGCCGTTTGGATTCAACGACTGTGGCTCGGGCTGAAACAATCGCCATCACGCCCATCGGCATGGATCATCAGGAGTACCTGGGCGAGACCCTCGCAGAGATCGCGGCGGAGAAAGCGGCAATCATTCGTCCTGGTGTTGTTGCCATTATCGCCCCGCAGCCGGAAGAAGCCCTCGGCGTGGTTCTCCGTCAGTGCGAAAGTTGCGGCGTGATACCGCAGATCGACGACTGTGACGCAATAGTTCTGGACGCTGATGACGGACGTTTGCGTGTCACGTTTGAGACAAGTCAAGACCGATATGAAGCTGTAACGCTCGGCTTGCGCGGCAGGCATCAGGTAATAAACGTCTCAGTTGCCATTCGCTTGGCGGAGTCTTTGCGCGAACGCGCATTTCGGATTGCTCGCGAGGCGATCAGTCTCGGCGTCGAACAGGCTACCCATCCCGGGCGACTGGAACTTCGCGGTACTCGGCCTCGGTTGCTGTTCGACGGCGCGCACAATCCTTCAGGCGCACAGGCACTGCGCGATTATCTCGACGAATTCATCGATGGCCCCATCACGCTTGTCTTCGGCGCGATGCGCGACAAAAATCTGAAAGAGATGGCGGAGATACTTTTTCCCGCAGCGCAAAAGGTCATCCTTACGCAGCCGAACAACCCGCGAGCAGCACCTGTTGCGATGCTCGAGCGTTTGGCCGCGGGCAAGTTTGATTCTCAAAGAATCACATTGAAGCCTTCGACCGCGGATGCGCTCCGGGCCGCGTATGCCCAAACCACAGAAGACGGACTTATCTGCGTGACGGGCTCGCTATACCTAATCGGAGAAGTTCAAGCTGTTCTGACAGGGGCCAGCGAAGTTGCCAAACAACCGTGAACGCACATAATCTCTTTGGCTTGTACGCAAAATGACAAGCAATAAAGAAGCACCGGCAGTACTGGACAGCAAAGAGATCTTTCGTGGCCGTGTGTTTGACGTTAGAGTCGATACGATTCGCGAGGGAGACACGACTTACGTCCGCGAAGTCGTCCATCATCGCGGCAGCGCCGTCATCATCCCCGTGTTTGAAGACGGCACGGTTGCGCTCGTGCGCCAATATCGTCACCCGGCGGTTCGTTATCTGCTTGAAGCACCCGCGGGAACCTTAAATGAAAGCGAGCGTCCCGCGGAAGGCGCCGCACGCGAACTGGAAGAAGAGCTGGGATTTATGGCTGGCAAATTGGATCTGCTCAGCGAGTTCTATGTTTCACCTGGTTTCTGCGGAGAAAAGATGTGGGTCTATCTCGCAACCGATCTCACCAGGACAGAGCAACGATTGGAAGATGACGAACTGCTCGAAGTCATACGACTTCCCTTCTCCCGCGCCTTAGAAATGATCACTGCCGGTGAGATCGAAGATGCGAAAACAATCATCGGATTGATGTTGGCAGCGCCGCGCGTTGGTCCAACGATGTTGGAAATTGAGTATCCTGCGGTGTGATTCAGGGCGCGTGGCGGTGGGCAGACAAGCTCACGACTGCACGTTGATTTCTGATCAGTGAAACTTGACGCGTTGACGCTGTAAACCTGCTCCCATACACTCAAGCCTACCGTGTCCACGAACCAATTCCCTTCAACTACCCAGTCGGTAACAAATCCACTTGAAGACTCCGCTACGCCCTCAGGAGGTGCAGCAAGTACCACCGCGGGCCGTCGTGATGCTCTTCGGCAATTGTTCCTGGCGTTGTGGACGTGGTTTGCCAGCGCCGCGCTATTGCTGGTTGTGCCTTTGCTCGTGGCAACGCCCTATCTGATCTACAAGAGTAGCATTCAATCCGGGCTGCGGCCGGAGTCTCTCGTCGGTGACAAGACGCTCATCTTGCTATCGTTGCTGGGTGTCATTCCCGCCCACGTATTCAGCTTTCTCATTGTTTGGGCTGTTGTCACGTCGTGGGGCAAGCGGCCATTTTGGGAAACGATCCGCTGGAGCTGGCCGGAGAACTTTGGACCCTGGAAGAGTGTTCTGTTTGCCATTGCGCTGTTGCTACTTGGCTCTATGATCACTTACGCCGTTGGTGGCAAGGAGACTCAGCTTGATCTGTTCATTAAGAGTTCGTACGCGGCCCGCGTGACCACTGCTTTCCTCGCGGCTGTGACGGCGCCTTTCGTTGAGGAACTCATCTATCGCGGCGTCTTGTATTCAGCGCTGGAACGCGCTTTCGGTCTGGTTTGTGCAGTAATAGTGGTCTCGATGTTGTTCGCGGCCGTCCACCTCTACCAGTACTATAATAACTTGGGAGTCATCGCCGTCATTTCGATGCTCAGCATATCGCTCACTCTCGTCCGGGCGTTCAGCGGACGGCTGCTTCCCTGTTTCGTGATGCATGCCGTGTTCAATGGCATCCAATCGGTGTTCCTCGTGCTCGAGCCGTATCTTGAAAACCTTCGACATGCCGACAAGGAAAAGGCCGCAGTCATTTACTTGCTCGAGCTTGTCGTCCGACATCTGAGATAGAAGATGTCCTACGAAGTTGTCGTAGTCGGCGCGGGCATTGGTGGTTTGACGACGGCCGCGTTGCTCGCCGCTCGCGGCGTGAGTGTGTGCTTGTTGGAGAAATCGTCACAGCCGGGCGGCTGTGCGGCACCGTTTGAAAAGTTTGGTTACACATTCGAGAGCGGCGTTGGCTTGTACGCTCTGTAGCAGCCGGGCGAGATCCACGATCGTATCTTTTCCGAGCTCCCGGTTGATCCTCCAGAAGTTCGGCGGATTGAACCCTCTTACATAGTTCGGCTGCCCGACCAATCAGACATTGCCATCAAGTCAGACTTGGGGTCTTTTAACCACGAGCTCCGATCGGGTTTTCCGGAATGTCCCGATGAAGCGATCGCGTTCTATCGCGACGCAGAGGCAATAGGCAGCGCAGTGCTCCGCGCCGCCAGCCGCGTTCCTGATCTTCGCACAGCGGGTAGATTGAGACGGATTCGCGCTTTCCTTCCTGATGCGAGTCTTGCCACGCGAATACGGAGCGTGATCGATCACACCACTCGACAGCACCTCGACGGTACTTCCTTTCGCTTTCGCCGTTTCATCGATGCTCAGTTGCAAATGTTTGCGCAATGCGGCGCCGAGGAGTGCGCGTACCTTTACGCATGCGTTGCCCTGACTCTTACGCGACAAGGGCTGTTCGCGCTTCGTGGCAGCGCTGCGGCACTTGCCGACACACTGACACAGTCGATCAAGAAAAGCGGGGCAATCGTTCGCCTCGACACGACCGCACTTCGATTGGCTTACGACGCGAGTGGTCAGGCTATCGGAGTCGATCTGTTAAGCGGTGAAACCCTAACCGCTTCGCGCGCCATTGTCAGCAACATGACGGTCTGGGACACCTACGGCAAGCTGGTTGGTTTCAACCGCACCCCTTCAGCCATTCGAAAGCGTCTTAAGAGCCTCCGTGGCTGGGGAGCTTATTTGCTGTATCTGGGAATAGATGAACCAGCGGCTCAAGAGCTCGCAGCGGACCACATTTTGGCCATCACAGATTTGCAAAGGGGACAAGTCTACGATCCGGTGGCCATGCAACTGACGCTCGCCTCGGCTCCAGCGTGGGATCCTCGCGGTCCCGCAGGCAAACGCGCCGCAACCGTGCACACGTTTGCAGATGTGGACCAGTGGTTTACGTTTCACGAAGATGAGACTGAGCACGAGGAAAAGGACCGGGTCGCGCTTGAGTCGCTGTGGCGACGACTGTACTCCTCGATCCCTGAACTCGGCGACTCGGTCGAGGTGATAGAAACCGCGACGCCACGCACCTGCTATGAGCTAACGCGCCGCAAGCTGGGTATGGTTGGAGGAGTGGGTCAGTCGCTTGATGTCTTTGGTCCAAACTCCGTCAGCCACCGTACATTTATGCCGAACGTTTTCATGGTCGGTGACACCACCTTCCCCGGGGCTGGGGTGGCCGCAGTCAGCCATTCGGCCTTGATTCTGGCAAACGAAATTGCGTCCCGCCTAACTTAATCCCCCCTTGACGAGGGCCATTGTGCGGTGTATATAAGCACCATACACATTTTTCAGCTCCCTTATGTACATAACCATAGATGAAACCGACCGGCGGCCCCTTTACCAGCAAGTCGTAGATGAGATTAAGAGATTGATTGCGCGCGGCGAGCTGCCAGAGGGATCATCACTACCTCCCGTACGGCAGGTAGCCGCTGACCTTGAAGTCAATCTCAACACCGTTGCGTTTGCCTATCGCAAGTTGCAAAAACAAGGTCTAATCAAGGTCAAACACGGCTCAGGTGCAGTTGTAACGTCTACGACTTTGAGCGAAAAGATGGACGAGCACCTACGAGCGCAGCTTCGCACGGCACTTACTCATCTGGTGCTTGCTGGGCTGAAACGCGCCGAGATCAGAGCTATGGTTGATAGCGAACTTAACGAACTCGACCGTGGTGGGCAAGGAGGATAAACAAACCAAGCTGGCCGTCAGCAACCGATCCTAGCCTAACGCGGAGGCAGGGGCCTCACTGGCTGTTCACTTCTGCGAGCAGGCATTTCATTAGAAGATTCTCGAACCGGCGGCGCTGGGTTGGGAGAAGATTGCGGACTGATGCGACCGCCGCTGCCCGAGCCTGAGCCGCCACCCGAGCCCAGGCCACCGCCTGAACCTGAACTGCCCGTCCCTGAGCCACCACCCGAGCGGGACCCAGAGCCTGAACCAGAGAAACTCCCGTTTGACCCACCAGCGACCGGACCATAGTAAGGATTCCACCCGCAACAGTGATAGCCTCCGTAGTACCATATCCCTGAATAGGCGCTACCGTAAGGAGAACCCCAACCGAAGTAGAATGGCAAAAAGGTGAAGCAGCGAAATGCTGGGTTAAAAAACCAGACGCCGGCAGAGCGGGCCGAAAACTGATAGGACCAGGGGTCATTCAAACTGGCGAGAAACAGATTGGCTTCGCGCCCGGGAATCCGGCGATTGGCCAGAGCCAGCGTTTCGGCTCTCTGCTTGCTCCAGCTCTCGAGATTGTCCTTTTCTTTGTCCGCCTTTCCGAGCTTGGCCACTGAATAAGTGTTGCCTGTAAAGATAACTTTATTGCCGGCCTTAACCTTCGTCTGCGAATTGTCCAACAGGACCCGGCCTTTCCTAACTATTAATTCTGTCGCGTCTCCGGGGAGCACGTTGACGCGATAAAGGCCGCTTGTAACGATGGCCATTCTGGCTTGCGGTGTTGAGAGAATAATCTGGAGTTCAATACCGTTGGCGCCGGTAGCTTCGACAATGGCTGTGCCTTGGTTTAACCGCACTTCGAGATCGTCGAGAGAATCGTTCTTAAGTTCAAACTCAGAGTTCTCTCCGACTCGCAGGTAAGATCCGGGATTGAGTAGCATCTCCAGGCGACCGTCCGCGCCGGTTTTGACCACATCGCCAGTCTTCAGGTCATCCGTGATGCTAAGCAGTTGCCATTCCCCGCCGTGCTTCGACCTGACCTCCGTCCGGCCCGAAATGGCATTGACCCCTCCTGCTTTGGCTGAAATCACAAATTTCTCGCGATTCTGCGCCTTGCTAAGCACCGCGGCCGACAGTATCAACGCAACAGTCACGATGGCGAGGGTGATTGAATAAGACCTGCGCTTCATGGAGGGATCTCCTTTGAACTAAACTTCAAGCTGCGAAGCCTTCCGCTTAAGCCTTTTCACGTAAACCCATTATAGACTCATCAAGTACATTTACAACTCTTTTAGGGGATTGCGCGGATCTTTTTTGTTCAGCGATAACTATCATGTCAATTCGGCAACCCGCTGCTTAACATCCTTGCGTAGTAACCACTCCTGGTGCGGGCCGTCAATTCAGGGTGATTCACAAGTTGCACATTTACTGAATGCCATTTGCCATCTCGCGAACCGTTCTTCGGTCGATAGCCAATGCTGTAAACGGTTGCCAGGTCGCGTATGACGTGTTCGTAAACGCCTTCAAGATCTTTCAACTTGTCCGCACGATAGACCGCCGAACCAGAGGCGTCCGCGAGCTGCGCAAGTTGATCACGCGCCATTGCGTAAGCACTCATCGGCGTTAGATGACGTTTGACCGTTTCTTTTTCAGTGTCGAGATAGATCGGGAACACAATCGCGTTGGAATGCCTGACGACGTTAAGCAATTCTTCGAAAGTAGTATGCGAACCCTCGCCAAAAACATCTGGTAACGCGTTATCGACTCCATCAGTCATCACCACTACCGCGCTGCGACGAGAGGCCCGTCCCGGCCGAGCGACAACGTCGAGCACATATCGCAGAGCATCCCAGAAGTTGGTGCCACCCTCCGGCTTCTGGATTGCCCTGATCGCCTTTCCCAACTCCGCGCGGTCGTAAGTCAACGGCGAGACAATTTGTACCACGTCAGTGAAAGTGAGAATTGCGATGCGATCCATCGGCCGCGCAGCTTCGACAAAGCGCTCGGACGATTTGTGAATCAGTTTCAGTTTGTTCGCGGTTGAGCCCGAAAGATCGAGCAGCAGTATCAAATCGAACGGCGCGTCAGCGGCTGCGAAGAATGTGATCTCTTGAGGCACTCCATCTTCAACTACAAAAAAGTCTCGCGGCTGCAATGGGACGGGCAACCTGGACGGGTCGTGGTTGAGTACATTCACCTGGAGATCGACCAGGTCTGAGTCGACGCGAATCGTCTCAACTGGATCGACGGTTTGCGCAGCGCAACCGGCCGCGGCAACCAGAAGAACAGCAAGCAACCGTAGGGGGAATGGTAATGATCTGCGGAACCGAGAATTGCGGGCGTCTATTCGCCTAGTTCGCATAATAGCCATGTTTGCCGCGCGCGACGGCGTCGCGGCGATCGACGGAAACCCGAATCGCGCGCCATTTTCCGTCGCGCCTTTTGTTTGAGGGACGGTAGGCCAAACTGTACACGGTTCCCAGATCGGAGACAACTCGTTCGTAAGCTCCGGCGAGATCCTCAAGTCGTTCAACTTCATAAAAGAAGCCTCCGCCTGCGTCGGCCATCTCTTTCATGCGATCATACGCGGTGTCGAATGCTTCCGGTTGGGTGTCTTGCGGATTCAGAGCTTCGTAGTAAGTGTTAAGCCACAGAGTGTATAGAACGCCGTCAAACTCTCGCACGCGGTTAATTAACTCTGGGTAAGAAAGCTTCGAACCCTGCTGGCCAGACACGCCTGGAATGCCGCCATCCAGGCCGTCACTCATCAACACAATCGCGGTGCGCCGCGAGTTCTTCGTTCCCTTTAGCACTTCAACCATCGCGAAATCGGCGGCATCGTAGAGTTTTGTGTCACCCGGAAGAGTATCGATCGCGTTAACCCTTTGGCGTAGCACTTCGCGATCAAGCGTCAACGGCGCGACCAGGGTTGGCTGGCCGGCAAAACTTATGATGGCAATCCGATCCGAACGCCGGGCCGCATCGACGAAGCGCCGTGCCGCCGCGCGAATCAACTTCACGACATCACGCGTCGAGCCGGATAGATCGATTAGCAACACGAGGTCAAAAGGCGCGGCAGAAGAGTCGAACTGTAGAATCCGCTGCTCTACGCCGTCTTCAAAGAGTTTGAAATCGGATTGAATCAAGCCTGCCAATCCCCGATTAGTGCCCCGATCAATCACGCTTAGGTTGAGCGTTGTGAGTTGCGCATCGACGCGAATGACATCACCTTCGCCAACTTCCTCCGCGGTCGATTGGTTTGCGGGCGTACCCGCGCCCTTTGAACTATTGCTTGATCCCAGCAATTCGGGAGGTCTTTGGTCGGCTTGCGCTTGCTGGCGGGTCGCGGCGAGCAGTGCCAGGGTAATCTCACCCCGTTGCGTGCTAGCGCGTAGCGCCCGCTTCCCTGTTCCGAGGCGCGACTGAAGGAGGTGGCCGTCTCCGCTTGCCGTCGCTCCCAGTTCCGAATGGACCATGCCGTTGACTGACTTCGCGATGATGTCGGCATCAACGGGACTCTCCAACTCGGCACGAATGTTACCTGACCTGGTATTGAGCGACATTGATGCAGACAAACCGTGGCAGGTTATTATTCCGTCGCCAGTACTGATCTCCACTCGTGCTCTTTCAGGAACCCTCAGCGTTAGATTCACGCCCACCGGCGGATCGATTGGTGTACGTACGACAGAAATGGACAGGGAGTCATTCCGTCTTTCAATGACTACGGGTGAACGGTTTGAAGTCCTGCCGTCAATTAACGCAGCAACCGAGACATCCCTTTCCTTCCACACCTCGACCGTGACGTTGCCGAAATGGTTTTCGACCCGCAGTTGCCCGCTCGCCGGCAAGTCAAAGCGTATTCCTTCATTTGTCGTCGAGCTTGAGGCTCCTGCTACAACAACTGCGGAACCAAACAGAATGAGGGGAAATAGTAAGACAGTAATGCATTGCGAAAACAATGAAGCAAAGCGCTGGCGTTCACCAAATGCGAGCACCACACTAGGGCACGGCGAGACTGGCTGAGAGAGCGCCGGTAACGCAATTTCTAAACGGCCCAATGACTGCATAAACAACCGGTCAGGGCTTCTAGCGCTCGATCATGTCCAGCATCGAACCTTTGTCTTTAGCTGGAGCTTTGGACTCGGGAGGAGTTGGCTTCCCCCCGCCTAAATCTCCCAAACGCAGGAGTAAGTTATTTTGATTTGTGGCGTAGAGCATCGCCTCTTCCATGGTAACCGCGCCGCTTCGGACCAACTCCTCGATCACTCCATCGAAGGTCTGCATGCCTTCCTGATCACCCTGCTCCATCGCATCAATCAGCGACTTGCCTTCTGTCTCACCCTTTTCGATGTACTCTCGGGTGCGCAACGTTGACTTAAGAATCTCGACCGCCGCGATGCGGCCTTTACCATCAGCGCGCGGGATCAGGCGTTGAGAAATCATGTAACGAAACGATTGGGCAATGCGAGTGCGGATCACCCTCTCCTCATTCTTTGGAAATACACCGATGATTCGATCCACCGTCTTGGACGCGTCAATCGTATGGAGAGTTGACAGTACCAGGTGCCCCGTCTCTGCGGCTTCAAGCGCGACTTCGATGGTCTCGCGATCGCGCATTTCGCCGACGAGGATGACCTTTGGAGCCTGACGCAAGGCTGCGCGCAATGCCACAGCAAAGCTGGGCGTATCCGAATGCAACTCGCGCTGATGTACGGTCGAATTCTTGTGCGAGTACAGAAACTCAATCGGATCCTCGATAGTGACAATGTGATAATAATGGGCTTCGTTAATCAAATCGATGACCGCGGCCAAAGTTGAACTCTTGCCACTGCCGGTCGGTCCGGTCACCAGCACAATCCCGTTCTTTATGTCCACGATCTCCTTCAGTTGTTCCGGCAGGCCAAGGTCCTCGAACTTCGGGGGCTGCATGGGAATCACACGCATCACGATGGCGTGCGTGCCCCGCTGCTTGAAAATATTCACGCGAAAGCGAGCTTCACCTGGAGCGCTAAAGGACAGGTCTGCCGAACCTGTCTTCTCCAAACTTTCGATGGCCGTCTGATGATTTCCCAGAATCACTTTTGCGATGCCGGTCGTGTGAGCCGGCGTTAGTTTTTCAAGGCCCGGCACGCTGACAGGCTGCAACTTGCCGGTTAATTCAACCTGTGGCGGCCGTCCCGGCGAGAAAATCAGATCGCTGACCCTGTCCGAGGCCTTCAGCATCTCTCTCAGCACGATCATGAAGTTTAGCGGGGCCGGACCATCCGCTTGAGCGCTGGTCGTAGGCGCAGTGGGTTGTTCTGGAGTGCTCATTGTTATTGGAACTTTTTCATCCTCTGCTGCGTCAAATGATCTTACGAAATGCGCTCGTGGCCAAAAAGAATTCTTTCGCGCGAACAAACGCGACACGACACGCGTACATCAAATGGGTCGATCGTTCGAGTGTCTTCCCAGGGGAGACATTCGAGAATTTGCAAAAGGGGGGCGCTGGAAATCATGGCAACCTACAGAGATCCTGTTCGCTGTTTTGCTCCGCTGGAAGTGATCGAGCGCCTGTTGGAAATTCGCGCTGAAGCGGGTTACGCGCCCGCCGTCTATCTCCTTTCACCCGATTACCTGGCGGCTTACCTCGATGCATTTGGTTTTGACGTCTACGCCTTTTCCGAGGCGGAAGCGGTATTCCACTTCGGAGATTACCGCGCGCCGCTCGCGCCGGGCGGCGACCACGCACATAGTTCACTGACCGCACACTAGTTTGATCCCACCGTTCCTCACTTTCGCTCGCGGCGCCGGCGCCTGATGTGCGGAAGAGCCCTGAAGTTCGTGCGCCCGCCTTTGCGGAAGGTAAGAGACCATTCGCACATCAGGTGGCAAAGCCACGGACGTACTCAGCCATTCAGAGAGCCTTGATGACGAAAAACGTGACATCATCATGCGCGCCGCGACCATCCGTCCAATCGACGACGTCCCGCTGCACAGCATCGATCAATTCTCGCGCACTCCGGTCGCGCGCGGCTTTGACAGATCGTACCAATCGCTCTGGGCCAAACTCTTCATTCTGAGCGTTGAACGCTTCCGTAGCGCCGTCGGTGTAAAGCACCAGCAACTGTCCCGGCTCAAGCGTTAAGTAGTGTTCGTAATAGCGCGTATCGCGGAACATCCCGAGCGGCAAACCACCTTGCTCAATGAAACGCGCATTGCCATCGGCATCGACCAACAAGGGGGGATTATGTCCTGCGTTCGCGTATGCCAGGGTACCGTTGGTCGCGTCGAGGATGCCGTAAAAGGCAGTGACAAATTGATTCCGCTCGATCGATTCCCAAAGCAAATAATTCACCTTGGCCATCGAGATGTGCGGCGCGTAACCGATATGCGAAGCCGCGCGCAGGCTGGCTCGCAGGAAGGCCATCAAAAGCGCGGCCGGCACGCCCTTTCCGGCCACGTCCGCGATCATGATGCCAATATTGTCATCGTAAATGCGCACCCAATCGTAGTAGTCCCCGGAAACCTCTTCGGTAGGAAAGTTGTAGGCGCTGATGTCATAACCCGCCAGCTTGGGATCGCTCGCGGGCAGTAGTTCCAGTTGCACCTGGCGCGCGACTTCAAGCTGACCTTCGAGACGCTTCTTCTCAATCAACTGCTCGTGGAGCATCACTTTTTCGATGATGATCGCGACCTGCGATGCAAGCAGCATCAACACGTCCAGATCGTCTTTTGAATAAGCGTTTAGCTCATCGCTTTCCAGATCAAAAACACCGATGACCTCGTCGTTCGAAATAATGGGAGCGACCATTTCTGATCGCGTTTCCTCACGGGCGTTGATATACAACGGCTCCTTGCGAACGTCCGGTGAGATGAAGGGCTTGCTGGTCAGCGCGACGTGCCCAATGATCCCCTCGCCGAGTTTTAGATTCAGCTCCAGGAGTTCATTTATGTCATAACCTCGCACTGCCTGAGACTTAAAGACGCAGGGTTTGTCCTTATCACCTACTGGTCCGCCCTCGTCGCAATCAACTACAAAGATGCCTGCCGCATCGTAAGGAATCAGCGAGTCGAGCGTATCCATGACCAGGTTGAGCACCTCCTGGAGATCGAGCGAGCGACTGATCTTGCTCGTGATATCAAGCAACATGCGCAGCTTATCGACGGTGCTTAGTCCGACGGCGGGCGCCACAGCTTCCTTTGTTTGTTCACTCATAAGTCGACTCAATTCCCTAAACTCATTATATAGTTGTTCGCGACAAAGATTGAAATCAGCACCATTTGAAGGCGTTGGCCCAATCGATCAATTCTCCGTGCTATCTCTGCGCACTCTGTGTCTCTGTGGTGAGGGTTTATCGCTTGGCTTAGCGTCGGTACCCTGTTCTTCTGGATGAGCGGATTTGTAGATACTCCAGAGATGAGTCACCTTTAGACGGTATTCTACCAACTGGCGGCTGACGCGAAAGTGTTTAGCAACATCGCTCGACGATTTGCCTTGAAGCACGCGCCGGCGCAGCGAGCTGAAAGGAACGAGCGCGGCGGCGCCAATAGCATAAGCCGACTCTTCGTCCGTTTTCTGGTAATCGCGAGCGACTCTGCGTCCGCGTTTGTCTGTTCCAATGATAGAAAGCCGATTTGGCTGGTGACCGAGAAAGACATGGCAAATTTCTTCCATTAGCGTCGCCTTCGTTCGTTGAGGCCCATGGTTTGGATTCAGAATTACGATTCTCTTGCCATTTGGCAGTGGCCGTGAAGAAGCTCCGCCCGACCACTGCTCGGACGCGTCGCCCAGCAGATGTTCTCGCGCCTGCCGACTAAGACCTTTGACCTGATCGAAATCCACCACCAGGAGATTCGCATAACGTGCGAGCGCAAATGGATCGAGCGCCGCGTCTTCGCGCGCACCGGCAAAGTCTCGCAGCCCCAACGCCCGCAATTCATACTGTCGCCATTTCTCGCCCGGCGGTAATGCGTGCGTGTTCATGGGACGATTATACCAGCGCTATATCAGAGGCACCTGCGTTAGCTGGTCCGGTGTTGCTGCCAGGAATTGGCTAAAATCACAAGCGGGAGTCGTGATGAGAGAACGCCTAACGTGCCACTAGGAAAACGATAGGGTTCTGTAGTCAAGAAGTATTTTGCTGCTGATGATTGTGAGCGGAAGGATTGCGGATTGCCCCATTATTGTTTCAGGCGGCGCCTGCAATCCGCTCTTACTCGTTGCGGCGCTTGCTTCCACCTCCCACGCGGGCCGCCCTCGCTGACGTATGCGTTCTGCTTAGCAACTTCGTCGGAGCCGATGAATTTACGTCCTCCGCTATAGTCGGATCTTCTGATTGCACTGCGCTGGTGTGACGAATTGGTATGGGTTCTGTCTCCCTTCCACGCTTGTGCGCAGGTGAAGAAGGAAGATTCGCGGTCGGCGACGACTCATCATCAGCGGACAGCTCGCTGACAAGGACCGCGCCATCATGGCGGCAGAAGTTGAGCGTCTCGTCCGGATAAGAGCGCTGGCATCTGGAACAATATTTCATCGGCGCGTAAATAGTAAATAGTAAATAGCGAATACACAAGGAGGAGCGATTAGCGGTGGCGAATGACGGCTTGCATTCTGAAAATCCTGCCGAGTCGCCGGTCAACTGCCAACGTAAGCCATCACTCCAGCCGGTGGCATGGGTGGATACGGTGGAGCCATACGCTAGCGACGCTTGCGCGCAGGCTTGTCCTGGCTCGAGCGACTGAATTGCGTGTAAGCGACGCGGAAGAGTTCGGAGAGTGCGTTTGCGGTTTCTGGGGTGAGATTGCGATCGGCGCGCAGGTGGGCTTCGACGATCTCCGGAGTGGACTCGTGCGGATAGTAAATGACCGCGGGCGCCTCGTCGCTGTCCGGGTGGCGGCCGCTGAGCACACGTTCCATCGGCATGTTGAGCCACGATGTGAGGCGCGCGATGTTGTCAGCGTCCGGTTTGCCGGTACCGTTTTCGATTCGCGACAAAGTCGATGCAGAGACGTCGGTCTTGTCTGCAACGTCACGCAGACTCAGGCCCAACTCCTGGCGACGCCGGCGTATCGCTCGTCCCAACTCTTCTGTGTTGACCAATGTCTTTGTCGATCGAGCCACTAGCTTTACCTCAATTGTGTTTGAGAACCCTCAACCATTCGTCTGCACGATAACACAGCCGGGGTTTTAGTCGCAAGACTCTGTTTTATCGCTGAAACGTTGACGTTACCGAAAAGGGCGCACACGCAGGTGCGCCCCTGCAGCCGTCGTGAAGAGTAGGGGCGGATCTCTGTGTCCGCCCTCCTCTCCTGGACTACGGTTGGGCATGTCCGCGCATCGCGCCCATCGCCAGGTCGCGGGCACGCGGCACTACTTCGACAGCTTTCGCGACTTGTTGGTCGTCGGTGGTAATGAAAACGCGCTCGGCCATGACTCGCCCATAGGCCGCCATCGCGATGTCGAAACGCAACTGGGGAGCGACGAACGCGCGATTGTGATCGAGTTGGGCCGCCGTCGTCTTCAATGAAGGCTGGCCGGCAACGTAGTCTTTCAAAGCCTTAAAGAGAGCGTCAGTGACGGGGAAATCTGACGGTTGTAAACCGTGACTGAAGTCGATTGCCCGTTGCACGTTGTACGACTCAAATCCGGGAAGGCGGCGGTTTACCAACGCGACGGAGAACGCAAAGAGCGGGCTTAGCAGCCGTCGTTGAAGCAGCGTCACGCTGCGCGAATCGACATTTTCATCCGGCGCAATGCCGCCGCCGCCAAAGACCGTGCGCCCCGTATCAGTTCGCTTCTCAGGTCCCGTCGGTTTCGCCGGCTCATTCTTCTGATCAAGACGGGTCGAACCACCGTGCGTGTAATAGTCGTAAAAGTCGCCATTCGAATAGTCGCGCTGAATCAGACGGCCCGACGGCGTGTAGTATTTGGCCGAAGTGAGCGTCAGACCCGCGCCATACTCGAGGGGGATTATGGTCTGTACGAGCCCTTTCCCAAAACTGGTCGTGCCGACAATCAAGGCCCGGTCGTGGTCCTGCATCGCGCCCGCCACGATCTCCGAAGCCGACGCGGTGTTCTCGTTGATGAGTATCACCAACGGTGTGAGATCGGGGGCGGTGTTTTTTGATTTGCGCGTGCCGTCCCTCAATCCATCGCGGCCCTTTTGCGTCAAGATCACCTGGCCCCGCGGCAGGAACATCTCAGCAACCTGAATCGCCTGATCCAGAAAACCGCCGGGATTGTCGCGCAGGTCAAGCACCAGCGAGGTCATGCCTTTTGCGTGCAGATCTTCGAGCGCCGCCTGCAATTCTTCGCTCGTAGTGTAGGTGAAGCCACGCCTCAGATCGATATAGCCGACACCGGGCTTGAGCAGGTAGTAATCGGGAATCGACGGCTGCGGCACTGCGTCGCGCGTGATCTGAACAACTTGGATGCGTTTGTCGGCGGCTCGCTCGAGCGTGATCTTGACGACTGAACCGCGGGGCCCGCGAATCTTGTCGCGCACCTCAGCGGCAGCCTTCCCGGTCATCTTCACGCCATCGACCTCGACGATGCGATCGCCGAAGCGCAACGCGGCGCGCGATGCCGGCGAACTTTCGAACGTCGCGGTGATGAATGTTTCTACTTCATCGCCAACAGCATAGTTTTGAATTGATGCGCCAATACCGAAATACTCCGATCGCTGGTCGGTCTTGAGCTCGTCAAACTCCTCTCTGTCGAAGTAATTCGAATGCGGATCAAGTGAACGGAGCATACCCTGGATCGACGACTTGAATACTGAGTTGTAATCGAGCTTGCGGCCATCGACGTAATTATCCTGCACTAGCTTCAAAGCTTCCTCGAAATCCTCCGTAACCGGGGCGACAACGTCCGGATTAGTACGAGGGCGCCCGACGCGGCGCCCCGTTGTTGGTGCGCCCGGACCAGGCTTTCCGGCGGAAGTGCTGCCAACTGGAGATTGTTTCTGCTTTTGTTGCGCGAAAATGAAGCCTGGCACCACGAGGGCCAGGATAAATAGCGTGACGACGGCGTACGAGAATCTTTTTTTCACTACTGAAGGCCTCTCGGTTTCTTTCCAGCAAACGAACTCACGCAGACGCGAGCACCAGAATCGACAGCCGGCGTGGCAATGTCAATACTAACGGATGCCGCTCGACCGGGCAAGGTTGCGCAAGCGGGCGCGCGCTATTTCTCATCCGAGGTTCAGGCATCAACCCAACCTACCACAAACAAAGCCACAAAGACTGTCGCAACTCCACATGAGTTTTGTTCGTAACTGTTTTAGTTGCTCGGTGTCCAGTCGTCGTTGGCTCAGCTTGACGATTGTTTGAGGGCATCCGTAGAATGAGTTGTTATTAATTCGGCACGCATCACGATTTGAGGTTGAGAAGAGTCTTCGATCGGGTGTGAATCAAAGGAGTTGGAAAAATGAGCAGTCCTTATCAGAGCCAGGAAGAGCAAACGCCCGAGACAGTTGACGATCTCATGCTGCGGGAAGATGAACCGGAAGGAAACTCCGAGCGATCGCGCGCGGCGTCTTCGGTTCGTGATATCGCGTCGCGGATACCCGAATCGCTGAGCGCCATCGGTCGTGACATCAGCAGAACCATCGAGCGGGCCATCTCGGCGAAGGACGATTACGTCGTCGCCGTCAAGGTATCGCCCGAAGCGCAGGAAAAGTTGGAGCAACTGGTGCAGGCCGGCGTGTTCCGGAGCCGCGCCGAGGCCGCCGGTTTCCTGATCGATGAAGGCATCAAGACTCAGTCGGCCCTGTTTGAGCGCGTTGAGCAGAAGCTTGCCGAGATTGAGCGACTACGAGCAGAGTTGCGTGGCTTAATCAACGAGAGGCCAAGTTGAGCGGCGCAGTTTTGCTTGCGACTTTCAACCTCTCTTAAGTTTTCTCCTTCAAAGAACGCCTTATCCTCGCCCCACGGGTAAGCGCGTCCAGATCATAGCGCGAGCGAAGCGAGAGGAAACGTGCCAGAGACATTCCGACTCCCACAAACACCAATCGAGCAATTTGCACTCTCTAACGGACTCCGCGTCGTGCTGAGCAGGGACCAATCCGTGCCGGCCGTGTCGGTTGCGGTCTATTACGACGTCGGGTCGCGCAATGAGCGCGTCGGCCGCACCGGATTTGCGCATCTCTTCGAGCACATGATGTTCCAGGGTTCTGAAAACGTGCCGAAGGCCGCCCATTTCCAATACATCTTCAACGCCGGCGGCACGATGAACGGAACGACGTCCACCGAGCGCACTAATTACTTTGAATCATTGCCGGCGAATCAACTTCCGCTCGCCCTCTGGCTGGAAAGCGACCGCATGTGTTCGCTGAAGGTGACCCAGGAGAATCTGGACAACCAGCGACAAGCGGTTCAGGAAGAGAAGCGCCTCCGTTATGACAATCAGCCTTACATCAACGCCTTCCTCCGCATCAACGAGTTGATCTTCAAGAACCCGGCCAACGCTCATTCCACAATCGGATCGATGGAAGATCTCGACGCCGCAACCATCGACGACGTGCGCGAGTTTTTTCGGATCTATTACGCGCCGAACAACGCCGTGCTGACAATTGTGGGTGATTTAGAGGTAGCGGAAGCGCGCGAGCTGGTCGAGAAATACTTTGCCGGAATCCCACGCCAGCCGGATCCGCCGGCGGTCGACGTAAGCGAGCCTGAACAGGTTGCCCAACCGCGAGAAACCTACCACGACAAACTCGCTCCGGCGCCCGCGTTCATTCTTGGCTGGAAGATTCCCCCGCGCCGGACGCCGGAGTATTACGCCCTCTCGTTGGCCGGCGATCTGCTGTTCGTGGGCGAAAGCTCCAGGCTATACCAGAAGCTGGTTAAGGGGGACGAGTCGGTTGTCTCCATTCAGGGTGAAGTCGACGATCGACGTGGTCCGTCTGCCTTGTACATCTTCGCGCTGCCCAAGCCTGGGAAGGGCGTGGCCACAATACGAGAGCAAATCGTCAACGAGATCGGGCAACTGGCTTCCAACGGTCCGACCGACGAAGAGATGGAAAAACTGCGCAACACTTTGTCCAATGATTCCGTGCGGGGCCGGCAATCAACTCTTTATCGCGCGCAGAGGATTGCCGAGTTCACGCTTTACGACGGTGACCCGCACCTGTTCGACCACGAACTGGATTTCTACCTAAAAGTGACCTCCGATCAGATCAAAGCAGTCACGAAATCATTTCTCGACGTCGACAATCGAGTTGTGCTCGACATCGTGCCGGCGACAACCGAGACGGAAGCAAGCGAGGGAAGATGAACCAACCGGAAGACTTTCGCCGTCAGGCGCCAGCGCCGCTGCCGGCTCGTCCGATGCATATTCCGACCGCCTACGAGACGACGCTGTCTAACGGACTCACGCTCGTCATTGTCGAAGACAAACGACTGCCCCTGGTAAGTTATCGGCTGGCATTTCGCACTGGTGATGCGCACGATCCGAAAGGGCTTCCGGGTCTGACTGATATGATGTCCGGACTGCTGACCGAGGGGACTCAGTCGCGCACTAGTCGGCAGATCGCGGAAGAGGTCGAGCGTATGGGCGCGACGCTGCATGCCGGCGCGAGTTCTGACTATACAACCGTCTCCGCCTCGGCGCTCTCAGTGTTCGGCGACAAGATCCTCGAACTGATGGCCGATGTAGTATTGCGTCCCTCGTTTCCCGAGAATGAAGTCGAACTAAGAAAGCAGAACACCAAAGAGAGTTTGAAACAACAACGTGCGCAACCATCGTTCCTGGCGAACGAAATGGTTTCGCGCGTGATGTTTGGCGAACACCCCTACGCGGCAATTTCACCGACACCGGAATCAATTGATGCGACGACACGCGATCGGCTGGTTGAGTTTCACCAATCAGCTTTCGTGCCAAACAATGCAGTGTTTATTGTTGCCGGCGATGTTGGGCGCCCTGCGATCGTAGAATGTATCGAAAAGCTTTTTGGGAGTTGGCAGAGTGCTGAAGCCAAACAGGACGAGTTCCCCTCTCCACCGGCACGAGCCTGCCGCGCTGCCTATCTTGTCGATCGTCCCGGTTCTGCCCAGTCCAACATCGTCATTGCCAACACGGCGATAACCCGTACCAGCCCCGACTATTTCCCCATGCTCTTGATGCACACCGTTCTGGGCGCCAACGCTTCGTCGCGTCTGTTCATGAATCTGCGCGAGGTGAAAGGCTACACTTACGGCGCTTATTCAAGTCTGGACGCGCGGCGCACGGCAGGAACCTTTCGCACTTCTGCCGAGGTGCGCACCCCGGTCACGAGCGACTCACTAAGAGAGTTTTTCTACGAGCTGAAAAGAATCCGAACCGAACCGGTCTCTGAAAAAGAGATCGCCGACGCCAAGTCCTACCTGACCGGAGTGTTTCCGATCCGACTGGAGACGCAAGAAGGCTTGATCGATCAATTGGTTCAAATAAGAATGTTGGGCCTGCCGGACGATTACCTTGAGACGTACCGCGACCGCGTGCAAGCAGTAACAATCGAGCAGATTCGGGTTGTCGCGCAAAAGTATGTGAAGCCGGACGAGGCGGCGATAGTCGTGGTTGGCGACGGCGCCCAGGTTATAGAACAGCTCAAACCTTACTCGGGGGCGATCGAGATCTACAACACTGCGGGCAAACGGAAAGAAGCGACCAACGGGAGTTCTTCATCAGCCGGCACGAAAGTCGGTCCCGCTGCTTTTGCCGGAACGTGGGCTCTTGAGATTCAAACACCTTTTGGCCAAAACATTCCCGCCACCCTCAGGCTCGAGCAGGAGTCAAACGGCTTCCGCGGCAAAGTTGAGTCGGAGATGGGTGAGGGCGAACTCGTTAATGTGAGCCTGGAAGGCAACCAGTTTCAGGCAAGCTTGTCTTTCGACTTGGAGGGACATCCCATCGAAGCGCAGATCACGGGAGCTGTAGATCGCCAACAAATAGACGGCAGCATCAGCCTGCAAGACTCACCGCCACTGCCATTTACCGGCAACCGAGCGGAATAAACGTCACCGTTCGTAGCGCAGCACCATGCCGTCGCCCCCAACTGCCCAGCCGATCTTTTTGCTGAAGTACAGCCCATAAAGGTTTTGTTTCGTCGAGTTCTCTTGTTGAATCCACGCGCGGCCGCCATCGTCTGAGCGCAGAATCACACCGCCACGGCCCACAACCCAGCCCTGATCTTCGTTCACGAATTGCACGCTCAAGAGCGTCGCGTGCACTGGCGATTCGACTGGAGTCCATGTTTCGCCACCGTCGATGGTTCTAATAATCGTGCCGCGCTCGCCCACAGCCCAACCTCGTCGTTCGTCGCGAAAATCGACATGATAGATCGTCGCCGTCGTGCCCGAGCGCTGCAACATCCAGTTTTGTCCGCCATCAATGGTATGCAGAATCACTCCCTGCGCACCCACGATCCAGCCTCGCTTCTCGTCCACAAAATCTATGTGAATCAGTTCGGTGCGACTGGGGGCGCGCTGTCGCTGCCAAGTGTTTCCGCCGTCATCCGTATAAACAAGAATGCTGTCGGTGACGCGATCGTTCTTGCTGACTGAGCCGACGACCCAGCCTTTCTTCTTGCTCGAAAAGCGCACGCTGTAAAGCTCTGCCGTGGCGCCGTTGAATTCCGCGGGCCGAAAACGCCGCGCCTCAGTCCAGCGCGTGCCGCTGTCGCGCGAAATGAAAATCACATTACCCGCCAGCAGAAAGCCATCTTCCTTGCTGCGAAAGTAGATATCGTTGATCGCATCCGTAGTGCCCACCGCTTGCTGGACCCACGTGCGCCCGCCATCGTCGGTGCGGCTCAGGAATCCATTATCGCCGGCCACCCACCCACGCTTGCTGTCGAGAAAATAGACTGTGTTCAGATCTTTGCCTGCTGGTCCGATGCGCGACGGCATCCACCCCTGCTGTGCGAGAGCTGACAGAGCGCTTAGCAAAAGCACCATTGGAATTGCGATGCAATGTTTGCGAGTTCTGGTGTGTTGAGTGGCCATTTGCTCTTGAAACGAAACCGAATGAAACCGCCAAAGAAGCCAAGTGATTTGGCTTCCGCGGTTAACGAACCTTGTACCCTAAGTTTATCCATTAAGACAAGAGCCACGCATCAGGATTTCCCGACGCGTGGCTCAAGCGGAGCATTTTGAGTGTGTTTACTTCCTCATGGCTTCGATGTCGTCACGCGATAAACGCGGCCTTCAAAGACAACGATTACTCGTTCACCCAATGAGAAAAACTGCGCCAGACGGGCTTTCTGTTTCAGCAATGCGAAATACTCATTGCTGCCAAATGTTACTGCGGTTTCGGGCAAACGAGCTTCCGCGTTGAACTCCGCATCAGTCCAAACTGAATCTCGCAGGTAGAAGGTTTTGCCGCCTACGGTCTTCACGGCAGACGACAGTTCCTCGTCTTTTTCAACGCGCACTGTTTCTTGTTGCGCACGCGCGCGCTTGCTTTGCTGCACGCCCGCCATACCGGTGATTGCCCCCGGATCCATCTTTGCTTTGGGCGAAGGTGCGTTGGCTGGCAATCTGTTGAGCGCTCGGCCACCTGCAAAGCCGGTGACATCCTGCGGCTGCGCGTTTTGCTCCAGCGCGAGATACGAGGTGTACGGCGTCACAATGCCATAGCGCGTTCCGAGATCGACCACCTCATCGCGCAACTCTTTCTGCTCGCCGTTCGTGCGGATCTGTTCCATCAACCAGCCGACGCGGCGGGTGGCCCACAGGCGCGGCAGAAAATCGTTGTTCTCTTCGCGCATTGGGAAATGCAAGTTGTTGTAATAGAAAGTTCGGGCCTTGCCGCTGCTCGCACCTGTCAGCGTCAGTCGCACGTAATCCATGTCGATCGGATTCCGGTAGCGGCCAATGAGTGTAACCTGCGAACCGCGAAATACGTCGGGGAGGCTGCGCGGATAAACCAGATCGGTTTCGACGCCGGCCATATCGAGTTTCAGGTCGGTAAGAACGGGATAGTTAATTTTCGCGAAGAAGTTGGAAACCTTGACCTCCAGATCTTCCTTTGGCTCGACGTAGTCCGCGACGCCTCCATTTTCGTTTGCGAGTTTATCAAGCAGCGCAGTGTTGACGTCATATCCAACGCCAAACGTGAACAGCCGCACACTAGGCGGGCGCGCTTGCCGTGCGTTGTCGATAATGCGAGTCGTATTGGTCTCGCCCACGGTGGGCAAACCGTCGGTTAGAAAGACCAGAATCTTCGGGCGGCTGCTGGAATCAAATTGGCGCAGAGCTGTGGACAATGCCTGATTGATATTCGTGCCGCCAACCGGCTGCAACGCCTGGACAAATGATTCGCCGCGCTTGCGTCCTTGATCGTCGGCGCCGACCAACCCCGTTTCCATCAGATGCTCTTCGCCGGCAAACGAAATCACGTTGAAGCGATCCTGCGGACGCAGAATTCTGATGCCGTAAAGCAGCGCGGCGCGCGCCTTGACCATCTTTCCTTCTTCCGCCATCGAGCCCGAAGTGTCCAGCACAAATACGATGTCTTTCGCGGTGTATTCCTGCTCGGACCAATCGTCCTTCGGCGAAATCATCAGGAGAAAGTAACCGTCCTTCCCTGCTTCGCGGTCTGTCAGGAGCGACACGCCGAAATCCTGACTGGAGATCGCGTAGAAAAGTTGGAAGTCCTGGGGCTCCTTGCCGCTGCCTGATTCGAAGGAAATCATCGCCCGATGGTCGCCGCTGTGTTTGACATCGATCGCGTGGCTGGGCGAATAAATGTTGCGCACTGTATCTTTGCTTTCCAATTCAATGCGACCTGAAACAGATCCGATCTGCGTCACCTGCCGGCCCACGCCGAGTGGGTAACGATACGCGACGGTTTCTGATTGCGCCTGGAGGACTTGGGTGTAAGTCAACTCGAGCTTTTTGTCGGAGTGCGCCGGGATGGGAAAGATGCTGGCCTGAAACAGATCCTTGCCGGCGTATTCCAACAGGCCCGGATCGCGTTGGCGTCTCACGATCTCGTCGTAAATGCGTCGCGCCTCTTCGCGCGAACGAACTTCGCCGACCAGACGCCGATCACCATCCCAAATTGCAAACTCACTGATCGACGCCGCTTCAGGCAGCGGAAAGAAGTAAGTGCCTTCAAGCACGGCGTCAGTATCGTTACGAAAGATTTGTTCGACGTGCGTGGTCGCCACCTGCGAAATAATCTTTGTATCTATCTTGATCGATTTGATTGGCAAGGAACGCGGGAGCGTGATGGGACGAGGCGGTCGTGGGCAGCGCTCGCACGGCCCGGGCACGATTACGCCTTGAGCGTGAGTAGTGAGCGCCGCTGAAAACAGGAGAGCTAGAGCTAAGACAGAGGTTTTGATTCGCATTTCCTTTTCGACTCCTAACGCAATATTGGCGGGAGCTGGCCCGCTGACTTCGGTTAGTAGAACGGTCCCGGCGAGGTTTTCTTGCGACGTCTCGAGGAAGCTTTTTGGGCCTAGTGAAGCGCTCGCAAACGTTTGTTCTTGATCGTCACGAAAGTCGCGTACAGAACAACCGCCAGCCCGCCCGCCGCCAGCGTGTGCGGCGCGCCGAAGCGATGCGAAGCTATCCCGGCCATCAAATTGCCGATGGGCATCGAACCGATGAATGAAAGTATGAACATGCTCATCACCCGGCCGCGCATTCGATCAGTCACCAACTGTTGCAACAGAGTGTTCGTGACCGCCACTGAAGTAACAATGGAAAAGCCGACTCCGAAGAGGAAAATGAATGAAACGGTCAGACGCGTTGACAAGGAGAACGCGATCAAACACACTCCGAACGCAAGCGCGCCGCCAAGGACCGACCAACCCTTTCTCTTGAAGTCGCCCAGGTAGGCCAACACCAGCGCGCCAAAGAATGCGCCCGCACCTGCCGTTCCCATCATCCACGCCAGACCCGTCGCGAGCGTCGAGACCCGTGGGCGATTTCGCGCGTAGCGGAAGCCCTCAATCAGCTCGTGCCAGAGCGCCCGTCGGTCGCGAACCGGGCGTACTTTTTCGGCAGCCGCGGATCTACCTGGTTGATCGAACCGGACCATTGCGAGCGCCACAACCACCGCAATGAACGACAGCCCATTAGCATAGAAACAGCCCGCGAGCGTGAACAATCTGAAACCGACGCCGGCAAACACCGGCCCGATAACGCGCGAGAGTTGAAACTGCGTCGAATTGAGCGCGATGGCGTTTGCCAGATCTTCGCGCCCGACCAGATCGAAAGTCATCGCCTGATACGACGGACCAGCGAGTGACATACAACATCCAGTCACAAACGAGAACATCAGAATCATCCAGACATTGCTGCTCCAGACATCGCCGGCTTTGTGGATCACGCCTGTGCTTATGAGCACTGCAAGCCCAAACGCGGCCGCGCCCGCGACGACCTGCGTGTACAAGAGCAAGCGTCTGCGGTCAACCAGGTCGGCGAACACCCCTCCGGCAAGCGTAAGCACCAAACCAGGCGCCAGAGCCATGAATCCATCGAGTCCCAACCAGAAGGGCGAGTCAGTGAGCTGCAGCACGAGCCACCCTTGCGCCACGGCCTGCATCCACGTGCCGATGTTTGAAAGAAACGCGCCGCTCCAAAACAGACGATAGTTGCGGTGCGAGAGCGAGCGAAACATTTCTCGCCGGCGGTTGGTGGTTGGTTTCACCGCATTAACTTCAGTAGCTTCGGTCAGCATGCTCAATAGTTCTTACCATCGCATCACGGAAAGCACCAAGGCTTGGTGACGCATTGCAACGGAACCTTGGGGTCCAAGCTTCGGGTGAATGCGCCGCGGCTCTGCCGCCCAACCAGTGCGGTAAGGCTGTGCCTTACCGTATGAGTCACGTCTTGAAATGTGAGAGGCTACGCCTCGAACATCGATCGGAGGCATAGCCTCTTGAAATTCAAAAGAATCTGTCACGGTAAGGCAGAGCCTTACCGCACTGCTGCGGCGGCGGAGCCGCAGGGAATTAGTTTTCAAACTCCAATTAGCTTTTGCGTGTCTCACCGGACTCATGTTGTAATCACTCCTCGCTATCGACTTCCGCAAAAGGAGAAATAAAGGTGAACTTACGACCAATCTCTGTAAGACGGTTTGTCATTTCTGTTGTTCCGACGGTAATCATCTGCTCCCTGACTTACGCTTCGGCTTTCGGTCAGAGCAATACCCAACCAACCCCATCGCCGCCGCCAATGCAGAAACCACAAACGACACCCTCAACGACACCGCCCGTGAATCCTGCGGATGTTGGTTCAATGGATGCGATCATCGCCGCTGTTTATGATGTCATTTCCGGACCGGCGGGAAAGAAGCGCGACTGGGATCGCATGCGCTCGTTGTTTGTTCCGGGCGCGCGATTGATTCCCACTGGCCCCAGACAAACGGGCGGCTATGGCTCGCGCGTGCTTACAGTTGATGAATACATTGAAAGGGCAAGCGCAGCTTTTGAAAAGCAGGGATTCTACGAACGCGAGGCGGCGCGCAAGGTTGAAATATTCGGCCAGATCGCGCACGTCTTCAGCACCTACGAATCGCGCCACAGCCCCGACGATGCGCGTGCCTTTCAACGCGGCATAAATAGCATTCAGTTGATGAACGACGGCCAGCGCTGGTTGATCGTGACGATCTTTTGGCAAGGCGAGGACGAGAAGAATCCACTGCCGGAGAAGTATTTGAAAAGACAGTGAATTCTGGCAGGGGCGGACCTGCGTGTCCGCCCGATTTGCCATTGCTGGAAGGGCGGACACTCAGGTCCGCCCCTACAAGACGAACGGCTTTAGATCAATGTTTTCAAGTTCGGCGCCACCCGGAAAGCGAGCCGCCTTTCCCACCTCGCCGCTCGGCAACAATATCAGCCAGGATTGCCAGCGCCACTTCTTCCGGCGTGACAGCACCGATGTCCAAACCGATCGGCGCGTGTATTTTTTTCAACTGCTCTTCATGCGCGCCTGCCTGACGCAGACGATCAAGCACGATGTTTGTTCTGCGCTTGCTGCCAATTAGTCCGATGTAGTCAGCATTAGTTGTGATTACGGCACCCATGCATTCTTCATCTTCGTTGTGGCCGCGCGTGACGACGGCGACGGAAACGCCACGGCCATTGCCAATCGCTTCGCGCACAGCGTCGGCCCACGTCTCGGCCGCGACCAATTCGATCCTTTCGTCCGGAAACCGCGTGCGTGTAACAAACTCGGCCCGGTCATCAATCAAAGTCGCCCGATAGCCGATGAAACTGGCCAGCTTCGCGAGCGCCGCGCCCACATGACCGGCGCCACAAATGACAATGCGCGGCTCTGGCTGGATGCGTTCAAACAAGATGCGTGACTCGAGCCATCGCGAAAACTGGGGAGCGAATTCCTTTACCTGGAAGACATGAGCGTCATCACGCGACTGAAGGAATCTCTTAGCAAAGTCGATGACCAATCGATCAAGTTCAACGTCTCCCAGACTGCCCGTTGCTTCGGCGGACGCCTGCGCCAGCAACTTTGCTCCGACACCTATCGGCGCTTCGATGAGCGTCGCCAGCGCGGCAATGCCACCTTCATCAAGCACTCGCTCGATCGCTTCAGTAATCTGCCTCGATCGTTCCTTTGTTCCGGAATCCTGCATGAAAGAGTCAGTAAGAGCGGGAAATCATCTCGGCGAGGAAGACGGTTTGAGCAATCCAATGGCCGCGGCCGCGCGTCGCATCAGCCACCACGGACCGATCAGTAAATATATGGGACTGTTGAAAAACGCCGGCTCATTACCCTCGATCGCATGACCCACAAACTGCAGCGTCCAGCCGGCGACCAACAGCGCCAGTGCCCAACGCCAGTTGAAGAAAAATGGCGGAAGCGAGATCACAATCAGCGGAATGCCGACGCTATGCGAAAGTCTATTCAGCGGATGCTGATGCTTTGCTTTGTAGTTTTCGATGGAGGATTCAGCCACGATACTTCGCTCAAAACCAACACTCAGATCTACTCAATCCCAAACATCGACGAAGATATCCATCGTTCCGCCACAGACCATTCCTTCTTCGCTCGCTTCTTCCGCCGTCAGAGAAAAGTGATGGAGCGCGGATTTGCCTGAGCGCATTGCTGCGCGCGCTTCGGCCCAGACTTCGGCTTCGATGCAGCCGCCGCCGACTGTGCCTGCCACTTCGCCATTCTCGAAAAAGAGCATCTTCGCGCCACGCTGTTGCGGCGTCGAGCCGCGCGTGTGCGCCACGGTGGCAACGACAACGCGCTCGCCACGTGCGCCCGCATCGTTGATCAAGCAATAGAGATCGCGTTGTGCAATCGTGCCCATGAATCAGTCGTCCAGTGATCAGTAGTTGCACTATCAGGATGGTACATCTCTGGTTTGGAAATGTGCAACGACCGCATCAAACGCCCGCTCGTCTCACTGCTGAGTTGGCCATCGATCATCGGCAATAACCTGAATCTCAGCGGTTTCCAGGGAGGTTTCGACCACCAGATTGGCTTCCTCGCCACACAAGATCAGTCGCCGGCGATCACCATCCTCAAAGAACTGAACTTCCGACATCAAACATGCAACGGGCGCCGGCGTAATGCGCTCCAGACCTTCAGCCAATCGACCCTCGTGGCCTAACAGTTCTATCTCGCGGTTCAGTTCGCTTTTGGTTGCGGCGTCAGTCTCCAACTCATTGATCGCCACGACCTGAGGCAACAACGTCATCTGGCCGTCGACGTAGATGGTCCAGACAAATCCGATGTCCAGCAGGATATGCAGCGCCTCATCGAGAACAAAATACCCGAGCACCGTCGCGCCCAGGACGTGCGCGATCACATGGTCCTGATGGGTGCTAGTTTCTTTTGGCTGCCAATGCTCCGTCATTGTGCGCCTCGCCTTCATAGTTCAAAAGACTCTTCGCTTTCAGCAAGGCAATCAGCGCCGACACCACACAACCAATTCCGCCCGTAACCACCGAGAGCGGCGCGCCTATCAAGGAAGCGACGGCGCCCGCCTCCACCTCGCCCAGCTGCGGACCGCCCATGAAGAAGACCATGTTGACCGAAGTCATGCGCCCGCGCAGATGATCAGGTGTCGCAAGTTGCCGAATGGTTTGTCGCAATACGGTGCTAACCGTGTCGGCGGCGCCCGTCAGTCCGAGCATCAGCAGCGAAAGCCAAAAGACGCGAGAAAGGCCAAACGCGATCGTGGCCAAACCAAAGATCGCGACCGACCAGATGACCAGCTTTCCCTGCCGCCGAAACGTTCCGATGCGCGCTATCACTAGTCCAGTAATCACCGCGCCGACCGCCGGCGCGGCTCCAAGAAGGCCATATCCGTGCGCGCCAACATTCAATATCTTAATAGCAAAAATCGGGAGCAATGCTGTTGCGGAAGCGAAAAATGTCGCGGCGAAATCCAACGTCATCGTCTGCACGATGATTGGCGTCTGCCGGACAAACCGCAGCCCCTCTTTGAGCGCTGCCAAGCTCACGCGCGAGGCGAGTTCGCTCTGGGCTACCACGCGCCCGCTGACATGCATCGCCACCAGCGCTGCTATGACGGCCAGAAAGGAAGCCGCATTGATTCCATAGACGAACGCCGGCCCTTGACCGGCCAGCACAAAGCCGGCGAGCGCCGGACCACCGATCATCGCGATGTAGAAGACAACCACGCCCAGGCTGACCGCATTTGCAAAGTCGTGAGCGGGAACCAGACTGGGCATCAGCGACTGGCGCGCGGGTGTATCAAACGCCGACGCAGCCGAGGCAATCGCCGTCAAAAGGTAGATCGGCCAAACGTGGCTGAGGCCAGCTAGCGTAACTGCCATCAAGCAAGTCGCGCTCAAGAGCATGACGCTCTGCGTCACGATCATCAACCGCTTTCGGTCGACGGCATCAGCAACCACTCCGCCAACCAGCGAACACAAAATGATCGGCCCGCCGCGAAAGAGTCCGACCAAACCCACAGCAAATGCAGATTTGGTCAGCAAGTAGACATGCCAGTTGACCGCGAAGAGCTGCATCTGCGACCCGGTCACGGAAACGATCTGGCCGAGCCACAGCAGCCGAAAGTCGCGATGCCGCAGCGCTGAGAAAACTGAGAGGCGTTCCCCCGGGCCCTTTTGTCCGTTAGGAGTAGAAGAGTTGATTGCGGCCATCTGAAAAGAGTCTATTTATAACCGCAATCATCTGAAAAACAAAAAGACACGCCCGCCGAGTTCACAACGCGCGCGTCCTTTTGGGATGTGTAAGTACCCTGATTGTCAGTGGTCCGTTTCGCGGACTGAGCACTCAATATCGCCGAC
>WNGK01004716.1_pt1 | contig 46863 bp, 54 predicted proteins | sample 5400601 | NCBI WGS metagenome assembly WNGK01 (sample SAMN13153376, study PRJNA577476) | soil metagenome | isolation source: 60 cm soil or saprolite under Garry oak tree replicate 1 | place: USA:California | collected 2016-06-15 | reverse complement strand
CTAGCAGTTACTATGTAATCCTCACTCAGTGCCTCAAGCATCGTCGCCCTAGTCAGCAGCAAATGACCTCCGTAGAAGAACAATGTCAACGTTAACGCGGGCAGAAACAGGTGTTGCAGCCGGACCAGTATTTGTTGAGAGATAGGAGGTAACCTCACGGCCCATTCAGCGGGCGTTACGCTTCCGGCAGGGAACCATTGCAACCACTGAGCGAAGACCAAGATGAAGATCAGTCCCATGTAGAATGTAGGAAGCGAGAAGGTTACCAGAGACGTCGTGACCCAGCCGCTGTCAAGTAGCGAGCCGCGTTTTGAAGCTACGAGAACTCCTAGCAGCGTACCTATGAGCAAGGAGAGGGCTGTGGCTGTGCCGAGCAGTAGGAGCGTATTCTGAAGCTTCCCTGTCCCTATCATGTCGTGGAGCACCGGCTGGCCAGTCTGGAACGAGTCGCCGAAGCGGAACGACAACATATTGACGAAGTAAGTGCCGAAGCGGTTCCAGATCGGTTCTGGAACACAAGTGCCGTTGACGAAACTGCTGCAGAGACCGTAGAGCTTGAGCAGTGCCTGCTGCCTCGCCGGATCCTCGTTACCCCGAGGATTGGAGATCAGGTTTACGATAGCGCCCTGAAGACCAGGCATCAACTCAAAGATAATGAAGTTAAGAGTGATCACGAAGACTATCAGGATGAAGGTGTTTAACAATCTCTTGAGCAGATACGCGCGGAGACCCAAAGGAAACCAGATTGGAAAGACGCGGAGTGATGTTTTTTAGCTTTGCGGCCAGCACTCTGGGACCGCCACACAAACTCTTTGTCCTGAGATTTTGGAAGCAATGCTTTCGACAGATGGCTTCGCAACCGGCAAGGTTCCGTTAAAGGTACCTGATAGATCACGGATTGCTTGATGGTTAAGGTGGGTGCACGCTGCTGTCGTGCCTAACGACATGGTATCGCGGATGGAGAGAAGAATGGAGGCATCCGACCACAGATCCGTCAATAAACTTGACATCGAGGATAGGTTCCGTGAGGACCTGTCTGTGCATCTTGGGCCCAAAGAAGGCTCCGTTGGTTTAGGGAGTTACCTCAGGAGTCGAAAAAAGAAGAAAGGGAGATTGTAGGGGAACTTTGTCTCGTTAGATTACCGGAAGTGGTGGAACCACTGCGTATAGGCCCACTGGGATAGTGTTGACAGTCAATAGAAGGTCGAGCTGTGTTCCTGCGGGAAGGCCGGTGCACGTGATTGTCATTACAGATCCGCTAACAGTGACGGTGCAGGTACCGACCGCAGTATGTCCGCTTCCGTCACCGAAGGGTAGTGTTACCGTTCCGCCAGGAGGTTCTGTGTACGTCTGCGCTGTGACAGCCGGGGCCGCCCCGTTGAGGACCGCTACTTTGCCGACCCACGTAGTTGGCGTGGTCTCGTGTCCACCGAGATAGTACACGTTCGCTGGACGGAATGGGTCCGTTACTGGGTTGAGCTGTGTCAAACCCGCTGGTGGTGTAGCTGTATGCGCTGTTGTGGGCGTGCCTAGGAAGGGAGAGGTAAGTCCCTCGTCGAAGTAGCTCGCTATTGTCGCAATGTCGCCAATGTCCACGAGGCCTGTGTTGGTGGCGTTGTATATGGGACTGGCGAAGTAGGGATCTGCAGTGCCAAAAGCTGCTGCGGCCGCTGCTATGCTGAGAATGTTTACTTTGCCTTGCTTGTTAGCATCTGCCCATTCTAGGGCTTGCAGGTTGCCCGTGGCTATTCCGTGTTCCGGAATTCCTTCGTTGGCGCAGCATCTCATGTACGCAAGGTTTCTGTTGAGGAGGATTCTTGCTCCTCCGGCTAGTGCTTGTCCGCCTGCGCTGCCGTCAGCGTTCTGAGTGCAAGACGCTTGTCCACTGATAGTGGAGACGCCGACTGATGTGTTGCATACCCAAGGACCACTACCAACCATATCGCCCGCTGCAACAGGATCCAGAGTCGTGCTGGCCAAGTTCGCTGGTGTAACACAAGCATCGCCTGCACTCACACCACCGCATATTGGTGCCCAGACATGCTCTGGCAGGATGAATAGTGCACCGATGTTCAGCTCGTTGAACGGGCTATTGCCCGTCAAGACAACTGAGACAACCCTGTTGGTGACTGCTGTGCAACTGACAACGTTAGCAACGCTCGGGAAAGAGTTCGCGGATGGTGCCTGCTTGTCGCTGAGAATGCTGAAACAGACATCGTGCGCAGTGACCGCTACACCGTCATGGAAGAAGATGTCGCCGCGAAGGTTCCAGGTCTGGGTGGAAAGATTCGTGTTGCCGTCGAAGCTGGTCGAGTGGCTGGTAGTCATCCAGTCGATGCAGTGAGCTGAGCCGCCTGGCTGGGTCTGACATAGACCCGCACTGTTCGGGTCGACAGCAAGCATCGAGTCATAGATCTGGATCAGAGGCTCAAATTCCCATGCAGTCGTCGCGGTGTACGGGTTCATGTGAGTCGTGGTCTGAGCCATCGACCGCCTGATCGTGAGTGGATCGCCATTGGGGCAATTGTAGAGCGGGTTGCTTGCCGAGTATCCTGGAGTTGGTTGCATGTTCAGTAGGAAGCCAGAGGCTGCTTCGAAACCGTGTCCCTGCACTGAGACAAGACTGCTGCCTGTTGTAGGCTGCTGACTCCAGCAGTTAAGGCCAACGAACTGGTTTATGCCAGCGAAAATCGCGTCAGTCATACCCCGCGTAGCGCCTAGAAGTGCGGCCTGCTGGAAGCCTGGGAACGTGACACCTGCCACGTTCTCGCCCGCATTAGCCTGCGTGTCATATGCCGGGTCGCAGTAGATTGGATAGTTGTTGGGGAATGTCGACTTTGAACCGTCACCGCACAAGGTGCTGGCGAACTGGCTATGGTACAATGCAAACAGGTGATCGGGTGTCGAGCCTAGAGTGAAAGCTCCAGTGTAAATGTTCCAGTCAGCAACAGTCGCAACCGAGAAAACGATGCTAGCAATCTGGCCAATAGTCCAGTAGGATGGTGAAGTGTTGATTCCATAGTTCATAGTACCACCGGTGTTAGTGACAGTGGTGCCTGAAACCGTTACGCTGCCGTAAAGATAGTTGATCGAGTCAGCGATCTCGGTTCCGTAGGGTTTTCTCTTCGGATCAGTGCGGATGTAGATGAGCGCCGTGAGACCGTTGTTGTTGAGATGACCTACACCGTTCGCAACGTTCTGGCACTGCTGCGCAAACGACCCAGTCCCAGCGCCAGTTGTGGTGAAGCCTGCCTCCAATAGATAGACGCAGGCGGCTGCTAGGTCAAGACTACTCGCGTAGCCCGGGTAGGTGAAAGCGGACTGGCTGGGGAAACAGGTGACACCGATAGAAGCTTGTGTGCAACTAGCAGCACCCACGACAGGGCTGGACTTTAGAAGGTACAGCGCGGCCGGTGCGCAAGTTGTTCCGAAAAGCGCTATGAGAGCTGCAATGTTCGCGTCGCTACACTCAGCATTGAGAGTTGCAAGGTCAACCGAGGAGGAATGGGCAATTCCGGTGCCTTCAGCCTCGCAAGCGTCTGTTGTGGTTGAGATCGAACCCATTAGGTTCTGGGCAGATGGAGCCTGAACATCCAGGCACTTGGCTACAGTGACACCGGCAGCGGTTGTGAGATACGATCCCGTCAGGAACTGTGGCTTGTTAACCAGGTGAGCGATAGCTCTTGCCATGGCAATGCCCGCTGTGGAGGGCTTCAGTGTGCTGCCGCTGTTGTAGTTGACGCTGAGAGTAGCAGTACAAGTGTTGGTGGCTGGACAGACCGGCTGGGTTCCACCTGAGGTAAACATTGTTACAGCACCGCTGTAGATCGTGGTCCCAATCGAGTATGATACTGGGACCGATGAGAGAACTGACAGCGTATAGGTTCCGGAAGGACCGGAAGCAGTAGCAGTAGGAAGAGTCTGACCGGAGATCGTAGCGGTAACTAGGTTGTTAACGTCAGTGATAGTGGCGCCTCCTTCCTCAATGTTCTTGAGGTTGACGATCAGCTGGAACGAGCCCGCTGGCTGGTTTGCAACTAGGCTGTTGATGACGAGGGTTGGTGTGCCAGTAGTCCTAGCTGTCTGCCAAGCAACGCCGAGGAACGGGTCCTGGTGGTTATAGTCCACCTGGTCGATCCCGAACTCTCCCTGACCAGTGGTCACGAAGAAGTCTGGGTTGCCGATAAAGTTCCCTAGGTCCCCGGGCTGAACAGGCCAATCAGTAATGTCAATGCCTCCAGCCTGGAAATCAGTGAACATAGCAGTGAAATCGTTATAGACCTTGTAGAGCAACTGATCAGCGCTTGGTCCATACGCCGACCAGTAGTTGTTACCGTTCGAGAGAACCGCGTGAACTCTTGGTAGTGTTGCTGGTAATACCATCATTGCTGTAAGAGATAGAAGTAAAGTTACAGTAAGTGTTTTCATTCGCAATATTCTTCGAAACCAAGATCCGAGTCTCCGAGTTCTTAAGATTATCCCTCACGAGGGTGGCTGGGGATACCCAGAGGTGGACTGGGGAAGCCTGTGGGCTAATCGGAAGCGGAAGCACGACGACGCCTTCTCAAGAGAACGGTGACTGCGGCAAGGACAGCAACCACTCCCACTGCGACTCCAGCGATCAGCAACAGACTAGAGGAAGAAATTGGCGCTCCTTGCATGTTGAGGACGGTCGTTTTCAGGTTGTTGCTAGGGAGGTTATCAATTCCCTTGGTATTGTTCAGGGAGGAAAGTACGGTAACCGTTGCCGTGAGCGTGTAAAAGCCCCCTGGTGTAAAACCAGATGTGTCTAGGGTCATGCTGAAACTAGAAGTGGTTCCGATCGTAATACTTTGATTGGATACTGTTCCAAAAATTGTAGCCGGGGTACCATATGAGAGGGTTAGGTTAAAATTCTCCGGGAAGGTTCCGTTGTTGAAAACATCGGTATTGACGGTGACCTTGTCGCCAACATTGGCCGGGTTGGGTTTTACACTTAGGGTCTGAGCGATTAGGTCGTGGAACGGATTTTGAGTCACAGTGAACAATTCGGTCTTCATTCCCTCGAAGTGATTATCAGCCTCGACCACTGTTAACCGGATGGAAAAGTTTCCGAAAACAGAACCCAGCTTGAGACTGTCAACGGGTGTCCCAGTCGTCCCGGATTGAGACGACGCGCCCCCGAAATCCCAGATGTAACTGCCTATCCCATTGTTAGGGGACCCGGGCGCAACGTCAGGGTCATAGCTAGTATTCGCGTAGAATGTAACCTGTTTTCCAGGCTTCGGCGATGCAGGTGACCAGCTGAAACTGGCCACGGGGCCCAGCTTCACAGGTTCGTTCTTAAAATATCCATCAGCCGTGGTCGGAGCCAAGCCCTTGCCAGCAGACGTCGTCAGTTCTGTAAAGCTCTGCGCGAAGCCTGACGGCACAAATCCTGCCGCCAAGGTGAGGGGGCTCACCCCTACGGCGGTGATGTTGAAGTTGATGTTTACCAGGGCCCCGTTCGTGCTCGTATTGCTACAGGCGAGACAGACTGATGCCAAATGCACGATTCCCGCAGGTTTGAGGCTGCCTGTCACTAGTTGTTCTGGATTAGGGGAGAAGATTGTGTTTGTAATTATATCAAAACTTGTGGCGTTGAGGAACGCGGGGTCGTAATAGAGAAAGAACTCATAACCGTTTATGCTTCCGACCGCCGCGTTGGTGACGTTGATCTGGACGGTAATGATCGTTTTAACGGTCAGAGAGCCGCACGCGCTGTTGGTCGTTGTAATGTTGAATGACTGACAGTCATTGCTCCAGACCCCAACCGTAGGAGGGCGAGTCAACCCTGCAACGTGCGGTACAGAAATTCCGAGTCCCATTAGAAGCGATAGCGTAACTAGAGCGAGGGACGAGATTCTTCGGGATCGCTTGTCCATTGTAGCTGCGTCCTGTAGCAAGGATTTTTGCCTGCGGGTCTTAAAAGCTTATGCGCAACTTGATATGCGATTTTTCACTCTTATCCCAAAAACTCATTTGAATCCTATCGATATAATCGGTGTGGCTAAGGTGCGTCGAGAAAAACTTGGGTGCCGATGATCACTTGCTAAATATGATCTTGTCGCCACATTGATGGATGCAGGAAAAAAATGATGATCGGAAATTGGCGTTGTCGACTCTGTCAGACGAACTGTCGCCGTTTAATGGGGTTTACGCGCAGTCTCCGAAGTAGAAGGCGAGAAGCGCGGCGTCCAAGATGCTGATCACGCCATCATGGTTTATGTCGGCTTTGGGATTCCACAGCGAAGATGGAGGAGGACCCGCAGACGAGCCATAAGAGAAGGCGAGAAGCGCGGCGTCGAGGATGTTGACACAACCATTGAAGTCCACATCTCCAGGCGGTGACACTCGTTCGATTCCGCCTGACCAATTGTAATCTACCTTGAAAATATTCGAGTCTTCGCCTGCGATAGGCTGGAGGTTGGCACTGATCGTGTATCTTCCCCAGAAGCCCAAGGAGCTCTGCCAGGTGAACTGGACCAGTTTCGTCTGGTTTACGCCCAAGTTGATCACAGGTATGGTAGAAAGCACTGTGCTGTTGAGCATGATGGTAAGAGTAGTGTTCTGAGAATAGTCGCCGAAGTTCCTCACCGCGACAGTCACGTTGGCGGAACCACTGTTATCCCACTGAGGTCCAGAACGGACTAGCGTTGGGTAGGCGGCCAGGGACGTGATGCCGACATCGTGAACGTTGGTAACTTGGTCTGACGTGGTGTACCATAGTTGCGTGCTCAGGGAGCCTTGGTTCTGCCAGAAAAGCCAGATTCGTTTATCGGCCATCTGGGCGGCAACAGGGAACCGTTCGTCGGCCGAGGTCGCAGCGGCAGGGATAGCCGTCTTGGCCGTCCAGGTTGCGCCGTTGTTTGAAGAACTCTGGAAGTAAATGTCGTTGAGACAGTTGCTACCGGCGCATCTCTCCCAGAACGCCATGACTGTACCGTTTCGGGCTTGCAGGATTGCCGGATGATCATCGTCAGCACTTGTGTCCGAGCAACACAGATCAATCCTTGAGGACCAGGAACTTGCAGCGATGCCCGAAGAGGGCAAATTATAGACGGTGCCGTCCGTGGTCGTGTAAAAGATGTCGAAGGTCCCGTCTCCCGTCTCGTTTGAAGTCCACGCGATCCATATTCTACCATCCTTGGTCTGGATTATTGATGGAGTGGTTTCCACTTGGTGCCTACCACCGATCACTATGTTTGATGCTTGTGGAAGGGGAAAGTCGGCTGACCAAGTGGTCCCATTGAAGTACTTGTAGTAAATGTCGCTGTAGAAGACGATCACGCCCGTGGGTGTGGTTGTCTGATTCTCGCGCGCCCAGGCGACCCATATTCTTCCGTTCCTATCTTGAACGATCGAGGCTTGGGAATCGTTGAGGGCGCTGCTGGTGAGCCTGACGGGGTTCGTGGTGGCCTTTGGAACGGTGGTGTTGCCTGAGTAGAGCCGGTAGAAGAGCTGGTATCGGTTGCTTCCAGTTCTGTTGGAGGACCATGATATTATCATCGATCCGTTGGAAAGATGTGCGACGAAGGGTGTGGCATCGTCATCGTTCGGGTCGACGGTTACTCGTTGGGGGTTGCCCCAGGACAAGCCGTTGAAGGTCTTAAAGAAGATGTCAGGGTTTGCAAGCGATCCTATGCTTTTGTTGGCGTAAGCTAGCCAGACTCTTCCCCGAGCGTCGGATGCGGCCGAGGGCCAGATCGGAAGATTACCCGTTCCTGTTGGGACTTGTGTCCCAGTGGAGAAACTGGTGGCTTCGGCCTGTATTGGGCCAAAGCTCGAGGCCGTTGCCATGAGGGCGAGGAGGATTAGGAGAGCTTCGGATATCTTGCGCCTGATCTTTGAACTCAAAGAACTACACCAATGACCATTGACGATAGATTAGCATCGTGCGGAATAAAAAAGGAAGGGGAGGGTAGTAGGCTGCGGACTGTCAGTGCGAGTGGACTTGGAAGGTCTGCCCAGTTAACGTTTCGAAGGGTACGATAGCATTGGGGGCTGAGCCGCGCCATAGCGTTCCGAACACGGAGTAGGTTCCTACCTGGGTTCCGAACGAGAAGCTGGCTGAAACGGTTACTATGTTTCCTGGGTTGAGGAAGACCTCATTGGACTGGATTGTTACGTCTTTGCCGCTGGGTGTGATGACATCAAAGACCACGTACGCAAAGCCTGACAGTAACTCGCCGTTGGGGAGTCTGAGGATGCTCGACAAGGTCACCGATGTGAATCCTTGAGAAAGCTTCGGTTGGCGTGGGGTTTCTGTGATGTTGTAGCTGGAGTGGAAGGTTATGTTGGGTTCTGCGAAGAAGTTCCCGTCGGTAGAGGAGTGTGGGACAGCTACTATGTTGCCGTTCATGTCGATCTGTGCCAGTGCAGAGCAGGCACATTCGCTGTCAGTGGTGACGTGGAAGACTGAGTTGGCTCTCGAAGCAACAGTGAAGGTGGCGACGAATACGGGTACTGGACCAGTGCTGAAATCGTCAATGTTGACGTTGCAACCGCTGAAGGTTGTCACTGCCGATCTTATGAGTCCGACGGCGTCTGAAGCGCTGTGAATGAGCACGAGGGTGTTGCAGCCCGATCCGGCGAAGGGCCCGGAAAAGTCGACACTTGAGGCTTGGACGGCGGCTCCGTTGTAGTGCAGCGAAACGTCGTAAGCGACTAGACTGGCTACGTTGTCGACGTCGACTTCGACGGTGAAGACGTCTCCAGGGTTGCCTACGGTGAAGGATGGGTTTACGACGAGGGACGCTTGAGTGGTGGCGTGTACGCGGGGAAGTGCTGAGATTGGGAGTAGAGTGAGCAGTGTTATTGCGATTGTTATTGAAGATAGGGACGCTTCCTGTATCTATAGAAACCTGTGGTTATATCCAGCCTACCACGCGCGTACGCAGATTCCATTCTCGGGACTAGCTTTGGCTGGGCGAGACCCGTGGACTGGGTGCGAGTTTTGTCCGCCTGCGCTTCGTGTAGACAAATGCGCCAACTGCGGCGACGATGATGGCAGCGATCACGCCCAGAATCAAGGGAGAGGACAGGACGGATAAGATAGAGGAACCTCCTTCCATGGGAGCCACGGATAGAATCTTCGAGACGGTACGGCTCTGACCAGAGCTGTCAGTTATCGTCAATGTTACGTTGAAGTCTCCTGAAGTCTGATACGTATGATTGGCAGTGGCTCCGGTGGAGCTGACCCCGTCGCCAAACTTCCAGCTGTAAGTGTACGGCTGCAGTCCGCCAGAGGCTGCAGCTGTAAAGGCGCCTGCTTGGCCCACTGTGATGGACCCTGGGCTAAACGAAATGCCACAGGCGCCCAAGACTGGGCAGAGCAATGAGATGATTGTCGATGTCGAGAATGCCGTACCTTCAATCATGCTGACCGCTGGCGGATTCTTCGTCTCTATTGCTTCAACTCTAGCGCTGAACGTGCCGGGTGACGTGTAGTTCCAAGGTTGCAGGACGCTGAGTCCACTAACAACGGTTGCCCCGGTTGAGCCGTCACCGAAATCGAACGAGTAACGGAAGTCCACGGATCTGAAGGTCTTCGGGTAGTATGGATCGTATATGACTGTGGCATTGAAAGTCACTCCATTGTACACTACAGGATTAGTAGCCGGTTGGGTCAATGTTACAGTGAAAGCCAGGGGAGAACCAGTAACATTCGCCGACCCAGCGCTTGCGGTGTTCAAGACATGGCCTAATTGCGTCTCAGTATTGGAAGCATCCTGAATATGGAAAGTATTGTTGTAGAATCCCCCGAAATTGTAGGTTATTCCTGCAAAAGTGACCGTCTGGTTCACGGACGATAATTGCGTGAAGGTACCCGTGGTGGGAACTGAACAGACCGCCTTATTGGTCGAGCTTCCAGGGCAGAACGTCCAGTGTCCAGAATAGCCAGCTGTCGAAGTTACCAAGCCGCCTAGCCACTCGGCTGTCCAGGACCCACCAGCAACCCCTACGGAAGGGTTAGTTGTGCTGTGAACAGCTACAGCGAGCGGTAATTGCCTAGTGAGGTATGCGTGATGGTTGGCAGCGTCTGTGACGTTAAGAGTTACTCGGTTAATAACAGGAGGCGGCGCGGTAACAGTTACCGATTGTCCGGTAGCATCTATCTTTGAACCATATGTCGGAGAATCATTACTGCTAAAGTCCCAATTGTAGATAAACGCACCGGTGCAGCCTGGGCAGAAAGCGTTTGCGGCGGAGAAGGTTAGAGGCTGACCAGGAACCTCGGGGCTAGGTGTGAAAGTAAAGTTATCCTGAAAACCAAGAGTGGCCGTATTCAGAATATCATAGATGCTGTGAGTGTCGAGACTATTGAGAGATTGGACTGTGTAAGGAATCTGGGAAGGGTTGAGAAGGAGATCGTTGAAAATGCTGATTCCACTGTTCCCCGAACCCACTATGTCGAACCTGACCCGGAAAAGTTCAACGCTGCCCGACTGCGGATCGTTGACCAGGGCTTGATCGACGCGGACAGTTCCAGCGTTGTTGTCAATAGTCTTGATGAATGAAAAGAGAAACGCACCTGGAGGCAGTCCAGTTCCTGACCAGGGTAGGCCTGACTGGTCGATTGTAACGGCGTTAAGCTCCCTGGTATCGTATTTGAGGCTAACATCGAAAGCGCTGATGCTCGTGACGGGGTTCAATGCGGCCACGACGTCAATGGTGATGCCGCCGCCATCGCCAGAGGCTACGACTGCGGTGGGGTTATCAGAGACAAGCGGGTGCAACGCGCCATCCGTGTCGGCCAGATAGGTCGCCTGGCAGCTCGTGTCGAGGGTTCCGTCAAAGTCAGAAGTCGTGTAAGGGGCTGACGTGGTTATAGAGGACGGAAACGTGACGCCTTCGGCACTGGATCCATATGCGCAGTCTATACCTAAGACACCGATCGGATAGACCTGAATAGTCGCAGACGACGAGGCTGTGACGCCATCGACATCAGTAGCGACGACGCTGACGGTGAAACTGCCAGCAGAACTGTAAGTAGTGGAGAAACTACTCTCGGTGCCAGATGATGGATTGCCCCCGGTAGCAGTCCAGCTGAAGGTGTATGGCAGAGTGCCGCCAGTCGTAACACCATTGAAAGTCGCAGGAGAGCCTACCGTGATCCCCGATGGGCCTGTAATTTTCACGGTTGCGGGCTGAGCAGTGATGGTGATCGTCAGGGACGCCGTGTTGGTTGCGCCTGTGGCGTCAGTGACTGTAGCAAGGACAGTGTATGTTCCTCTCACACCGTATGTGACATTTAGAGTGGATGCGACACCAGATGTTGGTTGACCGCCAGTTGCTGTCCAGTTGAAGGCGTAAGGTGATGTTCCTCCAGAAGCGGTCGCCGTGAAGTTCGCCAAGATGTCGACCTTCGTAGCGGTCGTACCGACGACGGTTACAGTTAGAGGGTTCACGGCCATGCCCACAAACGTGCGGCCGCCTGAAGTGAAGGACAACAGGAATATTATCGCTAAGGCGAACAATTGTGTCCGCACTAAATACCCATGTCTCAATACTTGCCGATCCTCAAACACATGTATTATCGAGCTCTTGAGAAATAAAGAGTTGCACGTTCGACGGACGCCTAATAATCCTTTGGGAATACAAGGCTTCTCGTGGGATGCGTTGGAGATCTGGGAGACCGAACGGAACTAGAAGTTAATCATTGATATGATCGAAAACGCTTACAGGGGACCTCAACGCATAGGGTGCTCAGGATGATTCGTGAAGAACAGACACATACGGACGGGACGCGTCCTGCTCTCAGTCCTTCTCGTCACGCTGGTTGCCACCTCTATCCTTCCTCACCCATTCCTGCAATGGGCCCGGGCCAATCCTGGGGTGCTCCCGGTCCCTTCCTCACAGTTTCCAACAATTCAGGCGGCCATCAACGCCGCCAATGTCGGAGACACGGTTCAAGTGGCTAGTGGAACGTATCCTGAGAATCTCGTGATCAGCAAGAGCATTAATCTGGTTGGGTTTTCTCGGAGCAATACTATCATAGACGCGTCCGGAACCGGCGCCGGAATCAATATCACAGCGGCTAGCGGGGTCTATGTTTCCGGCTTCACTGTCAGGAATACTGACGTTTACAACAGCGGCATTTTGATCAACTCTTCTACAAACATAACGATCTCAGGAAACTTTGTCCAGGCATCAACTCAGACGAATGGAGCATATCTCGTAGACTCGAACTCTTCTGTTGTGAAGAACAATATTTTCACCGGAAATCTTTACGGGGTGAGCATTCTAGGTGGTTTCGGTAATTTGATCCAGGGAAATAATTCCACTGGCAACAGGTCGGGCGACATCTACATTGCACAATCATCTGGCAACAAGGTAGCGGACAATGTTCTTCGGGCTTCGATCGATGGTTTGATGCTCTGGAACGGGGCGATCGGAAATGTTGTGGCGAGAAACCGGATAGCGAATAATACCTTTGACGGAATATTTCTATTGAACTCTCCCTCCGCGGGGAACCTGTTCATCGAGAACCGTATCGAGTTCAACAATGCGAACCCGGACGCGACAGGGGTGACCGTTCAGAACTCCACCCTGAACAGGTTCTATCACAATATCCTCCAAAACAATTCGATACAAATGTTCGGATCGTACAACTCGGACTTGACCTCGAATATGTGGGACAACGCCACGGGGTCAGGGCTGAAAAATGACCCGAAGATCATGTTTGTCGACACTAATGGTAACGGGCGGTGGGACTTCGACGAGAAAGTAGTCTATGACACGGACAATAATGGAAAGTATGATCTGGGCGACATCACGATTGCCGCGGTGAACGGAATACCTCCTGCAACAGGCACTATATTGACACTGGATCCAAATATCAAGTTCGCAGATACAAACAATGACAACACTTGGGAACGCGGCAAGCCGGTAGTTTACGATAACAATGGCAATGGTCTGTTCGACCCTGGCGAGCCAGCGATCGTAGCGGTCGGCGGAAACTTCTGGAACGGATACACGGGACTGGACAATGGAAGCAACGGGTTCACGAATAGCGGGATAGGAGACACGCTGATACCGACACCTTGCCCAACGGCCGGGCGACCATGCTCGGCGGGAAGCCCACCGGGAGTCGACTGGTACCCACTGATGACACCGTGGAAGATTTCAGGCCTCAACGCGACAGCGTCCGCTAGTCCACTAGGCGGGTACGCAGCGCTTCAGGTCTCATTCAGAGGCTCTGTAACCGGGGGATTGACGCCTTACGCTTACAGCTGGAGTTTCGGTGATAACACAACGAGCCAGCTGCAAAACGTGACGCACTCGTATCCGGCCAAGGGAACGTACATCGCTACTCTCATTGTGACGGATGCTTCGTCAGCCACCGGGTCCAATGAAGTCTCGATCACAGTACTGTCGCCCATAGGAAATCTAGCGCTACAGGTTCTGGACGAGAGCCTGAAACCGATACCGGGAGCGAACGTCACGCTGGTTACAACTTCGCCAGGCCAGAAACGGCTCTCAACGCTGACCAACAACCTGGGCTCGGCCGGGTTTACAGGATTAACGCCTGGAAGCTATCTTGTTCAGGCGTCCAATGCGGGGTACATGACGGCAAAGAAGAACGCGACCATTGTCCCGGGCCAGACTACGAGCGTGCAGATAGTTCTAACAAGGCTGCCGTGGGTGTGTAACTGCCCAGAACTCGAGTTTGGAGTCGTGTTTGCCTCTGCCGCCATAATAGGAGTAATTCTAGCTTTCATCTTTCTCAGGAAGCGAGGAAAACGATTGAGAAGCATCGCTCTCAATATCAAAACCGGTCCAGAGCGGATATAATCCCGATCGTTCTTTTAGCGGACACCTGGTCTCTTGCGGGCCCTGCCCAGGGCGCAAAGCTCTTATCCTGATAGAAAGTAGAATGTGGCTGGATTGAAGCCAGCAATTCTTCTAATTGCGCTATTAATAACTGGAACTGTAACAGTGAATTTTGGCCTGGAAAAAGTCAAGGCTAAGATCATTCCCGCCGCGGCGACAAGCCCTCAGAACTTCACGATCATAGCCAACATTGAGGGATGGAACGCCACTATCTCGGGATGCACCAGTGGTACGCCGACGTGCGAGCCGACGATCATAGAGTTCCGGGGTGTCACTTTTACCGCACTGGTCAAGTGGGGTGATTGCTGCACCCACGACTTTGCAATATACACCGCCGGATTCCCTGCTGGCAGCGTGAGCACCTTGAACCCGTGCAGCTCGTCCAATACTAACGGTTGCCTGGCAGCATCATCGAATGTTTTCTCGTCCTCTACCTCGCTCTCTTTCACGCCCGTCATTCCGAAAGACGACTTCTCCGGGGTGGGAGCTTTCGAGTACTATTGCCAGTTCCACCCGGGGAGCATGCATGGAAAGTTCAGCCTCTACAAGAGCCCTGACTTGAACAACGATGGAGCGGTCAACATTGTCGATGTGGCAACGGTAGCGTTCTCGTTCGGCTCCACGCCTACTAGTTCGAACTGGAACGCGGCGGCCGACCTGGACAACAACGGCGTGGTCAACATTCTAGACGTGGCCTTCGACGCGTTCTATTTCGGAAACAACATCTAGACCATAGAACCAAAAGATGGATGAATGCGGAGTTTCGAAAGGCTTCTTAGAGCGGCGGCCGCAAGAAGGGCTTTTTGCTTTCTCTAGTCTCCGCGAGACCCGTTTACGCGATGCGAGGTCGAGTCGCTAAGACCCCCCTGTTTCCAGAACACCCTCTGATTGGCAGTTATTATGGGCGAGACGGGCGGTTTAACGCGTGATCTCGGCTGGGATCGCCTAGGCGAAAAACGCGGTTATCCCAGTGAAACATCCGGCATTCTAGAACCGACCTCCCAGATTCGAGATCAGGGCTGATAATAAGCGATTTCATCTCTGGATCTCGGGCCAAGAAGGGCGGGGATCGAGAAAATCGACCGCCCCCGGGAGTAGGTATGAAAGAGAATGCTTAGAGATAGTTAGCGGCAAGAAGTGCTGCTGAGAAAAGAATGCTTGAAAAGAAAAAGTTGCCTGCAGAAAAGCCAATTGCAGAAGACCGATCGGCAATAGGGTCTTAGATTCTAGAATCGTCAACGGAGAGAAGTTTCTCGGAATAGAATGTCGTACCAGAAGTGGACTGTTCTCGGCGCAAGGCTGCTATCTTTCCAGAGAATTCTTCGGATTGGCTTTTTCGATCTATGTGGTCCTCATCGTCCACTGGTAATCGAGAGAGAAAAAAGAAGGGAGGTTGGGTTGGGGTTATGTTTTGAAGATGTGGCCGGAACCCGCGACGGGCGGGTCTACGAAGACCCAGTATGGAACGTTTAGCGCTACCGGTCCGCCTGTAAGCTGCACGTCACCGTAAAAAGCACCTGAAAGGCTTGGCGACAATGTCAGCGATATGTCAACGGTTGTAGTTCCACCGGCGATCAATGTCACGGATGTCGCTGAGGGAGAGACGGTTGGGCCCGTGACTGCAGGCACCACTGAGACAGTGTAGGTTACGGTTGAGGTGGAGACGGATGTTAGGGTGATGGTGAAGCTCCGCGTCTGGCTTGAAGCTTGCAGTTGGCCGAAGCTGAAGCTTGCTTGTCCATTGCCGAGCGATGAGGATGTTGGGCTGGTTTCAAGAGTAGCGCTGACTTGCGAGGCGGCGGCGAGATCTATTCTTCCCGCGCCCCTAACCATCGGGTTCAGGAGAGAGTTGCCAGTGCTGAAGCTCTTGACAGGTCGGTGGGCTGAGTTCACAAGAGCAGACTTGACTTGTTCTGGAGACCAGGTTGGGTGCAACTGTCTCAACAGTGCAGCGGATCCCGCAACGTGAGGCGTGGCCATGCTGGTTCCCTGGAAGAAAGCAAAGCAAGGCGGGCTGGCGCAGGCGAAGCTTGGAACTGACGAGTAGACGTTCACGCCTGGCGCGACTACGTCAGGCTTGATCTTGTCTTGTGGTTGTCCAATTCCAGCGCCTGGGCTCTGGAGCAGTGGTGGTCCTACAGACGAGAAGGAGGCGAGAATATCGGCTCCAGCTCCGTCGCTGAAGAATTCCTGTGGCATAGTGCCGTCAACTGTTACAAAGCTGGGCGCGATCGCGGCCATTGCATTACCGTTCGTAATGGACACCATGACAGCCGGGATGGTCGGGACGGGAGTTGTGCCGTCCTGTGCCATGGCAATTGGGTCGCCTTGTTGGCTGTTGATGACGATCACTCCGATTGCTCCTGCATTCTGGGCGTTCCGGACTTTTGTCGTGAAGGTGCATGTTCCCCTGCGGATCAATGCGATCGAGTTCGAAAGGTTCTGGCTAATCGCTGAGCAACCGTTAGATGGGGTGGTCAGAACGTAGTAGGCGGTAACAGCCGGGACGTAGCTTGCGAACTCCCCGACTGCCGCTCCGAACGTGCCGATACCCGTGACAGTTGTGGGTATTCCTATGAAGTGCGGATTGGTACTAGCGCCGACGGTTATGACCTTGTCAGCGATCCCGGGCGACTCGATTGTTCCTGCTCCGGGTCCGGCGTTGCCTGCGGCGATCGCTACAACAACTCCCGCGTCGGTCGCGGCGTTGACAGCGTTCACGAGCACATCATCAGGGTTAGCGGTTCCGCCGAGGCTGAGGTTGAGCACGTCCATTCCGTCAGCGACAGCTGCTTCAACGGCTTTGGATATGTCATGACTGGAGGCGCCGAGTACGTTGCCGGGGAATACGTTGTAGCTTCCTAGGAAGGCCTTAGGGGCGATGCCACTGAGGGTGCAACCCACAAAGGGAGCGCAGGTGTTAGCGACACCCGCGGCTATTCCGGAAACATGGGAACCATGGGCCTGCGCGGCGTGGCCGTCAAAGTTAGTGAGGGTCTCGAAGACCTTCGCCACGATGACCTTGTTGCTGACGAACTTGCATTGAGTATCAGGAGTACCAACGGCAGAGTCGATGGCGTCACACTTGGGGAATCCTGCAGGTACCGTTAACGAGTTGTCCGTTAGGAAAGGATGGGTCTGGTCGATTCCAGTATCGATGATACCAATCTTCACCCCGGCACCAGCATTACCCTGGCCGCCTACTGCGGTCCAGAGTGTTTGAGCGCCGATCAAGGTCGGGGATCTGTTCATGTCCAAGTGGTAGAGGTAGTCGCCGGAAATGAAAGCTGCTCCAGGAGCGTTCAGAAGACCGTTCATCGCGTTCCCGTTCAGCTTGACAGCCAGGGCGTTCAAGACGATAGAATATTCGTCGACAACCTGGGCTGTCGGCATGTTATTGGTCAGCCATGCCTTGGCGGATGACCGCTCGTTTGCCAGATATGACGAGTAGGCCTGGGCGGCTGGAGAGTTCAGATTGAGCTTTTGTCCTAGCACTGGCATCGTTCTTGCGTAGCCCTGAAGATGACCGTCATAGCTTGCGAGTGGTTGGTCTTTGAGGGTGACGATGGCATAGCCAGTGAGAACCCCATCAGGTAACGGGGTGGAATCTGTACGGTTGTCAATAGCTACTGTTAGTGGTGCGAGAGACAGTATAGTAAGAAGTACGACGAGGAAAAGCATTCTTGTTTTCAAGGGATATTTCCGGACGCTACTACGGGGATAGGCGATTTTAACGCTTGTGGTAGCCTCCTCCTCAAAGCTCCACCCGGAGCATCATCCTGACATCGACGGATGTACCCGGATATTTCGGGAGGGGAATTGGCCTCCATCCTCGTCCACCTTTGTCACCAACTCTCGAGCAACCCATATAGCGCTCAGAGGCGAACTGCTCGCGGACACAACTCCGAAGTGACTTGACATCGTGAAGGCTGAAACCCCACCAGAACAAGATGCATGTCCAATCTGCGGAGCAGTAGTCAAGAAAGAGAATCTTAGAGCCCACTACGAGAAGGTTCACCCGAAACGGGCGGCCTCTCTTTCCAATAACAAGCAAATAGTGGCACAGCATAAGTGGGCACGAAACCGTCGGCGGAGGAGACTAATATTCTATGGACTAATAGTCACGTGCATAATTCTGGTCTCAACTGTTGCCGGCCTATTCATAAGCGAGAACACGGTCCGCCTTCACATCCAACCACAGCTCTCAATCTTGATACAAGGAGCGCCATCCACAGTTCCCTCAGGCATAGGCATCAACCAGAGTCTTTGGCAGTGGTTGGGAACCAGGTTCCCCAGGGATATTCTTCTTGCATCGTTGTCAACGGGCAGACATTTCCCGCCACCAGCGACGTGATACTGGCCAACAACGAAAAAATCACCGCTGAGATAATCCAGGGAAGCTGCTCCTACCTGAGCTAGACACGGGCAGGGTCTTCTAGACGATCGACGCAATCAGGGAATTGTTCTACGCAAGTCAGGAAAGAGGGAACGGCGACGAGAGCTTCAGTGAACGAAGTCAGGCCCGGCGCACTTCACCGCGACGGGCGAGAGATCAGCCTTCTCGAGAACTCGCCGATTGCTCGGATAGTATGGGACGCCTAGGACTTAGTCATCGTCTTCCGTGGTTTGCGCGACTGTGACCCGGATACTTGCGGAGACTCTGTCCGACGTGCTGGATCCCACAATAGTCACCTTGGCTCTGAAACCTCCTGGATTGTCAAAGTCGTGAGTTGCCGAGCAGCTGCCCGAGTTGACTGTGACACTTCAGAACAAGGGCGGGAACCGAGAAGGTGTACGTTAGACTAGCACCAGGGGAGATCGAGCGGACTTTGGTAACGTGAAGCAGCGTAGCACTTCCTTGTGTCACGGTGACATTCTTGACCAGATCAAACTGGTTCGTCTGTGGGTTGACGAAACTAACATTGTTCTGGCCTCCGAGTATGACGAAAGCTGTAATGTCGAGGGGCCCAAAGCTGGTGAAGTTGACCGTCCCAGGAGTGACATCAACGACGTGTTGACCGTTTACGAAAACCTGCAGCATCCCTGCGCCTCTCGCAAAGCTCTGAGGAGCTTGCGCCTGGAAGAACAATATGACCGGCGTTACCGTGATTGTGGTTACGGTCTCTGACGCTGTGGCCGACCCGGTTGAACCGCTATTGTCTGTCGCTGTTACCGTGATCGTGAAGGTGCCTGTGACATTGTAGATGTGAGTATCACTTGTCGCAGTGCCGGCGAGAGAATCAGGTGTGCTGCTGTCGCCCCAGTTGACACTGAAGGAGGAGATGGTTCCGTCTGGATCGGTGGCAGAGAAGGTTACTGTAACAACGTTCCCCTTCTGGGCAGGATTCGGCGAGACGTTGGAGATCGTTACAACTGGAGGCCTGTCGTTTATTGTCTCCAGTGTAGTGCCCGAGCCGGGTCCCGCGCTGTTTGTCGCGGTCACGGTGATCGTAAAGTTCTCTGCTTTAGCGTTGCCGGTTGAGGCGTAGATGTGGGTGTCCGATGTTGCTGTTCCTGATAACGTGTCGGGTGTTGTGCCATCTCCCCAGCTGACCATTATTCCTGAAATTGTAGCAGGGCTGGACGCGGTGAATGTCACGGTCACCATCTGGCCAGTATTGGCTGGGTTAGGTGTTGGACTGTTCACGGTGACGACTGGGATGCTGACGGGTGCCTGAACGGTAAGTGAGAGAGTGGTGGAGTGGCTTGCTCCCCCGCCGGAAGCATCGATACTGACACTTGTTGTCCCGAGAGTCGCCGAAGCGGTGGCGGAGAAGGAGACCGTTACAGTGCATGTTGGGCTACACGGATTATTGGTGAATGTTGCAGTGACACCTGCTGGTAGGCTGGAAGCAGAAAATGTAATGGTAGCTGTCGTTCCACTGACCAGTGTTGCGTCTATCGACGATGACGGACTCGTCGATCCTTGGATCACGGTTAGGCTGCTCGGGAATGGTGTTGAGAGGCTGAAATCGAAAGCGGCCGGGGCGGAGACCGTAAGGGAAAGACTTGTCGAATGACTTGCTCCACCTCCTGTGGCGTCTATTGACACTGTCGCTGTGCCAATCACAGCGCTGGTGGTTGCAGAGAACGAAACTGTGACGGTGCACGTTGGGCTGCACGGATTATTGGTGAATGCTGCGGTCACACCTGAGGGAAGTGCGGATGCCGAGAAGGCTACTGGAGCGGTCGTGCCGCTGACGAGGGTCACATCGATCGACGATGAGAGACTTGTAGAACCCTGGATAACGGTTAGACTGTTGGGGGATGGAGTGGAGAGAGTGAAGTCGAACGGTGCTGGTGCAACGGTCAAGGATAATGAGGTGGAATGGCTTGCTCCTCCACCTGTGGCGTCTATCGAGACCGTGACTGTTCCTAAGGTTGCCGTAGCCGTCGCCGAAAATGAGACGGTCACGGTGCATGTCGGATTGCAGGGATTGTTTGAGAAGATCGCGGTGACGCCTGTTGGAAGGCCCGAGGCGGAGAAGGTAACAGCGGTCGTCGTCCCGCTAACCAGTGTTGCGTCTACGGAAGATGAGGGACTTGAGGAACCTTGAACAACGGTCAGGGTACTGGGTGAAGGACTAGACAGGGCAAAGTCGAACCCGGGCGCCGAAACCGTCAGTGATAGAGTCGTTGAATGAGCTGCTCCACCGCCCGAAGCGTCGATTGAAACGGTAGCAGTTCCTATCGCAGCAGCTGCAGTTGCTGAGAAGGATACAGTGACAGTGCAGGTTGGGCTACACGGGTTGTTGGTGAAGGTCGCAGTGACACCGGTAGGCAGACCAGACGCGGAGAATGTAACAGCGGCAGTTGTTCCGCTTACAAGAGTCGCGTCAACCGATGATGATGAGCTAGTGGAACCCTGGACAACACTCAAACTGTTAGGCGACGGGGTTGACAGGCTAAAGTCGAAGGCGGGGGCCGCGACCGTCAACGAGAGTGATGTAGAGTGACTTGCCCCTACTCCGGCAGCATCGATGCTCACAGTCGCTGCACCGAGAGTTGCAGTCGCGCTCGCAGAAAATGATACGGTGACAGTGCATGTGGGACTGCATGGGTTATTCGTGAAAGTCGCCGTTACACCGGTTGGAAGGCCGGAAGCGGAGAACATGACGGGAGTAGTCGACCCGCTTACCAGCGTTGCATCAATCGATGATGATGCACTCGATGATCCTTGGACCACTGTCAAACTGGTTGGCGACGGTGTTGAAACGCTGAAGTCGAACGGGGGAGCGGCTACTGTCAGAGAGAGAGATGTCGTTGGGCTAATTCCACCGCCTGTTGCTGTGATCGTCACGGTAACGGTTCCGAGAGTCGCCGTGGCTGTCGCGGAGAACGAAACAGTCACGGTGCAGGTTGGGCTGCACGGATTATTGGTGAAGGTCGCAGTCACGCCAGATGGAAGTCCTGACGCAGAGAAAGTTACCTGTTGAGTTGTGCCCGAGACAAGTGTCGCGTCTATCGAAGACGAGGGACTCGTTGAACCTTGAACAACAGTCAGGCTGCTGGGCGAGGGTGTGGAGAGACTGAAGCTGAAGGCTGGTGGTGCGACGGTCAGGGATAGACTGGTCGAGTGGCTTGCTCCGCCGCCTGAAACGTTGATTGTAACCGTGGAGGTGCCTATGGTAGCGGTCGAGGTGGCGGAGAACGAGACGGTTACAGTACAAGTTGGACTGCAAGGATTGTTAGTGAATGTAGCAGTCACTCCTGTGGGTAGGCCTGATACGGAGAAAGTGACCGCTGCGGTCGTGCCACTTACAAGGGTCGCATCAATCGATGACGAGGGGCTGGTCGAGCCCTGGACTACTGTCAAACTGTTCGGTGAAGGTGTGGAAAGGCTGAAATCGAATGCAGGCGCTGCAACAGTCAACGACAACGAAGTCGAATGACTCGCCCCGCCACCTGATGCACCAATCGACACCGTGACAGTTCCCAAGGCTGCTGTTGACGTTGCAGAGAATGATACCGTTACGGTGCATGTCGGACTGCATGGGTTATTGGTGAATGTAGCGGTAACGCCGGTAGGCAGGCCGGACGCGGAGAATGTGACAGAGGCTGTTGTTCCGCTGACCAGAGTCGCGACAATTGATGATGATGAGGACGTGGAACCTTGAACAACGCTCAAACTGTTTGGCGATGGGGTTGACAGGCTGAAGTCGAAGGCGGGAGCTGCAACCGTTAACGAGAGGGTGGTGGAGTGGCTTGCGCCTCCGCCGCTAGCACTTATCGTTACCATGCTCGTTCCAAGTGCAGCTGTCGCGGTAGCAGAGAACGAGACTGTAACGGTACAGGTGGGACTGCACGGATTATTGGTGAAAGTTGCGGTGACACCGGTTGGAAGGGCTGTCGCGGAGAAAGTGACAGATTGAGTCGTACCAGATACTAGCGTTGCATCGATGGATGACGAGGGACTTGAGGAACCTTGAACGACAGTCAAGCTGTTTGGCGAAGGAGTGGATAGCGAAAAGTCGAAAGCTGGAGCATTTACCGTCAATGAGAGACTTGTAGAATGGCTTGCACTTCCACCTGCAGCGTTAATCGTCACTGTGGCAGTACCGAGGGTTGCAGTTGCGGTAGCCGAGAAGGACACGGTTACCGTGCAGGTTGGACTGCACGGGTTATTTGCGAAGGTCGCAGTGACACCTGTGGGCAGCCCGGAGGCTGAAAACGTGATCGGTGCTGTAGTGCCGCTGACTAGGGTGGCGGTGATTGAGGAAGATGAACTGGTTGAACCTTGAACCACTGTCAAACTGCTGGGTGAAGGCGTTGAGAGGCTGAAGTCGAAAGCGGGTGCAGAAACGGTCAGCGAAAGTGTCTGAGAGTGAGTCGCCCCACCGCCGATACCGGTAACGGTGACAGTAGTTGTTCCCAGGGTGGCGGTGGAAGTTGCTGAGAATGAAACGGTGATGGTGCATATCGGGCTGCACGGGTTATTCGTGAAAGTAGCAGTCACGCCAGTTGGAAGTGCGGAAGTGGAGAAGGTAATCGGTGTCGTTGTCCCGCTGGTTAGAGTTGCAGTAATCGATGATGTGGGGCTTGTCGCACCCTGAACCACGGTCAAACTACCGGGCGAAGGAGCAGACAGACTGAAATCAAAACCTCCAACCACCGTGACGGAGGTGGACCCTGTTTCCTGTATCTTGCTGACTGCCGCCAGGCCTGTTTCCTGAGCCGTAACCAAGACGGTGAAGGATGCTGGACTATTGAAAGTGTGGCTGGTAGTAACGCTAGTTCCTCCACTGACCATTGCGGGTGCTGAGCCGTCGCCGAAGTCAAACTTGTAGTTGAAAGCTGTGGATTGGAAGCCCGCGGGATAGGTGCCAGCGTAGGCTACAGCAGCAGTGAATGTGACCGATTGGCCAACGGTAGGCGAGGTCGGGTTCGGAGTAACCGTAACAGTATAGGCCTGGGGTGTGCCGCCCACATTGGTTAGGAATATCGCGGTCAAAGTGTCCGCCGTGAACCCTAACTGTTGCTCGGTGCCTGCGGCAGAATGTATCTGAACGGTATCATTGTAGATGCCGGCAAAATGGTAGGTTTCAGACGCAACATTAGCTATCTGAGTAATCGCCGCAGGGGCTTGGGTAATTGCGGGCACTGGGGATGAGCACACGGTTGTCGTGAGAGCGCTACCCGGACAGAACCTCCAGCTACCAGCATAGCCAACCGTCCCAGTTACTACGCCGCCGAGCCACTTGGCGGTGAAACCGCCCGCTGGACCCGCGGTACCTGCGGTCAAGGAAGATGTTGAAGGGCTCTCGACCAGGGCCAAGGGGAGAATTCTTGTAAGAGCGAAACTGTGAGCAGCTGCATCAGTAACGGTCAGAGTTACCCGATTAATCACGGGGGGAGGCGCGGTGACGGTTACCGACTGTCCCGTTGCAGAGATCTTCGGAACATAAGTTGGATCATCACTGCTGCTAAAGTCCCAGTTATACGTAAAAGGACCGGTACAGGGAAGGATACATGAAGCCGGTGCTGCAGAGAAGGTCATAGGAGAACCGGGGACCTCAGGGTTGGGCGAGAAAGTCCAGTTGTCAACAAAGCCCAAGGTGGCAGCATTGAGCGTGTCATAGATGATCTGAGTATCCAAAGTGGTAAGAGACTGCGTCGTGTGGGAAATACTAGCGGGACTGGTCAAAACATCGTTGAAGATACAGATGGCCGCAGCAGGATTGGGCGCTCCTGCAGGACAAGGAAGCGGAGCAACCGCAGAACCCACGATGTCGAATCTTACACGGAAAAGCTCGACAGTACCTGACTGAGGACCACCAACAACGACCTGAGCCATACGGATCGTGCCGGCGGTGTTATCGATCGGATTCGGATTAAGCGTCAGAACGAAAGCCCCAGCGGGTAGACCGAAGCCACCGAAGGGCAGACCGCTCTGGTCAACTTTGACAGCGCTGAGCTGCTTCGGATTAAACTGAAGACTGATATCAAAACCGTTCATTGTGGTAGGCAAGCCGTTTGTGGTGGCGTTGAGCTGTGCAACAACGTTGATGGTTAGGCCGCCACCAGCACCAGACACAACGATCGCGGTGGGGTTGTCGGAGACAAGCGGATGCAACGCTGCGTCAGCGTCGGCCAGATAGGTTGCCTGGCAACTAGTGTCCAGGGTTCCGTCAAAGTCAGACGAGGAATAGGGAGCGGGTGTGATTACCGAAGCGGGAAACGCCACGCCTTCAAGATTGGACCCGTAGGCGCAGTCTATGCCCAAGGCGTTGGGGACCAAAGCTGCCGCTATATGTATTCCGGGAAATAGGGAGTGGTTACCGAACAGTTGCGCAGAGTAACTTGCAGCAGGGATAACTAGGAGGATAGATAGGGCTACTAGGGTTAACAGTCTCAAATTCTTTCGATTAATCATACTCTTACTTTCGACTCCTGATCTCTAGAAACAAGTCCGAAGTACTCACCGTGGTCGTGCGTTAGATAAGAGTTTTCCATCAAAAGAGTTCGCTTATACCGGTAGATCACTTTGTGATGACGCCGATTCTCCGAGCAATCCAAACCTTCCCAGCAGTGTCGCCTTCTTGAGCTCCTACGCCTGAGCCTAGTTTATCTGGTCAGTCCAGAAACCGTCTCAGCCGATATGGCTCTCGCCCAAAGCCTTGACGGCGGGCATTCGGCTTGGTTGAAGGCTAGGATCCGAAGCCGAAATAGGTCGCTTCAAGCGCTATGTCAAGGATGTTGACGACGCAGTCGTGGTTGAGATCCCATGGTGCGATGATCTGCCCAAAATTGTGCGCGACTAAGGCTACGTCGAGAATGTTCACTACGCCGTCCCCGTTCAGGTCCGCTTTGGGATTCCAGTTCGGGCTGCTGGTCGTTGTCCCGAAGTAGAACGCGACAAAAGCGACATCAGTTACACCGATGAGACAATCACCATCGATATCCCCTGCGCCTATCTGCGCACCGAAATGGGCGGCTATAGCGGCAACGTCAACAATGTCGACCCGGCCATCCTTATCAAAGTCCTCGGCTATGGGAAGCACGGTGGTGTTGCCTGCGATGGCGGAGTTATTGGGCAGCAGACGCGTCGACTCTCCAACGACAGGCAACACGACAACGACGAGCTCATACTTCTCAGGGACTGCCCGGCTCGTATTCCAGCCCATCTGGACGAAGGTGGAAGATCCCGGCTTGAGGGTGGCGGTCATCGTCTTGAAGAGTACGGCGGAAGCGTTCTGGTAGTAGGCGTTGATGGAGACCGTCTCGTTGTAGCTTCCAAGATTGTTCGCGGTAGCGTTCACCTTGATCGTGCCCCCCTCCAGTAGAGAGTTCGGCCCGGCTGTAGCGTTCGACACTGACACATCATGGAAGGGAACAGGGTTTGACGTGCGCAGCCACACATCATAATCAGCACCGAGCCCCGTGAGGTCTGTGCCCCAGAAGACGTAGATCATCTTGTCCCGGGAATAGTGGATCACGGCGGGGTGACTATCGTTAATCGTAGACCCCGCGGGGTCTACGGTAAACTGGACTTCCGCGGACCAAGTAGCGCCGAGGTTTGTGGAAGTTTCATAGAAGATGTCGTCCTGACAGGTCGTACTGGTTATCGTGACGCATCTAGTCCAAAACGCCCAGATTACACCGGTTAGGTCCTGCGTTATCCAGGGCTGATTGTCGTCATCCGAGTTAGAAGTCAACCGGATCTCAGGAGACCAGGAACCATTGAATGTCTTGTAGAAAATATCAAGGTTACCGAACCTGGTGGCTGCGTACATGATCCAGATGGTCCCGTCATCGCTCTGGAAGAGAGAAGGCTCCTCCTCGGAGCCACCGCTACTAAACCGGACTTCCGGAGACCACGAGCCGTTGCTATAGGATTTCGAATAGACATATCGGACGACGCTGCCACTTACGAGGCTCTCCCTAGTCCAATACAGCAGCATGGTACCGTTCCTCAACTGCAAGAGGCTCGGGGTAGAATCCCTACCCTGAGGCGAGGTGAGCCTAGTGTCGCCAGACCAGACCCCTCCACTGTTCGTCTTGTAGTAAAGAGAAAAGTTTCCGGACCTGTTCGAAGTCCAGACCAGCATGATGTTTCCGTTGGCGAGCTGAACGAGGGCGGGGGTAAGATCGCTCGCTGGATCAGTTGTCAGCTGTTGCTGCTGCAGCCAGGACACACCATTGTATTCTCTCATGAAAATGTCCCAGTTCCCCGTCTGGGAATTCTCGTAGGTGACCCACAGGTTAGACTGCGAGTCCTGGATAACATAGGGCTTGTCTTCGATGGTCGTAAGCGTGTTCGGAGTAAGACTGTACCCGTTCGACCACGTCACTCCGTTGACGGAGGGGACCTTCACGATAGCGGGGTTGACGAGAAGCCCTGAGACAGTCAGGACGAACAGCAAAAAAAGCGAGATTTTCCTTCTCGTTCTACCCACCATTTTGCAATATGGGAGAAGGATTTCCCTAAGAAAATGGGAAGTTATGGTTTATTGGTTCTCGGATCATCTGATCTTGAACGAGATTGTTTCGGTAGCTGCAAGTGTGTAAGTGCTTGTGTCCATGTTGGATGTGTCGCTGGTGAAAGTGAGGGTGATCTGCCCGATGAAGGTCTGTCCCTGGTCGAGCGCGCTGAAGGTGTGGAAGACGCTGATGAATACGGTCTGTCCGGCTCCCACCAAAACTGGGCCTGACTGGTCGCTGAAGGAGCACACGGTATCACATGTCCCGGTGACCTGTACGTTGACGAGTATCGCGTAGGAGTTCGGGTTAGTGACTTGTACAGTTACATTCTGGACTAGCTTTCCATTCTTCACGAACAGGTTATGCAGGTAGCTGACCGTGCCGATGAGGGGCGCCGCTATCACGTTGATAGTCTGCGAACTCGAGCCCGATCTACCAGACTGGTCGGTGACAGTCAGAGTGACAGTGAACGTTCCGCTGACTGTATAGATGTGAGTCGTGTGAGTGGTGTTTAGAGTCTGGACTGGAGTGCCGTCACCGAAGTTCCATGACCAAGTCGTGATCAAGCCTGTGGGCGAGGAGCTGGCTGACCCATCGAACTTCAGCGTCGCCCCTACCGCGAATACCTCGCCCTTTGGACTCTGCACGCTTATCGTGAAGACCGCGGAGGGCCCACCACTGGAGGGCTGAACGACCAGGGTGAAGGTCGTAGTCTGAGTCTGAGTACCACTCGTACCAGTTACGGTAATAGTGCTAGTACCTGTAGCTGCCGTAGCAGATGCGCTGAAAGCTGCCGAGACACTGCAGTTGGGAGTGCATGTTGGCGGGTTCGGCGTGAATACGACACTGACACCGGATGGTAGTGCTGAGAGGCTGAAGGTTACTGGTGCAGCTACGCCGGCGGTCAGAGTCGCGGATAGAGTCTCCGTTCCAGAAGCACCACCCTGAGTGATCGACAAGGTCGCAGGTGTAGCCTGAACCGTGAACGCGAACGTAGTTGCAACAACGTTCAAACTGAAAGTCGTAGTCGCAGTGGTCGAACCAGAAGCGCCAGTTACAGTGATGGTAGTCATGCCAGTCGTAGCAGTGGCAGTCGCAGAGAACGCGGCGGAGACGTTGCAGTTTGGAGTGCATGTCGGCGGGTTAGGAGTGAAGACGACGCTAACACCTGATGGTAGAGCGGACAGGCTGAAGGTAACAGGTGCAGCAACACCGGCAGTAAGGGTAGCGGACAAAGTCTCAGTTCCAGCGGCTCCACCTTGAGTGATGGATAGGGTAGCCGGAGTAGCCTGAACCGTGAATGTGAAGGCCGTCGAAGCAACGGTGAGACTGAAGGTTGTACTCGCAGTGGTCGAACCAGAAGTGCCGGTCACAGTGATCGTGGTTGTACCAGCGGTCGCCGTAGCCGAAGCACTGAACGCCGCAGACACACTACAGTTGGGAGTGCATGTCGGTGGGTTAGGAGTGAATACGATAGTAACACCGCTGGGTAGAGCGGAGAGACTGAACGTAACAGGAGCTGCAACGCCTGCTGTGAGAGTTGCGCTAAGCGTCTCTGTTCCGGCTGCACCGCCTTGAGTGATGGATAAGGAAGCCGGAGTGGCTTGTACTGTGAACGCGAAGGTCGTCGCGGCAACGGTTAGCGAGAAAGTCGTGGTCGCAATCGAAGTGCCGCTTGTACCGGTAACAGTGATAGTAGTGGTACCAGTTGTCGCAGTAGCAGTGGCTGAGAACGCTGCGGATACACTGCATGTTGGAGTGCATGTCGGTGGGTTAGGAGTGAACACAACACTGACACCTGAAGGTAGGGCCGAGAGACTGAAGGTTACTGGCGCAGCTACGCCGGCGGTCAGAGTCGCGGATAGAGTCTCCGTTCCAGAAGCACCACCCTGAGTGATCGACAAGGATGCAGGTGCAGCCTGAACCGTGAATGCGAATGTGGTGGCGAGGACAGTTAGACTGAATGTCGTTGTCGCGGTCGAGGAACCACTTGTGCCAGTTACGGTGATCGTGGTCGTACCTGTGGTCGCTGTTGCTGTTGCGGAGAAGGCCGCCGATACACTGCAGTTTGGTGTGCAAGTTGGTGGGTTAGGAGTGAACACGACGCTGACACCTGAAGGTAGCGCCGAGAGACTGAATGTTACAGGTGCAGCGGTACCCGCAGTCAGAGTCGCGCTGAGAGTCTCAGTGCCAGATGCACCGCCTTGTGTGATCGATAATGTGGCAGGACTGGCCTGGACCGTGAATGCGAAGGTTGTGGCGACAACGGTGAGGCTGAAGGTTGTGCTAGCAGTAGTAGACCCACTAGTGCCGGTGACAGTGATAGTAAACGTACCAATTGGAGCCGTTGCAGAAGCGGTGAACGCGGCAGATACACTGCACGACGGAGCAGGAGTGCATGTCGGCGGGTTAGGAGTGAAGACGACGCTAACACCGCTCGGTAATGCGGAGAGACTGAAGGTCACAGGTGCAGCAACGCCGGCGGTCAGGGTTGCGGAGAGTGTCTCGGTACCAGTAGCACCACCCTGAGTGATTGACAATGTTGCAGGTGTGGCCTGGACTGTGAAAGCGAATGTTGTCGCGACCACTGTCAGACTGAAGGTGGTGGTGTGGGTCTGGGTTCCGGACGTGCCTGTCACGGTGATTGTTGTTGATCCAGTGGTGGCGGTCGGCGTAGCCGAGAAGGCCGCGGAAACACTGCACGTTGGAGTGCATGTTGGCGGGTTCGGAGTGAACACAACGCTGACGCCCGAGGGTAGTGCGGAAAGGCCGAATGTTACAGGCGCTGCGGTCCCTGTGGTTAGAGTTGCACTTAGAGTCTCAGTTCCAGCAGCTCCACCTTGAGTGATGGATAGGGTCGCTGGTGTGGCCTGGACTACGAAGGTGAAGGCCGTTGGAGAAACGGTGAGACTGAAGGTTGTGCTCGCGGTGGTAGAACCGGAAGTGCCTGTTACAGTGATAGTGGTTGTGCCAGTGGCGGATGTGGCCGATGCGGTGAACGCAGCGGAGACGCTGCAATTCGGCGTACATGTGGGTGGGTTAGGTGTGAACACAACACTAACACCGCTAGGTAGTGCTGAAAGACTGAAGGTGACTGGAGCAGCAACGCCTGCTGTCAGAGTTGCAGACAGGGTCTCGGTACCAGCAGCCCCTCCTTGAATGATCGTCAACGATGCAGGAGTGGCCTGGACAGTAAAGGCGAAGGTTGTCGCAACTACTGTCAGACTGAAAGTTGTGACGGCAGTCGAAGATCCGCTTGCGCCAGTTACACTGATAGTTGTAGTCCCAGTCGTGGCAGTGGGTGTAGCGGAGAATGCCGCGGATACACTGCAGTTTGGTGTGCAGGTTGGCGGGTTAGGAGTGAAGACAACACTGACACCCGACGGTAGTGCCGAGAGACTGAAGGTGACTGGGGCGGCAACGCCTGCGGTCAGGGTTGCGGATAGAGTTTCAGTTCCAGCAGCTCCTCCCTGAGTAATCGATAGAGTTGCAGGTGTGGCTTGAACGGTGAATGCGAAAGTTGTGGTGGCAACAGTTAGCGAGAACGTCGTGGTCGCAGTAGTAGTGCCGCTCGTGCCTGTGACGGTGATTGTAGTCGTGCCAGTTGTGGCCGTCGCAGTCGCGGAGAATGCTGCCGAGACACTGCATGTTGGAGTGCATGTTGGCGGGTTCGGAGTGAAGACGACACTTACACCTGATGGTAGAGCGGACAGGCTGAAGGTTGCCGGTGCAGCAACACCAGCAGTCAAAGTCGCAGATAGTGTTTCAGTTCCAGAAGCTCCACCTTGCGTGATCGATAGTGTGGCAGGAGTGGCCTGGACAGTAAAGGCGAAGGTTGTTGCAACTACAGTCAACGAGAATGTCGTCGTTGCAGTCGTGGTTCCAGAGGTGCCAGTGACTGTGATCGTGGTAGTGCCAGTTGTCGCAGTCGCTGTAGCAGAGAATGCTGCAGACACACTGCACGTAGGAGTGCAGGTTGGCGGATTAGGTGTGAATACGACGCTAACGCCGCTCGGTAACGCGGATAGGCTGAAAGTTACTGGCGCAGCAACGCCCGCAGTGAGAGTTGCGGATAGTGTCTCAGTTCCGGCAGCTCCACCCTGCGTGATCGACAGGGTCGCTGGAGTAGCCTGGACCGTGAACGCGAAAGTTGTAGCGACAACAGTCAAACTGAGAGTTGCAGTATGAGTCTGAGTACCACTCGTACCGGTCACTGTAATTGTGGTAGTACCTGTAGTCGCGGTTGGTGTAGCAGAGAATGCTGCAGAGACGCTGCAGTTCGGCGTGCATGTTGGCGGGTTCGGAGTGAAGACAACACTGACACCGGATGGTAGGGCTGAGAGAGTGAAGGTGACTGGTGCAGCTGTGCCCGCAGTCAATGTGGCACTGAGAGTCTCGGTGGCAGAGGCACCGCCCTGAGTGATCGACAGCGCCGCGGGTGTAGCTTGGACCGTGAACGCGAATGTCGTTGCGGCAACTGTCAGCGAAAACGTCGTAGTCGCAGTAGTGGTTCCAGAGGTACCGGTTACTGTGATGGTTGTGGTTCCAGTCGTAGCAGTCGCTGTCGCGGAGAATGCTGCGGAAACACTGCACGTTGGAGTGCAAGTCGGCGGGTTAGGAGTGAACACAACACTGACACCCAACGGTAGAGCGGAGAGACTGAAGGTTACCGGTGCAGCTACGCCTGCGGTCAGGGTTGCGGATAGAGTTTCAGAATTGGAGGAGCCTCCTTGAGTAATCGACAGTGCTGCGGGTGTGGCTTGAACCGTGAATGCGAAGGTCGTGGCGACGACAGTTAGCGAGAAAGTCGTGGTGGCAGTCGAAGTGCCGCTCGTGCCGGTCACTGTAATGGTTGTGGTTCCAGTCGTAGCAGTGGCCGTTGCAGAGAACAGGGCAGATACACTGCATGATGGAGCAGGAGTGCATGTCGGCGGGTTAGGAGTGAAGACAACACTAACGCCACTCGGTAGCGCTGAGAGGCTGAATGTTACAGGTGCGGCGGTACCCGCGGTGAGGGTCGCACTCAGAGTCTCAGAAGCCGAAGCTCCACCTTGAACGATGGAGAGCGTAGCAGGCGTTGCTTGTACTGTGAACGCGAATGTTGTTGCGGCTACAGTCAGCGAGAATGTCGTAGTCGCAGTAGTGGTGCCACTAGTGCCCGTGACGGTGATCGTAGTCGTGCCAGTTGTGGCTGTTGCCGTTGCAGAAAACGCGGCGGATACACTGCAGTTTGGTGTGCAAGTCGGCGGATTCGGAGTGAAGACGACACTAACGCCTGATGGTAGAGCTGAGAGAGTGAAGGTGACAGGTGCAGCAACGCCAGCAGTGAGAGTTGCGGAGAGGGTTTCAGTTCCTGCAGCGCCGCCTTGTGTGATCGATAATGTTGCAGGTGTAGCCTGGACGGTGAACGCGAAAGTCGTGGCGACGACAGTTAGGCTGAAGGTTGTGGTCGCAGTAGTAGTTCCACTAGTGCCGGTTACAGTGATGGTCGTCGTACCGGTAGTACCAGTTGGTGTGGCAGAGAATGCTGCAGACACACTGCATGTAGGAGTGCAGGTTGGCGGATTAGGTGTGAAGACCACACTAACGCCAGTTGGAAGAGCAGACAGGCTGAATGTAACAGGTGCAGCGACACCTCCGGTGAGAGTCGCAGATAGTGTCTCAGTTCCAGCGGCACCACCTTGGGTTATCGACAAGGTGGCGGGAGAAGCCTGAACGGTGAAAGTGAAACCTGTTGCGCCAACACTCAAGCTGAATGTTGTGGTTGCGGTCGTGGTTCCACTAGTGCCAGTGACGGTGATAGTGGTCGTACCGGTGGTTGCAGTCGCCGATGCGCTGAATGCTGCAGACACACTGCATGTAGGAGTGCACGTCGGCGGGTTCGGAGTAAAGACAACGCTCACACCACTTGGGAGCGCTGAGAGACTAAAAGTGACAGGTGCAGCAACACCGGCGGTAAGAGTAGCACTGAGTGTCTCAGTTCCAGCAGCACCACCCTGAGTAATCGACAATGTCGCGGGTGTGGCTTGAACGGTGAACGCTAACGTGGTCGCAACGACGGTTAGCGAGAACGTCGTGGTTGCAGTTGTGGTTCCACTCGCACCGGTCACAGTGATAGTAGTCGTGCCGGTCGTAGCGGTTGCAGTCGCGGAGAATGCTGCCGAGACGCTGCATGTAGGAGTGCATGTTGGCGGGTTCGGAGTAAAGACAACGCTGACACCTGATGGTAGAGCGGAGAGACTGAATGTCGTAGCAACAACGGTCAAACTGAAAGTTGCAGTATGAGTCTGAGTACCACTCGTACCAGTTACGGTGATGGTTGTTGTACCAGTAGTCGCAGTGGGCGACGCAGTAAATGCCGCAGACACACTGCATGTAGGAGTGCATGTCGGCGGGTTAGGAGTGAAGACGACGCTAACACCTGATGGTAGAGCGGACAGGCTGAAGGTGACAGGTGCAGCAACACCTGCTGTGAGAGTTGCTGACAAGGTCTCAGTTCCGGCGGCTCCACCTTGAGTGATGGATAGGGTAGCCGGAGTAGCTTGTACTGTGAAAGCGAAAGTTGTAGCGACAACTGTTAGACTGAATGTGGTGGTAGCAGTAGTAGTACCGCTAGTACCAGTTACGGTGATCGTTGTCGTACCGGTCGTTGCTGTAGGTGTGGCGGAGAAGGCTGCGGAAACACTGCAGTTTGGTGTGCAGGTTGGCGGGTTAGGAGTGAAGACAACACTAACACCACTCGGTAGAGCGGAGAGACTGAACGTAACAGGCGAAGAAACTCCGGCCGTGAGTGTCGCAGATAGAGTCTCGGTAGCAGATGCGCCTCCTTGAGTGATCGACAGTGTAGCAGGAGCAGCTTGGACGGTGAATGTGAAGCCGGTCGCACCCACGCTCAAACTGAAGGTCGTGGTTGCAGTTGTAGTGCCACTAGTCCCAGTAACGGTGATCGTAGTTGTGCCGATCGTAGCCGTTGCAGATGCGGAGAACGCTGCCGAGACACTGCATGTAGGAGTACAAGTTGGCGGGTTCGGAGTGAAGACCACGGTAACGCCACTGGGTAGAGCGGAGAGACTGAATGTCACGGGTGCAGCAACGCCTGCAGTCAAAGTAGCGCTGAGAGTCTCAGTGCCAGCAGCACCACCCTGGGTGATTGAGAGACTGGCTGGAGTAGCCTGGACCGTGAAGGTGAATGTGGTCGCAACTACTGTCAGACTGAAGGTTGCGGTGTGAGTCTGAGTACCACTCGTACCGGTCACCGTGATTGTGGTTGTACCTGTGGTCGCAGTTGGTGTAGCAGAGAATGCTGCAGACACACTGCACGTAGGAGTGCATGTCGGCGGGTTAGGAGTAAAGACAACACTAACACCACTCGGTAGAGCGGAGAGACTGAACGTAACCGGAGCTGCGACGCCCGCGGTCAGAGTTGCGCTAAGCGTCTCTGTTCCGGCTGCACCGCCCTGTGTGATCGACAATGTAGCTGGGGTAGCCTGGACTGTGAAAGCGAAAGTTGTAGCGACAACAGTCAAACTGAATGTGGTAGTGGCGGTAGTAGTACCACTAGTACCAGTTACGGTAATTGTTGTCGTGCCAGTCGTAGCCGTGGCGGTCGCAGAGAATGCCGCGGAAACACTGCATGTAGGAGTGCAGGTCGGCGGGTTAGGAGTGAACACGACGCTCACGCCAGTTGGAAGAGCGGACAAACTGAACGTTACAGGCGCAGCAACACCAGCAGTAAGGGTTGCGGACAAAGTCTCAGTTCCAGCGGCTCCACCTTGAGTGATGGATAGGGTAGCCGGAGTAGCTTGGACAGTAAAGGCAAACGTTGTGGCTACAACCGTCAGACTGAACGTTGTAGTGGCAGTAGTAGTTCCAGAGGTGCCTGTCACTGTGATCGTGGTAGTGCCAGTAGCCGCAGTTGCTGTAGCAGAGAATGCTGCAGACACACTGCACGTAGGAGTGCAGGTTGGTGGGTTCGGAGTGAATACAACGCTGACACCACTCGGTAGAGCGGATAGGCTGAAAGTGACAGGTGCAGCAACACCGGCGGTAAGAGTTGCAGATAGAGTCTCAGTGCCAGCAACGCCGCCCTGAGTAATGGAGAGAGTGGCAGGGGTTGCTTGGACAGTGAAAGCGAATGTGGTCGCAACGACTGTTAGGCTGAATGTCGTGGTAGCGGTAGTAGTGCCACTGGTGCCCGTTACGGTAACCGTAGTCGTACCGGTAGCGGCTGTTGCTGTAGCAGAGAATGCTGCAGACACACTGCACGTAGGAGTGCAAGTGGGCGGATTCGGAGTGAAAACAACGCTGACGCCGCTCGGTAACGCGGAGAGGCTGAAAGTTACTGGCGCAGCAACGCCTGCAGTCAGAGTTGCTGATAGTGTCTCAGTCCCGGCAGCCCCACCCTGCGTAATCGACAGTGTTGCGGGTGTAGCCTGAACTGTGAACGCGAATGTGGTCGCAACCACTGTCAGGCTGAAGGTTGCGGTGTGAGTCTGAGTGCCACTTGTACCAGTTACGGTGATGGTAGTCGTGCCAGTTGTAGCCGTCGCGGTCGCGGAGAAGGCCGCAGACACACTGCAAGTTGGAGTGCAGGTCGGCGGGTTCGGAGTAAAGACAACGCTCACACCACTTGGGAGCGCCGAGAGACTGAATGTTACAGGCGCAGCAACGCCAGCGGTTAGAGTAGCGCTGAGAGTCTCAGTGCCAGCAACGCCACCCTGGGTTATCGATAATGTGGCAGGCGTAGCCTGAACCGTGAAGGCAAAAGTCGTTGCAACCACCGTTAGACTGAATGTCGTAGTTGCAGTAGTGGTTCCACTTGTACCAGTCACCGTAATGGTTGTAGTTCCAGTCGTAGCAGTGGCAGTGGCAGAGAACGCCGCTGATACACTGCACGTAGGAGTGCACGTTGGCGGATTCGGTGTGAATACGACGCTAACCCCGCTGGGCAGGGCTGAGAGACTGAAGGTAACCGGTGCAGCTGTACCTGCGGTAAGAGTGGCACTCAGAGTCTCAGTAGCAGACGCGCCGCCCTGGGTTATCGATAGTGTAGCTGGGGTAGCCTGGACTGTGAAAGCGAATGTTGTAGTAACCACAGTCAACGAGAACGTTGTAGTGGCGGTTGTAGTGCCACTGGTGCCAGTGACTGTGATCGTGGTAGTGCCAGTTGTCGCAGTTGCTGGTAGAGCGGAGAGACTGAATGTCACGGGTGCAGCAACGCCCGCAGTCAAAGTAGCGCTGAGAGTCTCAGTGCCAGCAGCACCACCCTGGGTGATTGAGAGACTGGCTGGAGTAGCCTGAACTGTGAACGCGAAGGTCGTAGCAACAACGGTCAAACTGAAAGTTGCAGTATGAGTCTGAGTACCACTCGTACCAGTCACAGTAATGGTCGTTGTACCAGTAGTCGCGGTTGCTGTTGCAGAGAACGCGGCGGAAATACTGCATGTAGGAGTGCATGTCGGCGGGTTAGGAGTGAACACAACACTAACACCGCTTGGTAAAGCGGAGAGGCTGAAAGTCACTGGAGCTGCAACCCCAGCAGTTAGAGTTGCGCTGAGTGTTTCGGTTCCGGCAGCTCCTCCCTGAGTAATCGATAGAGTTGCTGGAGTAGCCTGAACAGTAAACGCAAAGGTAGTTGCGACAACGGTTAGCGAGAAGGTCGTAGTCGCAGTCGTAGTTCCGCTAGTACCAGTTACAGTGATTGTAGTCGTGCCAGTTGTGGCCGTCGCAGTCGCGGAGAATGCTGCCGAGACACTGCATGTAGGAGTGCAGGTTGGCGGGTTAGGAGTGAAGACAACACTGACACCCGACGGTAGTGCCGAGAGACTGAAAGTGACAGGTGCAGCAACACCTGCAGTCAGAGTAGCACTGAGTGTCTCAGTGCCAGCAGCACCGCCCTGAGTAATCGACAATGTCGCTGGACTGGCCTGGACCGTGAAGGCGAAAGTGGTCGCAACTACTGTCAGGCCGAACGTTGTAGTCGCAGTCGTAGTTCCACTTGTGCCAGTTACTGTAATAGTTGTGGTTCCAGTCGTGGCAGTAGCCGTCGCGGAGAAAGCTGCGGAGACACTGCACGTAGGAGTGCAGGTTGGTGGGCTTGGAGTGAAGACAACGCTGACGCCACTCGGTAGAGCGGAGAGACTGAACGTTACAGGCGCAGCAACACCTGCTGTCAGCGTAGCGGATAATGTCTCGGTACCGGAAGCACCGCCTTGCGTGATTGATAGAGTTGCAGGAGTAGCCTGAACAGTGAAAGCGAATGTAGTTGCAGCAACAGTTAGACTGAAAGTCGTAGTAGCGGTTGTAGTCCCAGACGTACCAGTTACTGTGATAGTGGTAGTACCGGTGGTCGCGGTCGCACTGGCGGAGAACGCAGCGGATACGCTGCATGTTGGAGTGCATGTCGGCGGATTAGGAGTGAAGACAACGCTGACACCACTGGGTAGCGCTGAGAGACTGAAGGTAACAGGCGCAGCAGTACCTGCAGTCAAAGTCGCGAATAGGGTCTCGGTTCCGGCAGTGCCGCCCTGAGTAATCGATAGAGTAGCGGGGGTAGCCTGGACAGTGAACGCGAACGTAGTTGCAGCAACTGTAAGACTGAATGTTGCAGTATGAGTCTGAGTACCAGACGTACCAGTCACGGTGATTGTAGTCGTACCAGTAGTCGCAGTCGCCGATGCGCTAAAGGCTGCAGAGACACCGCAAGTTGGAGTGCACGTCGGCGGGTTCGGAGTAAAGACAACAGTAACGCCCGACGGAAGAGCGGAAAGACTGAAAGTCACAGGGGCCGCGACGCCGGCGGTAAGAGTCGCACTGAGAGTTTCAGTGGCCGACGCACCTCCCTGAGTAATCGACAATGTGGAGGGTGTTGCTTGGACGGTAAATGCGAAAGTCGTAGCGACAACGGTTAGACTGAAGGTCGTGGTTGCAGTTGTAGTGCCACTTGTACCTGTCACGGTGATAGTAGTGGTGCCAGTGGTCGCAGTGGGGGTTGCAGAGAAGGCAGCGGAAACACTGCAGTTAGGAGTGCATGTCGGTGGGTTAGGAGTGAAGACAACGCTGACACCACTCGGTAACGCGGAGAGGCTGAAAGTTACTGGCGCAGCAACGCCTGCTCGTAGCAACAACGGTCAAACTGAAAGTTGCAGTATGAGTCTGAGTACCACTCGTACCAGTTACGGTGATGGTTGTTGTACCAGTAGTCGCAGTGGGCGACGCAGTAAATGCCGCAGACACACTGCATGTAGGAGTGCAAGTTGGCGGATTAGGAGTGAACACAACACTAACACCGCTTGGTAAAGCGGAGAGGCTGAAAGTCACTGGAGCAGCAACACCTGCAGTGAGTGTAGCGGACAACGTCTCAGTTCCAGCAGCTCCACCCTGAGTAATCGAAAGTGTAGAAGGTGTAGCCTGGACAGTGAAAGCGAAAGTGGTCGCAACAACGGTGAGACTGAATGTAGTGGTCGCGGTCGTTGCGCCGCTCGTGCCTGTCACAGTGATAGTAGTAGTGCCGGTGGTCGCAGTTGGTGTTGCAGAGAAAGCTGCAGACACACTACAGTTTGGAGTGCAGGTTGGTGGGTTAGGAGTGAAGACAACGCTAACGCCGCTCGGCAAGGCTGAGAGACTGAACGTAACAGGTGCTGCTACTCCCGCGGTAAGAGTTGCGGATAATGTCTCGGTTCCGGCAGTGCCGCCCTGAGTAATCGATAGAGTAGCGGGGGTAGCCTGGACAGTGAACGCGAAAGTTGTGGCGACGACCGTCAGGCTGAAGGTTGTAGTCGCGGTCGTAGTTCCACTCGTACCAGTTACAGTGATCGTGGCCGTGCCTGTGGTCGCGGTCGGGGATGCAGTGAAGGCAGCGGAAACGCTGCATGGTGACGGAGAAGGAGTGCAGGTTGGCGGGTTAGGAGTAAAGACGACGCTAACTCCACTTGGTAAGGCGGAGAGACTGAAGGTTACCGGAGCGGCAACACCAGCTGTCAAAGTCGCGCTAAGAGTCTCAGTTCCAGCAGCACCACCTTGAGTGATGGAGAGACTGGCTGGAGCGGCTTGGACCGTGAACGCGAAAGCTCCAGCATTAACGGTCAGGCTGAAAGTAGTAGTCTGAGTCGTAGTACCGGACGTACCAGTAACTGTAACTGTTGTAGTTCCAGTCGTCGCAGTTGAAGAAGCAGTGAAAGCCGCAGAGACACTGCAAGGCGACGGAGAAGGAGTGCAAGTCGGCGGATTCGGGGTGAAGACAACGCTCACACCACTGGGTAGCGCTGAGAGACTGAAGGTTACAGGTGCAGCAGTACCGGAAACAAGAGTCGCGGACAGAGTCTCAGTCGCTGAAGCGCCGCCCTGAGTAATCGACAATGTCGCAGGAGCAGCAGCAACAGTATACGAGAAACCACCGCCACTTACTGTCACAGGAACGCGTGCGACTTCCTGGATTCTAGAAGGAGCAACAGTAGCCGAGCCTGCCTCTTGAGCCACAACCACGACGGTGCATGGGCTGCAGGCAGATGCGAAGGTGTGAACGATCGAGGTATTGTTGTCACCGGTAATGCCTGCTGTGCCGGATGTCGATGAAGCTAAGGGCGAGCCGTCACCAAAATTCCAGGTATACTTGAAGGCAGTAACTCTTGATGCGGTCGGATAAAGCGGGCTGGTTGAGTAAGATGTAAAGGCCGTGAAGTTGATGGCCTGACCAGCAGTGATCGAAGTAGTGTTCGCTATGCTGGTACCCACGCCCGGCTTAATCGTGTAAGCCGCGGGAGAGCCAGTCACGTTGGTGAAGAACACAGCGATCAACTGGTTCACAGCGAAGGTAAACTGTTGCTCAGAACCAGAAGCATCGTGAACCGTAAGCGTGTTGTTGTAGACTCCGGCGAAGTGATAGGTCTCAGAGGCGACCGTAGCAACATCAGTAATCGCAGTAGGTGCCTGAGTAAAGGTCGGAGCAGGAGCCGAACAAATTGTCACCGAGAGAGCACTGCCAGGGCAGAACCTCCAGGCGCCACCCTGTCCGGTGGTAGCAGTCACCACACCACCGAGCCACTTGCCACTAAATCCACCAGTTGGACCAGCAACCCCAACACTCAACGCGGAATTAACAGGACTCTCTAGCAGAGCCAGAGGCAACAATCTAGTAACTATGAACGTATGAGCGGCTGAGTCAGTGACCTGCAGTTCGACACGCCATACGGCAGGGGGAGGAGGGGTGATCGTCACAGTCTGACCGGTGGACGATGCGGCAAACACACCATTGTCGAGAATACCGAAATCCCAACCGTAAGTAAACGGAGCAGTACAACCAGGACAAACAGCAGAAGCCGCGGAGAAAGTAATGGGTTGGCTTACGAGTTCAGGACTGGGCGCTAAAGTCCAACTGTCCTGGAAACCAAACGTGCCGGCGTTCAGAACATCATAGATGCTGTGAGTGTCCATGCTGGCAAGAGATTGGGATACATGAGGAACAGCCGCGGGGTTCGTGAGAACATCGTTGAAGAAGGTGATTCCACTAGTGCCGGAGCCAATGATATCGAATCTGACACGGAAGAGTTCAATGGTACCCGTAAAGGCCGGAGCGCTCACGAGGACTTGAGCAAGTCGGACCGTCCCGGCATTGTTGTCGCAACAATTAGGGGTAAGCGTCAAGATGAACGCGCCGGCCGGCAATCCGAAACCGCCAAATGCCAGCCCGGTCTGGTCAATCCTAACAGCGCTAAGCATGTGCGGATCAAACTGAAGACTAATATCAAAACCGTTAAGCGATTCAGTAGAATTGAGAACAGCAACAACATCAACTGTGACGCCTCCACCAGAGCCCGCAATCACAATCGCGGTCGGGTTATCGGAGACGAGCGGATGAATAACCCCATCAGTATCCCCAAGATAGGTTGCCTGGCAGCTGGTATCTAGGGTCCCGTCAAAATCAGAAGTCGTGTAAGGAGACCCACCGGTTATAGAAGCCGGAAACGCCGCACCCTCAAGATTGGCCCCGTATGCACAGTCGAAGCCGAGAGTATTGGGAGCGGCAACAGCGCCTACTGGGTGTACGCTGGGGAACAGGGAGTGGTTACCCAAAAGGCTCCCAGCATAGCTTGCTGCTGGAGCTACCATCAGAATTAAGAGAGCTACTAGGGTCAACAGTCTTAGATTTTTACTACTACTAGTCATGCAACAACCTGTCCGAAGCGTTACGAGGGTTTGGCCGAGACACGAAATATAAGAGTTTGCTATCAGAAGTGGATTAGAGATATCCAGAGACGCTTTGAGAAAGCGAGGTATAACTCCAAATGTTTTCCACTCCGCTGAATACTAGTCGATAAAAGTCGAGTCGCTAGAAGCGATCGCCGAAATCGCTCAATCCGGCTATAATTCGTGAAATATATATAAGAACCCATTGGTTGAAGCTGGCTTTCGGACAGATTCCAACTCAACTCTGAACTCTCCTTGGCCTCCGAGTCTTGAATTTTCCAGTGGAAATTGAGGTATGAGCCAAATAACGTTCCTTTCACGCGAAAGCTCGAACGGGCAACCCTCGCACCGGCTCTGGGACGTCACCACCTCTCAGATAATTCTAGGCTTGACTAAAGGTGTCCCCATAAACCCAGGGATTGACCTCCGTAGCACATTCACTTCAACATTCGCTACGCTCAGGGCCGCACAGTAACACAGAGACTGCATTCGCATGACTACAATTCTGGCGCAAATCCAAAAACCTATGGAGCCACTCGATTGACACACAATCACAAGTTGCAAATCGAAGGGATAAAAGAAAAAATTAACGCAGTCCATTGTGCAAGGCAGTGTTGAATTTTGAAGTTAATTTGTAGTGCAGGTCCGAATGCCGATCGCGTGACTACCTTCTGGATTGGGACATCCTTGGATCTGGGTTATTGTAGGGCTTGACCATCGCCCACTCCACCCTTACTTAGGAACGGCCGTAAGTACTAAAAATAGAGGGGATGATAGCTGCCGCTTTCAAATAGTCTAGCAGACGGAACCTTTCAGTACCTGGTTTAGACAATTTGTAACGGTGGTTCTGTCTGTGTTGTTTACAATACCATCTTGGTTGACGTCTCCTTGCATGGGAACCTTGACGTATTGTATGTTGCCGTTAGACCCGATGAAGGCAATGATATTGTCCCAGATAACGGGATTATCGGGATTAGCTTTGATGGATGGCGCGGCACTAGCCGATAGAGTCGTGGCGATCCAACTAGGGCCCCGAATGTTCCAGTATCCTAGGCAGAATTCACTTGAGGATTTGGTTCCGTCGCCATTACAGTCAAAATTGTCCGATACCTCGTCTGTAGTGAAGATTATTCTGTTGCCCCAGACTGAGGGGCCGCTAGTATAGCTGATGGCTCCGACCGGCCCTGCTCCGCTCGCCTGGTTGAGAATATCATAGTAGCGAAGACGTTCGCTCGTGGTCGAATTGTCGTTGAAGACAATCGTGTATTGGGTGATAGATGGGTAGTATCCTGATAGCCCGGTGTCTACAACTGTTCTACTTGCTGGGGGAAGGCTTGCGTCGTAGTACCTTATTGTTTCAGAAGAAGACGTGGATGTTGGCTTGGCAGAGAAAGAGATTACGGCCCCGTTTGTTGTTAGTCCATGAGGCTGAGTTGGAGTTGATACAGCGGTCACGGTTCCGGTCGAGAATCGATAGAAGCTGAACCCACCTGTATTAGCCCAGACGACCAAGTCCCCACTCACTTTCGGGAATGAAGCAAAAGAGATGAGGAACGATATGCTTGGAAGACCTGTCACAATCGCAGTCCATGGTCCACACGATTGTATGGGAGAGGCGTGGGGAAGCGTACAGAAGTATAGCGTCACGGTTGTATTGATAAGAGGCGACAAAGGACTCACGATCTTATCTCCCGAAATTGATGGGGGTAGCGCTGTTAGACTTGAGTTCGCGGTAGAGAATGTCGTACTTGAGCCCGAGTTGATATCGTAGACCCCGATCGCTGAGGATGGAGCTATTCCTGCTACGTAGACAATTCTCCCGGCATCCATAGATAGATAGTTGTTGCTACCGAATGGAGCTACTCCGGTGTCGACGAGTAAACCCTTCACTGTTCTAACCGGAGAAGATATCACTATTGCCAACGTAATCAGAAGCATAGAAATCACCGTCGTCCACCATCGACGTCTAAGTACGGAAAGATGAGAAACTACCGAGAATTTCATTTTGTTTTTCCAACCTCCTCCTATTTTCTTTGCGTCATAGTGTCGTGCTCTCGAAAAAAGAAAGATTTCGAAGTGGATTTAAGATGAATCGACACAATGGACGAAAAAAGGTGGAGAAAGTCGCGCGATAAGTTAAGTGATATAGGGAAGTTTCGCTGAAAAGCAGAGCCATGAAGTCGGACGTCACAGGAAATTGAATTCTCAACGATTGCCAGATATTTTTACAAAAGACCCTGACAGGTTGTAGCGCGAAAAATACTCGTAGGATCGATTAGTCTGGATCGGGAGCTGGATTGAAACTAGTTCAGCAACGTTGTCCGTAGATTTCTTCCAACTAGGCATGGCGGCACACAACGTTCTGGTGATCTCACCTAGAGTCTTCAGGCCAAACCTCAAAGGAAAAGTTAGACGGTGTTTGCCGGGGTAGGATAAACCAAGTCGATCTCAAAACTTTGATGAAATATGCCTCCCCCAAAAAAAATGGCTACCAGAAGACACGTCGCTCGCCGGGGGGGATACTTACTCCGAGCTCTAATTACCGGGCCGGGCACTAGTGGGGTCCGAATCCGAAGTGTCCCAGATACAACAAGAAGAAGATTATTCCAAGCGCAACTAGGAACGCGATCCCGGTCGCAAGGGTTCTTCGGAGAACATTGTAGTCGGCAAACTGCAAGGATCGGCCCACTCTTCTTTCAACAAAAAAGGCGAGGCTGCCAATAATCGACCCCATTATTCCGAGAAAGGCCCAAGGCCCGTAGTAGGCGCCTAGCATGACAGCGCCAAACATTCCGAACATGATGGGGAGTCCCATCATGGCGACGAATAGACCCTGCATCGAATCAAAAACACCGAAAAACCGGTTGGCAAATCTCCCGACCCGGCCACGGGACTTCGAGGTCTCACTGTGGATCTTGCGATATGTTTCCACGTCAAAATATTTCGGCTTCTCGTCAACTGGTTCCTTGGTCAAAGCCACTGCCCAGGCGACGAGTCTTCAGTACCGGAACTACGAAAACGCCTATTGCGCATACTAGGTCCGATCATCAGTGTGTACGTCTCTAGCCCCTTTATGTCTATCCCCGCATGCGCGGGGCCGGTCGCGAACTTTTAACTCTCGGGGGGTTCGACAGGGAAACGCATACAAGGGATAAAAGCCGAATGCTCTTTGCGAAGACTAGCCGAAGGAACCAGTTCACTATATTCTTCGCGGTAGCCACCTTGGTTCTCCTAGTCGTCGCAGCCTTCGGAACTGTCAACTACTACCAGTTCTATCCGGCGCTAAGCCAGATCCGGGCAAGCATAACCTCCCTTCAGACGACGCTTGTCACCAATGGTCCGGGCAATTATACGCTGGAAGTCAAAGTCGCGTTCTCAGCGGAAAACCCGACGAGTTACAATGGACTGTTCTTGAAGCATTTTGAATCAACATATGACGTCATGGCCATTTTTTCACCAACCAGCAACGAGACGTTTACTGGCGGCGCGATGACCTACAACTCGGCAACTGGACCCTTAGACTCGGGAAATACCGTTAGCGTAGTCTACCAATCCTTCAACGCCCCGAGCGACGCCGCGCGAGCCGCTAGCAATCCCCAAACGAAGATAGAGTTCATCTTCCACATCGACTTCGTCCTCTCTAGTTTTCTTGACAAGGTGACAATGGTAATACCGTCCTACGACTGCACCGGGTCAGGAGGACAATCAGACTGCGGACAGACCGGGATTACAATTGTAACGACTCCAGGCGGGTCGGGCGGGGGCGGGGGCGGTGGAGGAGGCGTCTAGAACGTTCTCGAAAAAACTCCGCTGGCTCGTCGCATCGGAAGACAGAAGGCTCGCCATCACTATCTTACTCTGGAGCCTAGCCATCGCTGCTTCCTATGTTCAGGCATTAGTCCAGAGAGCCTACATGACATTATTCGACTACACCCTCGTACTCGTGATATGTTTCGTCGCCGGAGCTGTTATCATGGACGTGGGTAGAGCGCTCCTCGGCTACGTTGCTGCAATGGCCTTCGGAGCCATCCTGATGACTGTGATACTGATCTATCCCGCAACCTCCAACCTCATCCCATATCCCGGAAACATCCTGATTCCTTCACTCTGGATTACGACAATCTTCACCGCAGTCTTTCCATTTCCATTCATAGGTTACCTAGTCGCAACTGTTGTCGGAGCAACAACCGGCGAGAAGTACTTTTAGGCGGTCGGACAACAGCTCATCTTTAGGTTCGCATCCGAAAGCGAGATCCCGAAGAACCAAGCTGCCGGGTCCAAGACTAGGGTGACCCTCAAGTCTAGCAGCGAAATGGTGACCTGGAGAACTGAGTCCTCAGCCGCCGAGACGCTGAGATTCTATTCTATGTCAGGAGCTTTGCTCCGAGGTTCCGAGATAGGAGGTCTGCGACGTCTCTTAGAGCGGTAGCTGACGAGAATTGAAACTTGTCCTCCCGCGTCAGAATTGTAATGCTCGTCGCACCATAACTCTCACGCAATTCAACACTTACCAGCTCCTCGTAACCCAGCGCAAAATTGTCCTTGTGAGCGGCAAGAACCCTCTCAGGGCTTACAGCATCAACCTTACCCTTTCCACCGTGCTTACGCTCTCTCGCGGAATCGTCCGTGGATCCACTGTACCGTCCCAACAAAGGAGCAAGAGCTAGGGCACCAAGCCCTTTCCTGGACTCGTGAGCGATGATGATCCGTGTGCTTGTAATATAGAGCCCCAGCCGCTCGAAACCAATACGACGGGGGAAAGTGACAGGAATAATGCCGAGGATAGACTCGGAGACACCACTCAAAGCCAGACAACTACCTCCCGCCCAACCCGGGCTTCATGCTAAAAACCAGCCCATGCGACGCTACGACACGGCATCTCAAGGCAGGAAGCATTCCCGACATTGAGCAAGCTATCTGCAGTTCTATTTCCTAGCCCGTCTCCGTCGGAAGTAGACGAACATGATAATTGCGACCAACGGCAGTCCGAGCAGAGCTGAGATCTCAGCGCCGACGGTGAACGGGTCAGCCACAGTGGGTTTACTCCACAGGGTGGAGTTGATCATGTTGACTGCGAGCCTTTCACCATTCTGATTATTGCTGGTGCTATAGTAGCACAACGCTCCCGTCGCCTGATCCCAGATGAGTATTACATTTCCGTTCGGAGGAAAGAACTCGATCCCTACCGTGGTCCGTGAAACTCCTCCACAGGGAAAGCTCTGCTGCGAAACGATAGTAACGTTGGACCAGCCATTGTAGATCTGGTCGCCGCGTTGCAGCCCGGACCCGATTGCGAAGAAGAACGTCGAGGTGAGATTGTAGCGTTGACCTGAAAACACGTCTATCCAGAGGTTTGGAGAAATATGACCGTCAGGGTAGAAATTGACAAAGCTAACTGACACATTGGTCCCGGTAACACCTAGGACCTTCATCTGGGTAACAGGTTCCGTGGGAATGTATCCAAAGTTTCCCGACAAGGAATAGAACGCGCTATCGCCAACCAGCAGTCCTGGAGTATACCTAACCCCAACCGCCGGGTAGACGAGGGATGTGGACAATAGAACCCCGAGAATCAATACAGCCGTCGAGGCAACACTAGCGGGTCGCAAGGTTCTACAGGTCAAGCTAGCTGCATAACAGGAACATAAACAGTTATTCCAACACCGGATACTTCCGCGAGAAATACTTCTACTGCGATCAGTGCAACTCTATACATTTCCCAATCGCAATCGAAGAGGCGAGAGGGTTCTCAAGAGTGATGAGCAATCCGCTTAACAGCCAGTGCACCCAAAAGAGAGACGGAGACCGGCGAGATGCAGGTGTCCGCTCCTGCATAGTGCAAAGTTCAGAAGGCCTACTTTGTCGGAGGAGCTCTAGTATTGCTCATCATCACCATCCTGGCCA
>WNGK01000401.1_pt1 | contig 47044 bp, 54 predicted proteins | sample 5400601 | NCBI WGS metagenome assembly WNGK01 (sample SAMN13153376, study PRJNA577476) | soil metagenome | isolation source: 60 cm soil or saprolite under Garry oak tree replicate 1 | place: USA:California | collected 2016-06-15 | reverse complement strand
TCAAGGATTGACCGCGCTCCAGCAGGGTTTTGGTGCTGGCCGAATAGGCCCCACACAGATAGTGGCCCAGTTTCCAGCCCCCATTCTTCAGGGGAAAGGGCTCGCCCAGGACCCGGCTAGGGCATTGGAGGAGTTGTCGCAGGCTATTGGGAAACTGTCCAATGTTGCGCAGGTCACGGGCCCGACCAGGCCAGAAGGCGCTGCGCTGAATGTTACAGACCTATCCAGGCTCAACCCGACGGATGCTGCAGGAGTGCGCAGTTCAATTGGGAAGGACAATAGAACCGCCGTGCTCACTGTGATTCTGTCTGAGGAGCCGTTTACAGCCACCTCGCTCAACACTGTTCAACAGATTCGAAGCACCATCTCCACCCTTCGAGCAATAGACTCGACCCTTGGGAATGCGCAGGTTCTCGTGGGGGGTGAGTCTGCCTCCACTGCCGATTTCGCATCGCAGACTGTTGACCAGTTTACTACGATGCGGATAATCGTGATAGCTGGAATATTCGTTATCCTACTACTGGTGCTTGGCTCCTACATTCTGCCTGTTGCCGCAATCCTCTCTATTGGATTGAGCATTCTCTGGTCTTATGCGGCGACTATCGTGTTCTTCAAACAAGTTCTCAACGCGGACATTCTGTTCATCATCCCGCTAATCCTCTTTCTACTCCTCTTCGGGATAGGTATGGACTACAACATCTTCATCCTGACCCGTATCAGGGAGGAGGCTCAGAAGGGCAAGCCGACAAGAGAAGCAGTGGTCGACGCTGTGGACCGGACAGGTGGAATCATCACGGCGCTGGCTCTGATACTGGGAGGGGCGATTGGATCCTTGATGCTTTCTTCCAATAGGTTGCTAGAAGGGTTCGGGTTTGCTATTGCGCTGGCAGTTGTCTTGGATGCTATGGTGGTGCGGACCTACCTTGTTCCTGCGACCATGTCGCTGCTGGGAAGGTGGGCCTGGTGGGGCCCCAGACGCCTGAGACGGGTCGCCTTCGACGAACAAGACAAAAAGACTATCCCCGGGCCAGCACTGGTCAATGGTTGATCAGGTAATCGTGTTGGCGCAGTACCTCTACAAGATTCAGCCTGTCCGACCAGAAATGCTGAGCGAGGGGTTGACGGAGAATGAAGAGCGAACAATGTCAGAGCACTTTTCCTACCTCCAGGACCTTATGGGTAGAGGAGTGCTAATTCTCGCCGGGAGAACCCTGAACAAAGACCATAGCAGCTTTGGAATAACCATCATCAATGCAGAGTCGGATGAGGAAGCTCGTAGAGTAATGCACAACGACCCGGCCGTGAAGAAGCATGTGGTCCGGGCTGAGCTGTACCCCTACCGGATCTCACTACTGAACGCTGACAACGCGTAGCAGCGTCCTTGGAACGGAGTTCAGCCGGTTAACTCCGGCATACCTACTTAGTTGTAAATAACTACTAACCATATATCCACGATTCCCCCCCCAAGACACCAAGCCTTGACCCTTGTTGACCTGTCCCTTTCCATCCTAATAGCAATCATCTTCTTCATGGCCGGTGCCTTCAAACTATCCGGTCAGACACGTTCCGTCGAGAACTTTCGGCGCTGGAACTACCCAGCATCCATCCGGCTCGCCGGCGGCCTATTCGAGGTAACCGGTGCCACCCTACTCCTCGTCCCATCCCTCACACTCTACGGCGCCGTCCTATTGCTCGGAGTAATGCTCATGGCAATTTACACCCATATCGTCCGGGAAAGGATACCCAGGAACGCTATCGGACCCCTGATACTACTGATACTGATAGTCGTCACCGGCCTGCTCCGCGGCTCAACGACGATCGGACCCGGCGGAGACCTGTTCAGGATGCTGATCCCGTAATGAAGAAACCAGATGTAAAGAGAACGAGCGTGGAAACCACACGCAGACCCGTAGTTGTTCCTCAAACTTACAAGATGTCTGTTGGAATGAGGCTCGGGCCTCCCACCCTGCGAATAAGGAATCTACAGCAGACCCTCTCATTCTACCAGAACGACATAGGACTACGAGCCATAGGAAACCATCCTGACCGACAGGATGGCCTAGGCATAGTCGAGCTCGGATTCCCTGATTCCAAAGAACCACTCTTGGTCCTCAAGCATCACCCGGACGCGAAACCCACCGGTCACGATTGTGCCGGACTATACCACTACGCCATACTCGTACCCGACAGGAAAAGCCTATCCAGCACGTATCTCGCAATCGGAAACACCGGCCTCGTCTACGAAGGATTCGCAGACCACACAGTCAGCGAATCCCTCTACCTCCACGACAATGAACAGAACGGCATAGAAATCTACGCTGACAGGCCACGGAACACATGGGCACCATTCATGGAGCTGATGAAGAAAGGTGGCTCCAGCGACATGAGGAACTTTGTTTCTCTAAACAAGCCCCTCAACATAGACTTCCTACTAGGCGAACTGAGCCGGGACGAGAGAAACAATCCCACCGCCTTCCCAGCCGGAGCAAGAATCGGACACATTCATCTCAGAGTCACCAACCTACAACGGCCGGGTTGGAGAATTTCGTGTTAAACCTTCCAGATCAGGCTTCTATCGACGCGCTAGCTCAGCAACTAGGGAGCTCATTCATAGCCAGAGACGAAGACCATCTTACGATACTAGACCCTGACGGCATTGAGATTATTGTAAGAGCGGGAGGGGACAATCCTTGAATTTGAACCGAGGAGCCTTGAGGCTCCGGAATATGCCCCGAAGTTCGATAGCCCTTGCCCGGCACTAGATCCTACGAACCCGCTAGAAAACGACGACTCGAAAATCGAGCTGCCAAACTGAAACTGCGATCAGAAAAATCTATACTCCTCTAGTAGGAGTTAATGGCTATGATGGCAGAGACGGAGCGCGAGAAGAATATTCATGCCGGGTATCGCCGGAGATAGCTGGAAGAGCGGAGATAGCTGGAGAACCGTTCTCTCTATTTGCTTATAGCGGAAAAATTATATGCTGAACCGCCTGATAGGGTTGCTGTCTGAGCTGTCGACAGGAGCAATTTGGCCAATCGTACTCGAGTAAGAGCCTGGTGTCCCCAGTGCGGCGACAGGCTGTACTCGGTGTACTACATTAACCCGAAAAGTACCGCGCAGCATGTAGCGAAGACCGACTTTCTCGTGTGCAGGGCTTGTCCGCGCTTCTACGCCCTCAGCATCACCGAGCTACCACTGCAGATTCTACCCCGAGAGGATAGGAAGAGAATGGGCGTATACCGCTATCGAACCCGGGAAGAACGGGACAGGATTCAGGAAATTGGTGTAGAGAGGGCCAAGGGTTCTCGGGATGAAAAGGGACGGTTTCTCGAAGTTCAAGCCGTCACATAAACGACATCCAGGCGTTCATCTACCATCGCTGGTCCCGACTCATCTCTGGAAGAGGGTACGGGAAAGCACTCTCCTATGCTGATGACTCTGCCGCTCTAGCTATTTGTCGTGAACGAGTCTATTGGGAAGCCTATGGTGTAGTGGCTTGGTGAAGACCCATCTACATCTTACATGTCGCTAAGGGCAGGGAAAATGAGTGAGAGCGGGAAGCTCAAGCTGGCAATGTGGACGACCGCCCAAGTCCAAGGTGTACTGGCCTGACCAGAATCGCCACGGGAAATCCGGGGGGTAAACATCGCTTGGTTGCTAGCAGCCCACATGGCAATTCATCATCCACTCACTACACAAGAATGGCCCGCTACTACGACACCCTCTACTCGAAGATTGTCGACTACCCCTCCCAAGTTGATTATCTGGAAAAGATACTCACAAAACACAGGAGGAAAAGGCCAGAATCGATTCTGGATGTTGCCTGCGGCACGGGAAACTACACTTTCATTTTTGCAAAGCGTGGATACAGGACGACTGGGATAGACATATCTGATGAAATGCTGCAAATCGCTAGGGAAAAAGTCGCTGGGAAAACAAACCCGCAGTTTTTCAAAATGGACATGCGGAAATTATTACTTCAAGCCAAATACGACGTCGCAGTCGTCCTCTTCGGCGGGTTTGGCTATCTACTCGAACAGGGTGGAGTTGGTGAATTTTTTGCAAGCGTTGCAAAACAGCTTAACACAGGCGGATTGTTGATCTTTGAGTTCTGGCAGGACTCTGCAATACTCCGAGCAGCTACTCGTCCTTCAGGACAGAAAACCTGGGATAGGGTGGAGAACGGTAAGAGATCGATAATCCGGCTAAACACGAGCAAATACGACGCCCATACGAACATTCTTACAGTGACCTTTGACTTCTACGTTCTTGACACCAGGACACAGAGGCTGGTCGACAGTTTCTCAGAAACCCATCTTGTAAAGACCTACTCGGTTTCACACATTCAAGAGCTTCTTGAACGAAGCAACTTCAAAGCCCTAGCATTCTATGACGGAGAGCTCGACAAGACAAAGAACGACGAGCTAGCACAGGCGTCTTTCTCAACGTTCCGAGTAACAGCAGTTGCAAGGCCGAGTGGATAGGACCGGGGTAGCCTTGATCGGATAAATGAACCTAAGACCTTTGGCCAACTGTCAGCTTGTCACGGTGACCTTGCCGGTCATCCATGTGTGGTAGGTGCAGTGGTAGGTGTAGTTGCCCAGTGTGGGTGAAAGTGAACTGGTATCTGGCTCCGACATCAATGTTGAAGGAGTCAAGGAGGAAGGAGGAGTCAAAGACACTGTCGCTTGTAACAGTGTGGGCCGCAATGTCCCGGTTGGCCCAGGTGACCGGTTGGCCTACTTTGGCCTGGAAGATGGAGGGGTTGTAGAACTGGCCGTTGTTCTGGTTCGCCGCCCCTGCTACTATGAGAATGTCGCCTGTTCCGTTCTGGAGGAGCCTGGACTCTGTTGCCCCTGCTAACAGACCGACGACTAGTCCCCCTACGACGAAGCCGAGTATCAATGTGCTGGCGATGGAGTAGCGGGGGACCATTCTGGCTGGCTTTATGGGCTCCAGGGAGAGCTTGTGTCGAGTGTTAACCCTAGTGTGGCGTAGAGAAGGACTGCAAGGTACGAAGGAAGGTTTGTGATGACGTCGATGAACTGTGCGGTGCTGGCTGGTGTATAGTATATTTCGACCCCGTGGCCTCCATCGCCGAACAGGGCTAGTGCGACGGCTGTGCTGATTGCAGCGAGAGGGTAGCCGATGCGGGGTTTGCGCCAGATCAACAGGATGGAGAGGGGTAGAAGGATCATGAAGGGTGTCCAGTAGAAGACGAAGATCGGGAGGCTACCTTGGGAGACGAGGAAGAATATGCTCGAGGTAAGGTAGAAGAGTTCAGTGTAGACCATTCCTATGGTTGGAACGAGGATCAGAGGAGAGCGAAAACGTGACCAACGACTCACGGCTGCTTTGTCCGGAGCTCTCATGACTATCGCGAACGAATTCAGACGAGTATTAAGCGCTTACCGGACAGTCAAGCCTCGATCGGCTACTTGAACCAGAGGACCCTCCGATACGATTCCATACTCTACCGATACTCTCGAGCGTGGATTGGACGATCATTTTCCGAATCGTGATTCTTTATTATGCCTTGGTCGGCACGAGTGGTAGCTGTCGGGTGACTCTTCTTCCCGTCTAATGGAATTGCAATCGCATTCAGGTCGACCGTCGTCCAGCCGCGAACAATTGTCAAACTCGCACGGGTCTTGGACCAAGTCTCGTCTCTATCGCACGTGTTCATTCCCGAGGGCAGTCAGGGCAGCTTCCAGTCGCTCGACATAAGCTCCGCATGCCTCGCAGTGTCGAAGAGGCTCCGCATAGGAAGCGGAGTAATCCGGATCCTTGAACACGAACCGACCGCCCTCGCAAACCGCCTCCTAACCCTCCAGGAATTATCAGACAATCGCTTCATTCTCGGAATAGGAACAGGTCGCCCGAGCAGTGACCCGAAACAAACAATTCAGTCGCTGCTCGAACGCCTCCACTCCACCAGGGAGGGTTTCAGAAACTTCGGCGAACCAATGCCCCACTTGAGAATGCCCGAGACGATCATCGCGACGCTCCGCCGGGGCATTGCGAAGGCAGTAACTGGCCACTCGGACGGCATCCTACTCAACTTCTGCCCGCCGGCCCATGTGCGCGACCTAGTCAATTCCTTGGACAGAAGTAGCAGCAAACTTCCAACAGTGCTGTGTTATCTGAAACTATTCTATTCGAGAAACGAAGATACTGCTAGGGGGATGCTGGTCAGGGAATTTGCGAGCTACAACCGGAATCAGAATTATCATGAGGCGTTCGAATCGGCAGGGGTAGCGGACGACATAGCGAGTGCTAGCTCAGCCCTTGGGTCCAATAGAGACGTTCATCTTAGTGAGAAATTGCGGCAGATTTCCCTCGCAAACCCGACCAGGAAGGAGCTTGCCGACTACGTCGGAAGGTTCAGGGATGCAGGGGTCGACGTCCCGTGCCTCTATCCATACTTCGAAAACAATGAAGAGGAGGCTTTCAAGATGAGCAAGGTCGAGGAGATAGTGCAGCTCTGAGTTTGAAAAGTCAATGGCACAACATTCTCCACCTGTTTAATATTGGAGAGCGAGTTAGCTACCAGGGCCTTGGCAGAGAAGCCGAAGAATCACCTACCGGAAGACGAGTCTGAGGAAGACGAAGCCGACCGGTGGTTCTACGACGACAGGTGGCTTTTCAATGGGACGGTGTTCTTTCTCCTATTCCCGTTTACGATCTTTGTGAGTTTCGCAGGGGGCTCCCTTATCCCCGTTGGGTTCGGTGTGGCTCTGGTAGAGTGGCGTATTGCAATGACCCCGGAGATTGTGAACCGAATACCATCCAACATGAATAGGCGGTTGCGCGGATTCCTCCGCAGCCTAGCCATCTCGCTCGTACCCGGTTTGATTCTCCTAAACCTTCGTGATTATGTTGCTCGGCCTCACTTCTCAAGCTCTGATATTGGGTTTCCTTTATCATACGCGCACATTCTTCCGAACTTCTGTGGTCCAGGCCTTAGTTGCCTCTACGCCTTCGACCCACTGAATATCATACTGGATTATCTATTCTGGACATTGCCGGCTCTCGTCATTATCGCGTCTATCACGCGAGTCGTGACTCCTCTCAAAAACGGAAGACAACTGCCCGGCAAGGTATGAGAAAGCAGGGCCCGGGCTGGGCCGCTGCACCACCGATTTCTTTCTTGCATCCCTTCGGCAAATGGTGCGTTCAAGAAACGGAGAAAATTCAAAAGCACCTGCAACCCAGAAGAGCCTCCCGAACCTGCCACGCGTATGTGACTTTCAAACTGGTCATTAAGTAGTCCAGGTGATGCCATTCGTGTTCCACGGAATGGTTCGACGAGGATGGTCGAGATTACGATTGAAAATCTGACGAAGAAATATGGGGATCTTACGGCTCTCGATAATGTCTCTCTCAAGATTAGTTCCAGTCAAGTTTTTGGCCTCCTAGGGCCCAATGGGGCTGGGAAGAGCACTCTCCTGAAGACTCTGGTGGGAATACTCAAACCCACTAGCGGGACCGTCAGCGTCAAAGGCTTTGACATAGTCAAAGACCCGGAAATGGCTAAGAAGATAATCGGGTATCTGCCCGAGAACCCTTCCTTGTACACGGGCCTGACGACCCAGGAATTCCTAGAATTTGTAGGGAAGATTAGAGGGGTGAAGGATGACCGTCTAGGCCGGGAAATATCTGAAGCTCTCAAGAGCTTCTCCTTGGAAGAGAAAAGGAGCTCTCTGGTTGGAAGCTTGTCCAAGGGTATGAAGCAGAAGGTGGCCATTATCGCCACAAGCCTTCACAATCCTGAAGTTCTTGTCCTAGACGAGCCGTTGACAGCGTTGGACCCCAAGACCCGGGTCTCGGTGAAAGAGTGGATAGCTTCCCAGACCAAGAAGGGTGTCACGACGATATTGTCGACGCATGAGTTGGATGTCGCCGAAGACTACGCGGACATGATCGCAATTATCGACAAGGGGAAAATCGTGGCGATGGGGGGAATCGAGAGCTTGCGAAAAATAGCTAACGTGGAGACGGATGCTCGGCTCGAAGATGTTTTCCTGAGGCTGACCGCTGAAGTCGGGTGAAGGCCGGCTAGACCATGAGTATGCTGGCGTCCTTCCGAACCATAGGCGTACTCGTCAGGTACTGGGTAAAGGGCAGGTTCACAAGGGCCACTATGATGGCCCTTCTCGTAGGAGAAGCCTTCTCCATAGTCTTCATCCTATTTGCCGGAGGCACATACCTCTCGTTCACCAGTCGAGTTGGACTAGGGGCGGGGCTGTCAGAGGTTGCTTGGAGCGTATTCCTCGCCTTCTACCTGGTCGGAGTGATCCAGAGCGGGTTCAACGGAAGCGGCCTAGCGGCCAGCGGGGGCGATGTGGACTACGTGTTCACTTCCCCAGTTCCACCCCGGGACGTGTTCGCCGCCAAGGTCCTTCTCAACTCTCTCACCACACTACTCTTCACCTTTCCACCAATCTTTGCACTCTACCTGAGATTCTCCGTATTCTACAAGACGACCTGGCCAATGGCAGCCCTTGCAGGGCTTGTAACACTCGTCTTCTTCTTGATGGGATTAGTTCTGAGCGCTGACATTACCCTGTCCCTGGGGTCAGAAATCGGGAGGAGAAGGAAGTTTTGGAGGAACCTGTTCATACTCCTAATACTCGGACTCAGCCTCCTACCCATCGCCCTACTGATTCCCGGAGCACCAGCCGAAATCGGGGATGTCACCCACGTTCTTCCCAACGGACTCGCCGCCATGGTAAGCGTGGGCCTGGTGAGCGGGACCTCTGGAACCCTCGTGTATTCAATTGACACGGTACTTCTACTGGCTTGGCTCGCCGGGTTTGCCCTGCTCGGAGTAAGGATGTCTAGGGGACACTTCTACGAGCTAATTGAGGTACGAAAACCCGGCCGGGAGAAGCAGCTTGAGGGTAGAACCGAGGTTTCCCGGCTGAACCCCCAAGGAAAATCTGTCTGGTCAGTTGTGAGGTTGAAGGAGACAATACTGATCAGTCGGACCCGTGAAAGGAGGGCTCTTTTCATCAACGCCATGTTCCTCTCCGCCTTCCTAATCATCTACGCCCTCTCCGGCTCGTTCCAATCCTCACCCACCTCCTTCCTCTTCATCCTCTTCATCATCGGCTCCTTCGGCTCCGGAAACGCGACGAGGTGGATAGAGAAGGAGAGGCTTTGGATTCTGAAGAGTTCAGCCGTGAGCCTGAGAAGATACGTCAAAGAAGTGTATCGGGCGAGAGTCGTCCCACTACTCCTCTATCTCACACCCGTAACTGTCGCGGTTGGTGTTCCATTGATACTGAGCCAGCTGGGCCAGGGACCGTCACTCCTGGCCGTTGTCCTCGCCCTACCCGCAGCCCTACAGGTCGCGGCCATCACCATGGGAGGGGGCATGTACTTCGCATCCAGGTACGGCCAGAGCACGGCCGATGATATTCTATCGTCCCAGACCCAAGAGCTGGTCGACATCAAACGGTTCCTGTACCAAACGACTCTTGGACTGTTTCTCGTATCACCGCTGATGCTATTGGTCCTAGCATCCCAACAACTCGCAGTTTCCCTTGGACCCGGGTCCGCGCTAGTCCTGGGCGCCGGTCTACTAGCAGGCTCTCTCACCTACACCCTTCTCATACTCAACATTCTCCTGAACATGGCGGGAGACTCTGTTCAGAAGAGAGAGGACCTGTAAGCCCTGTCTTCTTATGTGAGACATCCACTTGGACCAGATGCTTCTTGGGGCACTGACAGTCAGCCAAAGCCGAGGAAGAGGCGGGGTCTGATCTCAGCGCGATAAATGCAAGCCTCGTTGCAGTGAGCGGGGAATTACGGCTCTCACGGGGCAGGCTGTCGATTTCTAAATTCTTCTTGCTTCCTCTTGTCCCGTCTAATCACCATGATGACTCCGGTCCCGGTAAAGAGAAGGTAGGGAAGAAGGATCCAGGGCCCCATCGTCATGAGGAACTTTGTCAGCTGAGCCGCAGAGTTTCCGGTGCTGATGGTTACGCTTTGTGCAACAGTCATGTTTCCCGACTTGTTGATTCTTGCCCCTTGAAACCAAAGGCCCTGGCTCGAGGCGTAGTAGCTCCAGTCCACAGTAACCGTAAGGGTCTGGTTTCCGAGCCGGGCTGTCGAGGGAATCTGTATTGCTGCGGTGAATACTCTCGTCTCTCCGCTGGTTAGGTTGAACGGGAGGCCTTGGGTTGGCGAGAAGTAGCCAAACAGGCTAAGGGTAAGGGCATCAATCCTGATGAGTGCCGGGCCATGATTGCTGAAGGTGTTGGTTACCGTTAGGTTTTCCCCTAGGATGGGCTTAGGGTAGTAGGAGAGCTGATAGTCGAGCAGGGGAATATCCGAGGGTGGCGGTATTACGTTGAAGGTCACGGTCGCATCATGGCCAGGATAAACAAAAGGGTTAGCGATTACGAGCACGCTGTAATTACCAGAGTAATAGGGTTGGAGGGTAAGTGTTGCCGCGGCAGTTCCACCAGGGTCCAGTGAAACTGTAGAAGGGGTTATGATCACTGCGGGCCCCGGGAGAGTACTGAAAGAAAGCGAGATCTTTCCCGTGAACCCGTTGAGGCTTGTCAGGGTAAGAGTGGTATTGAGATCTACCGCTAGGTGCGGTATCAGCTGAACGGTCACAACGGATGGATTAGCGCTGATACTGAAATCGGGGGGTTGGTACGGCGTCGATACCATTATCCAGACGATTGTGGTATGAACGAGCGATACGCTGGTTGCCGCAATAGTTGCTGTGTAGTTTTCCACAGGCGTGCCAGTGGTAGTCGAAACGACAAGTTGAGAATAGCCATTCCCATCAGCCGGGACGCCGACAGTCGGTATCGAGAATGACACGACGGGGCCATTCGGAAGGGCTGGAGAAACAACGGCTGTCAGGTTCACATTACCCGAAAAGCCGTTGAGGCTTGTCAAGTTGACAGTGTTATAGTTGTCAGAGCTTCCCTGGGGCAGATCCTCTCCCCGAAACGACATTGTCAAGCTGAAATCCGGCAACTGGGCATTAGCCGGCTGGACTGGGCGGAGAATAGTCAGAAGCAGGAATAGGGATAGCAACGAGGCTATGGCGGGCTTCCCAAGAGTGCCCGGCCTTCGATTAGGCATGAAGCTAGTCTCCCTAATGAACGGTGTTCATCAGTAATAATAACATGGTGTCGAGTACAATTAAAAGACAACTGCTCCATTGGCAGGGTCATAGGGGACACAGAGTCCACTGTGGTCGGAAAGGGTTGGATTGTGAGTAGCGGGATGCCGCGCGGGTGAAAGAGCTTCCGACTTTCCCTCGTTCAACAGTTCAGACATTCATAGGCAGCATCGAAAACGAGCCTAGTCAGAATACCGCAAACGGCTTCGATTGAGCGTAATTTCCTATCATAGTCGAAACCTCTAGCGTGCGGGTTCACTCGACGCTCCGCCTCTTGAGTTTCGATGTTCTTATGCAGTTGCGATCCCGGTCAATGAGACTGAGTGAGGGGGAAGAATGGTAGGACTTTTCGCAAACGGCCCCACTTCTCTCGTGTTCTATGCTACATACACTCTCTGGTTTTTCAGCGAGGCCATTGGTGTTTGGCTGGTCCCTGGTCTTCGCAGGCGTGGTGCAACCCGAGTTCGCCGGGACCAAGGGTCCGGTGCGCTGATCTTTCTCAGCATCTTCGTTTCTGTTTTCGTCGCGTTCTCGTTCGGGTATTCGGGGCTGGCTGGGTTGCCTGATTGGACGTTCTATCCAGGTATCTTTCTGATATTGCTGGGTATTCTAGTTCGCCAGTGGGCTATCGCGGTTTTGGGGCGCTTCTTCTCGCTAACCGTCCGGGTCGCTGAGGGTCAGCGTGTGGTGGATAAGGGTCCCTACCGATTAGTTAGGCATCCTTCCTACACGGGCGTATTGGTCATGTTCATCGGACTTGGACTGGCTGTCCAATCCTGGGGAGCATTGCTGGTGTTGTCGATCCTCTTCGCGCTGGTCTATGGCTACCGAATCCGAGTAGAAGAGAGAACGCTGGCGTCAGAGCTGGGCCAAGACTACGAGAGCTATGCGAGACGGACGAAACGGCTCATACCTTTTCTCTTATGATCCGTTGACGGGTTCGGCGGGTCCGGGGATACGCCTCGCCTATTTTTTCTGAACTTATCAGCGAGTAATTCTTGGGCATGCTCTAACGCCACTACGTTTGATGGATGAATGCTTTTTGAGAGCCATGATATGAGTTCTGGGCAAACCGTGCGAGTCATGTCTGAGGCCTTGAATTACCGGCAGCTTCTGGAAGAAGAAGCTTCCAGGCGAGGCATCAGTGTCTTCTATCATGGTAGGGGGGCGCAGTGGGGACGTGCGGGTTTGCGGAGCAAGAGAATCTTCATACCAACACCGCATAGGTTTCCGTCGTTCTTCACCGGCTTACACGAAATAGGGCACATCGTCAAGAATCATCAAGCAGGGGATGGAAAGTCCGAGTACTTGTGGGAGTACGAAGCTTTCAGGTGGGCAGTGGAATTCTGCAAGGAAAAGGGAATCCCAGTTCCCGAAAGGACCATCAACAATGAGCGGGATATCATCGCTGAAAAACTAAGGGAGGAAGCGGAGGGCGGCAAGGAGAACCTTGACTTGGAAGTGGTGAGATTTGTCAAGGAAGGCACTGACAGGGACCCGGATGTGGCCTTTGTCAAGAAGTCTATCTCTGATGAAGGAAGGGTGACAGTCCAGCACCATTCTAGAGAATCAGCTTAGAATGCATCTTCTACCATTTGGCCGGGTTCCCTGGTTTTTCTCCGCTTCTCCATAGGTAGAGGGTTGCGATGGAGCAGTAGGGGTGCCAGTTCTTGGCGAGCCGTTCGAACTTCTCTCGTGTCGGAAGTTTTCTCAGATGGTAGAGCTTCTTCGCAGCCTTCTGGACCCCAAGGTCATCCACAGGCAACACATCCGTTCGTCCCAGTACGAAGATCAGAAACATCTCAGCGGTCCACCTTCCCACGCCCTTGATAACGTCCAGCTGTTCCACAGCCTCCTCGTCCGGTAAACGGGAGAGGCCCTCTAGGTCTAGAGAATCGTTGACAATTCTTTCACAGAGGTCGCGTATGTAGGAGATTTTCTGGGGAGAGAGGCCCACAGAGCGAAGCTTACTCTCCTCGGTGGCCAAGTACCTTTCCGGGTCCGGAATCCTTCCATTGTAGAGGTTTTTGAAACGGTTCAGAATGGCCTTCGCGGCGGCTCCCGCCAACTGCTGGTAGATTATGGATCCCACCAGCGCTTCATAATGTCCATCTTCCAGCTCGAAATCCAGACTGCCAATCCTTTCCACCACTTTGCCGAGCACCGGGTCATGCTTCCTCAGGTGCCTCATTCCAGCCCGCCAAACATTCTTGTCGGCAATGGACAGTCCAGTGACCCTCTCCGCGTCAGGGTACACTGTTACAGACGCCTTCTTTTGCGAACGCATTAGATGATCGACTGACGCGGCGCGTTATTTCATGAGTGGAGACTTCCGACCCCGCTTCCCTGGCCTTACTCAATGCCGCCCCGGGAGAGAGCGGTGAGAATGGTCTGGACCAGCTTCTTGGCAGACTCCGGCGTTAGTTCTACTGCAACTCTCGCGCTAGGCCCCTCCGTCTGGTTGACGAAGTCTATGTTCAGAGCCTGTTCCAAGGGAGCATTACTTGGATGGTCGTAGGAGACACTTACCTGCTCAAGCTTGAACCAGCCCCGTGGACCCTTGCCGCTGCCCGATACCTGCGCCGTCTCAGCTATTCCAGTACACATGGCATTTCTCCCCCCAGCCTAACGGGCTCCCAGGTATTTCTCAAAGAAGGCAAAGAGCTTCTTCCACCCATCAACCGCCTGCTCCTGCCGGTAGGCAGAATGGTCATAGTCGAAGAAAGCGTGCCCCGCCTTCGGGTACATGTGAAACTCGTAAGTCTTACCATGTTTCTTCAATTCCTCTTCCAGCAAACCCACATGCTGGGGAGTCGGATTCTTGTCCTCTTCGCCAAACAGTCCCAGCAGCGGACACGACAAGTCTCGAGTGTAATCGATGGGTGCGACCGGCCGTCTGGGGGTCAGGTCCTCTTTTGACATGACGACCCCTCCACCCCAGCAGTCAACGGCAGCATCCAGGCCCTTCAATCGGCAAGCAGCGAGAAAGGCGTGACGACCCCCTGAACATGTCCCGAAGACGCCCGCCTTCCCATTAGTCAAGGGAAGAGTCTTCAAGAACGCTGTCGCTCCTTCCACATCCCCAACTACGCTATCGTCTGGTACACCGCCAGAGTCTCGTACTTTAGCGGCCACATCGTCAGGAGAACCGTGGCCGTACCTATAGTAGATGTTCGGGCTAATCGCCAGATATCCATGGTGGGCGAACTTCCGAGTTGTCTCCCGGTACCACTCGTCCCATCCAGGCATATGGTGAATCAGGACAACCCCTGGAAACGGGCCTGGCCCTAGTGGGCGGGCAAAGTATGCATTGATCATATCCCCATTATGCCCTCTCAACATGACCGTTTCCGCCAGCATTCCTTCGTACATGTCAGTCTGGTACTGATGCATAGTGGCGCTCTGCAGAGTGTCGATGTTTATGAGAATTCCGGCCTCTCAATTCAGGAGCAGGGTCAACCGGTCGTTGTAAGCGTCGCTTGCGTTCGGTTAGGTCAGAGGTTCGGGAATTGTCTTGAGCGACCTTACAGGGGATGGGAGGACCCAGGCGAATGCGAGGGTGCTCGCAATATCGCAATAATGCCGAGATCGCTTCAGTAGGACCGTGCCAGGTCATTAGCCATAATCTCAGTTTCGTGTGTAAGGTCGCCTCAATTGTATCGGCCATCGATATTATCAGAAACCAATAATTTTCGGAATCGAAAATATTCTCCTACGAGACTACCGTTTTATCATAAGAAAGCTCCATCTCGAAAATAGAAGATTCCTATGAAGAAACGCAACACTATCCTCGCTCTCTGCCTGATAGTACTAGCGATTCCAGCACTCGCATTCCTCAGCCAGAAGGGCCAATCTACGAATAATGCTCATCCCAGCACGAACATAACCTGACTGAAGGATTTCAGCAATTGGATACATCAAAACTGGGAAGTTGCCGTAGCGAGACTGTTTCACTCCTAAACTTCCAGAATCCTGTGCAGATGAATCCGGTTGGTCGGTGATTGTTAGATTGCCGGAATCAGCCTCCATGCCGAGACATCTAGCGAAAAATGCTACACACTCGATTCAAGGAAAGCCCAGCTTCCATGCCACGGGACGAAAGGCCATCCGAGACTTGTATCTGGACCGGCAGGGTGAAGAACTCCCGGTTCCCGGCGATCATTTGCTCATGTCAATAGGCATGAAACGTTCGCTTGAGAGTTTGTTTGTGAAGGCTTTCGGGTTCCCCGTCGCCTCAAACTTCCTCTACGAGATGGGAAAGGAGGTCGGAGCACACTCTGCAAGACTTCTAAGGGAAGCAGGCTTCACCGTCATGAGCCCCAAGAATCTCCCCAAAGCTGGTCAGGAGCTAGCCACCCTATGGGGTTGAAAAACACTCCAAACTATGGAGCTTGACTTTCACAATAAACTGTTCCGCTCACGGCTCACGGGTTCAGCCTACGTTAGAAACAGTAGGGGAAAGACTCCCGTCTGCCACTTCGGCCGCGGATCGGCTGCGGGAACCTTTAGCATTGTTTTCGGGAAAAGCTGCGAGTCCATTGAGATTGCCTGCGAGGGAAGAAGGGACGATTATTGCGAGCTTATGGTGGGAACTCCTAGAAGGATAGCCCGCCAGGCCGAGAATTTCCTCCCCCGCGACAAGTAACACTAGGCGGTTTGGCAAATTGAGCGCATGACTAGTGGGTACTCGAGACTACGTGAGACTCTTTGTTCGGGAAGAGAGACTCCCAAAGGGATAATCGGAAGCACAGACCAGACGCCTTTCAGGTCACAGTGATTTGTGCTATGTCCGTAAGATCGCCTTTATGGTGTTTCTTCAGCACTAGCTTTAGTGTATAGCTCGCTCCAGAGCCGTCGCCAACAACGAAGGGGGTTTTCCCCGCTTCGTCCCAGGTTTCCGTGCTTGCCCCGACGTGTTCGACAAGGCGGTCTAGGTCTCCCAAGTTCACGTCCACGGGACGGTAGATGAAGAGTAGCTCTTCGAAACTCCTCGCGACAGGTTTCCAGCTGGCACTGATGGTTCCCGACTCTTTGGCTTCGACTAGCTCCTCTACTAGTCCCAGGTCGGTGATGGGCGGGTTGGAGTTTCTCGTCAGAAGGAGCTTGGCCGAGTCCAGGCCACCCCCGAGTGTTCCTTCACATGTTAGCTGGCCATTGGCGGTCAGTTCTATCCTAGCCTCTGAGCCATCGGTGGGAACTGAAAGGAACGTCTTGCTTAGGGAGACTCGGGCAGGATCATTGTGGGGAGCTATTAGCATAGCCGCAATGTCCTTGCCCTCGGCCACGTCAAGCTTCACAGTTGGCGCGACAAGATACCCTCCCAGTTCCGGCGAAACCGCTCCTGCGCAGGGGAACTTGTCTGGAATGCTGATGTTGACTGATGGCTCACCGGGCTTTGAGGAAACACCCGCGTTTAATGGCGTGGGATGGGGCATGAGAAGACTCTTACTGAACCTGGGTTCAGCCCAGACTCCTCCAGCCCAGTAGAAATAGAGCACTCCCAGGCCTTTGACGGCTTTCCGAACCCTGAAACCACCCTTGGACTTGATGTGGAAGGATGGGGGACCTGTGGTTGGATCTGGTTCCACCTCCACCTCTTTCACAAGGTTGAGAACTTGCACGCTCAACCTGCGACCCTAACCTCAATAAGCCTTCGTCCTAATCCACATTCCTCGCTCTTCGAATAACACTAACGTGCTGGCCGGATGTTTAGGATGGGTGCAGACCCGTTACCCCAGTTGCTCTTCCAACCTACGTAGCCTCGTGGTGCACTTATTGAGAAAGGGAGAGAATTGTGCCGCGTATTTTTCTTGTTCTCTCTAGATGCGGATATGAGTCGACTTTGCCCCCGAACAAACGAGTTCAGTTACCGCTTTTTGTTACAGCCATTACTCATCAATTCATAATTGGCCTGGGCTTGATCATGTGTTCGGAAACGGACCCTATTGTTACTTCCCACGAACTCTCGGTAGCTACTTAGAAGGTATGGACCACAGTAGCGTATTGTCTTTCAATGTTCCACCTGTGTAGGACAACTCCAGAATATTGGCCTTGAACGATGGGTCTATTGTGTTTGCACGTGCCGTGACTCCAGGATAGGGTCGTCCACCCCAGCGGTATGCGGCTTTCCAGTATGAAAAATCTCCTTGTATGATGTTCGCACGCTCCATCAGCCGCCAGGACCCTTGATACTGGAACGAAGGGTACAATAGAAGAACACTCCAGCCTTGCACAGGGGTCTTGCTTGCTACTCCGAACTGGTAGAAGTAGGCGAATCCTTGTGGAAGGTTTGCGTTTCCCGTTCCGACAGCGCCAATGTCAAAGTATGCTCCCTCCCTAAAGTCTGGAATGAAGCTTCCGAACCTCTGCCATGAAACACCTGTTGTGTTGTAGTACCAGTTCACCTGGCTGTTCAGGGGGCTAATTGAAGAGGGCTCCCACATCATACGCAGAAAGATTGGACTGGACAAGTTCGCAGGGTGAAGAACCACTTGTGCGTGGTACCTGAGGTACTGCCAAAAGGTCCCGCCGCAGCTCGCATTACTGTCGCAAGTTCCCCAGGCCGAACCGGAGACCACTATACTACTGTTCGACAATAGAAATGCGTCAGCTCTCCATCCGAAATCCCAACCGTCTATGCAGCAGTTCGGGGATTGGACGCCCATGCCTGCCATTAGGAAATTGTCTGGTGCAAGTAGTGTTGGGTTGGCCTGGGCGAAGCTCACACCGATTTCCAGACAGCAGATTCTGTATTGCGCTGAGTTGTAGTAGCCGGCCACGTATGGGTCGCTCGGCAGTCCCAGTGTAGGGTCTCCAGCGCCGGGAGAGATGGAGTTGGCGTAGAGCACGCTTGGAGCCCAGAAACTGTAGGCGATCGGGGTCCAGAGGGAGACCACTAAGACCACAGCAGTGGCGAACCGCCTAGCATCTTCTAGGCTGATCCCTCCACTCCAAAAAGGATTCCATGGCAGTCTTCGAGAGTAGCCCAGCTCAAATAATCCTCCCAAGAAGGCGAAAAGGGCCCAAAATGGGGCAAGCGGGATGAGCAGGCTTCTGTCACAGGAAGGACATAGGAGGGTCCAGAATGTCCCGGTGAGACTTAGCAACGAGACAATCCCGGCCAACATTGCTATTTTCAATGACCTACTGATGCGAGCCGCAAGCATTCCGGTTACCATCATTGGAATGCCAACTATTACCATCCCCTGGAAGAGTGGAAAGGGTGAGAGGTATGTCACCCCCGAGAACCAAGCGGACAATGGAAACCATATCATCACAGCGGTCACCACAAAACCAGCAAACACTCCCAGAAACAGACGTGTTCTGGGGTTGAGGATTCCACGTTTCTCTGCCACCTTCACAATCGGGGGCAGTGCTCCAAAGCTGAACATCATCAAGCCTAGCCGAAAACCGGCCAAACCGTCGGGGCCTGTTTGGTAACACTCCGAGTGCAAGAGTCCGTCGGACCTGAAAGTTGGGCACGCCACGTAGAACAGGACCCAGACTACAACCGCGCTTAGGAAGACCTGTAAGACTGCCCAGCGTGGCCTGAGCATGTAGGCGAGCAGAATCCCGCCCAGCGCAAACGACGCGACATCCGCCTCCAGCCGCAAGCCGGATAGATCGTAGTACCAGGTTCCATTCAGCGTCACGCCAAACCAGAAGTCTATTCGCTCGAATAGATAAGCGGGCAGCCAAGGAAAGATGGTCACTAGAACAGCGCGTAGAACTACTTTAGTGGTTAGCGGTGGAAAACGGGTCATTCGAGTAAATGATTTTCCCCAACCCTATTGGGTCTTGCCCTTTTGACTATTCCCATGAGAATAGTCCGACAGTCTGTGATTCCTCGGCTTAATAGACGGGTTAAAGGTGCCCACCGAGCGTGATGCACCAACATCCCAACGAGAGCAGCGGTTGGGGGAGACAGTATTGCGCATGGGACTGATTAACCGACCCGGGCCTGCCTCTTGACGGCAAGGTCGCAACACGACTGTTCTAGGAGAGTCGACTTAGGAGGCATTCGACTAGGTCTTCAACATTAAGAGCCAGCTCCGAGCATGAGAGTAGAAGGATAGGCCACAATATCCGGAAACCTGAACCAGGAGGGACGCCAATCGACCAATTTACTCGCCCCGTTCGCAACTAGGACGCGGGCAAAGGATCCCATGTCAACTCCAGAGAGGCTCTGCCCAATGTGCAGGCGGATTAGACGGCTATCGGGAGAACAGAGGTGTGCAATTCACCTCAAGGCAGCTTTTCTCGGCGCTCGTCACCCCGAATTCGATTCCAAACGAATAGCAGGGTCGAGTCCTCCAGGGGTCTTCGTAGGCAGGTTTGGCTATCCGAAGGTCTCTGTCGGGCCGATGGTACCGGCTGTTTCAGGCGATACCGAGCTCCTTGACACACCTGAACGTTGGATAGGCAAAGGTTTCGATGAGATTGTAGACTTCAGGTATAGCCTGCTTCGAGGCTACAGTAAGGCACGGGTCTCAGACGCGCACAGTGGAAGCAGGTTGATTGAGACGTTGCAGGAGGTAGCTATGATGACTAAACCGGTCGATACCGAACTCATACTCGCTAGACGACCGAGAAAGATCCTGGATTTGCGGGAGGACTCCCAGCCCTTCGGCCCCATCGCACCCCTAGCCTCCTTTCAGACAGGAAATTCTTCCGTTGACAACAGAATCGAGAAAGCATTCTATGATGGTGACCTTCCCGCCGACGATGCCGTCCTCCAACTCTACACAAAGGGTGTCCTGGTCACTCGCATTCAGAGGGCTTTCAGCCTCGGCATGTTTGGCCAGAGCAAGGCAAGGAAGCTCGTCCCCACGCGGTGGACTATTACGGCTGTTGACAGCAATCTTAGCATCAGGCTGATGGCTCGGGTAAAGCAGTATCCGCCTATCGACGAATACCGGGTCTACAAGTACTCCTACCTGGACAATATCTACGTGGGGATTCTAACACCTGAGAGCTGGCGGTTCGAATGGGTCGAGGCCTGGTTCGAACCTGAACTTCTCGCTACCAGCTTCCCGGATGTAGACATGGCCGTGGACGTTGAGAAGAGCGACTACACGTCTCCGAATGGCTACCAGCCAGTTATGCTAGGTGATTCTGAGGGTTTCCGCGGTCGGAAAACCTACGCCAAACCAGGGGGTTGCTACTACTCGGCAAGACTCGCCGTTTCCGAATATCTAGACTCGATCAGGAGGCAAGCTGGTGCAATCATGCTTAGAGAGATTCACCCGGGCTACATAATGCCCGTCGGTGTCTGGAACGTCAGAGAGAGCCTCAGAGCACTCCTCAAAACAAAATTTGAAGGGTTTGACTCCATGGACGCTGCGATGAATTATGTGAGTACAATATTTGAGATACCGAAGCACTCTTGGATTCAAACCTCCGCGCTGCTTCAGAAAGCGTTTTTCCAGCGGAAGATTAGCGAATTCAACTAGTATAGCCTTCAGCATCAAATTGAATCTTGTTGCGCCGGCCTCCTTGTCACATCTCATTGTCGGGGGGTGTTCTTGTTACGTAAGGTAACGCTTATATCGAGCTTTAGTTACCTAAAGTAACACGAAGGTCCAGGGTCTTGAGGCTGATATTACAACGTTCCAAGGCATTGCAACGGGTCTCCCCCCGAGAAACAATGGACTATGCGGCGTTTACAAGGGAACACCGGATGCCTGGCGACGTCAACGAACTTCACGTATTCCAGAAGTTCTACGCTTCCCGTAGGCTAGTCACAGAGGGTTGGGACGCGTACCTCAACGCACATGTCTCCGAAGTTGGTGGGGCTTCGTCGATCGATGTTGACGCGTGCGGAACAAGAGACGGATCTCTCGTCCTCTACTTCTGCAACACTGGAGGACCCCAGTCCCCATTGCAAGACTCAGTGGAAAAGGTCAACATGTCCGAAAACGCCAATGCTGTAATACTCGCTCCCGTGGGAACAGATCTCTCAGAGCTCGAAGAAGCTCTTCCCGCCGCCTTCGACTCGGGGAAGGCTATGATAGAATACATGGGATGGTTCGACGACAACTTCGAGGAGACGTTTAGCGAGACATTGCACTTGATCGAGGTGTTGGGCAACGAGACTAGGATGAGGATGCTGGCCCCACTCTTCCAAAACAACAGGGCCAAGAAAGAATACCGGACAAAAATCAACCCGAAGCTGGTCTACCAAAACCTGTCAGTCCTGCAAGGAGCAGGGCTTGTAGACGAGGCGGGACAGGGTACCTACGGGCTCAGCCCGATGGGCAAGACCATTCTGGGAGACTTTTTCGCCTTCCTGGAAAAGACTCGGCGGACCCTAGACTCGGCTTCGAAAGAAAAGAAAAGGAGGTGAAAAATGAATGGATGATGAAGAATTCTTCCCAGACTTCTTCCGGCGACGAATGGGATTTCCCAGAAGCAACTGGTTCACCGAGTTCGAGCGCAGCTTTGAAGAGATGTTCAAAGACATGGAACTGCCCAAGGAACTGATCCGGGAAAGGAAGCTCCCGGGCGGCGGCACGGTTCGCGAGATGGGACCCTTCGTCTACGGCTACTCGTTCAGCGTAGGCTCTGATGGAAAACCTGTCATCAGAGAATTCGGAAACGTCAAACCACACATGGGAGCGGGACCCTTCGGAGCGGCTAGGCCTCAGCTATCGGTCAAGGAAGAGAGAGAGCCTCTCGTTGACACAATAGTCCACGATGATTCGGTAAAAGTCGTCGCTGAACTGCCAGGCGTTGAAAAGTCCGACATCAGCCTAAACTGCAACGGAAGAAACCTAACCCTCAAAGTCGAAACGGAGAAGAGACGGTACCACAAGGATCTCGAACTACCAGTAGAGGTTGACCCGGACACGTCTAAAGCCAGCTATCACAACGGAGTACTGGAGCTTACCTTGAAGAGGAAGACCCCGGGCGCCAAGGCTAAGCAAATCCGGATAGACTAGCCCAGCCTATCCGGGCCATCCCCAATCCTCCTCCCTTTTTCTTAGGGTCCAGTGATGGTTAACTCTGGCTGACTTGGTCGAGTTGTAGCAACCCACTAAGTAGTATGCGACTACTTACTTTATACATAAGACTGGATAGAGGAGCGTGCGATATGAAGTCTACAAACAGTCAGACGACGTCTGACGGGGCAACCAGGCCGAAATCGAGCCTCGTAGCTTCCTCGACAGCAATCGACGAACGCGTCCCTGACGCTGAGTGGGTCTCCGTCTTCGAATTCAGGGGTACTTGCCCGTACTGCAACCGAACCAGAACATTCCAGTTTGACGGCGACGTTCTCCTTTACCGGTGCATTGTATGCGGTTCAAGAATATACAAGAATCGAATCAGCCCCGAAAGCTCGTTCAGGCTGGAAGAATGGAAGAGGCAGGGAATAAGCGGAGGCCGTTTTCGCAATCTCGTTGGGCACACAGGGCCACACCACGAAGGCATAATCGACAAAGGCGCCACTCTGGACTAGTCAAGACCTCTCGAAGAAAGAACTCTTGTGACCTAAACGTCAGTCACGACACCTCGGCCGGTCCAACCTAAAACTCCTTTCATGAGAAGGATAAAAACCGAAATCCAGGGCCGACTAGCGGTTGTATAGCAAGATGACAGACCCTGCAAGATCGACCAAACAGGTCTACCCCGAACCCACCGTTGGCGCATTAATTCGGAACAGGGAGGGCAAGCTCCTCCTGGTGACCTCTCACAAGTGGTTTGACAAGCTCACCATTCCAGGCGGGCATATCGAGCTTGGCGAGACCATGGAGGAGGCGGTTAAGAGAGAGGTCAAGGAAGAGGTGGGCCTGAACGTGCGCGTCGTAAGATATCTCCTTGCACAGGAAGCGATCTTCACGCCAGAGTTCTGGAAGAGAAAGCACTTCATATTCTTCGACTTTCTTTGCGAGAGTGGTACCGACCAGGTACACGTGGATAATCGAGAGTTGCAAGACTATCACTGGGTAGAGCCCGACGAAGCCTTGGGGTTGACCCTAGAATCATTCACGAGACGGGTCCTAGAAAAAATACCTTGAGACAAGATGATTGGGACACCGAGGGACCGGTTAACAAGAGGCAGTTACGATCGAGATGTAGCGTTAAAAAATATTAGCTGTGACCTTTCCATTGTTTGATGGAGCACCTTGGAAGAGCAGTACCTTGGTGGACTTGAGAGCGGTCGAATGAAGAAGGGGTTCGTGGCAGGGTATGGAATCTATGCGACAAATCTGAGGATAATAGGCGTCAAGACTAGGAAAGCCCTCGCGAAAGGGCTCGTTGGCGCAGCCATAGGTAGGGTTGCCGGAGCCTACATCGGCATGAAATTGTCAACAGATCAGAGTGTCAAGATGATTCAGGAACTTGAGGAACGGAAAGATTTCGAGGTTTCAAAACAAAACGCCTCGCGCGTGGAGCTCAAGAAACCGAGCATATGGAGGCGCGGCCATATCGTCATCACTCAGGTCACCGCAGAAGCGATCAAGGTATTGATTGTTCAGAAGAAAGACTTCCAGCAGTTGGTGGAACTGATGCGGGCTTTCTCCCCAGAAGTAGTAACAGTCATCTGAAACGGCTCCCAACTTCTGGCTCGGAGATAAGAGAGCCTTAGGCTTTGCCAGTTTCCTCGAAAGATGGAACGGGGACTTGCGGCCCTCAAGCGAGCTCATGCTGAACTATTTGGCAGGTGTCAATTTGGACGACACAAATGACGCTGTTGATTAGTTGGCGGATTTCTGCAAACCCTCCGTGAGTCGCAAGGCTTATCCCCGAATCCGGGGGAAACGATGAGTCGAGTTTTCATGAATCAGCCTCCTTCCGACGTTGCCCATCTCTTAGGCCCGAACGAGCAGGTTCAGCTTTACATCCAGCAGAAAATCTACCATCCGAAGATCAATGTTGACTCGGTGGTTCTGACCAACGAGCGAGTCATCCTCCGGCACCCCCACGCCCTAGGCTTGAAGAAGGACTACACCGACTTCTCCTACACAGACATCGCCAACGCCATCTTGGACAAGGGAATGCTCCGTTCCACTGTAAAATGCGTCCTCAGATTCGGGGGAGATCCCTTGATGCTCAACGATCTTCCCAACGACCAAGCAGAGAAAGCATATGGAATAATCCGGGAGAACATAGCTCGGTATCAGACACCCTTCTCCACTGGCTACGCAGCAATGGGTCCCACCGTCGCTGCACCAGTTCAGCAACAAATAGTCGCAGCGCAAATGAAGACTTGCCCCAAGTGTGGGCAGAAAAGCGCCCTCGGCCTAAAGTTCTGCGGAGCCTGCGGCTCACCACTCTAAGAAAATCAACCCACACGAAATCTCTGTATCCCTGACCTTCAGGTCAGGCGTGGTCTCGATTACAGCGAGCCAGATTTTTTTATGTGTTACCATGGCTACAGCCTTATCTCAGAGCCCCGGTGCTCATCCTAGTGAGCTGTAAGGCTTGGAGACCACAATTTCGACGGATAAGATGGCGCAGTTCCGTGACAAGAAGTACATCAGTCTCGAGACTTACAGGAAGAATGGCGAGGCCGTTCGAACCCCTGTCTGGCTTATCGATGAGGGTGAAGAACTCTTGATCCGAACAGACTCTGATACTGGAAAGGCGAAGCGCATCAGGCACAATCCAAAGGTGCGCGTAGCGCTTTGCAACATAAGGGGGACGGCAAAGGGGGACTGGGTTGATGGGACAGCACGATTTGCGGATGATGCGACGGTTGAACGGATACGGGGACTGCTCAAGAAGAAGTACGGGTTAATGTACAGACTATCAGGGCTGCTGGGCAGAGGAAAGTCAAAGGCAGTCGTAATAGCGGTCCGAATCTGAAAATGCCCGTGCTCGAATCATAAGTCAACGATTCGCGTAGTTTCTTTGGTCGCGCTGGGATGCTCTTGTTGGTCTAGCCTCTTGTCACTCTGGATGTTAGATGGTAAGAGGATGTTGTTGCTGACATAGCTTGGCCCTTGGGTTTTCCTTGCTGACTCTTACGGCAAGAATAATCAGGGCGAGTGCGACGACTCCCTCGATGGCCTCCAGGTAGGCGATTCAGAGAGGCTCCTGAATGGTTGAGAAGAGGCCATCGAGTCGGCGATGGGCAGCTGGGAAATAGAGGGCTGATCCGATGAATGCAAGTAATGGTGAGCGTCTGGGACGACGGAAAATCCAGACGAGGGAAAATAGGTCATCGTCATCAGGGGTAGTGTGAGTATCGCCCTAGCCTTCTTTTGCGAAGAATTCTTTCGGGTCGACAATGTGGACTCTTCTTCCCTTCTTCATCAATTCCTCCGCCGCCTTCTCGTTCGTCGTAAAGTAGCAACCATCACCCGTGTAGAACCGCAATAGTCCGTGGGACTCGTTCTTGCAGACCATGAAGTTGGCCATGGTCTTATCATCATCCAGGTCTCCGTTACACAGAGGACATTTGAACTCAACCCACAATCGATAACAACACTCCTGACCAGCAGGTCTAAACTCACATCTATAAGCAATTATTCGTTCGGACACTTGGACGCGAATAGAACATGCCTGACGAGAAGATAGTCATCAAGACCAAACATGGCGAGCTAAGCCTCGACCAGTTGGCCGAGGTCCAGCCCGGCATGGCTCGGTTGATGAAAGAAGTTGGTGAACGCTACCATATTCTCTACTATGCCGCCAAGGGTGGAAACTGGCAGCTAGCCAAACACCAGCTAAGCCAGATCATCAGCCTCCACAAAGCAGGCGCAACCCTACGCCCCAAGTACGCCCAGGACCTAACCAGCTTCATCCAGAACCATCTCAACCCCATAGGAGACGCTATCGCCGCCAAAGACTGGAAAAGATTCCAGGAGACATACCAGAAAGGAATAGACGGCAGCAACCAGCTACACGAAAAATACGGCTACAGCTACATCCGATACATACTACCCAAGAATCCGCCAGAGTTCTACGATCTAAGCCATACCGAATAGCGGCGCTGTCTCTCTAGCCTGCGGCCGCAGCAACTGGTATGAGTCGCACCCTAGTCTCCTTACGGAAGCGGCGGCGTCTCGAGTTCTTCGAACTCGGACTCGTGCTTGCCCTGAGCCTCATCGACACTCAAGACGGCCAATTGGAAGAGCTTCCTAATATACCCAGATGCTCGAGAATTTTTCTGGACCCCGGCGGGCCCCTCCAACTCACAAGCCACGGTCAGGCAGAATCCACAGTCAAGTCTTGAACACCTTCACCCGCTCCGAACATTCCTCCAGCCTCTCCTCCAACACCTCCACACCAATACCCGGCCTAGACGGTACGTCAATCGTCCCGTCCGGCTTCAACCGAAACTCCGGCTCCACAATATCCTCCTTGAAATAACGATTGCTAGCCGATATGTCGTTGGGCATCACAAACCCAGGCAAGCTCGCCAAAGCCACATTATGAGCCCGGCCAACACCCGTCTCCAACAAGCCCCCACACCAAACAGGCATCCTCCGGCCCAGGCAGACATCGTGAATCATCTTCGACACAGTCAATCCACCAACCCGGGCTGGCTTGATGTTCAACACACGACAGCTGTCAAGTGCCAAAGCCGACTCCAAGTCACTCAAGCTGGCCACACTCTCATCCAGGCAAACCGGCGTCCGGATCATCCGCTGAAGCCGCGCATGCTCCACCATGTCGTCCCAGGCAAAAGGCTGCTCAATCATCAAAAGCTCAAAAGGGTCCAGCCTCGCCAAGCTGCCAGACTCCTTGGGATCATAGGCACCGTTCCCGTCCACCATAAGCGGAGTATCAGGCAGCTCCTCCCTGATCGCTATGACCAGGTCAACATCGCGTCCGGGCTTGATCTTAATCTTAATCCTACGGTAGCCCTGCTCCAAGAACTTCTCCGCCATATCGACCAACTGTTCTCTGGTCTTCTGTATTCCGATGCTTACCCCACTCACAATACTGTGAGAGGTTCCGCCGAGCATCTTGCTAAGGGGCACGCTTTCTCCTTTCGCCAACAGGTCCCACAACGCCATCTCAACAGACGCCTTAGCGATATTGTGGCCTCGAATCCCCGCCAACGCCCCGACTATTTCGCTAGGTTTCCTGAACACTTTGCCAAGCACTAAGGGAACAATGTAGTCTTCCAAGACGTGCCAGGCACTCGTCAAGGTCTCATAGCTGTACCAGGGGCCCTGGCTCACAGCGCACTCTCCAAATCCAGACTTGGAATCTCCTTTCAGCGTCACGATAATACAGGTCTTCTCCTCCTCCCTCCAACCACTCGTCTCAAAAGCTGAAGCCAGTGGCATCCTCAGCTGACGAAGCTCCACCGAATCAATCTTCACAATCTGATCCAGCTAAGGCCGAAAATCAGACTCCAACAAGTAGAATATCCTTCTCTCATCCCCCTCCCTCTTCAACACCACATCAGTCACCACAAACCCTCGTGAAAAATAGTGTTCGAAGACACGCCTGAAGCACAAAGTCCAGTCTCTAGAAGCTTCAAGGCTAACATCCCTCACCCCAACAATACTTTCCGGAGTCTCAACCAGTAACCTCGAATCCTTCAAGCCAAGCCGAACCCCAGACGGTCTTCTAGTTCCCCCCGTCATCCTCTCCGTCCGGTTAACAATGGACGCCCCCTGTTCCAGCAAGTCACCAATCCTCAATCTTCCAAACCTGCCCTCCACCCGCCGCTTCACCCTCCCACTCCTAACCCACCATTCCACCTCGAACCGGTCAGTCAATCTTCCCCGGTTCAGAGAATCATTCAAGTTACCATACAGATTCCTAATGTAGGTTCTACAGACACCTCCCAGCTTTCCAATATTGAAGTACGCATTTCCCGCCTGCAAAGGGTCAAAAGTCCACTTAACAAGGCTCATACCTCGCCCCATCACGAATTTTCTTTGCGCGAGCTTCAGCTTGAAACCCACTCCCCTAGACTGGTATTCTTTGGCGACTCCTGTGATGTGAGAGTAATGGCAGGGTTTAGCCATATCTAGTGCTGTGAATCCAAAAAGAATCCCGACCATCTTGCGCCCATCAAACGCCCCGAGAACCAGGCCGTCATGGTGCTGGGCCGCTATCATCACGTGCGCCGGGACAGCGCCGGACAAGCCGTCCAGTCCCCAAGCGCTCTGCTGGACCATGACAGACTCAGCGAATTGTTCCGGCCTAGAAAGCTTGACAACTCTAATCAGAAGCAGATCCCTTTTGGGAACCCTAGCCAGAGATCTTCTTGACTTCTTCGGCCACCGCGGAAATCTTCACATCTGATTCTTTCCCAGACCTCATATCTCTAAGCCTAACCTTTCCCTCCTTCAATTCTCTCGGGCCGACTATCAAGGCTACCCTAGCCTTCAAAGCGTCAGCGTACTCCAGCTGTTTCTGGAGGCTCCTCTGCTTCAAATCGTAATCCGTACGAATCCCCTCACTCCTCAGCTGCCGGACAATATCCACGGTCTCCTTCCAGACCTTCTCGTTCACCATAACCACGAACGCCTCGGGCTTCTGTTCAAGGTCGGGAAACAAATCCTTACGTTCAAGGGAGAGCATAAGCCTCTCAAACCCTCCCGCCACCCCAGTGGCAGGCATATCCCTCTTTCCGTAGATCCTGCACAACTTGTCAAACCGTCCACCCCCAAAGATTGAACCCAAGTCTCCCCCCGCCTGGTCGTACGCCTCGAAGACCGTTCCATCATAATATCCGATCCCCCTAACAATTCCCAGGTCTACCTTGCATTTGGACAGCTTCCCCAAGGACTCGACCGCTTCGATAGTGCCTGATAGTTCCTCGAAGCCCTGCTTGATCATGCTATCCTTAGGAAGCCTCGCCTCCAGTTCCCCTAGGACCTTGTCAGGTTCTCCTCCCATCTCTGCAAACCCCAGTACCCGCTTAATCCTGTCAGGGGATAGTCCAGCGACGGACAATTCTCGCTCCGCCTGCCCCGGGCCAATTTTCTCCAGTTTGTCGATGACCCGTATCAAATGTTCCAGTTCCGGCTGGGACATGGGTCCCAAGTTTCGAAGGAAGCCCTCGACCAGTTTTCTATTACTGATTCTCACCTCGTGCTCTTTCAACCCCACAGTATCCAGTATGTCCGAGCCTGTGGCGATTATCTCTGCGTCCGCTGATGGCTCCGTCACACCGTAGACTTCTGCGTCCCACTGGGTGAAATACCGGTACCGGGCGAACTGGGGCTCGTCGTACCGCCACATACCAGCGATGGATGCGACCTTGATGGGTTCTGGAAGGTCGAACCTGTTAGCCACCATTCTCGTCATGCCGACAGTAAGGTCGAAACGCAGCCCAAGGTTTCGGCCCGCTTTGTCCTTGAACCAGTACACTTGGTCTCGGATTTCGGGCCCGGATTTCGCTTCCAGAGTCTCAAGGTTTTCCAGGGGGCTAGGCTCGATCAGTTGGAAGCTGTGGTTCCACAGTACATTCCGTACCTTCTCTGCCAGCCAGATTCTTCGAGCCATCTCGTCTGGCTCGATGTCCTTCATGCCTCGGGGAAGTGTGAACTGTGCCTCTCCCATCAGAGACTCCCTTCAGCTGGTTTCTTGGCTCTTGAAGTCTTGGGTGTTCAAGGTGTAGTAGACTATGTCTGTACGCCGGTCTATGACTGCCAGCACCAGGTCTTTCCCGTCTCTGTTGGCTCGGGCCGAGAGCTTGGCCAGCTTGTCCAGTGTAGACTCTCCCCCCTCAAAGACGATGGAGACGAAGCGTCTGGTAGCACCCTTCCCAAAGGTTTCAAAATCAAAGCCTCCCTCCTCTAGCCTGACTAGGTAACCTCTGTCCCGAAGGTCTCGGTAGACGAGGTACTTGGTCCAAATGGTCGGCTTTCCCAATGAGAGCTTGGACACTAGCTCCTGGAGGGACTGGGGCTTCTGGGTCTTTTCTTCCACAACTTTGACCCTGTTCTTCTCGACTAGGTAAAACGCCTCGTATGCGTTGAGTACAACCTTGTTTTCGGTGAGTGTTCCGAAGGCTTTCTCCCGAAGCTCCATCAACTTCTCCGCATCCGGCAGGTAGACCCGGCCCTTCGACAGGAAAGCTTCCAAGACTTCAACCGTCAACAAACCACCCACCATGTCCCGTGCAAGCAAAGGCTCCGAACCCCCGGACAGGCGGCTATAAAGGCATGCGGAGAAACGGGACGCGTGAAATGGGCGATCAGAGCTTGCTGGCCGTGAAGAATTCAGCTGAGTTGGTTCCGGTGAGATGGCGGAACGGTGTCTTGGAGGCTGTGGACAGTACCCTCCTCCCCGCCAGGCTGGCCTATGTTCGAATGACAAATGTCGGCCAGGTCTGCGCAGCGATCAGGTCGATGAAAGTAAGGGGTGCCCCTTTGATTGGAGTCGTGGGGGCATACGGACTAGTTCTTGCCGCTGGAAAGATAGAGACCGCAGACCAGGTTGAGGCTTCGCGACGGCTTCGAAAATCGGCCGATGCCCTCATCGAGACCCGTCCTACAGGCGTCAACCTGCGCTGGGCAGTGGAAAGAGTCTTCAAGGCTTCCTCCCGAGCTAGCTCAGTCAAATCGCTGGGGGTAGAGCTTCTCAAAGAGGCAGATTCAATCCTACGGGAAGAACTGGAGGCTGCTCACCGGATTGGAAAATTTGGCGCTGTTCTCCTAGAGGACGGTGAGACTGTTCTGACCCACTGTAATGCGGGGGCGCTCGCAACGGCGGGCTACGGGACAGCCCTTGCAGTAGTTAGAGCCGCTGTCGAGCAGGGAAAACACATTTCGGTCATTGCCACTGAAACCCGGCCTCTCTTGCAAGGTTCTAGGCTCACAGCATTTGAACTTGCCAGGGAGAAGATTCCAGTCAAGATAATCTGCGACAGTGCAGCTGCTCAGACTATGGCTCGCGGAGGTGTGGACAAGGTTGTGGTCGGGGCTGACCGAATCCTGCGGAGTGGTCACGTTACGAACAAGATTGGAACTTTGCCAATTGCTCTGGCAGCAAAATTCTACGGAGTTCCCTTCTACGTGGCCGCTCCAGTATCTACTCTGGACTTTGAGACTGACCCTTCCCAGGTTATCATTGAGGAGCGAGACCCAAAGGAAGTTCTCTACATTGGAGGAAAACGTTTCGCGCCGATGAATGTGGAGGCGTTGAACCCGGCCTTCGACATTACTCCACCTGAACTGGTGACTGGCATAATCACCGACCGGGGTGTTATCGTTCAGCCTTTGGCTGAAAACCTATCCAGGCAGACACGAAGAAAAATCGCTACTGCTGAAATTCCATCCTCGCGCGACGTACCAAGTCCCAGCTAATTCGCGTCCACTTTCGGGCTGTCAGAAAGGGACCTGCTAGGGTTGTCCATCCAAGATTGTAAGGGGACCATTCCACAGTTTCATAATACCCCGGAAGTCCGTTGCCTGACGTGTCCGTTAGACGCCCTGAAATGTTCACGTTCTGCCCTTCATCTGAAGGGTTGGGACTGACGCTAATAGCGAGCACAGGAGTTGTCGCGGCATTTGTAGAATTGAACAATAGAATTGCGACACTCGGCCGCGCAACATTACCACAGCCGAACTCGCACACACCCGAGGGCCTATGTTGGCCTGTTGACTTGGAGAACGACCCGAGTTCGATGACTGAGCCCAGAATCAGCCCCTTTCGCCAATCTAGCACGACTCTAGTTTCACTTACCTATCGGTCGTGAAGGAAATGTGGTAGAATCAAGGGGTAACGTAGAGCCGACATGGGCAGACTTTACGCCCTGAAACAGGAAAATCGCCAGTAATCCGCCCAGACAGAAAACGGTTTTTGAAAAGGGGGGTACGTCAACAGGCTTTCAAGACTTAGAGTGGAGGTTCAGAGTGTTCAATAGTCAAATCTAAAAAAGAAAAAGGGGTTTCTGGAGAGTCCGCTGGCCCGGGTCTAGAACCTTTCGGATCTTTCGGGCCTTTCGGGCGGGCTGTACGATATGAGGGTCTCACTGGCTGTGATTCCGTTGATGCTGCCTAACTTCTCAACGGACTTTTCCAGGAGTTCCTCTTGGCTGTCGGCCCTGAAAGCCGCCAGTATGTCGAACGCTCCAGGTATGACGTGTGCCTCTGCAAAGTTCGGGATAGTCTTCAGTTTCCGCAGAACCGTATCGAAAGTACCTCTAACCTTCAACAGTGCGAAGGCTAGTGGGCTGTCGCTGTCGGCTTCGTTGGAGTTGCTGGAGATGCTCTCGAAGGAGATGGTTGTTTGAGTGTTTGTAATGTTCGGGAAGCTTCTGATCTTCTCCATGGTGGTGAAGGCCTTGCTCGGCTCGTTGGTGCGTAGCTTGATCACCAGGTCGAATCGACCTGTTACGGGTGTCGCGGATTCGACGTTGGGGATGTTTTCAATCTGGGAAATGGTGTGTGCACGTTCTCCTTTGCAGTTGGCGAATATGTAGCTGGTCTGTTCATTTCTTGGCATTTTTTTCTACCGTGCGGAGCAGTCGATGAGTCACTGTATTTGTAAGGAAGCTTACCCTAGATGCCAGTCGTCGGTAACACCAGGCAGTAGTCCGTTAGAAGTCTGGCCCGTCCGGTTTTAGACGCCTCATAACCCCACAAGTCAGGGCCATCCTGCGATTCTTCCGCCAGAGCCTGATTTAACATGCGATGCTTGCTTTATCTTTCCAAAAATCGATTCTTGTACTTTCGGACCATAAGCGATTATGGTACGAAGAGTGGTTTCGTGTTCCTTCACTATTTGCCATTTGTGAACCTCTCTCGAAACCTGTTTGTAGAATTGGTCGAACCTGTCAAAATCCGATGTCTGTTCAAACGTCTACCAACAGGACCTTCTTTGGAGGTATGTTCTGTGTAGTAAACACGATATTTCAGGTCGGTCCGGTCAGGATACGGAGCTGATAAAACATCTTTTGGATGTTTTTCGTATAGTATTGGGTTGATAAGAAAAGTGGTAGAATATGTAATTCCACCTCCGCCGACCAACGTATACATTATCTCTTCGATAGGAACGCCGTAGAACTCCGACGCCTCTTTCAATACAAAGTTCCGTACTGCCGTAACTTGTGTGCGGAGAGTTTTGAATTTTGAAACGAGGCTATAGAAGGTGGAGAGTTTTGGTTGCATCTCAGCGGGAATGAAGAGGTAATACGGCTCAGCCTTGATGCGAGTACACTGACCAACTTCGAACGTCGTGAATGCAGTAAGGTAGGTGAAGCCCTGAGCTTGGTCCATGACCGAGGCAATTTCCTTGAAGAGTGGCGTATACATTGTCTCGATGTTCTTCATAGCTAACTCTCGGTTCACAGTGCGCTTCCATGCCCTTGACTGAACGAATTCCGTTACCATTGCGCCGAGAATGATTCCGAAGACAATGCCGAAGATGGGTGAATTGTAGAACCAGCTTAGGGCAGCCAGTACGCCCGCTCCGGCAGTCGCGGTGATAGTAGCAGCGCCGTCTCGAAATCCCAAGGGGCCGGCTCGCTATTCGATTGAGTATCCATACTTCAAACCTGGCTCAGAGTCTCGCTTCCCTCCGCTCCTAGCCTTTCTATACCGACGCATCTGCACATCCGCTTGACAATGAGCCTCTCAGACCGGGAGATTCGGGCCGCTACCAGAAATGGAGAGTTCAAGCTAAAGCCTCGCTTGTCAAGAGTGAACCCTGCAGGTGTTGACCTGAGAATCGACAGAGACATTACCCTAGCATCGCACACTCAGAGCCTCGTTGCAAGCCTTGAGAGAGTCGAACTTTCCAACAACCTTCTCGGAATCCTCCACCTTCGCTCTTCCCTGGCCCGTGAGGGATTGTTCGCCAGCCTAGCACTAGTCGACCCAGGGTTTCGTGGACAGCTCACCGTCAGTCTCTATAATGCCGGAGACAGCTCGGTACTTCTGAAACAGGGCGAGAGATTCATCCAGCTCTCCCTCTTTAGACTCAGCAAGCCCGCAACTAGAAACTATACCGGAAGATACCAAGACAGCCAAGGCGTTGTTGCAAGTCGTCGCCGAAAAGAACCTTACAGTCGTAGAATGGAAAGTATTATACAGGGTGAGAGAGGCTAAGGCGCAGGAGCCAGTAGAATGAAGGACCCCTCTCGCATCCTCGACATCAAATACAAACTTATGACCATCGAACTCCTCAACCTGGCCAAGAAAAGGTACACTTACAGGGAACTTTCGCAAATGGTTCACTTGCCGGAGACGGTCCTCAGCAGGTACGTGAAAGGCCACGTACTACCGACCGCTGACAGAGCGGAGGAGATCAACAGAACACTCCAGAAGTACATGAGCCTCGAACGAGAATTGCAGGAGAGAATTCACTTCGACGACATGGGCTACTTCGACAACACATCTATTATCAGCGACACAATGCTGCTCGAGAGAGCGGTACAAAACGCGGTCACCAAGTTCGCCGGCCGAAGAATAACAAAAGTCCTAACCGCAGCATCCGACGGCATACCCCTAGCCACGCTTCTGGCCCATCGTCTCGGCGTCAGCCTGATTATTGCAAAGAAGAACAGGGAAGTCGGGGTACGAGAACACTTGGAAGAGGTCTTCGTCCCAGCAAGAACGGCCATGATGCTGAGCCTCTTCGTTCCCAGAGACTCCCTCAAGCGGGGCGACTGCGTCCTCATAGCCGATGACGTGATTGACAGTGGTGAAACTCAGCGGGCGCTGATGAAGATCGCCCAGAAAGCGAAGGCGGAAGTTACGGGAATCTATGCGCTCATAGCCGTCGGAAGTGAGTGGAAATCACGAATAGAATCAGCCGGCAACGTCCCCGTCGAGATAGTCACCCAAGTATCGAAGAAGGAAGTCAAGGAAATCACCGCATAACTACCTTTCTACGTAGAAAAGGTAGCAAATCATCGGAGACTAATCGAAACAGGGCCCTGAGGTGAAAATAATTCTTCACCAAACTCGTGAAACGGGCTCATTTCGGTTTCCTCCGGAGACACCCGGGGGTAGGGGGGTGGGGTCCACAGCGTCCCTAGGGGGCCCTTGGAGCGACCAAAGTTTGAAAGCCGGGCCGCAATCCTTTGCACTTGGAGCCACCATTCAACCTAGCGTCCCTTGACAGAAGATAGGCTGGATACCTTGTAAAACTCTTGAGATGAAACTATCGTTGGAGGCACAAGTCAGTGACCTGTGGCCTGATACACTGACTTCTCTTTCGATATCTTGTTAGGCATGTTTTCCCTTTAGGTCTGCCATAAGCTCTTTTGCAACACGACTATATCGTTCGAACCCGCTCTAGAGCTTCCGCCCACGTGAACAAGCAATGACTCTTACCATCATAGGACAACGGGTCAGGCGGAATCAGAAGCGCAGGTTGCGTCGCACCCAGGACCCGGCGTTGGAGACTGCGAACATAGGCTGTACATGATTTAAGCGCCCACTCTCTTCCTGCCTATGGAGGTCGTTGGGCATCTGTCCTCACAGATGTCTTGCGGAAGAATTTTCGAAATGCCACTCCCAGTAAACTATCGCAATTAGGATGAATGAGCTGACCTGCCTCTGATATTGACCTATCGTCAAACTGGACCTCCGCTAAGCCCTGAAAAGTTTCGGGAGTACAATCTAGGTCGCTCTCGCTCGTGCCAAAGGCAGGGGCAGAGCTTACAGGCTCACGTTCCTCCCCCAAACATCTCTTCCTCCAGCGCAAACCTCACGACTTCAACCCCTTCGCCTTATTGATGTACGCCACAGGTTCGGGTCCTGGGAAGGTTCACGACAGAAGTGGACTTGACAGACGACCTTACCCGTTAGCAGACCTTGGAGCCGACACTGTCTCCAATGTGATCTCAAAAACAAGGTCCACTTCATCACGGCCTACATCGAAGTTGAGAGGTCAGAGTCAGGTTTTTCTGGCGCATCAAGCCACACCTCGGTCGATGCCAACAATCATTGGGGATGGGACTTTGTGAGAAAGGCAAATTGATTGTCAGTTAGTGTATTTTGCGAAAATTTTTTCCAGGTCTCGTTATTTGATTTGCAAAAATCAGACCATGCAGAGTTGTAGCCTACGTCGTCTGATACTAGCACTCCACCAGATTCCAAGGTGTCATATCCAAGGACGGAATTCCGCTGTCATATTATCATACGTTTGAAGACTATCGTGAATGAACATTGTGATAGGCTTCACCTCTTCCAGAATCTTTGGCAAAACATCCAAAGCATTTCCAAGCCGAAGTATCCATCTTGCACGGAGCGAGTTCGGCACTGCAGACCCTATGGAAAGGGCGTCCGAAGCAATTCCGACCTGAACATACTGTTGGTCATCCATGACAGTCCGATGCGCCTCAGCGGGAAGGTCAATCGAAATTAGTTCCAGCTCCAATGTCTTGAAGAGCGGCGAGAACGGCCGCGCTGGAATGGCCATACAACACCCCGGTTTTGACAACGGTCTTTGGCAGAACGCTTCGAGTTATCGCATAGAGAAAGCTGTGCCATCGGCCCAGTCTCCCAAATGAAGACCCATGAGAGGCTGGGCTGATTAGTTGAAGACTCGCCTCGATGGATTCTTGAGAAATTCGAGGGAGGTTCATGGTTTGAAGGAGTGGTTCAGTTCGGTTTCTCAAGACTTCCAAGTCCTTGCTAACCAGGGCTCTGAGCACTTCCTCGTAGCTCAGGCGTCCTGACAGCAATAGAAAAGCAAGGTGAGGATGGTGTAACGAAAATCCAATCCCATGCCTAGTGAATTTCGGTTTCAAGCGAAGAGCTCGCCATTCCGACTGCGGGACTCAGCCTGCTTCAGCTGAGGGACAAATACTCCATCGGTGACCGTCAATTAGTGACCCTTTCGTTAATCTGGATCAAGCTCAAGAGCAGGTTATCCTTTCGACACGCTGGCAATCAAATCGTAAGTGCTGCGGAACTACTAATTAGGATGTGAGCGAACTTTCTGGCTGTGGAACCAGGTTGAGCACCGACCTTCTCGAACTTCTGCCTCGGCACATAAGACTGGTCTTCAAGAAGGAGGAACTTAGCTACTTGCACCGCCACTCTTCCCGGCTTCTTTCCACTCTTTCTCTTGTGAAATCCTTTCCGCTCACGAGCCTACTTGATGTGGGTTCAGGAAGCGGAGGCTTCTTGCTTCTGCTTCCGCCCGCTTGGAGAAGAGTCGGTGTCGATTCCCCTCCTAATGCCGAGCTCGCGAAAAAACGAGGAATCGACAGCATTGGGCTAGACTTGGAAAAAGAAGACCTGCCGCTTGAGGATAACATGTTTGACCTAGTAACGCTTCTGGAGGTAATCGAGCACATCAGAAACAAGAAACACGTATTGTCTGAGGCCTTCCGGGTCTTGAAAGAAAACGGTCACCTAGTTGTGACTACTCCTGATGCAGGAATGCCCTTTTGGTGGCTAAGGGATCGAATTCTGGACGCACCAGGAATCGGCGAATTGGTCTTCAGATTGAGAACGGGTCGATCCCCTGATCAACTCGACTCACACAAGGGTTGTCTCCGTGAGAACGAACTGATAGACCTAATCAGCTCAGAGGGTTTTGTTATCGTGGGTCGAAGAAGGTTCAAGATTTTTCAGCCCGATGATGATATTGTGGTAATTGGTCGCAAGCATTCCTAGGGTGACCAAAGTATAACTTCAAGTTAGTTCACGGATTCCTTCGCGAGTCTGCTCTCGGCAACTCTGAATTATCGTATTCGATGCCTTGACTTGACAGTATCAAGAATGTTCTCTCGCAACCTACTTTCTGCAATCAAATATGAGCGAGGCGTGATCCTTGAAATACAAAACCCACACATCTCCTATCAAATTCGGGGCAAACTGCTCTATGAGCGAAGCCGCTAGCATTCCAAGTGTGAGATAGCGAAGAACATAGCAGTAGACACAGGGCTGGTACCCTTCCACGTATTGCAGGTATAGGCTGGAAGACAGAGCCACGCTCGAAAGAAAAGTTATTCCAGCGAGCAGGAACCTGGGCGAAATCAGCGAAGCAACTGTCTTCATAGAAGGGATTGGACCGCATTCTCCAGTGTCTGGAGGCTCGTTGAAATCCGGAGGGGCTGTGCAGACTCGTCTGACTTGGCCTACTAGGCACTCAGTTTCATAGTACTCCATCCGAATGGTCTCCAGACTGGGCTTCCTAATGACTACTGTTTCCATTTCTCATCGTCAACAATATTGGTTGGCTAGGCGGAAGATAGCTTCTAGGTGCACTTTGTGGCCACATGTGTACTACCAGGGGCCACAACATGTCTTGGACAAGCCTCCTGGCCTAGATGTTGGGGTTTCAACCGCCGGGCTTTGGGTTTCTCCCTAACAGTTAAGGGAAATCATTCTTCCCCCAAGCCTCCAAGACACTCCGTGTCCAGGTGGCAACATGGCTAGGTCAAGTTCCGCCCAGAGGATTATCGAGTTGAGACATTTGATCAGCAGACTGGAGATGTTCATAGGATTCCTGTCTCTGACTCTAGCAGCTTTCCTCTTGCGACTGGAGGCTAGGAGACTCGGCCACGCCGAGAATACGGAACAGGTGTTGGGATTCTTGACCGCTATGGCTGTAGGAGCAATGGCCCTAGTCATGTCAATGGGACGGGAAGAGACGCCTCCCCGACCTTCGCTTCCCCATTAGGGAGTGATTTCCTTTACAGGTTAGGGGTAACAAGTATCCCACCTGACGCCGTTCAATAAAATCGAGCGTCTCTCATGGACCCTCTGATGGCTCTGAAGGATGAGCATTCATCGGTACTTCAGGAATTGTACTCCATCGATCAGCAGCTGGGCTCGCTGGAGAGCTCGGTCCCGGAGAAGGCTCCCAAGATTCTCATCCGCCTGCTAGGCGGTAGCGAGCGTCTCGCAGGCGACCTATATCTTCACTTTCAGAGGGAAGAGAAGGCGCTTTACCCGACCTCGAGAGCAGAATGGGTGACAACACGGATCCTGTGAACGTCATGAAGCAGGAACACCAACGATTGTTGGAATGTGTCAAGTCCTTCGCATCCGAAGTCTCAAGAATGATCAAGGAGAACGACACCGTCAAGACCTGGGGCCTTTCCTCGACTCTGCAAGACCTGAGGTCAGAACTGTCGGATCACATGTCCCGGGAGGAAAGGGTCCTCTTCTGACTGGCGGAACTGCGCCTTTCACGGGGTGCAGGAACAAGGTATCCTTCGAGTTGGCCCGGATGAGCAGGCCATCAGAAGCTTTTCCAAAGCGGGCCTGGACCCTACCAGGGCTCACCTAGTCCCCGAGACCGACGGCCCCAAAGCTTTACACGGTTCCGACCCTCACTTTACACTTGTAGTCTCTGATGAGGGAGATAGTCCTCCAGCTCAAAGCACCCCAGAACTGGGTCTCAGAAGTCACCGCCAAGCATCCCTCCACCGTCCGCATCCTAGACTGCAAACCGGGCGAGTCCAAGAATGGGATACGACAGCTCGTCGAAGTCACCTCGGACCCTGACACTCTGAAGGAGATAGTGAAAGACGTTAAGGCGAGTCCCTTGGTCAAGGAAGCCTACATTGTAGAGACCAAGAGGGGAAGAATGGTTGGCTCACTGCTCACAGAATCAGTCTTCTGCGGCATGGTCATGTCGTCAAACGCGTTCTGCCGCACCTGCCTTTTCAAGTCGAAGGTGAACCCGGACGGGACGACAGAGTGGACCATAGCCTTTACAGGACGGGAAGCACTCACCGAGCTGCTAGAAAAGCTGAAGGAGGACAAGGTAGACGTGAAGATTCTACGCCTGACCTCCGTGGCTGATGTGCAAAATCTCACTTCCCGCCAGAGGAGTATCGTGGAGGTTGCTCTGGAAGAGGGCTATTTTGACTATCCCCGCCGGATAACCTTGCACAGGCTGGCTAAGAAGGTGGGAGTATCTGCGTCCACAGTGTCGGAGGTTCTTCGCAGGGCGGAGAAGAAGATCCTTTCCACGTACAGCAGGCCTGGAGGAGTTCAAGGTCTTCCAGAAGAAGAGGACTTTTTCCTCGGTAGGCGAAAGGCCTAGACTTTCAATATCGGTCTCTTTCCTATCCGAGAACTGTCAGGTAGCCTCTCATGGTTGGTTCATGGAATGTGCACCAGTACCTGAATATGCCTGGCAGGTTCGCCGTGAAGGTAATATTAGCGTTTGACCCCGGTGCCACAACTTGGTTGATGGAATACGGGGCAAGCATCGTGAAAGAATGAGTGTCCCCCCCTGCGGATAGGGACTCAGTGTTGATGTAGTGGATTAGTATTGTATCGCCTCTGTTTATTGTCAGATGGTCGGGGAAGAACGTGTCATGAACTTTGGGATACAGGGATTCGTTCAGGTCAACAGAGCTATTGAACAGGAAGTACTCGCGTGTCGTCGGCGCCTGATACTGGGCAGCATATCCTAAGCCTAAACCAGCTAGGCTCCCGGTGACTATTGATAGAAGGGCCGTTACGATCAGGACTTTTTCCGTAGACCATTGTCTAATGCTTTGCATTCTAACAGACACCTATCATGTGGAGCGAATCATCGTGGAAGGCCATGTGGTGCGAACAAGCAGCACAAGGTTGATAGCTAGGACAACTTCGATAGCCTTGTCAGCGTAGGCGACTATGTCGCGACTTCCTCCGGTCGCCCATGCAGAAAGGAGGAATAATGTGTAGGCCAAGGCCCAGGGCTGAAAGGCTCGGCGGCGCAGGTTCATCGCCAAGACTCCGGCAGTGGCGATGTAGACTACTCCCATCGCGTACCATATGTAAGAGGCATACCCGGCAACAAAGAACCAGCCGTACGGAACGTCTATCAGGCCAGTGATCAAGAGCAGGATTGCAGCGGTCCAACGGAGCGATTCCAAGGTCACGGGCTCCATTTCGACATTCTATATATGATTGTACTCTTGGCTTTTCCCAACGGGATTCATCGCGTAACGTTCAACACCCTTTCTTGAACTGTTTCCCGAACACGTAAGGGCTATGCCTGCCACCTTCAAATCATCCACTTTCTCAATGTTTCGTGGTCATCACTGACATTGAGCAAGGATTCTAGCCATCACCCCGGCTCAATTTCACGAAGTTGAGCAGCCCTCAGAGAGAACTATCGATGTTTCCGACCTCTACTTCCGAACGTGTATGGGAGACAAGATAATTCGGCCGAGGGGCCAAGCTCTAATCAGTGACTGCTGCATTGTTGGAAAGGGAGCGGACGATAGAAGCTAGACATGAGGATGAAATCGCTGAATCTGTCACGGTGACCATGAAAGCCCCGAAGGACTTTTTCGGGCTAAAGTCGGCTTCCCGTCAGGGACGTTTGAGGTCAGTGGGGGCCGAATTCGGCCACATAGTCGCAAGGAACATTACAGATTCCAAGGACCCACAAGAAAATCCTGGACGAAATCTCCAATTTCTGGAACACTCACGGGCTGGGAGAGATGGAAGCGACAAAAGAAGACCCTTTCACTTTCACCGTTCGTAACTGCTACGACTGCCTAGGCGCATCGGCCGGCGACACTCTCTGCGGGTTCAAGGAAGGCTTCATCAACGCAATCTTGAGCGATAGAACCGGCGGAATGGGATCGGTAAAGGAGATAGAGTGTTGTGGGTCCGGGGCCGAATCCTGCAAGTTCCACGTAGTCCCATTCCAGAAATCAGCATAGCAACCTAATACTAGAGGGGTTTCAAGGGCTTCAGCGGGTATTGGAGATTATCTCCGTGTTTCCAAACTTACTATCAAAAATCACGATTCCATGCTCAGACGTTCGAGATTGGCTTATCATACTTCGCCCACTCCTGTTTGACAAGGCCCACCTACACGATATAATGCGGCGGTCCACACTGCGATACATTGTGAACCCTTTCTAGTTAGGCGTGAAGACGTGATTACGCTGAGTGGAAGATCTGTCTTTATCGTTTGATGACAAATCTGGCGATTCTAGTACGTTTCTGAAGCGCTCTGTGCCGCCGGCTCTGCTCAAGAAGCATTCTGTCAACATCCTCGGAATGCTCCTTTTCTTCAGCCAACCACTTTTCCAGCGCCCGTTCCTTATCCTGACCTTTGGTACTCAACTCTCTTCCCTCGCCTAAGTGGGTTCTGCTGATAAGAGTAGGGTTCAGACTATAAGACTAAGCGGCTCTCTCCAGTTGCTACCAAGATGCGCCATGGTAACTTGGGTTACTGTAAAGGGTTGGAAAGGGACTCTTGTGGTCAGATCCGTAACCATAGAAATTGTGTCCTTGAGTCGTGTACACGTTGTGCTTCTTTGGGCCTGGTGAATGGTTGGCCTCGGAACGGGCCTCACTAGCCATTCAGAAGACATTGGCCCTGTACCTCAATGAGATACACTTGTAACCCTGACCTTTCACTGTGCACGCGCCATCCAAATAGCCGGCGCACATAACCGCTCTTGAGAACATACAATGACCGGATCAAAGTCGGAAGGGAGCACGCAAGGCACGCAATCCTCGTTGCCGAGTTTCAAGCGGATTCTTGTCGCCGTTGATGGGTCGGACCATTCCATGAGATCGGCCAGGGTCGCCGTTGACCTTGCTCAGAAATACGCGTCTGAACTGGTCGTTCTTCACGTGACCCCCATGGCCAGTTACGCGAATCTCTCTGTGCTCTACGGGACAAGCATCCCGCCTCCACCCGCCGCAGATGAAAAGTATCGAGAGTACCACAGAGACGTGGCGAAGACACTAGTGACTAGAGCTGCCCAATTGGCAGAGGGCACTGGTGTGAGCGCGTCGATTGCTATTCAGGAATCCCCAGGTTCTGTAGTCGAGAGAATAACGGCCTATGCGCAGGGGGAGAAAATTGACCTCATCGTAATCGGGAGTAGGGGTCTGAGCGGGCTCAAGAAACTCGTTATGGGAAGCGTCTCCGGCGGGGTTATAACCCACGCACATTGCCCTGTCCTAGTCGTCAGGTGATTAGAAATGGATAGGAAATTGTCTCCGGTTCAGGAGTCCGCCACCAAGCCAGTGCCCCTCGAACCTCCGGTCTTCATAATCAATCTTCCAGACGACCCAGAGTCATCACTGGCAGAGTCCAAGTTCAAGAAAACAGTCAGCACTCTAGTCAAGGTCTACCCGAGAATCGATGAGGCCCGAGCTAATGTCAGGACACACTCCAGGCCTGGCTCCAAGACCCGATTTGAGGTCGAAGTCCTCATCGTCACCCCAAGGCGCCGCTTCGAGTTCGTGGAAGAAGGTTGGGATCTCCTCAACGTATTCGACAGAATATCGGATAAGCTGAAGGGGTTGATGACCAAACCTGTGGAGAAGACATCCTACAAAAGCTACCCTCCAAGAGCCGAATTCGCTCAAGCAACAGAATAACGGTTCTCAGCCACTTCAGCCGCTCACGCAGGTTCAGTTCCTGAAATCTGTATCTCATTGAGATACACATCTGCATTTTGTGAACGTTCTGTCTAAATAGAATCAGCGAGTAGTTTTCTCTCAGTGAAAGGAGGAGAGGGTGAGGCAGAGAGTGAGGGAAAGGGTGGTTACCCTGCTCACGAGGCAGGAGGACGGAAACGAGAGACCTACCCCTCAGAACTCTCCAAGCTCTGAAATAGAGCGGGAGGTCCTCGAACTCCTCCGGCATCCGGCGGGGTATCCACCCAGTTTGAGAGAGTTGCGAAGCAAACTTCTACCCTTTTTTACCGAACTTCAGATCCAAAATGCCATCATGGACCTGATTGACGAAAGGATGATAGCGATGGTCATGGAAGATGGTAATGAATTGGGTTTTGCGATCACCTTGAAGAAATCACCCCTCGCTTGGGGGTCCCGGTAGCTCCTGCCAGATCCAGCTATTCTACCTCGAACGATTCTTGTCGCTATTGATGGTTCTGAGCCATCTTTCAAGGCCGTGAGCTATGCCCTTGAGCTCGGCAAACTTTTCAAGTCTCGAATCGTATGCCTGCGCGCATTTCTCCTACCATCCTTCGCTACGCCCCAGACTCTCCAAACCCTGCGAAAGGACCTCTCTCCAAAGGCAGATGAGATGCTGGGAAAGGCGAGAAAAATGGGAGAGGCAAGAGGCGTCCAAATTGAAGGAAAAACAGTCGAGACCAGCCGTTCGGTGGTTATGGCTATCGTGGACTTCGCTGACAAGGAGAAGGTCGACCTCATAGTAATGGGGACCAGTGGCACATCGGGGATGGGTAAGCTGATGCTTGGGAGCGCTGCCGCGGGGACCGTTAGCTCTGCACACTGCCCTGTTCTGGCGGTGAGGTGACACAGATGCTAGTCAAGGATATGTTCAGTCTCAAAGGAAAAGTTGCTGTTGTCACAGGCGCTTCCAGCGGCTTGGGGATAACGTTCGCCACTGCGCTGGCTGAGGCGGGAGCCAATGTGGAGGTCGCGGCCAGAAGGATGGACAGGCTCGAAGAAGTCGCTCAAGACCTTAGGCTTCTAGGCGTCAAGGCGAGATCATTCCAGTGCGACGTGAGCAAACCTGACGAGGTAAACGCACTTGTCAACGACACGGTGAAAACTCTTGGAAGGCTGGACATCATGGTCAACAATGCAGGAACTGCTGCCATGAGTCCTGCCACTGAAATATCGGTTGAGGATTGGAACAGAGTAGTTTCTGTGAACGCGATTCCGATTGCCCAGTACGTTGCGGTGTTGAGGCCTGGGTACATGCTTGGCATGTAGCCTACTGCGAGAGACCAGGCTATCAGAAAGAATACTAGCCACAGGGTGTAGTGAATCCTGATCGGAATGCCGAGGATTTTGCCGAGCCTTAGACTCATATCCAGAATCCTACGAGACTTCAGAATTTATGAACAGCGGTAAGGGGAGAGCCTCTCGCTATGGGGTGATTCTGGTTCTGTCGCGAGGAAACATCGTGGTCTCCCGGATGTTCTCTCTACCGGTAATCTTCATGGTGAGCCTCTCAAGGCCGATTGACCATCCTGAATGGTACGGTGCTCCGTAACGGAAGGCGTCCACGTAGGACTTGAACCCGTCAGGGTTCAAACCCTTGGCATTCAATTGTTTCACAAGTAGTTCGGGCTGGTGTACTCGCTGGGTCCCAGAGGAAATCTCCAGTCCGTTGTAGATTAGGTCGAAGGCGTGGCAGGTCTTTCCATCCTTTTCAGGCATGGCGTAGAAGGCCTTCAGTTCCACCGGCCAGTGGGTGATGAAGAAGGCTTTCTCCTTGACTAGCTCGGCGAGCTTCTTCTCCTGGGTCTTGGAAAAGTCCATGCCCATCCCAATCCCTTCTCCATTCTTATGGAGCAGCTCGATGGCCTCTTCGTAGCGGACCCTTCTCAGCGGTAGGTGAAGAGGCTCCAACTCCCGCCCTAGCTTGTCAAGTTCTTCCCGACAGGACCCGCGTACAGTCTCGACGCAGCTGGCCAGGTATTCTTCTAGAATCTTCATCACATCATCGGCTGTAGCGAAGGCTTGTTCAATGTCCATCTGTCGGACCTCGTTCAAGTGGGTGGGTTGTTCGAACTTCTCAGCGCGAAAGATAGGTAGGACTGCGAAGACTTTTTCGAAGGATATGGCACACATCTGCTTGTAGAGTTGAGGGGACTGGGCCAAGTAGGCGTCCTTCTCGAAATACTTGAGAGAGAAGAGCTCAGCGCCTCCCTCGCTCGCGGAGGCGATGATGACCGGTGGCTGTATCTCCAAGTAGCCTCTGGTGGTGAAGAAGTCTCGGAAGGATTGGAGAATCCTGGACTGGATTTTGAAAATGGCCTGAGACTCTTCGCTTCGAAAGTCTAGCACCCGCCAGTTCAGCCGTGTTTCGAGTAGTGTGTTCTGTACGCCCCGGGGGTCGAGGGGGAGGGGCGTCTCAGCTCGGTTCAACACTTCCAGCTCTCCGGGTATGACCTCTATTCCCCGCTTGGCAATCTTGCTCGACACTACTTTTCCCCTCACAGCTACGACATCTTCCTGGTGGAGCGTGCCGATTTCCCGCAGAAGCTCGGAAGGCACCCTGGCCTTAGGCGCCGTAACCTGGACTATGCCCGCCATGTCCCTGAGAAGAAGGAAGGCAATTCCACCCAGAGCCCGGACGTCATGGACCCATCCAGTCAAGACAACCTCTTTCTCAACTTGACTAGCCAGCTCAGACGTGAGATGAGTCCTTTTCAAACGAGACGAGTGAACAGGCTCAACGGTACTCACTGATGGTCCAACTCGGCTGGTTCATTCGTTCACGGTTCTTTTAGAACTTCTTTTGTACCTCGAAGATAGGGGAGGAGCCTGGAAGTTACCAGTCCTGCTACCCATCGTAATGGTTGTTCTCGACGGGGCCAGCGATCGTCCAGGCCCAGATAAGACCCCTCTCGAAATGACAAAGACGCCCCACCTCGACTCGTTTGCCAGAATAGGTAACCTTGGCCTCCTGTACACGGTGGGAAAAGGGGTTGCTCCTGAGAGTGATGCAGGAGTATTCGGGGAATCGTTGAGGCTCTCGGGGCGAATGTTGACTTTGACGATGGAGACTTGGCCCTAAGAGCCGGGTTTGCTACTGTCGAGGGGGACAAGCTCGTTGACCGTCGCGCCGGCAGGAACCTGTCAACTGAGGAAGCGGTACAACTTGGAGACGCTCTGAACAGGAAACTCCGGCTCAAGGACGGAACCCCATTCGAATTCAAGCCTACAGTGGGCCACAGAGCAGTTCTAGTGTTTCGATCCAGTACTCATCGGTTCTCCTCTGACATTTCCAACTTTGACCCGGCATATGTCAGGCAGGGAAACATTAGCATCGCACAATCAGGAAAGGGGCCTTGGGAACTGCCCAAATGCGAACCCCTGGACGGTTCACGGGACGGGGTTGTCACAGCTGCCCTGGTTAACGAGTTCGGGTTCAAAGCCCGCGGGATACTCGACGGTCATCCAGTTAACCAGGAGAGGCGTAAGCAGGGTCATCTCCCCGCCAATTTCGTACTCATGCGAGATGCCGGCACCTCCAAGCCTGAGGTTCAAGGTTTCAATGAGAAATGGGGACTCAGCTCCGTGATGGTGGCGGACCTACCGGCAGAACTGGGCATAGGCAAGCTGCTCGGCATGGCTGTGGAAAGGCTTA
>WNGK01001144.1_pt1 | contig 47146 bp, 35 predicted proteins | sample 5400601 | NCBI WGS metagenome assembly WNGK01 (sample SAMN13153376, study PRJNA577476) | soil metagenome | isolation source: 60 cm soil or saprolite under Garry oak tree replicate 1 | place: USA:California | collected 2016-06-15 | reverse complement strand
TCCATTCGCGAAGGTCGTCGTAGGCCAAACCGTCTCCCTGACAGAAAACGCTCGATTATAACGGAGGAATGCATGTCCACGAATCTAAGCACGCCTGCTCTCGGCCTTGTGCCACCGCATGGGCTCGACCAGATACTAGCCACCTTCGGCGATATTTTTGCCTACATCGGTCCCGATCACACGCTGAATCCGCGCTGGCAGGGCGAGTTTCTCCGGCACATCGCACTTCCTTTCCCCTTGGCGCTGTCGTGGGACATGGCGCGCCGGGTGACCCAGATCACTTGCCAGAAACGGCTGGCAGAGGTCTTTACAGCAACTTTTGCCGCCATTCAAACTGCCGGGCTGCAAGACAAAATCACCAGCTTCGGCGGATGCTTCTCCTTTCGCGCGCAGCGTAGTGGCGCGAAGTTGTCGGCCCATTCATGGGGCATCGCCATCGATCTGAATACGCACACTAACGCCCAGGGGACGGCGGGAAATATGAACCCAGTTGTCGTTGAAATTTTTCGTAAGGCAGGATTCGAGCGGGGAGGAGAGTGGCATGGCAAGCCGCAGGACCCGATGCACCTCCAATTCTGCACGGGCTATTAATTGCCAGTTTAGTTAGCGGTCACGTCGCCGAACTGGAAGACGCGCCCCCAATCTCGTGGAATGGTGCAAATTTGATGCGGTTAAGCCGCAGATAGGCCCGCAATATTCTCCAGCTGCCGCAGGTGGTTGATATCGTGTCCCGCAGCTGTTTCGAACAGCGTCCTGAACACCATTTTGCCTCGCTCTGGGTGAATCACCGGTTTCGATAGCTGGTCCGGAGTCAAAGACTGAATCAGCGCCAGGTTCCAGTTTCGCAACACGGCAAAAGTCTGCAGCGCCTGATGGGCATCGTAAGCGGAGTAGCTCTTCGCCCACAGGTCCTGATCGAATGGCTGTACAACGTGGTTCTCCTCGCCCAGTGCTTGGCGATAGCGGAACGCGAACGCAACTTCGCAGTCTGCGAGGTGGACGAAAATCTCTCGCGGACTCCACTTGCCCGGCGCGGGAGACTGCTCGATCCGAGTCGCACCGATCGCGTGGGCTAGTTCGTGCAGGCGGGACGCTGTCGCAGAAAGCACTAGAATCGGGTCTTGATTTCCAAGCTGAGATGCGTAGGGATTCATGACTGATAACGTAGCACGCCGCCGACAGCTCATAAAGTCGAGTTGGGATCAACCAGGCATTCGACAGATTTAGGCCTCGCCAGATTAAGATGGGTATAACCCCACTATTGAGGAGCAATATGGCAGAACCTACATATGAGGAACTGAGAGCACGTCTCACCGAACTAGAGAAGCAGCAGGGCACACGCCGGACCGGCAGCCTGGAATTCAGGGTCGGCGAAAAAGGTGGCGTGAGCGTTTACGGCCTCGGGCGCTTTCCAGTGACGCTATATTACGAACAGTGGATTCGCCTGCTAGACTCGGGCGACAAGCTGCGTGAATTTCTCGAAGAGAACAAGTCAAAGCTAAAGTTGAAGGGATAGCGGCTGTTTCTCGGCGATTCAGAACTGCTCGTGTAGGGACGGGCGTCCACGCCCGTCCTCCGAGCGCAATTCGGGTTCAGGCGGACGGGCCTGGACGTCCGTCCCTGCAGTTTTAGAAAAGACGTAATTGCTGCTCTCTCAGCTCAATTCGTTCATTATGGCTCCATCGCTCTCCCGTGATCCCATACTTCTCGCGCAATCGCACGAATAACTCCGAGATCCTCTTGCGATAGGCCGCCGGAAGAAATGCGCGTTCCTTGAAACGCTGCTCGTAATCATCCACCAGCTGCGGAAACTTTTCCTTCAAGAACGGCATGAACACCGCGGCCGAACACGGCTTCAGAAACAGCGGGTTTGCATAGACATGAGTAGCTCCCGCCGCGGCCGCAGCCCGAACAACTGGTTCCAGCTGCTTGGGTGAATCTGTAATTCCCGGAAGCACAGGAGCGCAAATCACTCCAGCTTTGATTCCGGCCTCACGCAGTCTGTGCAATGATTCAAGCCGCAAGTCAGGACGGGGGGCGCGGGGCTCCAGCAGTCTCGCGAGTTCGACGTCCGTAGTGGTCACGGTGAAGTTAACGGCAATTTGATTCTGCCGCGAAATTTCTTTGAGTAGATCAATATCGCGAACGATCAGCGCAGACTTCGTCACGATCCCGAGATCAAATCCCGCATGACGGGCGAATTCCTGCAGAATGGCGCGCGTGATCTCGAGCTTCCGCTCAATCGGCTGGTAAGGATCGGTAGCGGTCCCAATGGCAATCTCTTCTCCCGGTTTTACACGCCGAAGCTCATGCCGCAGAAGCTCGGCCGCGTGCTGCTTGGCGTAGATCTTCTGCTCGAATTCGATGCCGTCACGCATTTCCATGAACTCGTGCGTGTACCGCGCGTAGCAGTACTTGCAGGCGAACTCGCACCCGCGGTAGGGATTGATCGTCCAGGTGAAAGGCATTTCCCGCCGGCTGACACAACGATTCAGCAGCGACCGCACGGGCAGGGTGAAGTATTCAACTTCGTGCCCCTGGCGCACGCTCTCACCATGAGAGGCAAGGCGTGCAATGCCAACCAGCCGAGGACCGGATTCGGGCAGAAGGGGCAGGGAAGACATAGCGTATTCGCCTTTTGTTCGCCGTGATAATACAAGAATTGAGATCATGATTCCAGCTCTAAGATTTATTTCGATGTCACGGCACTTGGTGAAAAGCTCTGCAGCGACGTGGATGCATTAACCCGTGCATATTCAATTCTTACTAGCGTGATTCCAGTGGCGAATTCTTTCCCCTCTGACCAAGCGGGCACGTTACCATTCAGCGTTTCGTGGTTGGGCACGAGGGGGGACCATGAAAAAGCTAAAGCTTGTAGTGTCTCTACCCAACGAGAACAGCTACCAGCTGGAACAGGCAAGAACAGCGAAGGAAACTGCGGGGGAACTGGGCGCTGATGTCCAGGTTTTATTTGCGGACAATGACGCGGTTACCCAGAGCCGGCAAGTCTTAGACATCGTACAGTCGCGATCAGAGCGGCCGGATGCAATTCTGTTCGAGCCGCTGACCGCAACTGCATTGTCGCGGGTGGGAGAAGCCGCCGTGGCCGTAGGTATCGGCTGGGTCGTCGTCAACTGCGACGTCGAGTACATCGCTGCTCTTCGTTCGCGATCACAGGCATTGGCCTTCGCTGTGACTCGCGATCACACCGAGATCGGGCGCATTCAGGCACGCCAATTCGCGGCCCTTCTGCCCGCCGGCGGCACTGTGCTATAGATTCAGGGACCGGCCACGAGCTTGGCCGCGGTTCAACGTACTATCGGCATGGACAGTACTCGGCCGGCCAACGTGAAAACTAAATCTCTGCGCGGCCCATGGACCGAGCCTGGCGCGCATGAAGCGGTTACTGCCTGGCTGCGCCTCTCCACTTCGCGCGCGGAAAGCATCGACTTGGTTGGCTGCCAATATGACGGCATCGCCAGGGGCGCAAGAAAGGCATTTGAGGACCACCCCGACTCGGACGAACGCACGAGGTGGCTAAACCTGCCTTTCACCGGGGTTGATGGACTTCCTGAGGAAGGCCAAGCGTGGGTAGATGAAGGTTCCCTTACTGCAACCGTGGTTTCAGGGACGACGACGCGCATCGCAATCGAAATGGCGGTCAAAGCGCTTCAGAGCGGCACTCAACCGCCGGAGAGCACGTTGATCGAACTAAAATCTTATCCGCCGTTGGAGAGGCTCTCGATGTTGGGATTCCAGCGGCGAACAAAATAATCCAGGAACTGGCCCTGGGAAATGCGGTGCGTAACCATGTTAGCCCGCAGCGGCGGCCTTTTGTCCAATCATCACCGCGTCCTGCAACTGCCGGAACAGATCACCCATCGCGGCCGGCGAGTGGGACATGAAGAGCGTGTTGCTCTTGTCCTGGGCGCCAATTTCGTTGATCGTGTCGAGATACTGCGTGACCAGCACCAGCATCATTACGTCTTTCGCAGTCGCGCCTTCGACAGCGGCGGAGAAGGCTTCGATTGACTGCTTCAATCCTTCGATAATGGCTTTGCGCTGGTTGGCAATGCCCTGACCCTGTAGCGCCTTACTTTCGGCCTCGGCTTCGGCTTGCTTTACTTTCAGAATTTTCTCTGCCTCACCACGCGCGGTGGCGGCCACCTGCTCACGCTGCGCCGCGTTGATCTCGTTCATCGCGGCTTTCACTTTTTCATCCGGCTGGATGTAATGGCATAGCCGTAGGTCTGCATGACGTCGTCGAGGCCCTGCTTGATCGCAATCGTGATATCGGACTGCTGCAGAAATGCGTCGTCAAGAATCATTTTGGGCACATGCCCGAGGATCACGTTGAAGACGTAAGAAGAAATTTGCTGCTTGGGGTTGGCAAGCTTGTAGAACGCTTCATAAACCTTGGTCGGGATCACGTGATATTGCACGGAAACCGGAATTTTCACAAACACGTTGTCTTTGGTTTTAGTCTCCACGTCCAACGCGAGCTGCTGCACGCGCAGATCGATGCGTCCGGCAATCTGGTCCAGCCACGGCAGCTTGAAATTCATGCCCGCATTGGCGACATGCTGGAATTTCCCCATACGCTGGATAATCACGGCTTCCGCTGTCCTCACCTGAAAAAAGCCGCTCAATATTGTGCCCAGCAGGAATAGGCCCACAATTCCATAAATCACGAACATCAGCGCTTCGGAAGAATCCATGACAATCTCCTAGTAGATTTCTTTATCAGGTGGTGAGAACGGCAATGCGAGGCATCATAGCCGTTCGTTGAGGGCAGCACAATGACATTCGTTTGCTAAGTTCTATGCCCCTCTAGAGACGGGCATATATGCCACGGCCTGCGTCCGAGCTGCGCTCGGAGAACGGGCGTGGACGCCCGTCCCTACACGTTCTGTGAGTACAACTCTACGAGTACAACGATTCCTTGTCTCTCGGCACCTACTTTCGCCGCGCCATGCTTCGTCGCAATCCGTCCCGCCTTTCAAGAGAGTGCAATGAGAAGACTGCTGACAGGATTTTTGGGAGGAGCCTTGCTGTTTCTTCCCCTCGCTAACTTTGCGCAGACACCCGCCAACGAACATAACTGCCCGGCAACGACTGCAATTCCGCCCTACGTCGGCTCCGGCAGCAAGACTTTCAGTCCGAATCAGAATTTATGCCTTCCCCAGTTAGCCCCCACGCCCACCGGACTCAGCCCAGAGGCGTTCATCGTCGGGGGCTCGGAACCGGCCGGGTCGATTCGCAGGGCTCCATTTATGTAGTTTCAATCCGCGGAGTGCCCGGTGGGGTTGACTTGTGGCGCTGGCGCTCTGCCGATGACGGCGGACCCAACAAAGATAAGACACTCCCCTTCAGATATGAAGGCCAGCCCGACAACTGTGGGATATTTTCGTTTCAGAATGGCGGGTGCGCGAATAACACCGGCAGCGCAACGAATCTCGGATTAGCGCCCGGTGGTGGCGACGCCGATATTGCCGTCAATCTGCCCAACCCGCTGTCGAACATTCCTAATCTTGCGTTCACCAGTCTTTCTCTCGCGCCCGGCGTCACCTCGACCAACTCAAAAGACCGTGGCGGCAGCTTTTTCAATCCCCCCAACGTGGCCGCGGCGCTAATACCAGGCGACGACCGGCAATGGCAGGACGCGATTGATACTTCGAACGTGTACCTCAGCTATCACGATGCTGCGACGTTTAACATCGACGTGCAGCGCTCGAACGACGGTGGACTGACTTATGTAAATGGCCTGGGCGAGGCCATTGATGCACAGACCGCGCCTGCTGTGACCGGCGCAGCCGGTTCCGCGAATATCGCAGGGCAGATTCGTATTGATCACAGCAACTGTGCCAGCCGCGGAAACCTTTACCAGATGTTTGTTGGTCCAGACAGCGCCACAGAAAATGTAAACGGAGCTCCTATGCGCACCGCCTATGTGGGCGTATCGCAGGATGCGAAGCTCGGCGGCCCGACATTTACCTTTACCGATCACAAGATCTTACACCAGCGCGGCCGGTTCGCTGGGCGCGACCAATGGCCTTAACCAAATCTTTCCGGCGATGGCGGTGGATAATTTCGGCTACGTTTACTCGCTATGGTCCGACCAGTCGAATATTTTCTTCTCGTCATCCACTAATCTCGGCACCACCTGGACAACTCCCATTCGCGTCAACCAGGGAACGACGGTAGGCAAGGCGAATGTATTTCCCTGGATCGCTGCCGATGCCAATGGCCACGTCGTCATCAGTTGGATCGGTGCGAACCTGGCGGGGAATTCAAACGACGCTACCATCATGGAACAAACCTGTTCCGACGGCACGAGCAGTTGCTGGGCGCAGTGGAGCGTGTATGTCGCTGAGAGCGTCAATGGCCACGCCAGCGCGTCCAAATTCACCCAGTCGACGGCCAGCGACCATGTCGTTCATTACGGCACGGTTTCGACCGGAGGCCTGGGTGGTAGCGCCAATCGCAATCTCGGCGACTTCTACCAGTTGGCGCTAGACACACAACACCGCGCCAATATTTCCTTTGCCGACGATCATCTGGCGAGCCCGTTGTGCACCACCCAGAGCACAGGGCATTGTGCGAACAACGACCCAGCGTCATTTCGGGTAGCGACACCGTATTTCACATATCAGCTCAAGGCGAATCCGACTATCGCCACCACCGGAAAGTGCGCCGGAAGCTGAACCAGAGCACAAGCTGAAATTACGCCCAGATGCGAAGTGCTCGCACTGGGCTCGTCTTTTGGTGCTGGGCCGAGTGTCTGACCGCACCCCTTCCGTTAAGGGACGACTACCAGATCGTTGTTAGAAGCGGGCTTTTGCGAATGTTCGCATCTCGCGTGATCAGGTGCATGCCTTCGGCGAGTGCAGTGGCTCCGATCAATCGGTCCGCCGGATCCCGCGGGTAGGTCTCGGGAAACAATGTGGTCAGGGCAGCGATTTCCGGAGTTGTTGGTTTCACGGAGACACCTTCGATCAGCAGGCGAACGGAAGCGTCGACCGTACCGTAAGCGTGGATTCGTCCACGCGCGATAAGCGAAGCCAGTTCCCATAACGTAATAGCGGAAATGGCAACTCCACCTTCGTCCTGCGCTCTCCGGATTGCGGTAGCGGCCGGACGCGACAGGCGCTTTGAGTCTGCCACCATCCATACCAGCACATGGGTATCAAGCAGGATCACCGCAAGGATTCCCACGCATCCGCGGGCCCAATAGGCGACTCAATATCGCCGGTGATGGAAACGATGCCTTCGAGACGCCCGACCAGCTCTTCCCGAGTTTTGTCAGCGGGGATGAGTTTCGCCACCGGTTTCCCGCGTTTAGTGATCAGCACCGGCTCACGGTTCTTGCGGACCTCTTCCATCACGGCCAGGCAGCGGGCTTTGAACTCTCCTGCTCCGGCCTACGTGATTAACCGCGCGCACTCCTGGGCGATTGCCCAGTCTTCCTGGGCGCGAATCACCAGTATGCGGACCTTGGCATCCAGCTGGGAGATATCTGCGTCCGGTTTGGCGGCAGAATTCTTCCCGTCATCCAATTGAATTCCGAGAAAACCCAATTTCTCGCAGGTGCTGCGTCGGACGTCGGGCGAGTTCTCGCCGACTCCGGCAGTAAACACCAAAGCATCCATGCCGCCGAGCGAAGCGGCCATGGCACCAATGCCTGATTGCAGGCGATGAATAAAGATATCAAACGCCAGCTTCGCCCGTTGGTTTCCGCTGCGGATTGCATTCACAATGTCGCGCATGTCGCTGGAAATTCCTGATACGCCCAGCAGTCCTGAGTCGTGATTCAGGATGCGATCTAGAACATCAACCTTTACATCGCGGGGATTTCCCCGCATGGCGTTGATTAAAATCCCAGGATCCACCGATCCCGAACGCGTTCCCATCATCAAGCCTTCCAGCGGCGTGAAGCCCATGGTGGTGTCAATGCTTTTGCCGTCGTCAACTGCCGCGAGCGAGCATCCATTGCCGAGATGGCAGGTGATGATCTTGAGCAAAGAGAGATCGCGACGGAGAAGTTGCGCGGCCCGGCGCGTGCAGTATTCGTGGTTGATGCCGTGGAATCCGTAACGACGAATACCACCGCGTTCATACCAGCTGTACGGCAGGGGATATATGAAAGCGTGCGGCGGCAGCGTGCGATGAAACCCTGTGTCGAAAACGGCGATTTGAGGAACAGCGGGGAGCAATTTCTCGATTAGTTCAATGCCATGCAATCCGGCCTGATTGTGTAGCGGAGCGATAGCGGCAACGTTTTCGATCTCCTGTTTCACTTTGGGGGTCATGCGGACTGGTTCGGCGAGCTTTGAACCGCCGTGGACGATTCGATGGCCGACCGTAGCGATTTCGGAGCGGGACTTCAGGACTGCAGTCGGCCCACTCCAGATGTGTTCCAGCATGGTCGCGACCGAAGCGCGACGCACGCGGGTTTTGCCCTCGCGGCGAATCTCCGCGTCGTTGTGATTCCGAATGTGAAGTTCTTCTTTGTCGCCATCCCATTGCAGCTTGCCTTCCCAGAGCGGCGGAACCGGATCGGCGGAAGGCTCCGGCTCATGCTCGAACAATGCGGTCTTCTGGCTGCTGGAGCCGGAATTCAGGACGAGTATCTTCATGGTTCAAACGAATAAATCAATGCAAAGCTCAGAACGTTTTTCCTTCGTGTACCTTTGTGTCCTTTGTGGTGAAATGTTTTTCGTCCCTCAATCCGTCGAAAAACGATAACCACAAAGGATACAAAGGTACACGAAGGAAAGGCGGACTAGTATTCCCATTTCCAGTTCTGAATCTCCGGCAAGTCCTCTCCGCGCTCGCGGATGTACTGTTTGTGCTCGACTAGTTTGTTCCGCAGGAATTGCTTGAAGTGTCCGCCAATGCGTTGCAGCTTGGGAACGCGGTCCACGACATCGCCGGCGAGATGGAAACGGTCAAGATCGTTCAGCACCGTCATATCAAACGGGGTAGTCGTGGTGCCTTCTTCTTTATAGCCGCGGACGTGGAGATTGTCGTGATTATGCCGCCGGTAGGTAAGGCGATGGATCAACCAGGGATATCCGTGATAGGCGAAGATGACCGGCTTATCCGTGGTGAACAGGGAATCGAAATCGTTGTCGGTGAGACCGTGTGGGTGCTCGCTCGAAGGTTGAATGGTCATCAGATCGACGATGTTGATGACGCGAATTTTCAGATCAGGAAAATGACGACGCAATAGATCCACGGCGGCGAGAGTTTCGAGCGTGGGAATGTCTCCGGCGCATGCCATCACTACGTCAGGCTCGCTCTCGTTGTCATTGCTCGCCCAGTCCCAGATGCCGATGCCGTTGGTGCAATGCTCGATGGCGGCATCCATGTCGAGCCACTGCAACTCGGGTTGCTTTCCGGCGACGATGACGTTCACATAATTGCGGCTACGCAGGCAGTGGTCAGCGACGGACAGCAGGGTATTCGCGTCAGGTGGCAAATATACGCGGACTACATCAGCCTTCTTGTTGACCACATGATCGATGAAGCCGGGGTCCTGATGGGTAAATCCATTGTGATCTTGCCGCCATACGTGAGAAGTAAGCAGGTAATTCAGCGATGCAATCGGGCGCCGCCACTCAATATTGCGCGTGACCTTCAGCCACTTCGCATGTTGGTTGAACATCGAGTCAATGATGTGAATGAAGGCCTCGTAGCAAGAGAAGAATCCGTGGCGCCCAGTCAGCAAATATCCTTCTAGCCAGCCCTGGCACATGTGCTCGCTCAGCATTTCGAGCACGCGGCCGTCGCGGGACAGATGCTCGTCTACGGGGAGGATTGGCTCCATCCATGCTTTGTCGGTGGCTTCGTAAAGCGCTTCCAGGCGGTTGGAGGCATTCTCGTCGGGCCCAACCACACGGAAATTCTTCGCCTCCAGATTCAGCTTCATCACATCGCACAAGAATTTCCCCAGCACGCGAGTGGATTCCACGAATTCGGTCCCTGGTTTCGGCACCGGCACCGCGTATTTGCGGAAGTCCGGCATTATGAGTTCGCGAAGAAGCAATCCCCCATTAGCATGCGGATTGGCGCTCATGCGGCGATTGCCCTTCGGCGCGAGCGCTGCTAGCTCCGGAGCCAGCCGGCCGTTCTCATCAAACAGCTCTTCAGGACGGTAGCTGCGCATCCAGTCTTCCAGAATCCTCACGTGCTCGGGTTTCTGCTGCAGATCGGCGACTGGCACCTGATGCGCCCGCCAGGTTCCCTCTACTTGCTTTCCGTCTACGGTTTTGGGGCCAGTCCAACCTTTCGGAGTGCGCAGCACGATCATCGGCCACGCCGGCCGCGGGGCCTTTTGGTTCCTGCGAGCATTCTCCTGAATCGAGCCAATCTCTTCCACAATGTGGTCGAGCGACGCCGCCATCAGCTGGTGCATCGGCTCAGGCTCATGTCCTTCGAGGAAGTAAGGTTTCCAGCCATAACCGGTGAACAGGTTCGTAAGCTCGTCGTCGGTCATTCTGCCCAGCACGGTTGGATTGGCGATCTTGTATCCGTTCAAGTGCAAAATGGGCAGCACGGCTCCGTCGCGGGCTGGATTCAGAAATTTGTTGATGTGCCAGCTCGTCGCCAGAGGCCCGGTTTCGGCCTCGCCGTCGCCGACGACGCAGCAGACCAGAAGATCGGGATTGTCGAATGCCGCTCCGGAAGCGTGGCTCAGCGAATATCCAAGCTCGCCGCCTTCGTGGATCGAGCCCGGAGTTTCCGGCGCAGCATGGCTGGGAATTCCACCGGGAAACGAGAACTGCTTGAACAGGCGGCACAAGCCTTCTTCGTTCTGCAAGATTTTCGGATAAAGCTCGGTATATGTGCCTTCCAGATAGGCATTGGCCACCATGCCCGGCCCACCGTGGCCCGGACCGCAAATGTAAATTACGTTCAAGTCGTGCTTCTTGATCACACGATTGAAGTGCGCATAAATAAAATTCAGTCCGGGAGTCGTTCCCCAATGCCCGAGCAAGCGTGGCTTGATGTGCTCCAGCTTCAGCGGCTCGCGCAAGAGAGGATTGGCGTACAAATAAATTTGCCCAACCGAGAGATAGTTGGCAGCGCGCCAGTAAGCATCAATTTGCGAGAGTTCTTCGTGGGACACGGGCGAGTGCGAAATGCCGGGAAGGGAATTCAGAGTGACCATGGCAAGACCTCATCTAAATGATGACGCATCCGGCGCCCCGGTGTCTTGCCAAGGAACAATAAATTTTCGTGAACGTCCCACGTAAATGCCGGGTTCAACCCTGTGTCGACTGTTAGCCTAAATTGGACCCAGGCGCGAGCGTTGATTTTCAGTGCCTTTTGGGCTCCAGACCACAGGCATTGCGCACGCGATTCAGATCAAGCCCGGTAGGTGAGAACTCCGCAATGCGGGGACCGTTAGGTGTCTGAAACTCTATTCGAAACAGGTGTGCTCCGATCAGCTCGCGCGTTGTGCCCTTGTCCATGGCGAGGAAGTGTCCGTTCACCCAGTTCCAGCCATGATCGCTGTGAGCATCGTCGGCGCGGACTCTGACCCGCATCTGAGGCTGTCCCCAGAAGCCCGGCCAGTCGGGCCGGCCCAAACGCACGTTAGGGCGGAAGTCGGCCAATTTCAGCTTGCCATCGGTGCAGTAAAAAATGACGCGGGCTTGATCAGCGCTGTCTTCGGAGTTGTCCGCTGGCAGCTCGAAACGCGCACGCTTCGCTGCTGTCATAGGATCTTCGGCGCGGTACTCCATCCACTTCCCGCCAGCGCTGACGCCATTATCGGTGCGGTCGTCCTCGCGCTGGTCGTTCTCCTGCATGTCTCGGTCGTGGACGCTGGGACGATGCTGCGCCAAGGTTACTGCCGGGCCAAAAAGCATTTGCAAAGTGACCAGGCATGTGCACGCGGCTTGGAATGTTGTCGATGGGTATTTGAGTTTCACAGTCTTCGGCATGTTTCGCGTAGATCTTCCTCGACTCGATTTAACACAGGAAGGCTTTCTATGTGATGCTCAATCCTATAAACCCAAGAGCGCCGAAAAGTTGCGCGCGATTTTCGGGTGTAGCCGCGACGATTGTATCGGGTTGAAGTGAAAATCGCTCCTGTTTCGGGAACTGACCTCCCCGCCTTTCCAATTCGGCAGTAACGCACCTTCGTTTCCCACTTTTTCCCGCGCCCACTCACGAGCGCGGCGATGATGTCGAATGGAGCACGACCGCCACACTCCGAATCGCGGTTGCTGCAAAAAGGGGACGAACATTTTGGAAACACAGGCATCGATCTTTCAGTCGCCGCGACAGTGCAGCGTAAACTCGCGACGTTTATTGGCCTTGCGCTTTGCCTCAGCATCATCGGTTGCGGCGGGAGCAGTTCGTCAACCACGACACTTTCGTCGCTCGCGGTTACGCCGGCGAATCATGTCCATCCTGCTCGGCAATATCCAGCAGATGAAGGCAACCGCAACCTATTCCAACGGCCGCACGGCAGATTTGACGAGTTCCGTCACTTGGAGTTCCTCAGTTTCGGGGGTCGCGACTGTGAGCAGCGCGGGACTGGTCACGAGCGTGGCGACGGGAAGCACGACTTTGTCCGCCAGTTTTGGCGGTGTAAGCGCAAACACGACCCTTACGATTAATCCGGCGCTGGTTTCGATTGCCGTGACTCCTGCTAATCCATCCATTCCGGTTAATGGCACACAGCAGATCAGGGCAGTGGGCACTTACAGCGACAGCTCGCAGCAAGAGCTTACCAATACCGCGACATGGTCATCCTCAGCAACCGGAGTAGCGAGCGTGAACAGCAGTGGCCTGGCCACGGGAGTTGCGGCCGGCACTACCAGTATTACCGCCACTTCGGGTAGCGTAACTGGATCGACGACTCTAACCGTGACTCCGATTCTGGGTTCGATCACCGTCACTGTGGCCGACCCAGTAATCGATATCAACACAACGCCATTCACCGCGACCGGGACTCTTAGTGATGGCAGCTCGCAAGATTTCACTCAGCTCGTGAACTGGGCGTCAGCGGGCGGGATTGTCTCGATTGACAGCAACGGTGTGGGAACCGGCCTTTCAGTAGGAACAACCACGATAACGGCGAGTTCGGGATCGATCAATGGTTCGCTGGGTCTGCAAGTGACCTCTCCGACCCTGGTCTTCATCCTGATTTCGCCGGATAGTGCCTCGGTGCCGCTGGGCATCAATCATTCGTTCACCGCGACCGGAGTGTTCAGCAACGGCGATGCGCAGGATGTGGCATCAGCCGTCTGGAGCTCTTCGGATCCGACTAAGGTTTCCATCGACAGCTCCGGCTCGGCCCAAACCCTTGCAACCGGTACCGTCACCATCAGTGCTACCTACGGTTCGGTCACCGGCACAGCCAGCTTTACGGTGCTTCCGGCCACGTTGGTTTCGCTCGCCCTTAGTCCCTCTGCTCCTTCTATCGCTCGGGGGACCACTGTCCAGCTGAGTGGGGTGGGACATTCACCGATGGCAGCACGCAGGCCCTTTCGCCGGTATTCTGGAATTCAGATGATCCGTCGGTTGCCTACATTCAGGTCAACGGGACAGGCCTCGCAAGCGGCAACGCCTTGGGGAGCGCCGATATCTCGGCAACATCGGGATCGATCACCGGATCGACGCTTCTGACGGTAACGCCCGCAGTCGTGAGCTCAATTGCGGTTTTGCCTGCAAGCGCAACCATTCCCGCAGGTACAACTCAACAGTTCACCGCGACGGGGACCTTTACCGACAGCACGACGCAGGACGTTACCACTGTGGCGACCTGGATTTCGTCCGACGGTACGGTGGCAACCATCAGCAGCTCAGGCCTGGCCGTGGGCTCAACCATGACTGCGTCGGTGGGCTCAGTCTCCGGTTCGGGAACACTCAACGTCGGGCCGGCAACTCTGCAGTCCATCACCATAAGCCCGCAGAACGCCACGATCGGCAAAGGCACCACCCTGCAGCTCACGGCGACAGGAAACTACAGCGACAGCAGCACGCAGGACTTGACTGCCCTGGTGACCTGGACTTCCTCAGACTCGACACTTGTGTCGATCACCAGCGCGGGTCTGGCTACCGCCCGGCAGTTTGGCACTGTTACCATTACCGCGACCCTGGGTTTGGTGACCAACTCGACCACGCTCATTGTGAATAAGAACCCGCTGCAATCGATCGTGGTGACTCCGGTGAATCCGTTCATTACGGTCGGACAAACCCAGCAATTCACGGCCGCCGGCACGTACTCTGACAACAGCACCAGGACCTCACCAAGACTGCGCACTGGAGCTCCACATCATCAGGCGTGGTCACCATCAACAACGGCGTGAGCGGCGGTGGCCTGGCAAGCGCGCAAGGCACTGGCAGCACGACCATTAATGCTAGTTTCCAGGGGGTGAGCCGAAATAGCACTCTCACTGTGAATTGAGCGACGGCAGGGAACGGGCGAATCAGTTTTTTTCCCCAGCCAGCAAGGCGGACGGGATGGGCCGGAATCGGCCCCTCCCGTTCTGTTTTTGATAACTGGGTGAGGTAATCGTTTACACGAACCTTTGGCTTGTAGATAATCCAACGTTGGAAAAAGGCGGACTGCGCCTTCTCCTGCAGTGGCCTCATCAATCCAAAATCCAAAGAGCTGTAACGGAAAACATTCCGCGGAGACAACATGGACCGAAGGAATTTTGTTAAGAGCACAGGCACGATCATTGCAGGAGCCACCATTGTTCCGCACGCGTTGACGGAAATGGCACCAGCAGTCAGCGCCAGCGGCAAAAACCGGCTGGTGCTTCGCATGAACCGCAACTGGCGTTATAGCCGTTCAGCCTCTGATGCGGCCCACGCAAAGGATTTCGATGACTCAGGCTTCGAGCGGATAGTCATTCCTCATACCAATATTCGCCTGCCCTGGCACAGCTTCGATGAGAAGACGTATGAATTCGTTTCTGTTTATCGCCGCCATTTCAAGCTTCCGCCCGAAGCCCGCGGACGGCATATCTTTGTTGATTTTGAAGGTGTGATGACCGCATCCACGGTGTGGCTGAATGGCCAGCGCATTGGCGAATACAAAGGGGGATACACGCCTTTTTCTTTTGATCTGACACCGCGTGTGGATTTCGAGGGAGAGAATGTCCTCGCCGTGAATGTCGATTCCAGCGAGCGTCCCGACATTCCGCCGTTCGGATACGAAATCGATTATCTGACCTTCGGAGGGATTTACCGCGAAGTGTCATTGCGAATCGTTCCTGGAACGTTCATTGAAAACATCTTTGTGCGCCCTAAGCATGTAATGAGCGCGCATCCCAGTCTGGACGTTGATTGCTTCGTTCAGCAACTGGACGCGTCGAAGGGTTCGCTGATCGTTGAAGTCGAGTTGCTCGACGGTGACCGGCAGATCGCCAAAGGTTCACTAAAAGTTCCAGTACTATCGTCTGCGGCAGAGCCGGCCAAAAGCACAGTGAGTCTCAGCAATCTGAGCGGGATCAAGCTCTGGGACCTCGAAAATCGAAATCTCTATTCCGTTCATGTCCGTCTGCTACGTGGCAACCAAATGATCGACGAAGATTCCCGCCGCTTTGGTTTCCGCGAGGCGCAGTTTACCGATCACGGTTTCGAACTGAATGGCAAAGGGATTAAGCTTCGTGGCCTAGACCGCCATCAGACTTTTCCTTTTGTTGGACAAGCTATGCCCGGCCGCGTCCAGCGCCGCGATGCGCAAGTCCTGCGCAACCAGCTGAAGTGCAACATCGTTCGGACTTCGCACTACCCGCAGTCTCGCCATTTTCTTGACGCTTGCGACGAGCTCGGCCTCCTGGTACTGGAAGAAATTCCCGGTTGGCAGCACATTGGCGATGAGCCGTGGAAGCGGATTTCCATCGACAACGTGCGCCGCATGGTCCGTCGCGACTGGAACCATCCTTCAATCGTGCTGTGGGGCGTGCGCATCAACGAGTCTAAGGACGCTCACGATTTCTACGTCCGCATGAATGCCATGGCCCATCAACTCGATCCTACGCGGCAGACCGGTGGAATCCGCTACTTCCAGGAATCTGAGTTTCTGGAAGATGTTTTCACCATGAACGATTTTGGCTTTCCGCTCAAACCACCCAACCATCCGCGCTATCTGAACACCGAGTTCGTCGGGCACACCTACCCCACAAAGACTATCGACAACGTGGAGCGGCTGACCGAACACACGCTGCGCCACGCCCGCATCCATGACCAGCTTGCGTCCAATGCTCAGTACGCAGGCGGCATCGGCTGGTGCGCCTTCGATTACAACACTCATGGAGACTTCGGCTCCGGCGACCGCATCTGCTATCACGGAGTCACTGACATTTTTCGCGAGCCGAAACCAGCCGCGGGTTTCTACAAATCGCAATGCGATCCTGCCGAGGAGGTCGTGCTCGAGCCTGCGTTCCACTGGGCGCGTGGAGACCAGTCAGTCGGCTTTTCCAAGGCAGTGGTCTGCTCCAATTGCGACCACTTGAAAATCTACATAGCTGGAGAGCTGGTGGCGGAGGCGGATCCCGACCGCAAACAGTTTGCGCATTTGAAATACGCTCCCTTCGTCGTTGAGCTAGGTGAACTCTTCCACAAATGGGGAGACTTGCGCCTCGAAGGCTACATTCAGGGCAAGCTGGCGATTTCGAAGGACTATTCTGGAAAAGGCATCGACGCCAAATTCGCTTTCTTGTCGGATGACACTCAATTGATAGCTGACGGGGCGGACTCGACTCGCGTCGTCTTTCGGGTGACTGATGAATTTGGCGCAATTCAGCCATTTGCTAACGACGCCGTGAAGCTGGAAATCGATGGTCCTGCCGAAATTGTCGGCGATAATCCATTCGCTTTGATCGGCGGCACAGGCGCAATTTGGGTTCGCGCGAAAGAGCAGGGTGGACACGTGCGGCTAACCGCGACTCATCCCTACCTGGGCCAGCAGCAGGTGGAATTTGAAATTGCCCCGTCCACACCGGAGGTGGTGTAGAGACGCCCGGTCGGCTATGGGCTTTAGGCTCCAGGCTTTTGGATTTTGGTTTTCCTGAAGCCTAAAGCCCAGAGCCCAGACCCGCGTGAACTTTGACAACCTCGTGACGCAAACGCATGCGCCTACACCCAGCCTCCGTCGACCACATAACCCTGCCCGGTAATGGCAGAGCTGTCATCGGAGGCGAGAAAGAGCACGAGACGCGCGACATCCTCGGGCACGAGCTCACGCTTCAGGCTCTGGTGGGACATGATCTCTGCTAGATATTCCGGAGTCATCCACAGACGGCGCTGACGTTCCGTCATGATGCCGCCTGGCAGCACGCAGTTCACCCGGATGTTGGCGGCTCCGAGTTCCCGCGCGAGGGTCCGGGTCATGCCGTAAATCCCGGCTTTGGCCGTGATGTAGGCGGGCAGTCCGGTTGAGGGAATCATCCACGCAATCGAACTCATGTTGATGATAGATCCCCCGCCGGCCGAGGTCATCCCAGGGGCTACTGCTTGCGTTGCAAAAAATTGATGGCGCAGATTTACGTTCATGCGCTCGTCCCAATACTCCGGTGTCACTTCCGAAAATTTGTGCCGATCGTCATTAGCGGCGTTGTTGACAAGCACATGCACTGGCCCGAATTGCGCCTCAACGTCCTTCACCGCTGCCCGAAGTGCGGCGATGTCGGTAAGATCACAATGCCGAAAAATTGGACAATGGGCACAGCGAGGGCTGAGATCACCCACTAACTGGGTAGCACTCTCGTCGGCCACGTCTAGGATAGCGACGCGTGAACCCTGCATCGCGAAGTGCTCGACCATTGCCGCGCCGATTCCGGAGCCGCCGCCAGTGATCAGGACTGTCTTATCGCGAAGACTGGGATATCGGGCGAAGCGCTCATCGTGGGTCATCTGATGTCCCGATATGTTATCGCGAGCGCCGGACTGCGTTTTCATTTTCTGTTTGCGAAAGATAGAATTCGTGAACAGTGGTGAACCATTCGCCTACATTCCTGCTGTTGGCTCGGCAGAGCGTCCGACGTTGTCTCGTTTACGGAACGGTTGTGAGCTTGTTGAGCGCTTCGGCTCTGGCGCAGAGTTCAGCTGCGCGAGAATCGGGCGGGACTGTGGACGGCGTTGTCGTGGACTCAGCCTCGCAACCCGTCTTTGGCGCAACGATTGTACTCGCGGAAAGATCGAAATCAAGTCGCATCGAAGCCCAAACAAAGCAGGACGGAACTTTCACTTTTTCTGGAGTGTCGGCCGGAACCTATGTTGTGACCGTCGAAAAACCGGGTTTTCGTAATACCGATTCAGAAGGTCCTATCTCTCTGGCCTCAGGAGAACAAAAACACCTCAGGCTAACCCTGCAAGATTCAAGTGCAGCTGGAACTCAGGCCACTCCCACATCACAAGGCATGACGCTCGACGACAAACCCAATTTCATCGTAGCTGGCGTGTCGGACTGGACTGCTGCGGGCGGGCATGGCTCGGACAGCAATTTGCGCGCAAGCGAAAAGCTCACCCAGGAAACCCTCGCACTTAAGAAAGGCCGCGACGACGCTGAACCGAAGGGCGGAGCAAGTAGGGCGACACATGCCGATTTGATCGCAACACGCGAGAACTTACGAAAGCTGCTGGCGAAGGAGAACAGAGCAGACCTCCACAGTCGTTTGGGCGATCTTGATGAGCAGCTCGGCGATCCGTTGCAAGCAGTTCGTGAGTACGAACAAGCCACCCAGCTTGATCCGAGCGAGAAGAACTATTTTGACTGGGGGACGGAGTTGCTGCTCCATAGGGCGGTAAAACCAGCGGTGGATGTTCTCGGGAAAGGCGTCGGCAAATATCCCAATTCCGAGAAAATGTTGGCCGGACTCGGCGCTGCGCTCTATGCGAGCGGCTCTTACAATGATGCTGCGCAGCGAGTTTGCGCAGCATCGGATCTCAAGCCTGCGGACTCTGCTCCATACCTCTTCCTCGGTCAGATGGACAAGGCAGTACCCGAGCCGCTGCCGTGCGTTGAGTCAAAGCTGGTGCGCTTCGCGAGCAGCCAACCCGAGAACGCAATAGCGAATTACTACCACGCCTTGAGCTTGTGGAAACGACGCGCTAGCGATCCAGCAGTGTTTCAGCGAGTTAAAGGATTGCTGGAGACGGCGGTGACTCTCGATCCTAAATTCGGCGACGCGTATCTCCAGCTCGGAGTTTTGTATTCCACGCAAGATAAATACGAGCTCGCTATCACCCAATACAAGAAAGCGATTGATGCACAACCGCAATTTGGCGAGGCCCACTATCGGCTAGCACAGGCCTATAAACGAACCGGCGAACAGGGGAAAGCGCAGCAGGAATTCCAGGCTTACCAGCAGATCGAAAAACAAGAAGCTGCTGAGATTGAGCGACAGCGGCGCGAAGTGCGGCAGTTCTTAATTGTGCTCAAGGATCAACCGTCACCTGGTTCGGCGCAGTAATCAGTCTCTGGACTCGGTGCTATGTCCCGGAATTTCTTGTTCGGAGCGTGCCTGCTGCGTCAGGGCATGCACCGCTCCCGTAGAGATGCCGCCATCCACCAGCAACGTCTGGCCGGTCACATAACGGCTCGACTCTGAAGCGAGAAAAACGATTGCTCCATCCAGGTCATTCGGCTGTCCGGGACGCTTCAGCGGAATGCGGTCGCAGAGGTACTCGACCCATTCTTTATTTTCGTAGAGCACTTTGTTCTGTTCCGTGCGAAACCAACCGGGAGCAAGGCAGTTCACAGTGATTCCATGCTTGCCCCAATCATCCGCCAGACTCATGGTCAGCTGCCGGATTCCGCCCCGGCTGGCGCCATAAGGACCGAGACCTGCGTAGCCCGCAACGCTCGTGACCGATCCGATGTTGATCATGCGCCCGTAACCGCGGGGAACCATTCGGCGTGCAACCGCCTGCGCGACGAAGAAACTCCCACGCAGATTGGTATCGAGAATCAAATTCCAATCGTCCCAGGTCACATCGAGCGCAGGTTTTCGCACGTTGCATCCGGCGTTGTTGACGAGAATGTCTATATGACCAAAAGCTTCTTCAGCCGCCGCTACCATGCGCTCGATGCTCTCTTGATCGCGAACGTCGAGCTCGAGTGAAACCGCGCGGCGGCCGAGGGTTTTAATTTTCTCCTCAAACGGCAGTAGATGTTCGCGGTTGCGGCTGGTGAGGACGAGATCGGCGCCGGACTTCGCCAGGGCTCGCGCGAAATACTGGCCAAGTCCGCGGCTGGTCCCGGTGACGATGGCGACGCGTCCGCTTAGATCGAACAGTTCGCTCACGAAATTGTTCCCGGCGAGAGCACAACCTTCATCAGATTAGGTTCGCGCGCGTGCAGCCTCTCAAACCATTGCGGCCCTTCATCAAGTGGCGCTATGGCGCTGATGAGCGGCTTTACTCGAATCGCTCCGGCGCCTAGAAGTTCGATAGCGCGAGGATATTCGCCAGCCGACGCACAAGACCCCTGCAGGCGAATCTGCCGCGACACGACTTTCTGCAGAGACAATGTGACTTCCGGCGTAATGTTGCCGACGAGGACGACGCTCCCGCCTTTGCGGACGCAATCGATGGCGGCGGTGATCGTCTGACTGATTCCCACCGCTTCGACCACAATGTTCACACCGGCCCCGCCCGTGAGGTCTTGTATCTGCTGTGGCAGTTCCGCGCCAGAGCTCAAAGTGGCAGTTGCACCAAGTTCCTGACTCAGCTTCAGCCTCGTGCTATCGACATCTGCGACAAATACGGGCAAACATCCAGCAGCCCGTAACGCTTGCTGAACCAGCAATCCAATGGTTCCAGCGCCGAGCACAAGAGCGCTGCTGGCTGGCGCAATTGGCGCAAGTGAAACGGCATGGATCGCGACGGCTACGGCTTCGAGCAGGGCAGCTTCCGCGAACGAAAGATTTTCGGGAAGGCGATAGACAATTCGCGCTGGGACCACCACGAATTCTGCGAAAGCTCCTGCGCGACGGTAGTCCCCGCAAGAGACGCCGAGAACCTGTCGACGATCGCAAAGGTTCACGTCGCCGCGAACGCAGTTACTGCATTCCCCGCAATAGACGGTCGAGTCAAATGTGACGCGATCGCCCTGCGCCACGCCCTTTACATCAGGGCCAACAGCAGCGACTGTTCCGGCTGCCTCGTGCCCCATGACGATAGGTGGGATGCGGCGTCCGGAAGAGCCGTCGTAACCATGAACGTCGCTGCCGCAGATTCCACACGCAGCTACGCGAACCAGAACTTCGCTTGGACCGGGCTCAGGGCGCGGAAGCTCGGTGATTTCCAGTTGGCGATATTGAGAAAGTAGCAGGGCCTTCATGGCTCAAGAATATTTGCACGAGCGCGCGAGACAGTACACTCTACCACGTGACTGCATCCGGCATGGCACTGTGTTTTTTCATTTTCTTGACAGCGGCAACACGGTCGTCGAGAATGTGCGGCTTGTGGATTTCGCCAACATAGATCCGCAAAACAGACGACTAGCTAGGCGGAGGACGATGCAATTGAAATCACTTAACAGGCGCGCATTTTTGAGCAGCTCTCTGGCGGCGCTGGGCGCTGCTGGCACTCGTCTTCCGCTTTGGGCGACGGCCGGAGCAACGAGCCCCGAGCAATCTTCGCCCGGCCAGCTTCTGCTGGGTGTTGATTATTATCCTGATCAAACCCCAGAGTCCCTGTGGGAAGAAGACGCGCGCATGATGGCCGAGACCGGCATCACCAACGTGCGGATTGCGGAGTTCGCCTGGGCGCTGATGGAACCGTCAGAGGGGAAATACGATTTTGGGTGGCTTCATCATGCCGTCGAAACGTTGCACAAGCACAACATCGCGATCATTCTCGGAACACCATCGGCGGCGCCTCCGCCGTGGCTGACGGTCCATTATCCGGACATCGTCGAAGTGAATTCGCAAGGGGAACGATTGCATCCCGGCGGCAGGCGCTTTACGTGTCCGACCAACCAGACATATCGGAAGCTATCACTCACAATCGCCTCTGAGATGGCTCGCGCTTTTACCGACGTACCGGGAGTCATTGGGTGGCAGATTGATAATGAACTCACTCTGGGCTCATCCGGGCGATGCTATTGCAATTATTGTCAGGCAGGATTTCAGGCGTGGCTTCGCTCGAAGTATGGCAGCCTCAAAAGACTGAATCAAACATACGGAACCGTTTTCTGGAGCCAGAATTACAGCGACTTTTCACAAATTCCTGTACCGCTTCCTTCCGGCGGAGATCCGAATCCTGGATTAGCTCTCGACTACGATCGCTATCAGTCTTACGCCAACGCCGGCTTCACTGAAGAGCAGCTTGTGGTGCTGCGCAAGTTGTGTCCGCGCCATTTTGTGACCACCAATAATGTCGGGCTTCCGCTGGACACAATTAATCTTCACGAGCTGTACGACAAGCTGGATTTCGTAGCGTTTGATAATTATCCCGGCTTTTTCGACATGCTGCTGCATCAGCAGGGAAAATCTGGGCCACTCCTTTCGGACGTAATCCCGACCGCGGTGGCCCTGGGCCATGACTTCGCGCGAAGCCTGAAACGCAAGCCATTCATGATTATGGAAGAGCAATCGGGAAAAGCGGGGCAGAGCACGTTCGCTCCGCAGCCGGCGAGGGGACAAGTGAGACTGTGGACATATCAAGCTGTTGCTCACGGCGCGATGGGGGTGAACTATTTCCGCTGGGACACCGCTACGTTCGGAGCTGAAGAATATTGGCACGGCATGTTGAACCATGACCGCTCGAAGAGCCCGGCCTTTGAAGAAATCAAACAAACAATCAAAGAACTGAAGTCGCTGGGGCCCGAATTGCTGAATTCGCAATACGAATCAGAGGCTGCGCTGGTTTTTGATTACGACTGCAGCTGGGCCGTCAAGATTCAGCCGGGTCACTACGCTCTGAACTACGTGGACCAGATCACGTCCTGGTATGGCGCGATTTCTCCGGGCCACACGGGGACTGATGTAATCCTTCCCGGCGCTGATCTTTCTATCTACAAGGTCGTCTTCGCGCCTGTCGTCTATGTGCTCTCGGAAGAGCAGGCCGCAAGAATCCGGCAATTTGTTCAGAACGGCGGAATGTTCGTCACCAGCTTCCGTCTGGGAGTGAAGACAGAAAGTAGCCAGATTGTCCGTGCGCCGCTGCCCGGGCTTCTGCGCGATGTGATGGGAGTAACGGTTGAGGACTACGTCCCGATTTATTCCGAGAAGCAGAGCGTGAAGTTTTCGTCCGCGCTCGCAGGAGCTGACGGAGAATGCGGAATTTGGGCGGACATTCTTCAGCCCGCGAGCGCGGAAGCTCTCGGTACTTACACGTCGGGAGCAAATGCGGGCCGCGCAGCCGTGACCATGAACACTTTCGGCAAAGGCAAAGCAGTTTACATCGGCGCCGACCTGACTTCGCCGAGTCTCGGTGCGGTGCTACAGAAATTATCCGGATTGGCCGGCGTCAAGCGAGGGATTGAAGCTCCCGCTGGGGTCGAAGTAACGACTCGGAAAGCCGCAAGCAGGAATTGGATCTTTGTTCTGAACCACACGTCCGTTTCGAAAAGCGTGAACCTCCCGGGAACATTCAAAGACCTTCTGACCGGGGAACCACAAAGTGGAAAGACTGATCTGGCCGCGTACGCAGTTCGTGTGCTGGAAGCAGCAGCCTAGAAAGGTGGGCGCAATGCTGAGACTATTTCTTGTCATATTCTGTCTTCTGGCGACTGCTTTTGCCGCTGAGCTCCCATCCAAGAAGTACTTGAACCTTGCCGCGATCAAGATAATGGTCGCGGCTGCCGAGGCCAAGGCGCAAGAGTTGCACGTTGAAGTCACCATTTGCATCGTGGACGAAAGCGGCAACCTGCTCTTCCTCGAAAAGGCCGACGGCGCGCCGCTGAACACGATCCAATGGGCGCAAAAGAAGGCGCGACACGCCGCGTTTTATAAGAGTCCCTCGAAAGACGCCGCCGAGACAGTGAAGAAGGGAAGTGTTGAAGCATTGGCGTTTCCCGATTTCTTTCCGAATCAAGGCGGATTGCCAATTCTTGTGGACGGGCAGATTCTCGGCGGCATCGCTGCAAGTGGAGCGAAATCTGAGGTCGACGAAGCCATCGCCCAAGCAGGGATTGACGCGCTCTTGAAGAAATAAGGGCCTCTCAAAACCCAAATACAAATCCTGTCATTGCGAGGAGCGAATGCAACGAGGAACCTGCTGTTCGCTTGCGCCCAGCAGGTCCCCTTCGGCTTCGCTCAGGGCAGGCGCTCGTAGTCTCGCGTTGCTCGACACCTCGGAATGACAGATTTTTGTTTTGTGATTGGAACGACAAAGTTCAGGACTTAACAATCCCACTGCCCTCGCGAATCGTAAGAATCTGGTTGGCCTTCACCTGCGTAAATCGTTCGATCCTCTGCGTCGTCGGCCACTTCACTTCAATCAGATCGACAGTCTGAGTTTTCCCGACTCCGAAATGCAGCCGCAGATCGCCTTGCGACATGACGCTCGATCCGCTGTGAACCTCATCTATTTGTGAATGATTGCCGGTGACCACGCGGACCCTTGCGCCGATCGCAGTGCGATTGCACTTAGTGCCAATCAGTTTGATCTTGATCCAATTCTGCTTATTGCCGCCGTCGTTACGCAGCAGGGAGGGCAAGTCGTTCATGTTCAGGACCAGGACGTCGATATCGCCATCATTGTCGTAATCCCCAAAGGCTGCGCCGCGGCTCGAAAAATGTTCAGTGACACCCGGGCCCATGTCTGACGAAACATCTTTGAATTGCCCGTTGCCGAGATTCCTGTAGACCAGTCGCGGATTCTTGTAAGTCTGCCCGATATCGTGACCTTCGATCTCCGGATAAACGTGTCCGTTGATCTGCATGAGGTCGGCCCAGCCGTCATTGTCGTAGTCGATGAATCCGCATCCCCAGGCGACATAGCGATTGTTAATTCCGACTCCGGATGAAAAGGTCACGTCGCTGAAAGTTCCGTCGCCGTTGTTGTGATAAAGATTGCAAGTATCGTCGGCAAAATTCGTTTTGAAAATGTCGAACCACCCGTCGCAATCGTAATCACCGACGCCCACGCCCATGCCCGCCTGCTCGTGGCCGTTCTCGCTGTAGGCGCAACCTGCCATCACGGCGATGTCGGTGAAAGTGCCGTCATGATTGTTGTGAAAGAGGATACTGGCCTCCGAATCGACGGCGACGTAAATATCGGGCCAGCCATCGTTATCAAAATCGTAAGATACCGCGGTAATTGAATATCGAGATCCTGGCTTCAGAATGCCAGCTTTCTCGGAAACGTCGGTAAAGGTCCCGTCTCCATTGTTATGAAAGAGGACGTTGGTGTCGCCGGGGAGTCCGCGAGGACCGCACATAACGGGAATGCCCTTCCACTGGCAGACGGCAGGATCGTTCGGGCCGGGAGTTTGCGCCGGATCTAGCTTGATGTAATTGCAGATAAAAAGATCAAGATGCCCGTCGCGATCGTAGTCAAGAAACATGCAGCCCGCGCCCCATCGGACTTGCTCATCGTAAACGCCAGCCTTACGCGTCACATCGGTAAATGTGCCGTCGCCGTTGTTGTGGAACAGAATGTTGTGTCCCCAGAAACAGCAGAAGAGGTCGTCCCAGCCGTCGTTGTCGTAGTCGCCGACGCAAACGCCCGTCTGCCATCCGGTACGCGCGAGGCGTGATTTCTCTGTGACATTGGTGAAAGTGCCATCACGATTATTTTTGAAGAGTTGTGATGTGGGAGCTTTACCGTCAGGCCACTTTTCTCCGAGCCTCGTTCCATTAGTTAAGTAAATATCGATCCAGCCGTCGTTGTCATAATCAAAAAAGGCCAGCCCGCTACCTTTCGCTTCGATGATGTAACGCTTGTGATCAGCAGCGCCCCAGATATTTGGGACATTGAGACCAGCTTCCTTAGCAACATCCACAAACTGCACTGATGAAGCTGGATTCGCGGCCGGTGTTGACGCGAGAACCACGCGGCGATTCCATTGCCAAAGCGGAGTGGTCAGCGCATCGAGCAAGGTGCTGCCTATAACCACGAGAGATGAACCGAGGAACTGCCGCCGGGGGAGTTTCATCTTCCCAAAATCCCCCAACCAATGTCATTCCGAACCACTTCAGCGGTGAGGAACCTGCTTTCCTGTGAGCCAAGCAGACTGCTTGAGCCCATCGGCGACTCGGAATGATAAGAACTGGTGTGGATCATTTCGCGCTCGAAATCCTGGGAAAGTTTCGCACCACAATTCCCGCGCCTTCCTTTACGGCGATGATCTGATCGACAGGCACACTGCTGAGGCGATCCACTTGCCCGCTAGGCCACGTAATTTCCAAGGACTCCATCTTCGTGCGTTTTCCCAGCCCGAAATGAATGCGCGGGTCGTTCGCCGACATGTAACTCATGCCGCCCTTTGCCTGTTCGACATGTACGAACCCCTGGGATGAAATCTTTAGGGAAGCTCCAGCGCCGTCGCGGTTCGATTTTGTTCCGATCAAGAGCACGCTGAGCCAATGGTTCGCATTGCCGCCGTCATTGCGCAGCAGCGAGGGATAATCACCGCGATTGTTGGTCACGATGTCCATGTCGCCGTCATTGTCGTAGTCTGCGGTGGCCACGCCGCGTCCGACGATGGGACGCATGAAATCAGGGCCAAGTGAATCGGAGACTTTTTCGAATTGTCCCTTCCCCAAATTCCGGAACATCAGCAAAGGTTCTTTGTATGTCACTTCGCTGTGGTAAAGCTGAATGTTATCGAGCATGGCGCCGTTTAGCTGCAGAATGTCAGTCCAACCATCGTTATCGTAATCGACGAACTTCATCGACACCCCGCTCAACAGCATTGCTTTGTTGCCGATCCCGGAGGGGAACGTGTCGTCGGTGAACGTGCCATCCTGATTGTTGTGGTACAGCCGGTTGAGTTCGAAATCTAAATGCGTGACATAGACGTCCTGCCAGCCATCGCCATCGACGTCGGCAGCATCGATGCCCATTCCCGCTTCGTAACGGCCATCCTCACTCGCGGCTATGCCGGAGACCAGCGAGACATTTTCAAACGTCCCATCATGCTTGTTGATGAAAAGAAAGTTGGGCCACGAATCATTGGCGATCGCAATATCGGGCCAGCCGTCATTATTGAAATCGGCGAGCACCACGCCCATGCCTTTCGACTCCGGCTTGCCCACTCCGGAGGCATCGCTGACGTCAGTAAATGTTCCGTCGTGATTGTTGTGATAGAGCTTCGTCTTCTGCCCTTTGTAATTTCCCGGATGACAATAAGAGCGATAGCCCGGTCGGTGCTCGCCGCACCAGAGATTGTTCTTCGGCGACCACTCGATGTAGTTCGTGACCACAAGATCGAGCCATCCGTCTTTGTCGTAATCAAACCACCCGGCGCTGGTCGACCACCCGCCTTCATCTGCAACCCCGGCTTTGGAGGTCACGTCGGTAAACGTTCCATCATGATTGTTGTGATAGAGAATCGCTCCGCCGTAGCCGGTAACGTAAAGATCGGGATAACCGTCGTTATCGAAATCGCCGACTGCGACGCCCTGCCCGTAGTGGCCTTCGCCGCCGAGGCCAGCCTTTTCGGTCACATCTGTGAACGTGCCGTCGCCACGGTTGTGATAAAGCGCACAGCGCAACGGGTGCGGCGGCTTGTATAAATCGGTCGCCGCCGACTGCACGAAAAATAGATCCATTAATCCATCCTGGTCGTAGTCGATCCAGGCGACTCCGCTGCCCATGGTTTCCAGATAATATTTTTCCTCGGTCTGAGTGGCATCTTGCTGGAAAGTAATTCCCGCGGCCTGACGAACATCGGTATAACGGATGGTGATTCCCGGACTCTGGGTTTTAGGAGTCTGGGCGGCGAGCGGCCTAAGTTCAGCAAGCAAATAAATCAAGGCGATCAACGCGATGATGGAGCCACACTCGATTCCCAGAACAGCTGGCCGACCAAGTTTCAATGTTGCCCCATTCCCTTGTTTTACAGTGTGCGATCCGCGAGTGATAAAGCCAGCTGTAGCAACTGTTGCCGCGCTTCCATCGACATTGGCTCACGCGCCGAAGCGGAAGTTGCCGGAGCCCGGGAAAGCGCCTCCTCGATTCGTCCCACATCGAGTCCCCCGGCTTTGCTGCCTTTAAATCTGTCCAGCTCAGCGGCTTGCGGAGTATTACCCTTGAGCGCCGAAACCAATCCCAATCCCCAAAGAATTTTGCCCGATGCGGGAATGCGCGCCAGGGCTTTCTGCAGCGTCTGTTCGGCGTCGTTCACACCGCCATCGCGCAACTGGACGAGAGTCAGCGAAAGGTAGTACTGGTCATTATCGGGATTGCGGGCGATCGCGTCGTGGTAGATTTCGACAGCTTTCGCACTGTTGTTCAGATGCGCATAAATATCGGCCACCAACGCTAGAGACGCATCATCCTGTTGTCCTGCCGCCGAGACCTTCTGCGCGGCATCGAGCGCCTCTGAATAAAGCCCCTTGCGAAAATAAGCGTCGGCCAGGTCGAACTTTAGGTCATCCGAGTCCGGATTCGTTCGCAACGCCGATTGAAAATGCCGGATGGCGTCATCGTACAAACGGTAGCGCCCGAGCAGCACGCCAACGCCAGTCTGGGTGCGATAGTCGTCTGCGCTGATCGCGTCCAGTTCTGCAATTGTCTTTTGCGCTTCTTCAACTTTTCCTAGCTTCAGATAGGTTTCCGCCAAAAGATAAAGGTCCTGCGGCTGACCCGGATGCGCTTTGATCTGTTCTCTCAGTTCCGCGACGTCGAGCTGAGTGCGCTCCCGGGAGGAGAGTTTGGATCGATTGTCGAGGTAGTCGAACAGATGCTGGTACGGATATGGGCCCGTTGACGAGTTCTTTGACAGGGTTTGGAACACATTCAAGTCGCGCTGCGCGGCTTCGGTCTTATGAAGGCTCCTCTCCACCATGGCAAGCTTGTAGTATCCGGACGCAGGATCGCGGCTCACCTTCACAAATCTCTTGAGGAGTTCTGCTGCTTCGGCAAACTTCTTGTCCTTACTACGCAAGTTCGCCAATTCCAGCAGGGCCTCGGAAAAATCAGGGTTCGACTTGAGGGCGGCCTGAAACATCTCTTCGGCTTTGGCATAATTTCCTTGCCGCTCTTCGATAAAGCCGATATTGAATAAACAAGACGCATTGTGAGCGTCCTTCTTCAAGCCCTCATCGAAATATTTTCTGGCCTCATCGAAGCGTCCCAGATGTCGATACGAGAGTCCCATAAACGCATAGGACCGCGCTGATGGATCGACCTCGATGAGCTTCTTAAACTCGTCAATCGCCTTCTCCGCTTTGCCCGACATGAAATAACTTTCGCCGAGCGCGGCGCGGAGATCGGCGCGTCGCGGATCAATTGTCAATCCCGATTCAAGCAGCGGAATGGCATCTTCATAATAGTTCTGGGTCATGCTGACCCGCGCCAGCAGGAACATGATGTCGGTATTCTGCGGCGCAAGTTTGCGCGCGCGCACCAGCAGATCAAGAGCATCAACCGGTCGCGCCTGGTCGGAATAGACCTGCGCCATCAGGTAGAGAGTTTCTGGCGAATCCGGCTTCAGCTTCAATGCCCGATTCAGCGCCAGTTCGGCTTTCGCATATTCGCTGCTGCGAAGATAGACCTGACCGAGGTTGTACAAGATCTCAAACGTCTCCGGCTGCAGGGCATTGGCTTTTTCCAACTCCAGCTGCGCGGTGTTGTACTGTTTCTCGGAAGCCAGCAGCACACCCAAAGTGAAGTGCAGCTGAACGTCTTCTTTCTTCTCAGTGGAAAGCGCAGTTGCCGTCTTCAACCCCTCGGCTGTTCTGCCTACCTGTAGGTACGCGCGAACCAAGTTGAATCGAGTTTCAACATCTTGCGGCCGCACTCGCTCCAAATAAGGGAGTGCTGCGGCGGGTGCGCCTTTCGCCACTAGAAGCAGACCCAAGTTGTAATTAGCATCACGATTGGCCGGGACGAGCGTCAGGATATTTCTGAACTCCTTTTCTGCAAGATCGGGCCTCTGTTCGGCAACGTAAAAGTTGGCGAGATTGTTTCGGGTCTTGGTCGACTTGGGTTCGATCTTCAAAGCGTGCTCGAAGGCATTCAGCGCGCCGGGGTAGTCTTTCTGGCTGCTACAAACTATTCCCAGCAAATTGAACCCCTCCACGCTTGTGGGATTTTCTTTGAGTTGCTTCTGAATTTTTTCTTTAGCCTCATCGAGCTGTCCTTGTGCGATCAGTTCTTGCGCTTCAGCGAATTGCGATGGAGTTTTTGCAGTCTGCTGCGCGTTTCGTTGCTGGGAAGACGTTTGCGCAGTTGCGAACTCCAGAGCCAGGACGAAGGCACACATTGCCGGCAGAAGCTGGCAGAGATGTTTTCTCCAAAGATCGGCTGAGAAAAGAAACATCGGGAACCCAGCTCAATTTAGCATTTCCAGCGCCTGCTGGGCCATCTTGTGCTGTGGCTGTTCCCGCAGAAGCGCCTGCAGAACCTCTTTCGCCTTTTCCTTGTCATTCAGAATTACGTAGAGCCGGGCCAAATTAAGGTAGGCCTGATCGAACTTGGGAGCAGCCTGAATACAATTTTTGAATTTTACTTCCGCTTCTGGATAACGCTGCTCACGAACAAAGAGCACGCCGAGATTATTGAGCGCATCAGGATAGCCGGGTCGCAGGTCCGCCGCTTTTTGCAAATACTGTTCGGCGCGCGGGATCTGCTCCTGCTGGGCATAGAGCATTCCAAGACTATAGTTGGCGTCGGGATCATTGGGCTCGATAGCGAGGGCCTGCAACAACGCTCTCTCCGCATTAGCGAACGATCTCTGCCGCCGATAAACATTTCCCAGGTTTACCAGTGCGACGGAGTAATTCGGTCTCAGCGACAGCGACTTCTTGAAATTGTCGATAGCCTGACCCGCCTGCCCTTGTTGCGCGGCCAACATTCCAAGATTGTTCCACGCCTCCGGATAATTTGGACGCAACTTCAACGCCTGCTGCAGATAATTCTGGGCATCGGCCGGACTGTTACGCCGCAGATACAGGGTTCCAAGATTGTAATAAGCCTCGGCATCATCGGGCCTACTCGCGATTACCTGTTTGAATGACTGGGCTGCCTGTTCCAGATACCCGCGCTGAAAGAATGCGACTCCGTAAGTGAAGTCATTGCGGTGAAATTCGCCTTGGTAGAGTTTGCCAGGAAATGGGAGCGCCTTGCGAACACGCTCTTCCGCGCGGCGTGGAGTCGACTTCACGTCCTGCAACACGCGGTTGAGATCAATCAGGCCTTGATAAATTTTCGCGATCATGCCGGCCTGATCAAGCAGGAAAGATGCGGGAATTGGGAGGTCTCTGTGCCGGGCAAACAGGTACCGGTAAAGAATGTTGTAGATTCCTGCCACTTCTTCGGTGCCGAGCAAGACAGGGAAGGGAAGCGTGTTCTGGGCGATGAGCTCCCGGATGGCGTCCGCATTTTGAGGGTCATCGACGTTAACTGCCAGCACTCGCAGGCGCGCCGCGGTAATTTTTGAATGTTCTTGCCTCAGCTTTCGTAGTTGCTCAACAGAGGCGGCCGAAGCAGTTGCCCAAAAGTTGAGGAGCACGGCGCTGCCCTGGAGCGACCGAAGGTTCCAATTCTTTCCGCCGAGGTCGGGTAATGAGAAGTCCGGCGCGGTCAACGGTTCGATCAGCCACGTCTCAATCGACAAAGGCAGGGGCTCGACGCGGACGCTTTCACCGGAGCTCGTTTGAGACCAGCGTGAACCCGAATAGTGCGTTGTAACGAATTCCGCAGAACCTTCCTCAACTTGGATGCGACTGTTTATCGGCAAATCAGCAAACGTCTGAGTTGCTCCGCTCGGCCAACGCACAACTGCTTGAATGGGGCCCTGCGAAGACCCAATTCCGAAGTGCAATTCCTTGCTATGCTGGGACAGAAATCCTGATCCCGCCTGCAGATATTTTGTTTGCCGATGCCCGCCAGTTTCGACAGTCACCGCAGCTCCAATCGCATCGCGGTTACTCGCCGTCCCGCGCAGCCGGAACGTGACTGAATTGCCAAGGTCTTTGATGTTGTTGCGCGAAATCCGCAACTGCGGCGCATTCCGGTTTTTCAGGACGACTTCTAGTCGCCCGTCATGGTCCAGGTCTGCAAGCGCAAACGATCGGCTGTCATCGGGAAAATCCAAGCCGACCACGCCGGACACATCCGAAAAAGTCCCGTCGTAATTGTTCAGGTAAAAAACATTTCGTTCGAAACCGTTCCAGGCGGCATCCGATCGGACCAACTCATTGATCGCGTTCCACCCCCACTCATAATCGGACGACGGGGCGGAATTCTGCGCCGACTTCGCCACGACCTGCCGCCAGAAAAAACTGGCCAAATCAGGTTGGACGGATCCAGAGATGTATCCATTCGCGACGTACAGGTCTGCATATCCATCATGGTCGCAGTCCCAGGCGTCGGAAGACCATGCCCAGCCGCCCATTTCAATCCCGGCCTGCCCGCCGACATTGCGGAACTTGCCATCCCCCTGATTCCGATACAACGAATTGCCCCGGGCATGGCGCCGATAGTTAGACCGAATCTCCTCTGGCTCATTCGGATGAAATTTCTTGTGCGCAGAGATCCGTAGTCCCGGCGCCGACCACATATTCGCGACATAGATGTCCTGCTTACCATCTCCATCGAAGTCGCACCAGCAGACGCTCATTCCTGCGCCAACGTCTTCAGTGCCCGCTTCACGAGCTACGGAGCTGAATGTTCCGTTGCCATTGCTGCGATAAAGATTGCTTCGCCCAAAGTCGTTCGCCACATAGAGGTCTGGCGAGCCGTCGCCGTTGGCATCGCCCCAGGCACAGGCAAAACTGTAGCGGTCGTTGTCTACATTCAAGCCGGAAGCTTCGGTGCGGTCCTGAAAAACCGCATTCCCTTCGTTGTGGAACAGAAAATTCGGCGGGCCATTGCGGGCGTCGAAGTATGGAGCAGGGTAGTGGTACTGATCGAGACCGAGGTAATAATTGTAGAGACAGAAATAAACATCGAGGCGCCCGTCGCGATCGTAATCGGCAATAGCAGCGTGCGTGAACGTGCCCTGCGGCGGCCGCGCGAATTTGAACGCGTCACGTTTAAGAGAGAATTTCCCGTTTCCCTGATTCAGGAAAAGCAGGGGGCCGCTTTCGCAAACCACAAGCAGATCCTGCACTCCTTTGTTCTCGAAATCCGCGAAGAGCGCGCAGGAGGTCGCATCCAGCACATTGAGACCGGCGCTTTCCGTTACATCGTCGAAAGTCCCATCGCCACGATTGCGATATAGGCGATTGGGCAGTCCTGAAGGCTGGCAGACATAAATGTCGTCGAAGCCATCATTGTCGAAATCGCCGACGGCCAAGCCATTGTTGCCGTAAACGTCAATTCCGCTCGCGCCGTCCAGAACGGTGCGCCAGTGATCGGCGCCGTGCAGCATCTGGCTCTTGTACGATTCGGTTTGCGCGAAGGCTTGCGAAGTGACTTCTACGAACACCGGCCCATGCGCGCGGCTGACGCTTTCCTCGGTGGCGTGCCATTTCTCGACGTGCCACTCACCAGAGGAAGCCCGGGCCCACTCCATCCGCCAGTATCCGATACGCTGCTCACCATCTGCATTCGTTCTCGCACCGACTATGCAATAGCGAACTTCAACATTCACTGACAATGGAGAAGATGTGAGTTCGTCGATTCCAGTGATTTCGAATTCAGCGATTTCTATTCGGCTGAAATTTGCCAAATAATTCTTCAGCTGGTCGAGAAACTGCTCTCGCCCGGTTAGTGATTCACCCGCAAATCGCCTTTTGAACGCTTCGATTCCATTTCCAGAGCGCACTCGGGTCTCTTGCGCGCCAGCTAGTGAGGTGGCTTCGATCGAGGGATCGATGAATCCGGCAAGGACATCGAGGGCTGGCGAAGAACGCTTGAGCGCACCACTCCAAGCAGTAAGAAGCGAGGTAATTTCAAAAGCATATTTTTCGGTAACGAATTCGTCCGCGCCGGGAACAACCAGAGGAAAAACGTCATCAAGTGCTGATTTCGTCGGATAGTGTGGCGTCACACGAAAATCGCTAAAGGGCAAGACTTGAGGCGTGTCGCTGGGAAAAAAAGATTGCAACCGCAGATCACGAATCGGCGAAGGAATAAAAAAAGCCGGAGCCCAGCGCATTTCTTTGAGAAATGTCCGCCGAGAAAATCTGTAGTGTTTAGTTTTGTGACCCGACATCCCGAAATCCGCGCGGAGCGTCGCTGCCGCGCCTCGCACGAGTCTATCAATAGGCAGCGTGTTCGACAGGTGCGGGCCCTGAAGACTCTCCCAAAATCAGTTCTGCGCCAATCTGATATTCCTTGCCTTCAGGATTGGCGGAACCGGAGAGCTCGTGCAACGCGTCGGCAGCAATCTGGCCCAGGGTTTCGCGATGAATATCAACTGTAGTGATGGAGGGATTGCTGTATTCAGCCAACCGCGTGTTGTCGAATCCTGTGACCGAAATATCGCGCGGCACGCGGCATCCAGCCTTCAGCAAGCCTTTGATCACGCCCACGGCAGTGAGATCGTTGACTGCAATTGCTGCGGTGGGCCTCGGAAATAATTTTGCTATTGCCAGCCCCGCCGCTAGTCCGCCTTCGAAGCGCAAATCGCCGGGGAGTATCGGTCCCGGTGCAAGTCCCAGGTCCCGCATGCATTTCTCGTAGGCTTCCAATCGCACAACATTCGATTTGAGTCCGCGTCTTCCAGCTACGAACGCAATCCGGCGATGACCTTGTTCGTGCAGATGTTTGACAATCTTCTCGACTCCGGAAAAATAATCAATTCGCAAATTGCTCATGTAGCCGCGAACTGGTGCAAGATCGAGAAAAGTTACCGCAATTTTTCTGCGTGCGAGTTCATGAATCAATCGCAAACTGATCTCTGACGTCATGATCGCAACCCCGCGAACTTTGTGTTCCATCATTCGCTCCGCGGCTTCACGGGTCCTGCGCGGATCGTAATTGGTGTCGCTGAGAATTGCGTTGTAGCCAAGCTGTCGCGCGCGAATTTCAAAACCCTTGATCACCTCGGGAAAAAATGGGTTCTCGATATCGGAAACAATAATTCCCAAAGTGCGGCGGTCGCGTGAGGCAAGGTGACGCGCATGAACGTCAGGCACATACCCCAGGCGTTTGACCGCCGAGAGCACGACGCGATGCGTGCCTCGTCCCACTTTGCCGGTTTTGTTCAGGACGTTCGAGACCGTCGCTGTTGATACTCCGGCTTCCTTCGCGACGTCTCGAATAGTTAGGGCCATAAATGCCGCCACCCGCTTGGAAATCTCAGCAACTCACGCTGCACGATCGTTTTGGTGCAGAGTGGATGGGAGTATAGACCAGAAAAAAACGCTTGACAATCGATAATTCACCGTGATAACACTCCGGAACACGTTTTGTTACAACAAGATTAAACGGTTAAGCGATTTTGCAAGTGGGTTAAGCGGTTAACAGGTTTTCGTGGGTTAAACGATTTACTTTCTTTTCCGTGAGTTGGACATTAAACCAGACGTAAGCATTCTGAGGCCGGAGGGGCGCTCTCGCCGCACGCGCTGCGTGCGACAGCCCGCCTAGTTGCTTTTCAATCGAGGAGAGTTAGGAAAACGTTTTCCTAACTGACCGGGCTGTCGGGGCCGGAGAGACTTAGGAGGAAGGTCATGAAGCGACTTGCCGTTTCCGCGCGGATCCTGCAAACCCTACTGGCGATGTCGGCCGTCGTTCTGCTGTTCAGTGCTACCCTCAACGCCCAGGTCGACACCGGCAGCATTACCGGCAAGGTATCGGACGCCTCCGGCGCTGTGGTCGGTGGCGCCAAGGTCACATTGACCAATCAAGGTACAGGCGCCTCGCTTTCGACGACTTCAGATCCTGATGGGCTGTACAAATTCTCGCCGGTGCGGATTGGGACTTATAAGCTCGATGCGACCTCGCAAGGATTCCAGACGATCAGCCAGAAGGACGTCACCGTAGCCATCGGCTCCAATGTGGTAGTTGATTTCACGTTGAAGCCTGGCAGCGCGACCGAAACAGTCGAAGTCACGGCAGCGGCTCCTGTTCTCCAAACCCAAGATGCTTCGGTCGGCCAAGTTGTCGATCAGCGCACCATAAACAACGTGCCTCTCAACGGGCGCAATTTCACCTTTTTGGCCCAATTGGTACAAGGCGTGAACTCGCCGCAGGCCGATACTCGCGGCAATGCCGCCAGCGGCGCATTTGCGGCAAACGGCCTTCGTCCAGCACAGAACAATTACATGCTGGACGGAATCGACAACAACTCAGATACGGTCGACTTTTTAAATGGCACGAACTATGTCGTGCTTCCTCCTGTTGATGCCATTCAGGAATTTAAGGTCCAGACCTCTGATTTTAGCGCTGAGTTTGGGCGCTCAGGAGCAGCAGTTCTGAATGCTACGATCAAGTCCGGAACCAATAATTTCCACGGCACCGTCTGGGAATTCTTCCGGAACGACAAGTTGGACGCAGCGGACTATTTTGAGCGCAATATTCTTCCTAACGGCACAACCCAAACCACCAAGGGCGAACTCCGTCAAAACCAGTACGGGTTTTCAATTGGCGGCCCGGTTTTGATACCCCACGTTTTCGACGGTCGGAACAAAGTTTTCTTTTTCGGAGATTATGAAGGACTGCGCAGGCGTCATGGCGTACCTCACCAGGGAGCTGTTCCCACCCTGACGGAGCGAGGCAGTGGTGCCACCGCTTACACAAACTTCCAAGAGCTGATCACGGATCAATCCGGTACGCAGACGGATGCGTTGGGCCGAACCATGCCGACTGGCACAATTCTGGATCCGGCAACTACGCGACCAGCCGGATCGGGGTTTGTCCGCGACCCATTTACAACCGCATGTGCTGGCGCCGGAGCTGGCTTCGTGTATACGCTTGCAGCCTGCCCTGATTTGAATGTCCTGCCCGCCGGAAGCTTGGATCAGAATGCAATCGCACTATTGAACTTGTATCCCCTGCCAACGGGCCCCGGCATTTCGTCTAACTTCAATACTTCGCCGAACCTAAAGGAAGATCGCCAGTCATTTGATACCCGGTTGGATCTCAACTTCAGTCAGAAGGATCAGATGTTCTTCAGATTTAGCCTGGTTGATGATCCCCAACTCATTCCGGCGATTTTCGGCGGAGTTGCAGACGGTGGTGGTTTCCAGGAAGGAAATCAAACAGCACTCGCACAGCAGAGTGCACTGGTCTGGACCCACACGTTTTCTCCCACCCTGGTCAATGTGGCTCGCGGAGGATTGAACTATCTACATACGACTCGCGTTTCGCCAGAAGCCAATAACTTGACTGACCTTCCCTCCCAGTTTGGCATTCAGGGAATCCCTCAGCAGCATGAGAATGGCGGATTGCCCGCATTCGGGATCACGGGATTGTCCACATTGGGGAGTAACGCATTCCTGCCTTCGGATGAAGTCAGTTCCACGATCCAACTCACGGACGACCTTACGAAGATTTATGGCAAGCACACCTTCAAAATGGGTTTCGAATACCAGCACGTAAAATTTTCAACTCTGCAACCACCATGGTCGCGAGGGCAGTTCAATTTTGACGGTGTGTATACGAACCAACCAGGCGCCAGCGACTCGACCGAAAACACCGGCATTGCGCAGTTCTTGTTAGTTCCCACCGTAGCGCATAACGGAGGGACGGTCGATTACGTCGGAGGTCCGGGTCATCAAAATCCGTCGAGCAATAACAGCGTGTTCATCTCCAATATCTCTTTAACCGATAACGGAAAGAACTACTACGGCAGTTACATCAATGATGACTGGAAGGTTTCTCCCAAGCTGACGCTCAACTTGGGCTTGCGCTGGGACTTCTTCGGCCTTGTGTATGAACACCACGGCAATCAAGCTAACTTCGTCCCCAGCGGCCCACCGACTGGGGCGCCGCTATATTTAATCCCGCCTGGGACGGACCTCTCGACCCTGACAAACTTTACCAGTCTGCTTGCAACAGATGGCATTACGCCACTGGTTACCGACAAGTACGGCAAGGGACTAGGCAGATCGCAAAAAGCCAACTTTGCGCCGCGCTTCGGGTTCGCATATCAGGTTACCCCGAAATTTGTTGCACGTGGCGGTTTTGGTCTTTTCTACAATGGTTTTGAGAACCGCGGTTTTTCGCCAAACCTGGGCGAGAACTATCCGTTCCAGTTTAATTTCCAGTTTCATCAGCAGGACGACAATCATTCCCTTCAGTATCCGGGTTGCACCACGCCCGGACCTGGCGGCAGCGCTGCCGGAAATGCGACTCTAGAGACGGGATTCGCTTGCACCCCTCTTGATCCGACTAGTTCGCTCTTCAATCCGAGCGGTCTCGCGTTACGCGGGCTTCGGTTTGACTACATCACCCCTTACTCAATGAGTGGCAACTTTACTCTTCAATATCAACTCAGACCCACACTGTCCGTTCAGGCTGGATACGTGACATCCCTTGGACGTCACTTGGAGGTCTTCCCGGGTTCCAATAACGTTCATCAACTCTTGCCGGCTACTTTGCCGACAGGTCAAAGTGTTAACAACTACCTTCCGTTCCCCGATTTCGGGCAAGGTTCCAGCTACGCCACCACCAACGGCAACAGCTACTACCACGGACTTCAGACCAAGGTGGAAAAACAGTTCGCAGGTGGCCTGAATTTGCTCGCCACATATACATGGTCTAAAGTTCGCTCGGACGCCTACGACCTGCTCAATGGCTTCGCCGCAGGCGGATATCGGGCCCCAGACGTACCGGGAGTTGGCATCCATGGCGATTACGGCTTAGCGAATTTCGACATCCGGAATGTCTTCCATTTCAGCGGAGGCTACGAGCTTCCGTTTGGAAAAGGTAAGCGGTACATGACCGGCGGCGGAGTTGCGGACGCGGTGGCAGGCGGGTGGACTCTCGTCTGGAGTACTACGCTCCAGGACGGGCAACCCATTAACTTCAGTTGTCCCCACAATGTGAGCACGGGAACAGGTTGCTTAGCATACGTCATCCCAGGACAGAACCCGAGGACCGACCTGCATCTCAGCGCCGATGGTCATCCGATCATGTTGAATGCTGCCGCGTTTGCCCAGCCCTGTGTAATAGGAACAGCAGGATGTAACCCGGCCTCACCACTTCTGGCGTTGGGCGGCGTGCCCTCACAGGTTGCCGGACCAGGATTCCATAGGCTGGATCTCTCAGCATTTAAGGATTTTCAGCTTTCGGAGCGATTCCGCCTGCAGTTCCGTTCTGAATTCTTTAATATTCTCAACCATCCAAACTTCAACGCGCCTGGATTCGGTGGCAACGGCGTGCAGGCAATTTCAGGGTCCGCCGATTTCACGAGCTCGACCTTCGGCGAAATCGGATCCACTCGCGATGCTCCTTACGATCCGAGACAGATCCAGTTCGCTTTGAAACTGTACTTCTAACGCTTGGTTAAGAGGGCGCGGCTTCGAGCTGCGCCCTTCATTGTTCGACAACAGGTTTCGGAGTGGCATGCGGCCGTCGCTGGAGCTCCACTCCTCTCCATGCGTGCTAACATACGAATGCTGTGACCCCAATCTTCCGGTCGACCTGGCTTCTCCCTCTCCCATTGCTGGCATGCATTTCGGCGGCGGCCCAAAGCCCGCAGGGGCAGAAGCTCGACCGTGAGTTTCAGGCTGCGGTTGCGCAATACGAGTCCGGTCATCTCCCTGAAGCTGCTGCGGAGCTTGAAAAGCTTGTGCACGAAATTCCGGAGAGTTTTGACGTCCACGAACTCCTAGGCATGGTCTATTCCGCGGAGTCTCTGGACGCGAAAGCCATCACTCATCTGGAACGGGCAGCGCGCTTGAAGCCGGACTCAGCCGAGGCACGGACGAATTATGCGACCAATCTTGTCCGGCTTGGAAAGCCACAACTCGCCGAAGCTGAGTTTAAGAAGGCCGTCGAACTCGATCCCAAGAATTACAACACCAATCACAATCTGGGTGAATTCTATGTGCAGGCTGGAAACATCGCCCAAGGGGCAACGTTTCTCGAGAGAGCGCAGCGCATCAAGCCGGAGTCGTACGACAACGGCTACGACTTATCTCTTGCCTATCTTGAAACCGGCCGCCTGTCGGATGCCAGACAACAGGTTACTGAGTTGCTGAAGCAAAAAGACACCGCTGAACTGCACAACCTACTGGGCCAGATCGAGGAGAAGGACGGCAACTTCGTACCAGCTGCAAACGAGTTCGAAGCGGCTGCGCACGCCGATCCGAGCGAGGACAATCTGTTTGACTGGGGAAGCGAACTGCTTCTGCATCGCACCTTCGATCCTGCGATTGAGGTCTTTCAGCACGCCGCCGAGCGCTATCCCAATTCGCCGCGATTGGCGATCGGCCTCGGCATGGCGCTTTACTCACGCGGAAATTACGATGACGCTGTCAAAGCCTTGCTGAAAGCCGCTGATCTGAGCCCATCCGACCCAAGCTGCTATTACTTTCTTTCGAAGGCCTATGACAGCTCTCCGGGTCAGGCGGAAGACGTGATCCAGCGGCTTCGTCGTTTTGCTGAGCTACAGCCGAAAAATGCGCGCGCTCTTTATTACTACGCAATGAGCTTATGGAAGGGCCGTCGCACGCAGGACGCCGGCGTGGACGTGCACCAGATTGAATCGCTCCTGAAGAAATCCGTGGAGCTCGACTCGAAGCTAGCCGAAGCACATTTGCAGTTAGGCAATTTGTATTCCGACCAGGGGCGCTATGCCGATGCCGTCCCTGAATATGAGCGCGCCCTTGCAATCAATTCCGACCTAGCTGACGCGCATTACCGCCTGGGCCAGGCATATGTGCATAGCGGCCAGAAGGACCGCGCACAGGAGCAATTGCAGGTTTATCAGCGTCTCCGTGCCGAGCACCTGGCGGAGCTCGACAAGCAGAAGGCTGAGATTCGACAGTTCGTGTATTCGGAAAAGAATGGAGCAAGGCAATAGCCTTCCTCGGTGTTCTCTGTGCCCCCTGGGTTAAGAAAGTTCTTTACCACAGAGGGAACAGAGGCGCACAGAGCATAAATCGTGACCTCGTAATGCGGCGACGCTTTTCCAACACGGAGCTGATTTCCTCTTCTCGACGCAACTTCCTGCGCGACGCCGCGGGTCTGGCTCTGGGAACCACTTTCCTGCGATCTCCACTCGCCCGGGCAGCAATGCTTTCCAGCAAGAAAAAGGTCGTGGTCATCACGTTCGGTGGAGGTGCTCGCGACCAGGAAACTTTTGCTCCCGAAGGACAAGAAAATATTCCGCAGCTCATGCGCGAATTAATCCCGCAGGCCACTTTCTTCACGCAGGTAGTAAACCGCGGAATATTAGGACACTATGTCGCGACCGCCAGCCTGGCAACGGGCGTCTACGAGACCGTCAATAATTTCGCCTCGCTTCCGCCGGAGAACCCGACGGTTTTTGAATACTATCGGAAGGATCTGAAGCGCCCTTCCTCGGATACCTGGGTTGTGGCGCCCAGCAACGGATTCAACCGAATTGGCGAAAGCAGTCATCGCTCTTACGGCCCCGGGATGGGCGCAAGAGTAATTTTACCGAAACATTTGCTTACGGCGGCGATGTCCGGTAGCAAGCCTGATTACGAACATCTGCTTCGCGATAACTATGAGACGCCTTTCTATATGCCCGAACTTGCAGGCAACGATTTCGAATTGCAGCAACTGGAAGTCTTGTTGAAGCTTTCTGTGGACGACTTCAAGGCCCACGCGCGAACGCTGTCGAGTCCGGATGAGCTCTCGGTGTATATCGCCCGCCAGTTGATGCGACAGGTTGCGCCAAGCTTGCTGTGGATCACCATGCATGATATCGATATCGCTCACGCCGGAACGTATTCGCTGTACGTTGATGGTATCCGACGTACTGACCGGCTCTGCGCTGAAATATGGAAGACGATTCAGAGCGAGCCAGAATACGCAGGGAAGACAACGCTGCTCATCCTGCCTGACTTTGGCCGCGACGCTGACGACGATGCCGGCGGCAACGGATTTCAGCACCACCGCACCGGCGACGCGCTATCTCGCACAACCTGGCTGATGGCGGTAGGGCCAGGCATTCGCGAGGGAGTGGTTTATGACCGCGCGGTGGACTCAACCGACTTGGTGCCAACGCTAGGGTCAATGCTGGGATTTTCTCCGTCGATGTCGCAAGGCAGGCCGATTAGCGAACTCTTGTAACCATGCTTCCACGCGATCTCAAACTGGAGCAGTTCAACAGCTACCCGCCGGAGGCGAAGAAGCTAGTCAAGGATTACCTCGGAACGTTCCAGCCACTTCCTTTGAGCTTTGTCGCGAGTCTGCTTCGTGAAGTCATCGATTACGATTTCAAGTTTCCGGCCGAGCGCAGAACCCTCGAAAGGGAACTTGCCAATCTAAGTTCGCTTTCTTCAGAGCAGACAAATGAGTGGGTTGAACCCTTCACAAAGATCACTCTTACTTCCAAGCTTGAACATTTCGACTGGGTAAATCAGCCCGCGCAATTTGTGGAGCAGCTCTCGGCGCATCTTTGGACCACCCATCAGCTGGATGCGTTTCGCGCCGCTGCGACGGCGTACGCAGATCGATTGCACGCAGCAGTGCCGCCTGAGCCGCCTTCGGTGCCGCGGCTTGGAATTACGATCATCGGGCAAGGCGTTGATAAATATGAAGAGCCGCTCTTTCGAAAATTGCGGCCTCATGGCGCGTATTTCACTCGCGTGAAGCCTGAAAATGGTCTGCAGTTGTTGCTGGATGCTGTGGCCGCGAGGGCGAAGGCACATCCTGTTGCTTATGGTCACTGGTATGTCGACGGCGGCGCGCCCGCAGACCACGATCCCGCGATCACTTCGGTCTCATATGGGGCTCTGGAGCCACTGCGCGCGACTGTGTTACGTAAGATGCGGGCAGAGATTGAGCAGCCTGGAATGGGCCCAGAGGCGTTGCGCACGGTAATGGCGCAGCTCCGCCCTGCGGACATTGGGTTGGAGAAAGGCGCTGATCCAATGCTGGACCGCTTCAAACTCAAGCTGCTGACAGAAGGTTCTGGAACGCAAATCTTCAGCACTACTTTCGCGCAATGGGCGGCACGCGAAACTTTGCGTCGTGCCGAGCCGCTCACCTTGCTTACGCGCTTTGCTCCCAGGCAGCGGCAAAGGCCGATGAACGAACTGCTAGCTGCAGGCGTCGACCGTCCTGAACTTGACCCGGTTGGCTCCCTGGTGGATGCCGATATGGGTGCGTACTACAACTGGCTGAACCAGCAGCGCCTGCCTGGCGCCGAGCATTCGTCCTTTCTGGTCTGGTTTGAGAACCACAACTGCGCGGTGGCGATTGGTCCGGGCGTCGCGCGTGGGACGACATCAAACACCGAGGCCAATCTCACCCAACTGCTCTCCTGGATGTAGCTGAGTGGATCCGTCTATGCGGGGCTGGCACCCGCCCGCCATGTACCTTTTAGTGACTAAAGTGACCTGCTAGAGGCACCGGAGTTCGGCCTATAATCGGCCAACAAGCTTAGTAAACCGTCCGATATGCCAGACAATCGTGTGGAAGAAATCGTTCGCAGCGCGGTCGCGCAGATGCTGGAGCGCGAGATCCCATCTTTTCGTGAAACTCTAGTTCAGCAAGTACTGCAGGAGGTTGGACCGGCTCTGGCGGGTAAATCCGTCCAAGCGGAGAGCGGCACCGCCGCATTGCAAAGGGCGGTATCCGCAATCCAGTCAGGAACCACCCAGAAGGAAATCCTGCGCTCGTTGCTGGACAATACTGTACTTTACCGCGGACGCGCAGCGTTGTTTGTGGTCAAGAATGGGGTGACTACGGGCTGGCACGGCACCGGATTCGCTGACAAGGATGGAATCAAGGATTTTGCCCTGGATATCAATTGCGGACTTGCGACTCGAACCATGCAATCGCGTAACCCCGAGACGGGAAACACCTCAGATTTTGACCAGCATTTTGCCTCGAAGTTCGGTTCTCCCGCGGACGACAAAGTGCTACTCCTGCCGCTGCTGCTCAAGGACAAAGTATCGGCCCTGGTCTATGCCGATGCTGGCAGCGAGGGCGGAGCCCTCGATTTAGCTGCGCTCGATGTTCTAGTGCGCGCAACCAGTGCTTGGTTGGAAGTAATTTCTCAAAGGAAGCAGGCGCAAAAAGAGGGAAGTGCGGAGCCTGAGATGCACTCTGCTCCCGCAGCGAACGATCCATTCGCGGCCCATGCCCCAATTCACAGCCACGCTCAACCAGCCGCTGAACCTGCACCCGCGGCAGCAATGTCTGCCGCAGCTGCATGGGGAGGCCCGACGTCAGCACCCGCCAGCGAAGACAGCGAAACCCAACGAAAGGCGCAGCGCTTCGCGCGGCTGTTGATGGACGACATCAAGCTTTACAATCAGGCGAAAGTTGCGGAAGGCCGCAAGCACAAAGACTTGTACGACCGTTTGAAAGATGACATCGAAAAAAGCCGGGGAACGTACCTGAAACGCTATGGCAATTCAGTCCCCGGCGCGGCAGACTATTTCAATCAGGAACTGATTCGCAGCCTTGCAGAAGACGACGTATCTCTCCTGGGCAGCAATTTTCGGCGATAATTAGAAGACGTGGCGTGGCATTTTCGCAGTAATCCTCTCTTCGCGGCGGTATGGATCGCATTAGTGTGCGTGATGGGGATCGTTGTTGCGCAGACACCGGATACACCGGCCCCGGCTCCACCACATCGCGCGGCCCCCGATCGTGTAGCCCCGGCGCACGTCCGGGGACGGGCGAAGCCCGCCACGAAGCATACAGTTTCCAGATCGAAGCGAAATTCACCGCGTTTCCGCCGCATGCATCAGGCGTTCGTTGCGTCAGCAACGCTCAAGCCCATGGCGCGCCAACTTCTGCAGGACCGCACCCCCGCCGCCTATACCGGCGTCGAGGCATTTGCGCGCAAACACAGCGCGGAGGATGCCGGATCGCTGGCTTGGCTTGCAGTCGGTTACGCTTATTTTTTGGACCATCAGTTTCCGAAAGCGATTGATGCGCTAAGCCGCGCCAAGCCGCATGCGGGAGAAACTGGCGACTACGTTGCTTACCATCTCGCTGCCGCTTACCAGCAAAGTGGCCGCATCCCAGAAGCGGTAGCGGCTCTGAGCGCCTTTGAACAAAACTTTCCGCAGTCGCTGCTGGTTCGTGACGCGCACGTGCTGTATGCGAACGCGCTGCTCGCGGACAATCGCCCGAAAGATGCCGTCGCTCTGCTTGAAAAAGACCGCGAGCCCATAAGGGCTGACCTGGAGCTTGCTTTGGGCCGTGCCTACGCAGCCTCTGGAGAACCCGCAAAAGGGCTTGATGTCCTCAGGCATTTGTATTTCAGTCTGCCGCTCAGTTTTGAAGCCACAGCTGCGCAATCGGAATTGCAAAAGCTCGCCTCAACTCCAGGAGTTTCTCCGCCCAGCTTCGGTGATCGCAAAACCCGGGCCGACCTCCTCACTCATGCCAAACGATTTCCCGAAGCCGCCGACGCTTATCGTGATCTGCTTCGCGAAGCCACGCCTACCGACAAGCCTGCGGTTCAGCTCGCACTCGCCGAAGCTCTGCAGCATTCCGGCCAGGGACGCGAAGCCAAGCAGATGCTTGATTCGGTTCAGATAACCTCTCCTGAAATTGCAGCCCAGCGCCTCTACGACATTGGCGAGATGCAGCGCGCTGCTAATGACGACGATGGTTTTCTCAAGACCGTAGATCAGATTCGTCAGGCCGCTCCCAGCAGCCCGTGGCTGCAGCAGGCGTTGCTGTATGCCGGCAACATCTATCTTTTGCGCCGAGATTACGACAAAGCCATCGATGCTTATCGCGAGCTCGAACAGCGTTTCCCCGGCGGCCCTCGCGCTCCTTACGCGCACTGGAAGGCAGCGTGGCTCACTCTGCGCCAGGGGCGCAACGCAGAAGCCAAGAATGGGTTCGAGCAGCAGATTGCGCTCTACCCGGACTCTACGGAAGTTCCCGCGGCGCTATATTGGCGCGGGCGGCTGGCCGAAGAAGATGGCGATCTGGTGATGGCCAATGCGTACTATCAGAAAATTTCCGAACGCTTCCGCAACTACTATTACGGCCCTCTGGCGCGGGAACGAGCAAGCAAGCTGAAGGTTGGTGACGACCCGCCGCACTACGCAATTCTCGATCACGTTCCCCCGCTCAACGGCGTTCCGAATGCGACGAATGACGCTCCGCCGGAACACAATCTGCGCATCGAAAAGGCGAGGTTGCTGGAAAACGGCGGACTGCTGGATTTTGCTGTGCGAGAGCTGAAAGCCGCTGCGGAAGAAGAGAAGGGAAACTGGCTGCCCGCAGAAACCGCCCGCATATATCAAGATGTGGGCCGCTACGACATCGCCGTCGAGACGCTCAAGCGTGCCATTCCCAACTATTTTGCGGTCGATCTGTCAGCTCTGCCGCGCCCGTACTGGGAAGCCTTGTTCCCCAAGCCGTACTGGACGGACCTGAAACGTTTCTCCTCCGCCAATGGCCTCGACCCTTATCTCGTGGCCTCTCTGATACGGCAGGAATCGGAGTTCAATCCCAACGCGGTGTCCAACAAGAATGCTTTGGGTCTGATGCAACTGCTGCCGCGCGTGGGAAAGGATGTTGCCAAGCAGGAAAAGTTGAAGCACTTCTCACCGCCTCAGCTTTTCAATCCGCCCGTTAACTTACAACTGGGAACTCGTTACTTCCGCTCCATGGTCGACCAATTCGGTGGCTTTGAATACGCACTCGCCGCCTACAATGCGGGAGACGATCGCGTGAAGGACTGGCAGGCTGCCGGAAAGTACCGAGACGTGCAGGAATTCGTCGAGTCAATTCCGTTCACCGAAACCCGCGAGTACGTACAGGCCATCATGCGCAATGCCAATGTGTACCGCCAGCTTTATGGGACCCCGTAAGATCCTTAGTTCTTTCAATCAACTCGATAGACCGATAGACCTGTCATTCCGAGCATTTGACCCGCTTTGGGCGGGTTAAAAGGAAATGAACATGCGGCCTATAGGGGCCGTGCAGAGAAGGTGGGGCAGCGATTATCTTAAAGGCGATCGTGGCACGGGAAGTAGACCGAAGCCGCAAT
>WNGK01001087.1_pt1 | contig 47244 bp, 36 predicted proteins | sample 5400601 | NCBI WGS metagenome assembly WNGK01 (sample SAMN13153376, study PRJNA577476) | soil metagenome | isolation source: 60 cm soil or saprolite under Garry oak tree replicate 1 | place: USA:California | collected 2016-06-15 | reverse complement strand
CCATTATTTCGACTTGAGGACGACCTGGAGCCGGCTCCGCCCGTTGTCTGGATGGTAGTCGATGGACTCGGAAAGGCCCCGCACGATGGACACTCCCAGCCCATAGTTGTCCATCACGTCCAGCGGACTAACCGGACCCGCCGGGGCCTCGACCACGATCTGCACGCGTCCGCTCTTCTCCGAATGAGAAATGGTGAGCTCCACCACTCCGTTGCCGAGGCGCCCCCTGTGGAGCAGGATGAGCTCCTCCACGAGCAGGACAAGATCATGGCGCTCGTCCCGCGACAGGAATTGCCGCTCGCCGAACTGCTCGACCTCTGCGTTTAGCGCGTAAACGTCGAAATCGACGGACGTGATCTGCCGGTGGAAGCTCCGGATCCGATGGATGAAGGCGCGGGTCTTGTCACGCCGGGGCGCCTCGAAGATCTGGGCTGAAGCACCCGACTCATAGATGGTGCCTTCGTCCATATAGAAGACGCGGCTGGAGATGTCCCGGGCGAAGTCCATCTCATGCGTCACGATCACCATCGTCATTCCGTCGCGCGCTAACCTGCGAATGACGGCGAGCACTTCGCTCACCATCGTCGGGTCGAGAGCCGAGGTCGGCTCGTCAAAGAGCACGATCTCAGGCTCCATCGCCAGGCAGCGTGCAATCGCCACACGCTGCTTCTGTCCTCCGGAAAGCTCGTCGGGGAAATTCGATGCCTTCTCGCCGAGGCCGACCATGCGCAAGAGGTCGAGCGCCTTTCGCGCGGCGACGTCCCGCGGCACTCCTCGCAGCTTGATCGGTGCGATTGTCAGGTTATCCAGGACAGACAGGTGCGCGTACAGATTGAAAGACTGGAACACCATGTTCATCTTCTGACGGATCTTCGAGACGTCCGTCCGCCGATGCAGCACGTCGATGCCGTCGATGACAATGGATCCGCCCGTCGGGCGATCGAGCAGGTTGAGGCACCGCAGGAACGTGCTCTTGCCGGCCCCCGACGGTCCAATGATCGAAACGACCTCGCCTCTGTTGATCTCAGCGTTCACATCGGTCAGTACGGCCAGATCGCCGAAGGACTTCGATAGGTGTTGTACCTTGATCATCTCTCCATGGCTGCGCCCTCTCGGGCTGCAGTGGTGTCCAAATTAGCCGAAATGGTGGCTCGTGTCCTTCTCCCTCTGGGAGAAGGTGGCCCGAAGGGCCGGATGAGGGTGCGTTTCCTGCCCTCACCCGGCGCTTCGCGCCACCCTCTCCCAAAGGGAGAGGGACGTTCCCGGAACAGGTTTCCATATAGAGAATCCAATGAAACCCGCATCAATCCTGCCTCTGGAGCGAACCGGATCTCGTAATTTGGACAAGAGTGGTCGGGCTTGCATTCGCTCCGCTCATTCTTTACTGGCTGCGCCCTGTCGGGCTTGCATTCGCTCCGCTCATTCTTTACTGGCTGCGCCCTGTCGGGCTTGCATTCGCTCCGCTCATCCCGCCGCCTTTATCCCCAGCAGGCGCCGCCGACGACCGCGCGCCGCGAGCTTCGGGTCAGTGCGGCGCTCGAGGTACTGCAACGCCTGCATGAGTCCCCAGGCAATCAGGAAATACAACACCGCGACCATGATCAGCGGGAAGAATGCGTCGAAGGTGCGGCTGCGGATGATATCGCTTGCCTTCGTCAGGTCCTGCACGGCGATGTAGCCGACAACCGAGGTCATCTTGACCAGCGAGATGAACTCGCCTTTGTAGACCGGCAGGGTCCGCTGAACCATTTGCGGAAAGGTGATGTACGCAAAGGCCTTCAACGGGGTGAAACCCATCGCGATGCCGGCTTCCTTCTGGCCTTTGTCGATGCTTTCGATTCCGGCGCGGAACATCTCAGAAACGTAAGCCGCGAAATTCATCCCGAATGCGATGACTGCCACGATAATCGGGCTGATGTCGATGGAAGCGAAGACCACGTAAAAAGTGATCATCAACAGCACGACAATCGGCGTTCCCCGCAGGACCGCAATGTACAGGTGGGCCGGCCCGCGAAAGACCGCCAGCGGCGACATCCGCATATAACAGACGAGGGCGCCGAGCGCCGTGCCGACGAGCGTCGATAAGATGGAGATCAGCACCGTCGCCTTGAAGCCGTCCCACAGTAGCAGGTAACGCCGCTCGGCGATGATGTTGCTCCGAAAGCTAGACGCGATATGGTCGGTGAACGATGGAATGCCGCCCCCTGCCGCGGCGCCGCCCGGCTGCGCCACCGTGTTGGCCACTCGGGTGAACGCGACCGAGTCCTGCTCAAAATACGGCTCCGAAAAATCGATCTGCTTCTGGCGCTCGTCTGTGACGAACATGTCGGCGATGATAACGTCAATCTTCCCGCTGGCCAGCGCCGGGATCAGGGCACCGAAGTCGTGGTCGAGCAGCCGCAGCTCCCTGCCGATGTAGGCGGCGAACCGCCTCGCCAGTTCCACGTCGAAACCCGCGAGTTGCCCGTCCTGGACCGCACTGAAGGGAAAGCCTCCGCTCGAGATGCCCACCACGAGTGTGCCGTTGGCGGGCGAGGATGGGATCTCCGGCATGCGCGTGATGCGCCGGGTCATCCAGCGGTCCACCATGTCGGCATGCGTACCGTTCTCGCGGATGCTCTTGAGAAAGGCGTTGAACGACGCGCGCAGGTCAGTGCTCGATTTCGCAAATCCGGCAGCCACCTCCGACGCGAAGATCGGCTTGCCGAAAGGGACGAGATCGTCGTTCGCACGTCGCACCTCGTTCAGAGTGTCCAGGTCGCTCAGACCTGCATCGACCTTTCCGGCACTAACCGCGAGTGTCACTTCCTGAAACGTGTTGAATTGCACGACTGTTGCGCCGGGAAACGTTCTGGTCGCGTACATATCGTAAACCGTGCCGAGCTGGACGGCGATCCGCTTGCCACGGAGATCGTCAATCGCGGTCAGTAGCGGCTTTACGCCGCCGCCCGATGTCGCCCCTCCGGCCCCGGCGATGTTCGTCTTCAGGGTATATGCCCTTCCGGCCGTCTCGGAGTACGGATCCGAAAAGTCGATCCGCTGCTGCCGTTCTTCCGTGATGAATATGGAGGCGGCAATCATGTCCACCTTTCCGCTCGCGTTCGCGGCGATCAGCGCGCCGAAAGGCATCTGCGAGAACTTGACCTCCCTGCCTATCGACGCTGCGAAGCGCTCCACCATTTCGATATCGAAGCCGACGTCGACGCCATCCTGAACAGCGCCGAACGGCAGCCCTCCCGCGGAGACTCCGACAACCAGCACGCCGCTCGGCCGCGAATCGGGAATTGGCGGCATCCGCTTCTCGTGGTTCCTCAACCAACGCTCAACCATGTCTGCGTGCACGCCGTTCTGCTTTATGTCCGCGAGAAATCGGTTAAACGCGTCCCGTAGCTCCGCGTTGCCTTTCCGGAATCCGACGCCCAGTGGGAGCGTGAGGAGAGGCTCGCCGAGCATCGCAAGCTCGCTGTCGTTGCGCAGGATTTCAACCAGCGGCTGCTCGTCGCTCAGGCCCGCGTCGACCTTTCCCGACTGCACCGCCAGCCGGAGATCTGTCGGGGAATCGAACTGCAGGACCGTAGCCTGTGGATAGGTTTTTGTGGCGAACCGGTCGTAGACAGAACCAAGCACGACCCCAATTCGCTTGTCCTTCAGGTCCGCGGTCGAGAACATCAGGGCGGGCGCGAGCCGACGTTCCGGACTTCCGCCAGGCGACCTTTCGTTATCCCCACACGAGACGGATAAAGCGAGCAGGAAGATAACCGCAGCCCGACAGAGGAATGTTTTCATGCGAGCATGATACCCGGATTGTGCAACGAGTGGCGGTTCTTGGTAGTGGGTCATTTTGAATTTCGGGCCGGAAGAAAAATGGGGACGTAGCCCTGTGTCCCTATTTTTCGTTTTTGGAACTTCAGAAAAATGGGGACACAGGGCTACGTCCCCATTTTTTCGCTCCATTTTTCCTGTGTGATGCGACCTTCGCCGGACTCCGGGTAATCGGCTGCCGAGATGAGACCCTTCAAAGTGTGGAAGATGTAGTTGAAAAGCGTCTGTTGTGAGCTCAGGCCCAGGTTCGTGAAGGGCGCGCCACGGAATGGATATTGATCGCCACCGGTCGCGAGGAAGGTTGTGACCGCAATCGTGACCGCAGGCGCGCCGGACACAACGGCGCCTCCCGACACAAGAACGGTTCCATCCTTCCGCGTGATTTCGCGAATGCGAGTTCCAGGTGTAGTAACGTTGCCGAGGCTGTCCAACACCTGCGCAGTACCGGACGGCTCCCATGTGAACCTAATGCCTGACACCTGCGCAAATCGGCCATCAAACTTATCGACCTGCGAAACCGCATTTTCCAAAATCTCTTTCAGTTGTGATGCAGGAATGTTCGGAACGATTGCAAGTAAGTTCGGAAACGGCGCGATTTCGAACGTATCCAGTTCCGTGATGTCGCCCGCAGGGATCACGCTGTCGTTTCGAATGGCTCCTCCGTTGATAATGGCAAGATCCGGGGAAGCCGTTCCGAAACTTGCGGCGAGCCTTCTGGCTTCGGAAAACACACTGTCTGCCACGAGATTTCCTTCGTTCGTTTCAACTGTGCGCACATCGCTTTGAATGCCCTTAAGATCTACTTCACTTTTTGCGATGACGTTCGAAGCGAGCGCTTCGACGGCCGCCTTTAACGGCTGGACCACCTTCCTTTCCAATGTGGGATCGGGCCGGACGGCATCCGGTTCGTTCCCTCCCGCCACTCGAAACGGATGCGAGTGTCTAGTATCAATTTCAATCAAATTTCCGTAACTGTCGAATCTTACGCTTAGCTGTCCGATGTAGTGGTAATTCCCGCTGGTGCTGACAATCGGGACTGAAGTGCCATTCATATCGTGCGAAATCAACGGATAAGGAGCGAAGGCCACATCACCCGGGATGAGTAGATCCCCGGGATTGGCCTGAAGTTCATTCGTATTTTCGCTACCAGCGCTCACAACAACATCCACTCCATGCAAAGCCGAAATCAAAGCATGATCATCAGCCAGACTTCCGATATGTGTGAGCAAGATGATGATTTTTGCACCCTTTTCCTGAAGCGATGAAACTTCGGACTGGATACTTCCCACCAGATCCGAATTGACAATTACATTTCGCGGACTCGCGATGATGCGCAATCGCGGCGTGATCGCTCCGATTACTCCTACTTTTTCACCCCGGACATTGATGACAACGCTGTGCGCGACGCGACCTTCCCGTGCGAGCACATTGAACACGGGCTCGTTGTGAAAATCGAGGTTCGCTGCAACAAATGGAAGAGAGCGGAAACCCGATATAAATTCAGCAAGAAGGTCGGGGCCAAAATCGAAATCGTGATTGCCTAGAGCGGACACATCATATCCGATCCTTTCCATGGCAATTGCTTCGTAAAATGGAATCCCTTTTTCGATGCTCGCGTTCAACTCCGCGCCTGAAAAAATGTTATCGCCTGCGTTCAAAACGATCACTCCCCGTTTTGTCCTGATGCTGGAATCGCTTTGCGCCTCCATGCGCAGTCTTTGTGCCAGCGTTGCAAAACGGGCAACGCCGCCAAAACTCTCCAGCCCCGGTCCGGCATCGATCAACTGAGACTCGGAATCATCGTTGTGTAAGATTGTGAGCCAGAAATCGGTGGCACCGAATGCGTTTCCATGAATGAAGAAATTGAAAAAAACAAAGAGAACAAAATGCTTCATCGGGGATGGCCGTGCAATTGGACGAATCCTCGGATTTGAGGTGCAGGATTCGTCCAATTCCAAAATTTCCTCTTCGCACGGACCGGCTCCATCTCGATCAGAGAAGCGACGAGCATGTTCGCGAACGAGCTGCAGCCGGTCGCGAGTTAGTTGGATGGTTTCCCGCTTGTCCATCGCGCTCTTAGGCCGGCGCGGTCAACTTGCGATCCGCGGAGATAGACGGACGAGATTTTCCGGGTATTCCTGATGTCGTCGAGCGGATTCGCGTCCAGAACTACGAAGTCCGCGCTCTTACGCACCGCGATGGTGCCGGCGTCTGCGAGTTTCATCAGTTCGGCCGCGTTGCGTGTCGCGGCCAGGATGACCTGAGCGGGCGTCATTCCACACCCCGCCATGTCCGCCATCTCCTCGTGCGCCGCCCACGGGATCGGTCCATCCGAGCCCAAGGAGATCTTGATGCCCTCCTTGTTCAGCCTCGCCAGGTTTCGGCATTGAATTCCGAAGAACTGCTGGGCTTTGGGATCGTCCTTCGTGTCTGCCTGAACTTTCTGAAACTCCGCGGCAGGCATACTGTCGCGGAGCCAGTTCCGGTCCGCCTTCACACCGCGATCAGGAAGGTTCGGGTCCACAATGAAGTTCGGCTTGGCCTTCACCAGTTTGATGTACTCATCGTCGACGTCCTTGTCCCGGACGCTGTGGGCGAAATTATCGAGGCCCGCCCTGAGGATTGCCTTCGCATCCTCCAACGTATAGATATGAGCGATCGTCCGGAGGCCTTTCTTGTGGGCCTCGTCGATACCGGCGCGATATAGTTCCGGGCTCAGCTTGGTCACCGTATGATCCCGGTCGTCCACCCAGAACTTTATGATGTCCACTTTCTTCGCGGCCATCTCATCGATGTCCTTCCGCACCTCGGCCTCGCTGGTGACCCAGAAAGGAGCGTTCGAGCGCCCCGGCTCCGGCCCTGTAATGCCGCGTCCCGCAGTGCGGTATCGCGCGGCATTGGGAATCGTTTCCTCCCGCACCTTGTACACCTCATCGCCCGTATCCTGGCCAAGGCTCATTGTTGCGCCAACGCCGTAGTAGGCAAAATGCTGCAATTGATCCACAAGATCGTCTCGAGTCACAGCGAGGTGCTTGTGGGCATCGATAATCGCCGGTATGACGGTCTTGCCGGTTAGATCCACATGGGCCGCTCCTGCCGGAGCTTTGACCTGTCCTTTTCGGCCAACCGCGGTGAACCGGCCGTTTTCAACGACGAATGCTGAATCCGCCACGGGCGCGCTGCCGTCTCCGGTAATAAGACGCGCCCCTTCGAACACTGTCGCGGACGGCGGCTGCTGCGCCTTAATTACCTGTGTTAAGTAGCCCGCCGCCAAGAACAGAGTGATCAAAAATATTTTTCGACTTACGCATCGCATAGAAACCTCCTCACACGGTTCCCCGAGTCTCGGGACTGGATGCAGTATTATCCTGCAACCGCCGAACGCTGTACAGGGAGCACAATGAAACATGGGTAGTGGCATCTCTCACCCCGTTGGCAAAGCGACTAGCTTGGGGTTGGTCTTGTCGCGGTCCGCCGCGGGCCTCGGAGATGTGCAGCAACTCGAGGAGGTGATTTTTCCAGACCACCGCGCGGTTGTAGGTCTGGTGGCCGCGGGTTTGGTCGCTAAGCGGGATCAGAATGTAGCGGCCGCGCTTCACGCGCTTGATCTCGCGCTCCAGGATCCTGAGCTCCGGCGGGTTAATTTCATCATCGGCAGAATTGATAGCGAACAGCGGCGCCTGGATCTTTTCGAGCATGGGCGAGGGATTGTAATCGGTCGAGGCTTCATACTGATAGATCGTGTCATTCGCGTCGGTTCGCGAAGCCGCTTTCGCCAGCGCCTCGACAGCCGCATCGGCTTTCTCCGCCGTCGGATTTTCCTTCTGATTCTGCAAGGCGCTACCCGTCATGATCGAACGAATGTTGCGCGCGGCGATCAGGCCGCGCGGCTGTGTGTTGTATTCGCCGTTCTTCCAATCGGGATCATTCTTAATGGCTTGGATGGCCATGGTGCGGGTCATGCGATTGCGCCCGGCGATTTCAACCGGGGCGCTGGCCAGAGGCATCAGCGCATTCATGAAATCGGGATAGGTCACGCCCCAGAGCCAGGTATGCATTCCACCCTGGGAAGTACCCATGACCAGGCACAGGTGGTCTACTTTCAGCCCGTCGTGGACCAGGAGATATTGCGCGCGCACCATGTCGTCATAGCGGTAGTGCGGGAACTTCATCCGCAGGCCGTCGCTGGGCTTGCTGGATTTGCCCGTCCCGATCGCATCAGGAAGAATGATGTAGTAGCGGGTCGCATCCAGGGGCTGGCCCTTTCGGAATAGCTCTCCGCCGAACTCCGCGGACAGAAAATTCCGGCCGGTGCCTCCCGTCCCATGCAGGACGAGGACCGCATTGCGGATGTGGCCGGCCGCATCGCGTACTGGCGAGCCGAGAGTGATGTAATGGAGGCGCAATTGCGCGAGTTTCTCGCCGGAATGAAACGTGAAATCGGGCACGTTCCAGTCGCCTTCGAATTGCTGCGAGTATCCGGATGGGTCTTGCTGCGCCCAGCAGAACGCCGAAAGCAATAGCAGGAGGCAAAGCAGCCGGGAACCGCGATGAAGGATTGGGGAATCCGGAGTTGTGACAAGTAACGTCTTTCGAGATGAAGCCATCGCTGAGCTCCTTTCGGCTGGCTATCGAAGATCGAGCGCTCGTTCGTTTGGGCACGATCTCAACGCCTTCCTTCACGGCAATATACACCCGTCGCGCGGGTATAGGACTAGTTTGAAAGGCGGGGATATTCCCCTCCTTGGCCAAGGAGGGGAATATGACCACGCAACTCCAAAGTAGCCCATTACCGTCGCGCGCACGGCCTCGACTGGCGCGGATTATCGGGATATGATTCTAGCCCGGCGGTCCACTTGAGCAGTTTAAGGAGAATCCAAATGCGTCATTTCGTTGTGCTGATGCTGTTCGCGTCCAACTCCATCTTGTTTGCTGCCGGTTCGCCTGATCTGTTGGTGGCGATCCGGAATGGCGATCACGCGCAGGTTCGGAAACTGATTGAGACGGGTGCGGACGTGAACACTGTGGATAAGGATGGCACGACGGCTTTGATGCATTCGGTCATCGAGTCTGACGTGAAAATGATGAAGCTGCTGATCGACAAGGGTGCCAATGTCAATATGAAGAACTCTCTGGATTCCACGGCATTGATGTACGCCGCCACCAATTTAGCGAAAACGCGAGTGTTGCTGGATGCAGGCGCCGAGGTGAAAGTAAAAGGCAAACGCGGCGCGACGCCGATGAGTGTCGCCCTCACAACCTTCGGATCGACTCCCGTTTTGAAACTTCTTGTGAACAAGGGAGCCGAACTCGAGGACCGGCTGATGACGCTTGCAGCCGCGACCGGCGATCTTGAAGCGATCCAGTACCTCCTCGGCATCGGCGTGCCTGCCGGTGACCGTACCGGCGCCTCGCTCTCGGCGGCCATCACCGCGCGATGCGAAGCATGTGCGCGGTTACTTGTGGAAAAAGGTGCACCCGCCAACGGAGTGCGTCCCAATGGAACACTTTCAACAACCGTCGGAGCGAGCGCGGGAGGCGTGTTGAACGATACAGCGAAGAGAGCGATGCCCGAGCTTTCTCAGTTTCTGCTCGATCACGGAGCTTCTCTCGAGTCCAGGGACCGTGAAGGATTTACTCTCCTCATGCAAGCGGTACTCTCGATGGAAGCTTCCCGCGACCGGATGGTCGAATGGCTGCTCTCGAAAGGTGTCGATCCAAACGCGAAAAATGATCGCGGTGACACTGCTTATCAGTTCGCGGCGCGCGTCGGGATCGCTTCCACTCTGAATCTCTTAGTGAAGGCGGGCGCAACGGAAATTAAAGAAGAATGGCCCAAACCCGCGGCAGGCGCTCTATCCGTGGAAGCGGCTGTGAAAAAAGTTATCCCGCTGATTGAAATGAGCGGCGAGCCGGGTTGGAATGCCCGTCGCTGCGTCTCGTGTCACAGCAATTCACTTCCAGCAATGACGGTCGCGTCGGCCCGAAAAAAGGGGTTCGCCGTCAATGAGGAGCAAGCAAAAAAGGAACTGGGCTTCGCCATCGCCACCGACGAGCCTGTTCTTGAACCCAATCGCCTGGGCTCCTCGCCGATCGGAGGAGGCTCGGACACGCTCGGTTATACCCTCATGGGCATGGCGGCGGCCGGCGCTCCGGCGGATGCATTGACCGACGCGCATATTCATTACATGTCGCTGAACCAATATCCGGACGGCGCATTTCGAAACTCGAGCTACAGACCACCGACAGAGTATGGTCCGTTTACGACGACGGCAGTGGTGCTGCGGTCGATCAAGCTCTATCCCATTCCCGGCCGGCGCGAGGAGTTCAAGGAGCGGGTCGAGCGAGCCAAACGATGGCTGCTCTCGGCTAAGGCTTTCTCCACGGAAGAACGATCGATGCAGATCAATGCGCTCGCGGATGCCGGCGCGTCCGCCTCTACGCGTTGCATGTCTCAGGGGGCGTGCCTGCCAACGATCCCGTCTATCAGAAGGGGGTGCAGTGGTTGCTGCGGAATCAACTCGCAGACGGTTCGTGGTTCGCACCAACACGCGCCGTGCCGGTTCAGCCGCACACGTTCGAGAGCTTCCCAAACGGCTGGCATCAATTCGTCTCGGATGCTGCGTCGTGCTGGGCAACGATGGCATTACTGTTTACGCTGCCGGACAAGCCTCACTCGAGCAATTGATTTAGTGGAACGCGATCGGGAAAGACGATGAAACTCAGCTTCTTTCGCTAAGGGCTTGCGCAAAAATAAGTTGGCAGAATGCCCGATCGGGATGCGAAGACCTTCGGTGGGAAGGCGGGCATCCGCAATAACGCCCCGGTCGTGGACATCCCGGGAGTGCAGCTCCGGTTCGCCAAGGCCGACGCGAAGCAATCGCCGACGCGAGGGCGTGTGCTGGACCACATCGGTTTTGACGTGAAGGACCACCAAGCCTTCGTGAAGAAGATCGAGGCGGAAGGCATCAAGCTCGACGAGCCGGTTCGCAAGAGTCCCACCGGCAGCACCATCACGTACATCACCGATCCCTGGGGCACCCGGATCGAGATTATCCAACGGGCACCGTTGGGGCCGGTGGTGCAATAACCGTCAGCCTGATGAGTGGGCGTGCGTGACGCGCGCCCCGCAGGCGGTCGTACTGCGCGAGTATCTATAAGGTGGCTTCGCGCCGTTCCGTACCACCCCGTCTGGCCAATAAGGAACGGAACTATTTTCGTGGTGGCGCAGCCGTCCCTCCGAACGCAGGAGGGGAATTCGGACTCACGTTTCGCTTCCACGACATACCTGCGGACGAAGCCACCTTCTCTCGGTTACAGAGCACTAATTCCCTCTACCCAGCGACTTCATGACATCCAACCTGGTTATCGGCCGATCAGGGTTCGGAGCGTGGACCGAGACAATCTTGTCATAGTCGAGTTTCAACCGCTCCAGGTTATCCACGAAAACAAGCGTACCGACAACCTGAGGATTGGGCACCGGGTCATTCGCGGGGGGCAGGTTGAACATATCCGCCATGGCGAGGATCTTCTCCTTGGGCAAGTATGCGATGAGCATTCCATCGGCGTGCGGAAGGCCCCGGATGTGGTGAATTTCGACGGTGCGCGTCTCGTCCTGCAGAACCCGCTTATCGGCCAGGGTCTCAAACTTCGGTTTCTTCCCCGACTTCGACATGGCGTCGGGCGCCAGCGTGCGAGGCGCACTCAGGGCCTTCTCGAGAAAAGCCTTTTCGTTCTCGTGGATGATAATGGTGGCTCCCTCCGCGACGACGGCGGGCAGTCCGCTCGAATGATCGAAGTGATGGTGCGAGAGAATCGAATACCGGATTGGCTTGTTCGGAATCACTCGCTTCGCTTCCGCCATGATCGCCATGGACCGCGCTTCGTTCTGCGGTCCGCCTTCGAAGAGGACAATGTGATCCTTGAACTCGACGGCCAGAGCCACATACCCGCCGGTGATGCGATAAACGCCGTCGGCCAGTTTCTCCGATAGCGCCGCCGGCGCAGCAATCGCCGGCGCTCCCGCCGGTGCGCCTCCGCCCCGTTGAGGAGCGGGAGCCTGCAGCAACTGCTGAATATTTCGAGGATTCGCGATCGCGCCTAGGAGCTGGGCTTCGAATGTGGGCCAGCCGCCTCGCTTCTGCACGATCGTGCCTGGGAATTTGAAGCCGTTGTTATCCCGGTAATCGCTGTAGATCGCTTCAACGAGCATGTCTCCGAAGATCGGATTCTCCAGCCAGGTTTCGACCTTCTCCACCAGGTTCAGGCCATTGATGTAGCCAACCACTTTGTAGGCCTGTCCAGACGGGGACTTCTGCGGCGTCATCCAGGTTACGACGTTGTATCGCTTGCCTCCGATCGTTTGTGCCCGCACGGTGCCATTGTTAGTGTTAGTCATCGCCCCTTTGAGGAAGCCCCACGGCGTTAACCAGATTTCCAGGTGTTGCGCCCAGGCGTTGTTCGCGGGAGTGATGGTCTGGTTGCCATTGGCCTGTACTGCGGGGCCCCCGTGACAGGCGCCGCGTACGTAACCCACGTTGCTCGCGATGCCGGCTGAGTGCACTCGATCGCACGCGTGTAGTCGTTCAGGTTGATCCTGGGCCAGGGGCCATTGGCATTATTCGACTGCCCCAGGTTGAAATTCGCGCCCGATCCGTAAAACATCACGGAAGTGAGATTATCGGCGCCCATTGCTTTCGAAGCATCGCTCAGGATGGTTTTCGCGTCCTGGGCTGTGGCGGGCAAAGACAGCACGGCCAGAAGCGCAATTGCAGCTACATAGCTTTTAACCATATTCCCCTCCATAAATCATTTCACTTCGCGGCGGCTCCGGCGACGACGCGGATCATCCCGTCGGTCTTGGTGTAGAGATACAGCTCCCCGGCTGCGTCGATGGAGAAGCGGTCACTGCAGAATCTTGCTTGAGCCCTTCATCAATTCCAATAATCACTTCACTTGGAGCACCATGAATGGTTGAAGTGATAGGCGCAACCATCACCGTATGCAGCAACTCGATCACTTCCGGCCGGGTAAGGATCAACACCGGTCGCCGCTTATCGGGACGTGGAAAGGAATACTGCCAGATTTCTGCACGCTTTATTCGCTCGGCCATACGCCTTCATCCTCCCAATGCCCGAACTCACCGGCCAGTCCCGCCTTCTTCGCATAGGTCTTCCTATAGGCGCCGGCGATCGTGATGCGGCGCCGCCGACTCAAGTAATCCGCAACAGCACGCCGCAACACGGCCGACCTACCATCACGCCGCGTTTCCTCATCGGCATCGAGTTTTGCCAACAGCTTTTCGTCCATCGTGATCTGTATGGTTTTCATAGCTATAGGTTATGTGGAGCAAATGTTCCTGGCAACTCGAATGTCGGTGGCATCAATGCGGATCTTTGTTACAAGTCGGCGGTCGGCGATTGAGTTTGGAGGACTTTGACGTGGCCTGGAGGGAGTGAGACTCTGGTACCCGCCACACTCCTGCAGTCTATCCGCGAAGACGTAGCTCCATAACGGAAAATCTCTTGACGCTCCCATTTTCGCAGATGATTATGAGCACACAAATTTTACTGGGAAGTGGTGAACAACCTGGAGAACTTGTCTATTTTCGCCGGATTCGGTCAGGCGACTTTGGAACAAGAGAATGCGTCGCGTCTTTTTTCCGCGTGCCTGGAGCATTTATGAAAACGAAGGCAATGTTTGCGATTATGTGGTGTCTCTTTGGATCGGCTCTCACTCTGAGCCGGGCCACCGGACAGCAGCAACCCCCAGCGGAGAAGCAGACAACGGCTTCTTACATCCCAGGCGTCGTCGCGGCCGGCACGAAAGTCGAGCGTGTCTGGACGGGATTACAGGCCGCGGATGGGCTCATCAGCGAACCCGACGGCACGCTGCTATTACCAGAGCAGAGGGCCAACCGCATTAGCAGGTTTGACAAGAATGGAAAAATCACACTTTATCTGGAGGACACAAACGAAGCAGGTGGGATCGCGATCGATCCCAAAGGCCGGGTCATTGCGGTGGAGAGGAATATGCCGCCGCGGGTGCGCGTACTCGCTCCGGCCCGCAACGTCCTGGTGGACACGTTCGAAGGCAAGCCGCTCCAGCGGCTGGCCGATATCGTCGGAGACCGGAAAGGGGGCGTCTATTTCACGGAAGGGCCCAATTCCTCGGTCTACTACATCAGTCCCGGCGGCCAAGTCACTCGGGTTGCCGCTGACATTCAGGGTGCAAACGGGATCATGCTGAGTCCGGATGACAGGACCCTTTACGTGACCAACTCAGCCGCCGGCATCCTGGCCTACGACGTCCAGCCGGATGGCAGTATCCGGAACCGCCGGCCCTTCGTAAAGCCCGAAGGCGGGCAGGACGGGCTGGCAATCGACGCGGCCGGCCGCCTTTACGTTGCAAGCCAGATTGGCATTCAGGTGTTCAGTCCGCAGGGACAACACCTTGGCTTAATTCCGACGCCACGGCCCACAACGACCCTGGCCTTTGCCGGACCTGACAAGAAGACACTCTACGTCATAGGTCGCGGGAATGATGGTCCCGGTGGTGACGGGCCAGACGCGAGGTCGATGTACAAGATCTCGATGCTGGCTGAAGGTTTCAAGGGCCGCGCGAAATAGCGCTCGCAACAACAAAAGGATCAATGTCCCGGACAACAGCACATCCGTGCAATTCGCGGCTGCCTTCGTGTATATGACGGTAAATAAAAAATCGAGTGCTAAGCATAGGGATTCAAGCGCTGGGCAGTACGCGTGAAAACGCTTCCCGGATCGCACTTTGCGGAAAACGGTGTTACAGTTTCCGACCGGAAAACATGCGGCGAAGAGGTGGTGGAAGGAGCCGCGACAGTGAGGGGGCCTCCAAAATGAAACTTGTGTGTCTTGTTATCGTTCTCGCCTTGAGCAGCATTGCGCTTTGGGCGCAAGGCACGTCTCAGATCCAGGGTGTTGTGCAGGACGCCACTCGCGCCGCGATCGGCGGCGCCGAGGTGAAAGCCACTCAGACCGACACAGGCGCGGTCCGCACCGTGACGAGCAGTGAGGATGGAACCTACGTCCTGTCCAACCTGCCGATTGGACCTTATCGCCTCGAAGTCAGCAGGGCCGGATTCACGACCTATGTGCAGACGGGCATCGTGCTGCAAGTTGCAACGAATCCAACCATTAATATCTCGCTGCAGGTTGGCGCGGTGAGCGAGCAGATTCAGGTCGAAGCCAACGCCTCCCCCGTCGAAACTCAGACCACGAGCGTCGGAGGCGTGATCGAAAACCAGCGTATTTTGGAACTGCCGCTCAACGGACGCAACGCGGTCGAACTGATCGGATTGGCCGGCGCCGTAATTCCGGCGGGAAGGGCCGGCACTGCGGGTTTCCCGGGCGGTCTGAACTTCTCCGTCGCCGGTGGGCAGCTCAATGGAGTTACTTACTTTCTGGATGGAGCGCTTCATAACAACCCCTTTGACGCGGTGAATCTTCCTTTTCCGTTTCCGGATGCCTTGCAGGAATTCAAAGTCGAAACCAGCACGCTCACGGCGCAAAACGGCCTGCATTCGGCGGCCGCGGTCAACGTGGTCGTCAAGTCGGGCACGAATGCCTTCCATGGCGACTTGTTTGAGTTCTTTCGTAATGGCAAGATGAACGCCCGGAACTTTTTCGCCCCCCGGCGCGACACGCTGAAGCGCAATCAGTACGGCGGCACCATCGGCGGGCCGATTGTCAAAGAGAGGCTTTTCTTCTTCACGGGCTATCAGGGTACCAAAACCCGGTCGGACCCAGCCGACCGGCCGGGGTTCGTTCCCACGGCCCGCATGCTCGCGGGAGACTTCAGCGGCTGCAATTTCCGTCAACTGAGAGACCCGGTCACGGGCGCCAATTATCCCAATAATCAAATTCCGGTGAGCCAGTTCAGTCTTCAGGCATTGGCCATCGTGAAGAAGTTGCCGGCTGCCGTTGGCCCGTGCGGCCAGGTTTCTTTTGGACCAGTGACGAAGATCAACGAGTCTCAAGTTCTGGGACGGGCCGACTACACGATTAACCAGAAACAAACGCTATTCGGCCGGTACATGGCCACAACCTATTTGTTGCCTCCAGCGTTCTCTCTCTCACAGAACATACTGGACACGGTCCAGGGCGGTCTCGACAATTTGGCGCAGTCGGCGGCGATTGGCCATACCTACGTCTTGACGCCCACCACCGTGAACACTTTTCGCCTGGCGGCGAATCGAGTGGCGGTTCACCGCTACAACGACGATTACTTTTCCGGTTGCGACATCGGTGTAAAGATCTATTGCTTCGTGCCGCACCAAACGGTGCTTACGGTCACGGGTGGGCCGAACGTCGGCGTGGGCACCGCCATCGAGGCCTCCTTCATCCCGACATACTACACACTGTCCGACGACGTCAGCATGGTCCGAGGCTCGCATCAGTTCGGCTTCGGCTTCTCGGCCTTCAAATACCAGCACAGTCAAAAGGCAAACGTCTTTTCCGCGGCTGCCTTCGGATTCAACGGAGTCGCCTCGGGCGAAGGTATGTCGGACTTTCTGCTAGGCCGGCTGGGTACTTTGACGCAAGGCTTGCCGAACACGGTCTTCACGTACAAGTGGTATTACGGGCTGTACGGCCAGGACACATGGAAAGTTTCGCGGCGGCTCACAGCCAACATGGGCTTGCGGTGGGAACCGTTCCTGCCCCAGGGACTCAATAACGGTGCAGTGTATAACTTCAATTTTGACCGATTCAATCAAGGCGTCCGCAGCACGGTGTTCAAGAATGCTCCGGCCGGTCTTCTTTATGCAGGCGATCCCGGGTTCACGGGCAAGACGGGCGTTAAGAACCGGTACAACCAATTCGCGCCGAGAATTGGACTGGCTTTCGATCCGAGAGGCGACGGCAGGACGTCTATCCGAGCTTCGTTCGGCATGTCGTACGATTTTCCGAACCTCATGATCATGTCCACGCCCGCCACGGCGCCACCGTTTGGGAACACGGTTCAGCCTCCCGGCCCGCTCAATTTCGCCGATCCCTTTTCCACTGTCGCGGGAGGGAACCCATTCCCGGGCAGCTTGGACGCCAACGCGCCGTTCGTGCAGTCCGGCTCCTTCGTCGCGCAGCAACCGGACGCCAAGGCCACGACGGTTTATTCGTGGAACCTCGGTCTTCAGCGGCAGATTCGAAGTAGCTGGCTGGTTTCGGCAACCTACGTGGGCAGCGAAACCGCGCACCTCTGGGTGAGCGAACAGCTCAACCCGGCAGTGCTCGTGCCAGGCGCGCTCACTTGCCCGGCTGGAGTGACCACGGGCTGCAACTCGACGACGAATACGCAGCAGCGCCGCCTGGCTTACCTGCAAAACCCGCGGGAAGGCCAATTCCTCGGCTACGTCGATCAGTTTGAATCGGGCGGGACGGTCAGCTACAACGGGCTGCTTCTCTCGCTGCAAGAGCGTCTCAGCCACGGCGTCAGCCTTAACGCCAATTACACGTGGTCGCACTGCATCGGTGACATCACGCAAGCGTCGAGTGTCGGCGGCGCGGGCGCCGGTCTGCTGGATCCGAACAATCGCCGGTTCGACCGCGGCAATTGCCAGACACCGACTCTGGATGGAACCCAGGCGCTGGACCGCCGGCATATCGCGAGCTTCTCAGCCGTTGTCGAGGCGCCACGGTTCAGCGACAAGACCCTGCGGATGGTCGGGTCCGATTGGAAGCTATCGTCGAGCTACCGCGTTTTGTCAGGCGCATTCCAGACGGTGACGACCGGCATCGACTTTCAGTTGAGCGGCTCCAACAACCAGCGGCCCAATCAGATTCTCGCAAATCCGCTGTGCGACGATCCCGGCCCGTCATGCTGGATCAATCCCGCGGCGTTCGCGCAGCCAGCCCTGGGTACGCTCGGTAATTCGGGCCGCTCCAGCATCCCCGGTCCGGGGTTCTGGGAAATCGATATGGCGCTGTCGCGCATCTTCCGCGTCATGGAAGGGAGAACGGTCGAAGTCCGGGCCGAAGCGTTTAACCTGACCAACAGCTTTCGCGCCGGCGCGCCGGGAATGCCTGTTGTGACGACGGCGCGAAACAGCCCGCAGTTCGGCCAGATTCTCACGGCTCAGGATCCACGGATCATGCAGCTCGCGATGAAGTTCGTGTTCTAGCGCACTTGAGGCAGAGAGGTGAAGCGATGGCACTGCTGGTCATAGCCGCTTCGATTGTTCTTCTGTTGCAGTCTCCGAAGGCCTCCATCGAAGGTGTCGTCGTGCGCATCGGAAGCGGTGAGCCGATCACCGGAGTTCAGGTGACGCTGATGAGAGTTCCCAGGCCGCAGGATGCGACTCCGGCAACAGCCGCTGACGCCGCTCCCGACCCGACTCCTCCAACTGCGACGCCGTTCGCTACCAGCGATCGCCAGGGTAAGTTTGTTCTCAAGGATCTCGACGCCGGCTCATACCCGCAATGGCTACGCTAAACAAGAGTACGGCCAACGAGTAATCGGAGGACAGGGAACCGTTGTCAGTTTGGCTAAGGGGCAGGCGATGAAAGATGTGGTCTTCACTTTGACCCCAGCGGGCAACGTCGCCGGACACGTCAGAGATGACACGGGTGAGCCTCTTACCGGTTTCCAGGTTCTATTGCTGCGGTCCGCTTACAATGCAAGTGGCCGGAGGGCTTTTGAACCGGTCGCCTCGGCTCGAACGGATGATCGCGGCGAATACCGGTTCTATTGGGTCACTCCGGGGCGCTATTGTCTTAGCGCCGGTTTAGGGAACGGACCTTACGAGCTTTCGGGTTTGCGCAATCCCAACGAAGTCCCGGCCAAGCCGTATCCGACGACGTACTATCCAGCGACGATGGATCCATCCAAAGCTTCAGTTATTGACGTCCCTGCCGGAGCGGAACTGAGCGCCATCGATTTTGTCCTCGCGCAACAGGAACTGTACCGAATTCGGGGCAAGGTGATCGACGCCACAACGGGACAGCCGCCACGACGGGTTGAAGTCACGATAGCCCTCCGGCAGCCGGTTGGTCCATCCAATACGCCTATACACCTTCCAAATTACAGCCCAACCGCCGGGACGTTCGAACTTCGCGATGTGGCTCCCGGCTCTTACTGGGTTTTCGCCACAACGTCGCCTGATTTGGATGATCCAATAGCCCCCAATACCACGCCCCGTACTTTCGCCGAACTTTTCGGGACACTGATTTTTTCACGGCCGGTGGCCCAGGCGGCAGTCGACGTTTCCGGTTCGGACGTGGACAATCTGTTGCTCACACTCACGCCGGGGGTTTCTATACCCGGTCGTCTGAGCGTTGAGGGCCAGGAACTGACGACGATGACGGGCTTCGAGAGTATCCATGTAACTCTCGCGCCCACGACCCCGAACACGCATGAGCATGAGCAACTGCCTCGACCGATGCCTCCAGATGGAGCGTTCTCGCTGGACAATGTGTTCCGGGGAGAATATCGCGTGATGGTCTCTCTCCCGCAGCCGGAATTCTACGTTAAGGAAGCTCGACTCGATTCCGCAGATGTACTCCACGAGCCTTTGCGGATCTCAGGTCCGATTTCCGGCATGCTCAATATCGTGCTCAGTTCCCAGGCCGGACAAATCGATGGAACGTTAGTGAACGAGCAGTCGCAGCCCGTGCGGGGCTTTCAAACGGTGCTCATTCCGGATCGGTTTCGGGACCGAACTGAACTCTACAAGACCGCGGTCACGGACGAGAATGGTCATTTCACCATTCGTGGCATTACGCCAGGTGAATACAAACTTTTTGCGTGGGAAGCAATCGAGCAATTTGCTTACTTCGATTCCGATTTCCTGCGGCAGTTTGAACAAAAAGGTAAGCCGGTGAGCATTTCGGAATCTTCGAAGGTCACAGCCGAGGTGAAAGTCATCCCCGCTGACAAATAAGGAGGACCGCTTCCCTACCATCCAGGGTCCGGTATGAGGTGATCGGCACGGCAGACCGTCAGGACTAAGAATTAACCGAAAACCGGCAGTGGTGGAACGCGGGCTGAAGCCCGCGACTACATACCTGACCGTAACGTTGTCCCTAGTATGTAGTCGCGGGCTTCAGCCCGCGTTCCACCACGTCTCAACTGCTCCACAGCTTGGTCTCACGACAGAGCTTCTACCTCAGTTCCTTGATGGCTCGCGCCCTTCGCGCGAGTTTCACAAATTCCTCACGATATCCGTTCTTGTCCACGCCTTTGCTGCGGTCCGCCACACTGATGACGTGGTCCAGCGAGGCCGCGCCCTTGTGAGGCGATTCGCGCAGGATCATTCCGAATTCCGCAACGGCAGCTGCGAACCGGTAATCTGCACTCGAGGAATCGAACGACGCGCCGCGATCGGCCAGCGGGACATCGAAGCGCGTGCTATCCGAGGCGTCCGGCAGCTTGTAACGCACTCGCACTGTGAGCATCTCATTGCTGCCTGAACGGCGATCGGACGTCGCCGGCTGTTGGTACTTCGACGCATCGACTGCCGGCAATGCGATTTCAACGCCGCGTGGCACAATTTCGAAAAGCGCCGTCACGGTGTGGCCGGCGCCCATGTCGCCGGCGTCCTTCGTATCGTCATTGAAGTCTTCGTTGCGCAGCACGCGATTTTCGTAGCCGATCAGCCGGTACGCGTTCACCTGGGCCGGGTTGAAATCGACCTGAATCTTGACGTCTTTCGCCAAGGTCATCAAGGTGGCGCCCATTTCCTCCACGAGCACCTTGCGTGCCTCGTTGACCGAGTCGATATACGCGTAGTTGCCGTTGCCTTTGTCGGCGAGCTTTTCCATGGTGGAGTCTTTCAGATTGCCCATGCCGAAACCGAGCACGCTGAGAAAGACTCCGCTCTTTGCCTTGTCTTCGATCAGGCGCGTCAGATCTCCCTGATTCGTGATGCCGACGTTGAAGTCGCCGTCGGTGCAGAGAATCACACGATTAACGCCGCCTCTGATGAAGTTCGCCACGGCCGTGTCGTACGCGAGCTGAATGCCGCTCGCGCCGTTTGTGGAACCGCCGGCTTCGAGGCGATCGAGAGTTTGGATGATGATTTCTTTCTTGTCCCCTGCCGTGGAAGGAAGCACCAGGCCGGAGTTGCCCGCATAAACGGCGATGGCCACTCGATCATTTTCCGTCAGCTTGTCCACCAGGAGTTTCAATGCGCTCTTCAGCAGTGGGAGCTTTTCCGGCGGCATCATCGAGCCCGACACGTCGATAAGAAACACCAGGTTCGTCGGAGGACGCCGGCTCATATCGATATCCTTCGCTTTGACACCGATCCGCACCAACCGGTGATCCGGCTTCCACGGCGCCGCGGCCACTTCCGTGTGTACGGCGATGGGATGCTTTCCCGTGGGCTGCGGATAGTCGTAAGTGAAATAGTTGATCAGCTCTTCGATGCGAACAGAATCTCTCGGCGGAATCTGATTCTGAGTCAGAAAGCGTCTGACGTTCGCGTACGACGCCGTATCGACGTCGATTGAGAACGTCGCCAGCGGATTCTCCGCCACGCTCTTGAACGGATTGTCTTCGATCCGGTCGTAGGCTTCCGTATTGAATCGCGGCCGGGGAATTACGTCGGGCCGTGCGCCGGGTGGCGGAGGGGGAGGAGCAGCCGCCGCTACGGGCGATACCTTATCAACCACAAACGTCTGCCGGAGGTATTCCGGAGTCGAGGACGCCGGGGGGGCTGCATCTCGCTGCTCCTTCAAAACGCCCGACAAAACATCGCCATCGCCACCGCCGACCCGCCCTCCTAGTTGCCCTTGTTGCCCCGAAATCCCTGACGCCCTGAGGCGCCCTAATGTGCCATCTTGCCCTTGTTGCCCTTGCTGCCCCTGCGCGCCGTTCCTCGCAGTCTCCACGGCCCCGCCAACCTGAAGCGCGTCCACATCCTTCAATTCCTCTCGAGACGGTATGCCTGACTGCGCCGTGGCTGCGCGCTCGTTCCGCACTCCCTCCGGCGGACCGCCCCTGAACTGAGGCTCCGCTGCACGCGCGGCTTGACCGGCCTGCTTCGGATATTCAACAGATGCCGCCGGAGGCAGGCTGGTCGGCGTCGACGGCAGTTGGGAAACGTCTACAAAGAGGCCGGCCGCAGGCGAGGCGGCCTGTCGGGACCGCAACAGAGACGGCATAATGACACCAACGATAACGAGGGCTCCGACCGCTGCTGCCGCGAATCCCGGCAGGACCCATCGCGGGATACTCCACGCTGGAACCAGCTTCACGCCGGCCCGGCTCGGCGAAACGATCGCCTCTCGCTGCCCGGCATGCAATGCGAGCGGCGCTTCGTTCGCCAATTCATCCTTCAGCAGCATGGTCGTCATCCGGATCTCATCGACGATTTCGCGAGCTTCCGCCGAGGACTCCAATTCCCGCTCCACTTCCGCGCGCTCGGCATCGCTCAGTTCACCGAGGACGTACGCCGTCCACTTTGGATCGTCAGAGTGAATATTCATTGGGTCCTCCTCAGTGCTTCCGGATTGGCCAAGATCTGTTTCCGTACCGATTGAATGGCCGTGTGAATCAAGAAGCCGATGTTGCTGATCGACAGCTTGGTGATTTCGCTGATTTCCTTGTAGCTGAGGTCGCACTGGAACTTCAGATAAATGACCTCACGCTGGTTCTTCGGCAGGGTTTCCAGGACACGAAGCACCTGGCTCATCGCTTCCTTCTGCTCGAGCAGCGCGCCCGGCCTCGGGCCCGCACTCGGATGAGCGGCGGCTTCGGCATCGTTGAGTGGCGTCATGCGGTTCTCCTTCCTGCGAACGTCGAATGCGAGATTGCGGCATACGGTGAACAACCATTGAGGGAGATGGCTGTTGAGGCGCTCGGGCTTTTCCTTACAAAGCCTCAGAAATGTGTCTTGAACGATTTCACGGGCGCGTTCAACGTCACCCGTGATCCATGTGGCATACCGAACCAGCTTCGACTCGTACTGGTTGAGCGCCGCCACAATCCATTCGCTCTTCGATGCCTGTTCCATCAGACCCTCTATCCATCCTCAAACGTCGGGCCCACCGGCCAGCCCTGTCGGTACACCGCCTTCGGCGGCCTCCTGGATTGGCATTGGCCGGTCCACCCCACGTTCGGACAACGTTTGACGGACAGTTTTCTTAGGCCGCATTCTCGAGTTTCATGTAGTCGTGGGCTTTAAGCCCGCGTTTGCCCTGCCTTGGTGCTGGATCGTGGGCTAAAGCCTGCGCCTACATCCTTTCCATCGACCCTTCTAGAACTGCTAGAAGAACCGGCTTTCAGACTCCTTTTGGTTGGACACCGATGAGGTCGTGGCCGTTCCAAATAAAAGCGGAACGTCGATAAAAGGGTAGATCGATAGCGTGAAGATTTCTTGTCATGCCGCCCCGGGCAACATAGAGTATGTGGATCGAATCGATACTGTTTTGACCAAATCTCTTGCCTGGAAGGTGCCATGAGCAAGAACAAGAGGAAGAAAAAGATTTCTCGCCGCGCGTTTCTCGAGGGGACTGGGGCTGTGTTCGCAGTGGCGACGGCGGCGCCCACGATCGAGGCGCAGCGTTCTTCAGTCAATCCACCGGCCAGCGCGCTGGATACGACGTCAGTGCCACGAACGGCCATCCGCGTGACGGTGAACGGCCAGGAGCGGCGCCTCGAGGTGGAAGATCGCTGGACGCTGGTGGAACTTCTGCGCGATCACCTCGAACTGACCGGCACGAAGATCGGCTGCGATCGTGGCGAGTGCGGCGCCTGCACCGTGCTGTTGGACGGTAAGCCCGTATACTCGTGCAGCAATCTGGCCGTGTGGGCCGACGGCCGGTCGGTGCAGACGGTGGAGGGGCTGGCGCTGGGTGAACGGCTCGATCCGCTGCAGAGGGCCTTTATCGAGCATGATGGACCCCAGTGCGGGTTCTGCACGTCGGGGCAACTGATGAGCGCGAAGGGACTGCTCACGCGAAACCCGCATCCCACTGCCGAAGACGTTCGCGCGGCGCTGACAGGGAATCTGTGCCGTTGTTCGAACTACAACCGTTATGTGGAAGCGGTGCTGGCCGCGGCGAGTACGCAACAGGCCACCGAGCGGACGCCGAAAAATGGAACGGGAGGCGCGCGATGAGACAACAAGGGAGCGCACCCATAAAACCGCTCAAGACGATCGGCCATCCGACGGCGCGCATCGATGCGGTCGAGCGCGTCACCGGCAAGGCCACCTACACCGGAGACGTGCGGCTGCCCGGGATGCTCTACGCGCGCGTCCTCCGGAGCCCGCACCCGCACGCTCGAATCCGCCGTATTGACGTCTCCAAAGCCCTCGCCTTGCCGGGCGTGAAGGCGATCCTCACTCACGAGAACTGCAAGACGGTTTGGGGCGCTGGGTCCGTTTCGGGTGGGCAGCAATACAATGACGACATCAAGAAAATCACAAAGCACCGGCGTTATGCGTTTAACAACCCGGTCCGCTTCGTGGGTGACCCCGTCGCAGCGGTTGCCGCCGTCAATCGTCACGTGGCCGAAGAGGCCCTACGCCTGATCGAGGTCGACTACGAGGTTCTCAACTTCGTGCTCGATCCGGAAGAAGCGCTCAAACCCAGCGCCGTCCAGATCTGGCCGGAGGGTAATCTCTCTCTCGACGCCGGGAATCAGGCGCAGCCACAGGTTTCTCGACGTGGAAACATCGAAGACGCACTGCGCACGGCCGATCACGTGTTCGAAGACCGGTATACGACGACGTTAGTTCACAACGCACAGATGGAACCCCGGGCGTGTATCGCCGCCTGGGACACCGACAAGCTGACGTTGTACACACCGACCCAGGGCATCTCGAACTGCCGTACTGACACAGCCCGGGATCTCGGGATTCCTCCGGAAAAGGTACACGTGATCTGCCATTACATGGGCGGCGGTTTCGGTAACAAGAACCAGAATCAGGATGCCGATCTGATCACTGCGATGTTGGCCAAGGAAGCAGGCGCACCCGTCAAACTGGAGTTCACGCGCAAAGACGATTTTATTGGAGTCCACGGGCGGTGGCCGACAATCCAATACTACAAGGTCGGGGTCAGCCGCGACGGGACGCTCAAGGCGATTCAGCTCCGCGGGTACAGCGGAATGGGTCCCTACCGAAAGAATACGGGCGCCATTGCCGGGATCGAGCTTTATCAATGCCCGAACATCGAGAGCTTGGTTTACCCCGTGTACACGAACAAGACGGTGTCCGGAAATTTTCGCGGCCCCGAATACCCGCAGGGCTTCTTCGGCATCGAGTCGATGATGGACGACGTTGCGTACAAGCTGGGGATGGATCCTGTCGACTTCGTCTTGAAGAACAGGACCCAGAAGTTCCGCGACGAAGTTCCCTACACGAATTACAGCCTCGACGACTGCATCCGCCGCGGAGCGGAGGTTTTCGAATGGAAGAAGCGCTGGCATCCGCAGCCGGGCTCGGATCGAGGTCCGATCAAGCGGGGCGCCGGCATGGCTTTCATGGCATTCCGATCTGCTCTGGGCCGCAGCAGCGCTGTGGTCCGGCTCAATGCGAAGGGTCAGTACACGCTGTTTGTCGGCGTGACGGACGTCGGTCCGGGCGCGAAAACGACGATGGCGATGATTGCCGCCGAGGCGCTTGGCGTACCTTTATCGAAGATCGAAATCGTGTCGGGTGATAGCGACCGCTGCCCATACTCGGTCGGCGAGTCCGGCAGCCGCACGACGATTCAGACCGGCTATGCGGTCATTCAGGCGGCGGAAGCTCTCAAACTTCAGATCGCGGAAAAAGGCCTGCCAAAGGGCGACGAGGTCCGCGTCGGTTCGGCCACACCGAACCCAACGCTGGAAGGTAAGGTCCGGGCCGCGTTCGGCGCGCACTTCGTCGAAGTGGAAGTCGACACCCAACTCGGGCGGGCGCGCGTGCTCAAGTATCTGGCGGTTCACGACTGCGGGCGCATTATGAATCCATTGACGGCGACAAGCCAGATCAAGGGCGGCGCCACCATGGGAATCGGAATGGCGCTTCACGAGGACCTCTTGTACGACCGCCGGACGGGACAGCCTCTGACGGCGGGATTTTACGGCGCGCGACTCCTGACCCATCGCGATGCGCCGGAAATCGAAGTCATCTTCATCGAAAGCGACGACGGGTACGGACCTTACGGCGCGAAAAGCATGGGCGAGTCCAGCAAAGTTCCTGCAGTGGCCGCCGTGGCCAATGCGGTCTTTAACGCCATTGGCCGCCGCATGAGAGATCTGCCCATAACACGCGACAAGATTCTGGGAGCACTCGCATGAAAACCTTTGCCAATGCCAATGCTCGTGATCTGCAGCAGGCGGTGACGTTAGTCCAGCAGACGCGTCAAGACGGCCGTGCGGCTTCGTTTGTCGGCGGGGGAAGCGACCTGCTGGCGCTAGTGAAGGAGCGCATCGTTGCGCCGGACGTGCTCGTCAACCTGAAAACCATCAAGGGTCTGGATCAAATAACGCTCACCGGGGACGACGCGACTGGCACGACTATCGGGGGGCTCATCACGCTCGACGCCCTCAGCCGGCATCCGGTAGTTCGCCGCCAGTATGCCGTGCTGGCCGAAGCCGCCGAAACTGTGGCGACACCGCAGATCCGCAATGTCGGCACGCTGGCGGGTAATGTGTGCCAGCGCCCATGGTGCTGGTATTTCCGCAATGGCTTCCCCTGCCTCAAAAACGGCGGCAATACCTGTTTTTCCGCCGCCGGAGAAAATCAATTCCACGCCATCTTCGGCGGAGGCCCGAGCCATATTGTGCATCCGTCGGATACTGCAGTCGCGCTCGTGGCACTCGACGCAAGATTTCGCGTCGTGGGACCTACGGGTGAACGCGTCGTGCCCGCGGCCGAGTTTTTCATCCTCCCACAACAAGATGCGAGGCGAGAAAATGTGCTGGGGCCAGAGGAAGCTCTAGCCGAGATTCAGGTGCCTTCGGCGCGTCCCGGAACGCGAAGCACGTATCATAAGGTTATGGACCGCGAGGCCTGGACACACGCCGTCGTGAGCGCTGCCATCGTGCTCGAGATGGACAAACAGGTTTGCCGGAATGCCAGGATCGTGCTGGGAGGCGTTGCACCAATTCCGTGGCGGCTGCCGCACGTGGAGCGAATGCTTGCTGGCCAACGCATCACGGAAACACTGGCGGCCAAGGCCGCCGAGGCCGCACTCGAAGGCGCCAAGCCGCTCGCCAGAAACGCCTACAAGGTGCCGCTAACCAGGGGTGTGATCCGCCGGACTTTGCTGGCGCTCGCTGCCCGCACTTGACGAGCACTGTTGACCTTCATGAATCGTCGCGATTTTCTGTTTTTCAGAATCAACAGCGATAACGGCGCGGCGGAGTTGTCTTGCGAGCAACTCTACATGAGGTGTCTCGATTCGCATCTCGATGGGACAACGGCACAGCTATTTGAGAACATCGAACAGACACTCGATGAAGCGAAAATCGTGCGTGTGACGGACACCGCGTGGCTGACTTGCGACGAGCTCAAACCGTTGCTGTCGCTCCTCGCCGCTTTCCGCTCGCGCGGCGGCCGCGTCGAATACCTGCGGCGGGAGTCCTAGGTTCCGTATCCGGCTATTCCCCTCCTCCGCGGCGCTGATGCGCAATTGTTCCGAGTCGTTTCAATGATGAACCAAAATGCTATCGTTACCACATGAGAGAGGCCGCTTTTCAGTGGATCGCGCAACACGGATACGCCGGAATCTTCTCATTGCTCGTCTTCGGAATCGTTGGTCTTCCGGTGCCGGATGAATGGCTTCTAACCTTTTCCGGATATTTGGTTTTCAAGCACACATTGCGTTTCGCGCCGACGTTCGTCGCTGCTTTCTTCGGTAGCGCCTGTGGCATCTCTTTTAGCTACATCCTGGGGCGGATCTTCGATACGTACGTCATTGTGAAGTATGGATCCATCGTTCACATCACGAGCGATAAGATGGCGCGTGTCCACGATTGGTTTGAGCGGCGTGGCCGATGGACTCTCCTGATCGGCTACTTTGTGCCCGGAGTACGTCATTTGACAGGATACGTGGCAGGAGCCTCCAAACTGGATCTGTCCAATTTCATGCTGTTCGCCTATACCGGCGCCTTCTGCTGGGCTGCGATCTTCATCTCGCTTGGTTACGTCCTCGGTGAGGAGTGGAATCGCGTGCTCAGCGAGGTACACGACACGAGAGTAATCGTGATCGGTGTGGCCATAGTCCTACTACTTGGATATTTGACCGTTGGATATTTGCGGCGAAAACGGCCGACGCACGCCTGATCCTAAGTCGTGTCCAAATTCCCCTCCTTGCAAAGGAGGGGTGGCCGCGCCATCAAAAAATGATGCCGAAGGCCACCATAGTTGGCGCGGACGGGGTGGTCAGTCCTCGAAACGTGTTTGGAATGCGGTTCGAGACGTCTCATCTGAAATGACCACCCCGTCTGCGCTTTTAAAGGTGGCTTCGCAGCATTTTCTGGATGGCGCCTTAGCCGAAACGTTGTCGCAAAGGCATTGCAATTGGATATTGAAAAATCCGCAGTGGAAGTTGAACATTCGAAATTGCAAAATTCAAATTGTAGGAAGCCGGCAGTAGAAGGGGGTACAGGAATGATCTCCACCGTTCGCTACACACTATTTTTCCTCTTGGCTGGAGTGGCGCTGGCGCAGACCGGCGGCTCGCGAATCACCGGCACAGTAACCGATGTTTCCGGGGCGTTAGTTCCGGGCGCCACGGTAACAGCCAGGAATGAGGCCACCGGCGTCGCCTATACTCAGACCACAACGGAGGCCGGGCTCTACGCATTTCCATCTGTCCCGGTGGGGACCTACACGGTAAGCGTGGCCTTGCAGGGGTTCAAAACTGCAAACAAGACCGGCAATATTTTGGAGGTCAACACCCCGCTGGTAATCAATGTGTCGCTGGAGGTTGGCGGGATCACGGAGACCGTTAGCGTTGCGGCGGAGACGGAAGCCTTGCAGACCACCAATGCGACGATCGGCAATGTGGTCGAACGCAGGGCCATCGTGGATCTTCCGCTCAATGGGCGCAACCCGCTGGCTTTAATTACGCTGGAGCCCGGAGTGGTCCAAAGGTCCGCAGGGGCCGCCGGCTCGGGCATCCACGTCAACGGGTCCCGCGACCGGGCGGTCAATGTAACCGTGGACGGGATTGAAGCCAACGAATCCTCGGTACCGAACCCGCTCTCGAACCTGTACCGGCTCAATCCGGACAACGTGCAGGAATATAAGGTCACCACCAACAACGCCACACCGGAGGAGGGCCGCAACAGTGGAGCTTCGGTGTCGGTGGCCACTCGCAGCGGAACCAATGATTTTCATGGCACGGCCTTCGAGTTTCTGCGAAATACTGCGCTCAACGCCAACGAGTTCTTCGCCAGCGCGCAGGGAACACCCAAACCCGAAATCAAGCTGCACCAGTTCGGCTTTGAGGCGGGCGGGCCCATCCGCAAGAACCGGACTTTCTTTTTCGGAAGCTGGCAGGGACAGAACACCAAATTCGCGCAACCCATCGATCAGACGTTCGGTATCCCGAGGCTCTACACGCCCTCGGCTCTTTCCGGCATCTTCCGTTATTTCGTGGCCGATCCCAGGAACCCCCTGGTGTTGAGCGGACAGACGATCACTCGAAACAGCCCGCTGCTGGTGGACTCCGCGACGGGAGCGTATCGTGCGGGCATACGGAATTGCACAAGCCCCACGGATCTCAACTGTGTCGCGTCCTTCAACATGTTTGCCAACGATCCGCAGCGGCGCGGGCCTGATCCCAAAATCGGCGCACTATTCAATACCTATCCGAAGCCGAATTCATACGCTACCGGCGACGGCCTGAACACCGCCGGTTATATTTGGAATCCTCCTACGCGCAATACGGGGCCCAATTACATGGGGCGCGTTGATCACACTTTCGATTTGCGAAATAACTTATTTGTGCGGTGGTTGCAAGCGGATCAGAACACGCTCGAGGGAGATCCGTTGAATGCGCGGCCCCAGGTCTTTCCCGGCTTTCCGCCACTGGGCGAGGTCTTTCGATCCACCAAGAACCTGGCGGCCACGTATCGCTGGGTGATTTCACCGCGCGTGGTCAATGAATTCACGGCCGGATTCGCGCGTTTTGTTTTCCTGTTCACACAAGGCGAAGCAAACCCGGCCTTTCCGGACGTCCCACCCTATCAGAGTGGTTTTAACAACCTCATCAGCCTGCCCTATATCAACACGCCCAGAACCTTTCGCGCCGTCACGACGCCACAAGTCCTGGACAATCTGAGTATCGTTAGTGGAGCGCATGTCTTCCGACTGGGAGCCAACGTCCGGCTGTATGAACATAACGACCAGCGCGGGCAGCCGGGTGGCGTGAATGTGACACCGTCGCTCTCGTTTATGTCCAACATTCGGACGCCCGTAGGGTTCAACACTCCGGTGGTGGGTGCCGGGAGTATCGACGCCACCGACAGCAATACTCTGAACGGCGCCATCAACGACATTCTTGGGATTCCGGCGCGCTTGTCCCAGGTGTTTCTGGGTGACCTTTCCGCCGACGCGTTTCTGCCGTTTCGTTCCGGCAAAAGCGTGACACTTTGGAATCAAGGCCACCGGTTGAAGCAATACAACTTCTATTTTCAGGACGAATGGAGAGTGCGGCGAAACGTGGCACTGAACTACGGCGTGCGCTGGGAAATCAATCTCGCTCCGTCGGAATCCCATGGCCGGGTCTACGTTCCGGATAAGCCCATTACAGGCACAGAAGGTCCCGTGACCTTCCGGAAGACCAAGCGTTGGTATGAGCGAAACAACGTGGCGGCACTTGCGCCGCGCTTCGGCATTACCTGGAGTCCCAACTCCAGGCTGGTGATTCGCTCCGGGTACGGAATCGCCTTTGACCCGATCTCCTCATTTCAAGTGACGGCGGTATCCGGTAAAGTGCCGGGGCTGACGTTTTCCTGTTCTTCCACGGTTGGCGGCGCCACGACTCCAGGCTGTATGACGGTGCCAGATATTCGGATCGGCGACGGCTTCCCGTTGGAATTACCGGCGCCGAGCACCAAGCCATCTTCGTTCCTGACACCGCCCGCACAGATTCTCACCAACGCTCCGAATCTGACGGTATTCGACCCGCAGCTCAAACTCCCGACGGTCCATCAGTGGAACCTGACAATAGAGCGTGAGCTGCCCTGGGGAATGGTGACGCAGGCAAGTTACATCGGCCGACGCGGCACGCGGCTATTGCGAGCCTACGATGTGAACCAGATTAACGCGGATCCGATCCTGCCTTCGTTCCTGCTCATGCAACAGAATATGCGCAACGGTTGCCGGCCGGATGGAACAGGCTGCGCAGCCGGTGTCGCGGTTCCCATCGTGACCTCTGGAATTGTTTCCAGCACGTTCGTCAATTCCACGACTACCCAAAGTGACCTCGCGCGAAACGCTGCCGGCAACTTCGCGGGCCGAGTCGAGCAGACTACGTTAGCCGCGAATCTCCGGCCCAACCAGCAGTTCGCAATCATCACCTACATCGATTCGGGGGGAGATTCTTACTACCACAGTGGCCAGGCCACGCTACGAAAGCGCTTCAGCGGCGGTCTGCTGGCCGGCGTCGCGTACACTTATGGAAAGTCCATTGACGATCAGTCCGTGGATCCCGTCGGATCAACTTCCGGTGGCGCGCTCAGCCCAACCAACTCCCGGACTCCCACCGATACGCGCGACTGGCGACAGGAGCGCGGGCGCTCCGATTTTGACCGCCGCCACGTATTCCTGGCCAGTTCGGTATGGGAGTTGCCCGTAGGCAGGCGGCAGCGCTTCGCTTCCGGAATCCATCCGGTCTTGAACCACATCCTCGGCGGCTGGAGCCTCAATGGAATTTACACCTTCATGTCGGGAGAACCGTTCAGCGTGCGCAGCGGTGTTCGAACCTCCAATTTTTCTCATGAATCGCGCGCGGATGTGGTTGGATCCAAACCCGAGGTTCGATTGCAGGAAGTCCCCGGAGTCATCGGTCCGGTCGTTTTCAGGGACGCCACCGGTTTCGCAATACCCGCGCCCGGAACCAACGGCGTCGGCCGCAATACCTTCGAAGCTCCGGGCTACTGGAACCTGGATGTGGGGATTGGGAAACGCTTCGATCTAACCGAACGGCTGAACCTGCAGCTCCGCGCCGAAATGTTCAACGCGCTGAACCATCCGAATTTTGACAATCCGCGGGACGCTTCGGCAGGTTCGCCCAGCATCCTGTCTACGGTCTTTGCCCAGACCTGTTGCCAGACCGTGGCCCCGCCAACAACGCAGACAATCATCTCTACCGGAGAATCGGCGCGAGTGATCCAGTTCGCGCTGAAGATGCTGTGGTGAGTCATAGCCGAAACTAATTTTGCCGCGGATTGCGCGAATGACGCGAATGGGCGCTGCATTCGCGTTATTCGCGCAATTCGCGGCCTATCATTTCGCTATTTGATTCCAAGCATGGACGTGCCGGTGTAGAAGGCGCCCGCCACGGACGCTAGCATATAACTCGCCAGGGCTCCGCCAACCATCGCCTTGAGTCCAAGTCTGGCAATGTCGCCGCGCCGCGTCGGAGCAAGCGGTGCGATGCCGCCGATTTGAATCGCGATCGATGCAAAGTTCGAAAAACCGCTCAACGCATACGATACGATCACAATCGAGCGAGGATCCAGCGCCGGAACTTCTCCACGCCCGACTGCGGCCAGGTGGCCGGCGAGGTCGGAGTAGGCGACAAACTCGGTGAGGATCAGCTTCTCGCCTAGTAGCCGTCCGACAACCATGCAATCTTTGACAGGAGTACCCATCGCGAAAGCCACCGGCCAGTGAATCCAGCCGAGGATGCCCTGCAACGATAACTGCGTTTCTGGCGCCATTGGACCGAATAACAGGTAGGCTCCGTTGGCAACAATTCCAATGGCGACGATTGTGCCCCAACCCTTTTTGCCATAAGCAGTCTTGTTGCCGGACTGCAAGAATAGTGGTAACCATACAGCGACTCCAATCAACCCGATCAAGCGCGCGAGATCGGGGCCGGTGGCAGCCCTTGCTGCCACGTAGAGCCCGCCGACAACCGGCAAAGCCCACCACATCACTGTGTCTTGCGGCGGTCCATACTTCTCGGCGGCGGCCAGACTCAGCAGCACGCCTGCGACGATGAGGTCGAACTGCGCCAGGCCGTTCACATTCCGGAAAAAGCTCCCAAGCCAACTCACTCCGAGGTTCGCCATCGCAATCAGCGCGATAAAGGTAATCAACATTGCCGTGACGTTGATCGTGAGTTGCCAGCCGACCGTGGAGCCGTTTGCCGCGGCGTCCAGAATATTTGCGTCTTCGATGGGAACGACCATCTTGATCTCGCCTCGTGTAAGCGGATCCCCACGCTCGGGCACCATGACCTTGGCCATGATGAACGCTGCAGGCGCGGACAGCACTGACGCCGATATCAAATGCGCCGCAATGTTTGGAAAGTACCCCACGAGCATCAGAAGGTACGCGCCAAGAACACCGCCTGCCGTGTTCGCAAATCCACCGACCATAATGGCCATGAGTTCCGACCGCGTCATTTTTTCAATGAAAGGACGCACGACCAGGGGCGCCTCGGTCTGCCCAACGAAGATATTGGCGGAGTTGGATAGCGACTCCGCGCCAGACACCCGCATCGTGTGCGCCATGATCCTCGCAAAGAGTAAGACGATCTTCTGCATAATGCCCAGGTAGTAAAGAACCGAAAGCAGCGCGCTGAAGAAGATGATCGTCGTGAGCACCTGAAACGCCAGGAAGACTCCCGGGACTGCTCCGGTGCGCACTGCCGCCTGGATCATCGGATCGCGCGACTCCGCGCCAAGCCGAGTGAGGTATTCCTTCAGCGACATGGGAGAATCACCCATGTCCGAAGATCCAACTGCACCGAATACAAATGAAGCGCCCTGCTTGGCGAAGAACAGCAGAGCATTGAAGACGTCGTTGAGCTTAAGGAAGAATCGAGTGCCCGGTTCCCACCACAGCACGAGAAATGCAAAGATGAATTGAAGAAGGATGCCCCAAATCACGACCCGCCATGGAAAATTCCTGCGATCCTCCGATATGATCCAAGCCACAACGACAAAAATGCCGATTCCGAACGCCGAGATCAAATTCTGCATGATGGACTTCCTCTAAGTTGAAACCGGAAGTGAATCACGGTACGCGGGGTTTTGGAAAGAGGTTACTTGAACATCTTCGGCGGGTCGCCCGAGCATTTCGGGCGGATATCGCCAGATCTGCTCCGGAATGTCGCAGGTCAAGTTCTGCTTGATCGCGACACGCGATCCGGAAAGAATGTTGGCCATGGTACCCCAAAAATGGATGGCGGTGTTCCTTTTGACCACTCTGCTTGGCGCTGCAGCGTTCGGAAGCGTTTATGGACAGCGATTCAATCGAGGCTTCGGTTACGAAAACAACGAGCCGCCAGATACGGAGTTCATCTTTGCGCGCTGGCAATATGGGAGAGGCATTAATGGCGGCTGGTGGCACGACTATCCCGATGCCGAAGAACACATCAATCAGATCATGAAAGAGGCCACCGGCATTAATGTCGACCGGCTGTCATACCGCATCGTGCCCATGAGCAGCAAGGACGTTTTCAAGTATCCCTTCGGCTACATCTCCGAGCCCGGCATGATGTGGCTCACTGATCTAGAAGTGAAAAACTTCCGCGAATTTGTCGATCGCGGCGGTTTCGTGATGATTGATGATTTTGACGGTCCACGCCAGTTTCAGGTGATGCAGCAGAACATCCAGCGCGTTTTTCCCGACCGCGAAATGTTTAGGCTGGACGACAGCCACGCAATCCTGAACACATATTACAAGATCGACAGTCTCTACGTGGAGTCGCCCTACAATGTTGGTGCTGACGCGGTCTTCTATGGAATCAACAACGAGAAGGGCCATCTCGCCGTCATCATCTGCTTCAACAACGACATTGGCGATTTCTGGGAATGGATCGACCAACCGCTTTACGCTGTGAAACCATCCGCGGAAGGTTTGAAGCTCGGCATCAATTTCATTCTGTACGCCATGACGCACTAGGCAATTTCGGGACGGAGGAATAATTCGGCGCGGCGAAGCACGCGAAGGTCACCTGTGACGCCGTTTCACAGGTGTGCCGGGTATCTCGCGCGCGTAGAACCTAATCTTCTGATTGCCACCGGGGGCAACTCGCGTCAGAATGTGTCCTGCCGGATAGGGAGGTCTCCAACAAATGCCACTCGTTCGCCGTCGCTTTACGCTTACTGTCATCCTGGCCAGCTTTGTCTTCCTTGGGACGCTGGGAGTTACAACATGGCCGCTGGTCGCAGCCGAAGAACTCCCCAAGCAGCTCAGCGATGAAGCATTCTGGCACTTGGTGACGGACTTTTCCGAACCCGGAGGGTTTTTCCGATCAGACAATTTTGTCTCGAATGAAGCGACGTTTCAGTGGGTCATTCCGGACCTGAAGAACAATTCGAGATCAGGCGGAGTATATCTTGGCGTCGGGCCGGACCAGAATTTCACCTACATCGTGGCGACGCAACCAAAGATGGCATTCATCTTCGACATCCGGCGTCAGAACATGGTCCAACACCTCATGTACAAAGCCCTCATCGAACTCTCAGCCGATCGCGCTGAGTTTCTTTCGAGGCTGTTTTCCAGAAAGCGGCCGGAAGGGATCGGGCCCGATTCGAGCTCGGAGGAGCTGTTCAGAGCATTTGACGAGATTGTGCCGGAACGCGAGCTTTTCTATGAAAACCTTGAAGCCATCAAGAGCCAGTTAGGGGAACATCATGGGTTCAAGCTCACCGCGGAAGATCAAGCAAGCATGGAATATGTGTTTCGCGCATTCTACAGCGGCGGTCCTGACCTGACCTATAACGGCCCGGGAAACGGCAACAACTTTGGCGGGCGGGGGCGAATGCCGTCGTATGCGGAGCTAATGACGCAAAACGATGGCCACGATCTGAACCGCAGCTATATGAGTACGGAAGAAAACTTCCGGATCCTGCAGGATCTGGAGAACAAGAACCTCCTGATTCCCCTTGTGGGCGATTTCGCCGGGCCCAAAGCGATACGCGCGGTCGCAGAATATTTGAGGGAGCACGATGCGTCGGTGACGGCGTTTTACACTTCCAACGTTGAACAGTATTTGTTCCAACAGAATGATGACTGGAGCAAGTTCTATACAAACGTCGGGACGCTGCCTGTGGATTCCACCGGTCTGTTCATTCGTTCCGTCTTTAATGGAATGGCTGTCCAGTATCAAGGATTCGGCCTGCGATCGGCATCCGTCCTCTGCTCGATTCCCGATCTGCTCAAGGCCTTCGAGGCCGGTCAAATCCGGAACGGCCCGGCCGGCTATTACGACGTCATCCAAATGTCGATCCAGACGCCAAAGTAAACATCCCACATTCCTTCCGGAATCGAAACTGGGCATAATCAAATAGTGAATGGTCAAACTCGATCTCAGATCCACCCCGGTATGAGAGTGCGAATTGTGGAGAAGCCGAATCAGCGCACGGGAAAACTGACCGAAGGGATCGTTCGAAAAATCCTTACCAACTCGCCGCACCATCCACACGGCGTCAAAGTCATGCTTGAAAACGGTGTCGTTGGACGGGTCAAGGAAATCGTTTCCGAGACGTGAGAAAATAAAGGGAAAATTCTCGAGGACCGCGGCATGAGTCTTCATCGCAGTCTCTCTCTGTTTGTGACCGCACTCGCCATCTTTGCTCTGGGTGCAGCGGTTTCTCTAGTGGTGCTTACCACATATTTGCACCGCGTGACGGTGGATCTGGAAGCCGGTTTGCATAGTGTCCGTCTCGCGGAGGAAATGCAAATCGATCTCCTTACATATGTTCGTACGCCAGATCCAGCAATCAGAACAAGCATTGAGCGCGATCTTCGTCAGAAGCTATCTCAGGCCCGGCAGTACGTCAGTGCACCGGAAGAAGATTCGGCGCTGACCCAGGCGGCGCAGTTCATCGAGGCCTATTTTTCCGGCACGCGTGAGGTTCCGGCGGTGGAAGGCAACACTGTCCTGAAAGGCGCGTCCTCTGCACTCAACCGATTCGTGGATGTAAATGTTGAACAGGCGGAGACGTCCTTGCGTGACTCGGAGCGATGGGATGACCTCGGAGACAGGATCGAGTTGGATTAGGGTTGTCGGTTGCCCAGCGTATTGTTCAGGCGCATGGCGGACGCATCCAGGCAGATAGCGAGGTCGGAAAAGGAACGATATTCTTCGTGCATCTTCCAGTCTCTCCGAATTTGACTGATCAGGCGCTCTGGCACTCCCAGTTGGCTTAAGAACCCAACATGTCGGGGCAAAGTGGCGTCAGTCCTGCGTTTTCTCGGAGGTAATGTCTTTGGCCGGCAACGCGCACCTTGCAAATCCACGCCAATTGCAGTGGCCCACTAGTCAAATTTTCTGGCAAGGAATTTTTATTGTTTCAGCGAAAATTTTGGCGAAAAAATGTTCCAAATCACTATTGACTCGAATATGTAGTTCTGTCACAGTACGCCTCGGTCGTTGTGATTCATGTAACTTTGAACATCGGCAGAAGATGACGGATGGGGTTAATAGCTTTGTTCGTCGAAGTAGGAAGCCGGAGCTGGCTGGAGGAAACCAATCGCCGGTCAGCGCTCTTGAGAGAAAAACTCAAGGGCTGGTCGCTCCTTCTGGCTGCTGCCTCGGATTGGGCATCGATTCGAGGTTTTCCGAAAGGGTCGGGTCAAAGAAGCAGAGCTGCAGCGACCATTACTATTTTGGGGACTCTCCAGCAAGACGCTCCAACGCCTCACCCGTCAAACGAAACACTGTCCAATCGCTCATGGCCACTGCGCCCAAATTTCGGTAGAACCCGATAGCCGATTCATTCCAATCCAGAACTGACCATTCGAACCTGCCGCATTTTCGTTCGCGCGCCAGCCTCGCTAAATAGATCAGCATGGCGCGGCCGAATCCTTTACCCCGCATCTCAGGAATGACGAAGAGATCCTCCAGGTAAAGGCCAGACCTGCCGAGGAACGTCGAGAAGTTCTGGAAAAAAACGGCAAAGGCCACAGGCTCGTCCTTGTGATAGCCGAGCACGACTTCGGCGATGGGCCGCTTCCCAAAGAGACTCTCGCGTAGTAGCTGCTCCGTTACAACAGCCTCGGATGTGAGCCGCTCATATTCGGCGAGCTGGCAAATGAACTTGACGATGAGGGGGACGTCCTCTTCCCTCGCTTTCACTATTCGAAAGTCAGACATAAACGATACGATTGCTATTCCACCGTCACGCGAGAACGTTCCTTTGTCGTGGCCGTCTGTTTCGACTCATAGACCGGGTAGCACCAGCTGCGGTACTTTGCGACACGCCCGCGAACGACGTCAAAAAAGATGGCCCGAAGACGCGCGGTGACGGCCCCCAGTTGACCTGTCCCGATAGGACGATAATCGACGCGCGTGATCGCGCTGATCTGCGCGCCGGTCCCACAGAAGAACGCTTCGTCGGCCAGATACAGCTCGGTACGATCGATCTGTCGTTCCTGAACTTCCGTCTTCAGCTCGTCGCGAAGCAATTGCATAACGGTTCGCCGCGTGATCCCTTCAAGAACATTGTCGGTAATCGGCGGCGTGGCAAACACGCCGTTGCGCATCAGAAAGAAATTGGCGGCTGACCCTTCTGAAATATGTCCATCGGCATTAAGAACAATTGCCTCATCGAAGCCTGCTCGCTGCGCATCCGTCTTCACGAACGCTGAATTCACATACGCACCTGCAATCTTTCCGCGTGCCGGAATCGAGTTGTCGTCGACCCGGCGCCACGAGGATACGGTGACGTGCATGCCCTCTTCGTTCTTATTGTAGTTACCAAACGGAATAACAACGATGGAGACCTCCGGGTGCAAATCGTGAAGGCGGACTCCTATGATCTCGTCCGCATCAAAGGCCAGAGGACGGATGTACAGGTCTTCTTTGTGCCCTTCAGCCCGAATGAGGTCAATAAGTCCCTTTAGCAGTTCTTCGCCCGACGACGGCAGATCCATGCACATGAGCTTTGTGGACTGCAGGAAACGGCGGAAATGATCGCTCGGTCTGAAAACGAATAGCTGCTTCTCGTCAGCGTTCCAATAGGCTCGAAGACCGCCGAATACCGCGGTTCCGTAGTTTAAGGCGTGCGTGAGAACGCCGAATTTCACGTCGGAATAAGGAACGACGCGGCCTCTGAAGAACACATAATTTGGCATTGACACGGGGTTCACCTCGATTTGAAAGTCAAGCTCAGTCTATCACAGTGACAGGCTCCACACTGGACCCGGACTCGATCTGGAAGGCCAGAACGCTGACCAACCCTACAGACATGGCGGCAAAATAGAAAGGCATACCGTGGCTGATGCGCTGGAACAACGTGGTTGAAATCATGGGCGCTACGACCCTGGAGATTCCCGCAAACGTCTGCGCAATCCCCATCGTGGTTCCCAACTCGAACTTCGACGATGCGCGGGACATAAGGGCAGTCGTGGCCGGGAACACAAGCGCAGCGCCAATCGGTACCAGAGGTACGATGACCGCTAGCGACCAGAGGTTCGGCGCTAGTGGATACGCAGCGAGGCCGACGATGAGGCTTACCGAGCCCGCCCGGATCGACCACGTCTCTCCGATCCGATCGACGATAGGACCGATCAGGGCCGAGCGCATGAGGACCGAGAAGATTCCAACGTACAGGAAAACGTAGCCAATCGTCTTTTCCGTGATACCAAATTCCGCGTTAAGGTACAGTGCCAGTACGGATGACAAAGCCGAAAAGGCGAGCATCCCGACCGCATAGATCAGAGTCAGCCGTTGGACGGCGCCCGTTGGATTTCTAAGCACGAGCCACACGCCGTGCCACACTGGTTTCCGCGCCGGCGCTTGCGTATGCGGCTGGCTCGATTCCGGCAGCCACTTCCAAGCGGAAACCGCGTTGGTCAGGCAAAGCAGAGACGCGAGAACACCCGGCCCTTCCTGCCCCCAGTAAGTGGCAAAGGATCCGATCACCGGACCGAGCATGGTGCCTACGTTCGTCCCTGCAGAAAGCCATCCGAGCGATCGTGCTCGATCTTCCGGCGGCACCGTGTCGCCGATGTACGCCTGAAGCACTCCGGTCGTCCCGCCGCCAAGACCCTGCACGATTCGGCACAGGAACAGCAACCAAACTGAATTCGCGAAGCCGAAAACCGCGAACGCGGCCGCTGACGCACTGAGCCCCACCAGAAGTGCAGGGCGGCGTCCATAGCGATCGGAAACCCGCCCCCACAGAGGCGCCGAAACCAACTGAGCTACAAAAAAAGATGAAATGATCATTCCAATCACCGCAAAGGAAGCGTGGAGCTTGAGTGCGTAAAAAGGAATGAGCGGAAACACCATCGCTCCACCGATCATGTCCACCGTCGCTACGGCGATGAGAATCAGCAGGCGGCGGAAGGCAGAGTTAGGTTTCGAGTTATTGCCGGTCATGTACGAAGCAAATTATACTCGATGACCACGATGTCACTGGACTCTACAAAGATCAGCAAGGCTGTCCGGCATATCCGCAATGCGGATCCAGTCATGCGGGAACTTATCCGAAAGGCAGGACCTTTTCGGATGAAGCTTCATCGAGATCGTTTCCAGGCGCTTGTCTATTCGATTCTCGCTCAGCAGATCTCGGGCAAGGCGGCCAACGCCATTCGCACGCGGCTCGTAAATCACATTAATCCGGAAAAGATCTCGCCCGAAACTCTGGCTCGCCTAAGCCGCGAGGAACTGCGCAGCGTTGGAGTGTCTCCCCAGAAATCAATTTACCTGCTCGATCTGGCGGAGCGCGTGACCATCGGCAATCTTCGGCTTGATCGGCTCGGAAGGATGTCTGACGACGACGTGATCAATGCACTGGTTCAAGTCAAAGGAATTGGCGTCTGGACCGCCCAGATGTTTCTAATCTTCTCCCTTGGCCGGCTTGACGTTTTTCCTCACGAGGACCTCGGAGTCCGCATGGCGATCCGGAATCTCTACGGCTTGGATGACCTGCCCAGCCGAGAAGTCAGCCATCAGATCGCAACGCCCTGGCGTCCGTATGCTAGCGTCGCAACCTGGTACTGTTGGCGGAGTTTGGATTTATAAACACCAGTACATAGCGCTCGGTAGCCGCAACCAAAATCTGAGCCGCGAATTGCGCGAATTACGCCAATGGGCCGCACAGAATTCCTGTCGTTACCAACGGCATTAATATGGCGTGCGGCCCATTCGCGTAATTCGCGCAATTCGCGGCTAAAACCTCCGCAAAAATCGAAGAAACCCGGCGATAGTAGTACAAAGACACCAGGGCATAGCGAGGTGCTACACAAAGAAAGGCGTTGACGTGCTAGATCTCCACGGGGCTTGCAAGTGTGAAAAGCAAGCGAGTCTCGGGACCATAGTTGATCTGCTTGCCTCTGGTCGCAAGAACCGTGCCGGTGCCTGCGCCTCCTCCAACAGCCGCGCCAATAGCAGCGCCTTTTCCACCGCCGGCGATAGCGCCGATCGCAGCACCCACGCCGGCTCCGCCGGCGATGATTCCTGCGTCGCGTTTCTTGGTGGATTCGGCGACGGCCGTGAATGGTTTCGTGGAGATCGCCACGTTTTTCCCCTTGTCGCGGATAATTTCAGTTAGAGTCAACTGAATACTCGCGCGGCCCTTCACGCGCCCCGATTCCTTCACGTCGACGACTCTTCCGCGCACTTTCGTACCCTTCTCGAGGACCGTCTTCCCGTCGACGATCACAGGCTCAGCCAGGCTGGCGAGAAAATGGTCGCCGGGTGAGCTCTTCGTCGTGCTAACTCCATCAATGAGTGCAACCCGAAGGCGAGATCCCGCCGGAATCGCGATCTTCGGCTCGGGCCTTATCTTATCGAACAGACCTTCGGATTTCTTGCCGGAATCGGCGCTGGTCTCCGAAGGTCCACTAGTACAGCCGGCAGTACTCGCCAGCCATACCGTAGTCAATAATAGGTAAAGTATGCGTTTCATTTTGAAAACTCCTTCGTGTCGCCTTACTACTTACTCACTCCCACCAGGAGCTGCATCAGAGCGCCGCTGGAAATGTTGAAGTTTTTGCTGTGTGAAACAATCACGGTGTCGTTTCTCAGATGTGAAAAAATTTCTACCGACTGTTTCGATCCAGCTGGTGTCGTCCATTCGCCGTGGCCAACCATGAAAAGTTGTCCTGAGGACGGCGACATTCCTAATGCGCTTTCCAGGTCTGCGGTTGTCTTACGATCCGCGGCGACGATCGATGGCATGCTCAACAATGCTGGGTTCGATGGACCGCTTTCACGACTCGCATTTGATGCAACTCTGCTCGCGGCCCGAGAGACACCGCCGCGCGGCTCAAACTCTTGCTGTGATTCCGTTTGTTCAGCGCTGGACAATGTATTCACCTGAATGATCGACTTCAAAGCGATCGACAACTGCCGCGCGGCTTTCCCTATTGCAGCCGGGGCAAACCACTCAATCTCGACCAATGACTGCGCCAGCTTGGAGTTTTGGGGCTCAAGTTCCAGCCTTTTCACGTTGCTGATGACGCCCGTAATCGTCGTTCCCTTTTTCAGAACCAGCTCGCCATTGGACCTGAGGTCGTCCGTCAGAGTCAGGGCGACCTGATCTCCCGGTTTGCTTTCGGCCGGACTCAATTTGCCTCTCGTCATCTCGGCCTTAACATGTGTTGCTGAACTCGCTGGCCCACTCCTCCGAGCTTGCGCGCCATCGTTGAGCCCCGGACAGGCCAGCACTGCCACCGCTGCTAGTGCGTGTGTGACGACAGGTCGAAATTTCATGGTTCAGATTCCTTCTTTAATCATGTCTAGCAACTGATATGTAGCAATCGGGCTGCCCAATTTGGCAAAGTCCGTAGGTAGTCGCGTTTCAGCACGTTCTAGCAGAAGTGGCGATAAAGTCTGGATTTCCGGAGTACTTTCGCAACAGATTTCCGGTACAGGGCTCCATAAACTTTATAGATGGTCCGATGTTAAACTGCATTCCGTGAAAAAAATCCTCGATCTGCCAACACCCTCGCTGGTCCTCGATCTGGAACGCTTTGAAGCAAACCTCGATAAGATGAGCGTCTTTACGCGCGAGCGCGGCGTTGCGTTGCGTCCGCATGCGAAGACACACAAGTGCGTCGAGATTGCCCGCCGGCAGCTCGCAAGAGGCGCGGTCGGCATTTGTGTCGCGACGCTTGCAGAAGCTGAGGTGATGTTGCGCGGCGGCATTCGAGAGCTTCTCATCACCGGCGAGATTGTTGGTGAACCCAAGGTTTCTCGCTTGATTCACATGGTTTCTCGTGCCCCTGAGACGATGGTGGTTGTCGATGACGCCGGCAACGCCCAAGAACTGCAGCAGGCCGCCAACTCCGCCGGAGTCCGCATTTCGGTCCTGATCGATTTGGATATTGGTCAGAACCGGACCGGCATTCAGCCCGGAGAGCCGTCGCTTCGATTAGCGGAAAACATCAGAGGCGCAAAGAACCTTGAGCTGAAAGGAATCTGCGCATACGCAGGACACGTTGCCCATGTGGTCGGTTTTGAGAACCGGCTCGCGAGCTCTCGGCATGCTATGGAACTGGCGGCCTCCACCCGCGATGTCCTGGTGAAGAATGGCCACAACGTGCAGATCTTGACAGGCGCAAGCACTGGAACCTACAACATGGATCCCGGCATCGAAGGCCTGACAGAGCTGCAGTCGGGTTCATACGTGTTCATGGATGTCGATTACCGGCGAATCGGAGGGCAAAGCGGCGCCGTGTATGAGGACTTCGCCCCGGCGCTGTGCGTCCTCGCAACGGTCATTCATCGCTCGGGCAAAAAAGCTGTCGTGGATGCAGGACTGAAGGCGTTTTCCACGGATCGTCCATTCGGACCGGAACCGGTCGGCGTCAGTGGTGTCACCTACGAATTTGCTGGAGATGAACACGGACGTCTCTTGCTCGAAAATCCCACACGCGAGATCAAGCTCGGCGACAAACTACGATTCATCATCCCGCACTGCGACCCCACAGTGAATCTTTACGATCGATTTTATTGCGTGAGAGGTGACTCGCTAGAAGGTGTATGGCCGATTATGGAAAGGGCTTCAGGCCCGCCATATTTTTAGCCCGGAATTGCGCGAATGGGCCGTGTGTCATGTGTGTCATTACCATCATTTCCGTGGCAGGTGCACCTCGGCCATCATGCAGCGCGCGCTGCCACCGCCGATTCTTTCGAATAGTGGCAAAGGGGATTCTACGATCCGAGCATATCGCTGGATGACATCTCTCTGATCAGGACGGAACACGAGCCAGGCTGCAGTCGATATGGCCAGCACGCGGCCGCCGTTTTGGGTTTGGAGCTGGAGAACATTACCGGCAAAATGGGCCACCTGCTCGTGGTCGATGGAAATGATTTCCCGGCCTGTCCCGTTCAGGCTTTCCAGCACGAGTTTGCGCTCATTCGTGTCGGCTATGCAGTCTCCAGAGAAAAGAACAAACCGATCGCCAATACTCACCATCATATCGGTGTGCAAAATGGCCTGCCCGCTCTGCTGTACTGCGCGGAACGTGACGGGTTCATAGCCCAGGAGGTTAGACAACTCCTTGAGCACTTGCGGATTTGTTCGCGGCGAGATGGCCGCGTAAGCACGGCGGCTCACGTGGTCGAAAACGACGCTTCCCGTTCCCTCCAGGAAACGGCCATTGTTCTCGTGATGTGTGAGGTCGGCGATGCGCGCTACATGGAAACCGCCGGCTTCGAGCTTCTCGATAATATCCCGTCTTCGCTCCGCTCTCCGGCTCGGGGCGAGCATCGGATACAAGACGACCGTGCCGTCGTGATGAAAAGAAACCCAATTGTTCGGGAAGACCGCATCCGGAGTATGGAGCTCTTCCATATCTTCGACCAGAATGATCTCGACTCCTGCTTCTCTCAACCTGCCCGCAAGCATGTCGAACTCAATCCGCGCCCGCCGCTCGATGTCCCTGCGGCTGGTTTCCGTCGGTTCTCTCTGAAATAGAATCGTGGCGGCGGTTTCAGGGTTGAATCCGAATGAGGCGGGTCTGACCATCACGATCGCAGTCGGCAGTTGCACAGCAATACCTCCAGGAGTATTCGCGCAGGGTCCTCGATAGCGTCTTGTCGCCCATAAGGACAGGATAGCTAGAAATGGTAGCGGTCTACCAGACGGTTTCGACCAAACCTGAATCGGCGACCAAAGATGTATACTCTCTGAACTCTCGGAACACAAAACACGATAGGAGTTCCGTATGAAGACGCATCGTATGATTCTTCTTGTGGCGTTAGCTCTCGCGGTGACACCCGAGCCTGGGTGGACTCAGGTGAACGCGACGATTTCCGGCAGAGTGGAGGACGCAACCGGCGCCGCGGTAGGTGGCGCAACCGTCACCGTGAAGAGTCTGGAGACGGGAGCGACGCGGGCCGTAACAACGGACGAAACGGGTGACTTCAGGGTCCTTTCTCTGCCGGTGGGGTTGCAGGAGGTGCGGGCGGAAAAGGCGGGTTTTAAGTCAACAGTTCGGACGGGGATCAATCTGGCGGTAGGGCAGGAAGCGGTGGTGAACGTGCGGCTCGATGTAGGCGAACTCACCCAGGAGGTGACCGTTTCCGCAGATGTTCCTTTGATTGATACGACGACGGCCTCCGTTTCGGGGCTCGTCGGTGAGCGTCAGGTCAAAGAGTTACCGCTCAACGGCCGCAGCTTCGACTACCTCATTGCGCTAAATCCCGGAGCGATCAACTACACGCTGAAAAGCCCGCAAACGAGCACGAGCAATGGGAACACGTTCTCTGTTGCGGGACGGCGCCCGCTGGAAAATATGTTCCTGCTGAACGGAATTGAATACACCGGTTCGAGCCAGCTTTCCGTAACGCCCGGTGGCGTCAGCGGAGATTTATTGGGGATCGATGCAGTCCGAGAATTCAATGTGCTGACCGGAACTTATTCCGCTGAATATGGCAAGCGAGCCGGAGCGCAGGTCACAATCGTGACGCAATCCGGAACGAATCGATTTCACGGGTCGTTTTTCGAGTTTCTCCGTAACAGCGCGCTGGATGCACGGAATTTTTTTGATCCGGTGTCCGTTGCTCCGTTCAGGCGGAACCAATTTGGAGGCGCCGTGGGCGGACCCATCAAAAAGGATCGGCTGTTCTTCTTCGGCAACTACGAAGGCTTTCGGCACCGATTAGGAGTCAGCAACGTGAGCGTTGTGCCCAATCAACAGGCGCGCCAGGGGCTCTTGCCGAATGGTGCAGGCGTGTATACACCCGTTGCGGGTTTGAACCCGGCGATGTTGGCCTATATGCCCTTCTGGCCTCAACCCAATGGTTCGGAACTGCTGGTGAATGGACTGCCGACCGGAACTGCCCTGTCGTACAACTCTCCGAAGCAGTCGATCAACGAAGACTTCGGCACCGTGCGGGGCGACTACAACATGCGAGAGCGAGATTCACTATCGGTGGCATACACGATCGACGATGGCAATAACCTGACGCCGCTGGCAGACCCCTTATTCGGGTCGTATACAACGCTCCGCGCCCAGGTGGCCAGTGTGCGGGAAACGCATGTCTTCTCGCCCCGCGTCCTCAATACATTCAGCGCCGGATTCTCCCGCTCGGCATTTGGTTTTGATTCATTTCCATTCGCGACATTTTCACCGAGCCTTTCCTTTGTAACTGGAGCCGGTCCCGGAGGAATCGTCATCGGAGGCGCCAATACAAGCACTGGCGCTGCTGCCATAACGTCGGCGGGCCCGAACAATGCCGCCGGCGTCAGGAATCGCAGAAATCTCTTCACGTACACTGACGGGTTGCAGATTAGTAAGGGAATTCACCAAATCAATCTCGGGGTCTGGTTTCAGCGGCTGCTGGATAATGAAAACACCGCGTCGCGCCGGCTGGGGCTCGCGACTTTTACGAGTTTGACCACCTTCCTGCAGGGAAACGTCAGCAACTTCCAAGTAGTGCCCAACGCAACCGAGCTCGGATGGAGAAGCTTGTTCGGAGCGTGGTACTTCGAGGACTCGATGAAGCTTCGACGCAACCTCACACTTCGAGCCGGCGTTCGGCATGAATTCTCGACCGGTTGGAATGAGGTGGCAGGAAGAGCTTCCAACTACATCACCGATGCGCAGGGTGTGCTTTTGACCGAGCCGCGCATGGCGAGTACGACGTTTACGAAAAACAACGCAAAGCGGCTGTTCGGCCCAAGAGTCGCCCTGGCGTGGGATCCATTCGGAAAAGGAAAGACAGCGGTCCGTGCAGGATTCGGAACGTACTATACGCTGATAGACAATCTCGCGTTTCTGCTCAACGCGCTTCCTCCCTACAATGGCTCCGTCTCATTTTCGGGCCCTGTGTCTTCGTTTGTGCCGATTGCGAAAGGCGTGCAGCC